>CABDXY010000153.1_pt1 | contig 19748 bp, 19 predicted proteins | sample 3131871 | NCBI WGS metagenome assembly CABDXY01 (sample SAMEA5534336, study PRJEB31848) | metagenome | biome: tundra; feature: field; material: soil | place: USA | collected 2013-05 | depth 0.15 m
GACGTCGGGGTGGGTCTGGATGAGGATGCGAGTCTCGCGCTTGTCGGTGTCGCGGAGGTCTTCGCGGGCAGCGACGGCGTCGGCTACGCGCTCTTCAAGATTGGCCGCGGCGCCGATCCGGGTGCAGTTGCGGCAGGCGCCGCAGAAGTCGGGCAGGGGACCGGATTCAGTTGGGGATTCCGTGGGATGAAGGCAGTTGACCGCCTTGGCCAGCATCAGCGCCAGGGTGTACTTGCCCGCGCCGCGGGGGCCGGCGAGGATGAGCGAGTGGGGAAAGCGCCCGGCGCGGATGCTCTCGCGGAGCCGGGTAACGGTTTGCGCGTTGCCGAGAAAGTCCTGAAAGCCCATGGGTCGAGTCTAGAGCATTATGGTGCACGCTTGTGAGGTAAGCAGCCGTTCAATTGGGCGCAGCTACGACGGGGACGAACTTTGATGGCACGTAGCGGCCTTTGGCTGCATTCCAACGGAATTGCCTTCGCCTGACGGTCAGTTTGTTATTGATCTGGTAACTCTGAGTCTCCTCGATGACGCGGGAGCGGGAGTTCTCGATGGGAACCAATACAAAGAGACTTTTTTGTTTAATTTCGTTCATAGGAGTATTCGGGTCGACGTATTGCATCGCGAGGATAACCTCCTCGGCATCCAGTACTTGTTTGAGCTTTCCACGAGGGACGGAGAAGACCTCAAAATCTTGCTGAGAATAGCCAGTGCCATGGCCTTCACATGCGTGGTGCATCATAACCTCGTCAAAGGCTGGATTTAGGATTGGCGCGATCTCAACTGAAACAGACATATCGTAGTGGCAGTCCGGCTTTTCAAAATCCGTGACGCGCCAGATAGTATTTTCCTTTTCCATCAAATAGAGGTATGCGTTGTCGCGAACGCAGGGCAGAAACAGAATCGCATTTTTGTGCCCCGGTTCAGTGCGCAGTGGGTACCACTTAGCGCTCATGTCAGTTGTTTGAGAGAATTCAGTTGCGACCTCCCGCTCTACGCCTAGACCTACAAGGCGCTCCACTCTCTCCTGTTCTTTTCCAGTATTCAACCACTCAACCATCTTCCACGGTTGAGCCGAATCTGGCGGCAGAGTTGAGGCGGGTTGTTGGGTGGCGGGCGGCTCTGGCGCGGAGTCGGGCTTCTGCGCTGATTCGGGCTGCTGGGCCTGCAAGTTGACGCTGAAGAACAAAACTGCGAGAGCCAGGAGGATGCGGGCGTTCATGAGGGAACTGTAACACTGTTTGCGGTGAAAAACTCAACATATTGAGCATTAAGGGTTTATGTATTTAAAGTTTGGGAAAGCAGGTCCTTCGACTACGCTTCGCTCAGAATGGCGGAATCCTTGACAGGTCGGTGGTTTCCCATCCGGCTTTCGCGCTTGCGCGCCGACATCGGGCCAAGGTACGGTGCGCATGGCCCGGTCACCCGGAAACATCCTGCCGCTACCGCCGCTGGACCGGGACCGGGCACTGAAGAAAATCGGCACTAAACTATGCCGCCACCTGTCTCAATCTCGTTGACACGTCCCGCGAAGGCAGGAGTGCAGACCCCTTGACAGCGAAGACGCATACCAACCGGTGCTCCTCTAGATCGTTCTTAGCGCGCTCCATATCGACATTCTTAAGGGCCGCAAACCTGCTGCTGACCCGATAAAACGCAGAGGAACGAGCTTCTATATACTCGCTATGCGTGGCCTCAAAAGTTCGTTCCATATCTTTGCAGATCAAGCAACCCATTCCTACCCCCTCCGGCTTTCCGCCGGACCTGCGGCAACTGAGATGCGGTCGCTGTTCAAAAAACTGCCTGAAATCCCGATCGAAGCGATGCGCAGGCCAGGGAGAGAATGTTCCAGCGTGAAGTCTTCGGCAAAAGTCAGTCTGCTCGCCCTTGTTCCGTCCGGCTCGATCTCAAAAGGATTGGCTCTATCAGCTTGGCCCACTGGCCTGGACGAATGCAGAGTCTTGTTCCGGCTGTCAGATAGATGATTCTTTACGCCGCTTATCATGAGGATGCCCATCGCGGCTCCGGCCGTTCGGTTGTTTGCTTGAACGATGCTCGTCGGGAACGAAGCGTTGAAAGCTCGAGGCGAGAGAAATATATCTTGGCTACTGAATTCAGTATACACCCTAAAAGGCTCGCGTGCCGCCGGCGCCGCGGCAGGAGAGCCTTTTGTGGCGGCAATACCGTTTAGCATCAGTTGTTTGCGGGCCTCGAAATCGATCCTTGGGAAACCTCAGGGGTCTTATGGGCTAAGAGTAAGATGCTTCAGATGAACTGCCTTGTTTCAGAGAGTCTGCAAGAGGAGAAGTATAGATCACTCATTATCAATGAGTTATGCTGAATCCCAGGCGTGTCAAGCACTTATTCCGGAATCTCTTTCCAGCGCCGATTCGCCCCAATGCCGCCACTCTTGAGCGGTATTCAAATACCAACGGAGGCAAAGCCGGAAGTTGGGCCGGGCATTGCAGCAGTCACTTGGTGGAGAATCGCCTTGCATGAACTGAAGCCGGCACACCGGCTGTCCTGTGGTCCAGGTTTCAGCCGCTCCGGCTGGCGGTGAGCAGCCGCTCGGAGACGGCTGCGGTGATTTTTTCGTGGACTTCGTCGATGGTCAGGTCGCCTTCGATGAGGACGACGCGGTGGGGTTCGCGGGCGGCGATCTCGCGGTATTTTAGCCAGACGCGGCGGTAGAAGGCGTCCTGTTCCAGCTCGAAGCGGCCTTCGTCCTGGCCGGTTTTCGCGCTTGCGCTCTCATTGCGGCGGCGGGCGCGGTCGAGAGAGGCTTCAAGCGAAGGCAGGAGCAGGAGGGTGAGATCGGGCTGGAGGTTGGCGCAGAGCAGGCGGTGGAGTTCGAGGACCGGCTCGGAGCCCAGTTCGCGGCCGCCGCCCTGGTAGGCCTCGGTGGAGTCTGTGAAGCGGTCGCAGAGGACGATTTTGCCTTGGTCGAGGGCGGGCTGGATGACCTCGGCGATGGCTTGGGCGCGGTCGGCGAACATGAGGGCCATCTCGGCCATGGGGGCAAGGGCGGTGGAGCGGGAGTCGAGCAGCAGGGCGCGGATGCGGTCGCCGGTGGCGGTTCCGCCGGGCTGGCGGGTGAGGACAAGGCCGCAGCGAGAATCCCAGGTCTCTGAGGCGAGCCCCTGACGCGATAAGGGGGCGCCCGGATCTTCTGGGCGGTGATCGGCAGGGCTGCGTTTCTTGAGCCAGGCGGCCAGGCGCTTGATTTGAGTGGTCTTGCCGGAACCGTCGAGACCTTCGAGGGTGATGAGGAAACCGCGCGGCATGGGGTGAGTTTATCACCCGAACAACCAGGCGCCGGAACCGGCAGGCGCCATAACCAGCAGGCGCCGGAACTAACAGGCACCGGAAAAAAGAGGGAGACGAGGCTGCCGCGGTTGTGTTACAAGAGGTTTAATCTCGAACGTCACCGGAGGCAGGGCCGCCGCGGCGGGCCGCTCCACTGGAGTTGAAAGTGAATCTTCGCACTCTCCACAAACTCTCCGCCTGCGGCGTCATTATGGCCGCTCTGCTGTTCGTCAGCCGCCTGAATGCGCAAAACCTGACATTGGAAGGCCAAACCGGGGGGTTTCTGACGCCCACAGCTTACGTCGTTTATATGGACAAAGGCCAGATTTTTTCCCACCCGGCCGTAGGTCTCCACTTCATCAACGCCTCCAAGGTGATCGGCAATATCGAGACCTTCAGTATCACAGAGGCCTTTTACGGCCGCGGCGAGGTCGGCTACACGCGCAGCGTGCACCAGTTCGGCGACAGCGGCTCGGGCACCATAGTGTTGGCCAATGCGGTGTTGGGATCCACATCGTCGGCCACCGCGGTGCCGGTCAAGCCGGATTTTAGTCAGCTTTGGAACTCCGCCGGCATGAACGTTTTTCACGGCAAGGTGGTGGCTATCAACGACGGGCAGTTCGGCCCATGGACGCCGGGCGTGGCGGTCGGCGGCGTGGTGCGCACCGGCGACAAATTCGTCACCGGCGAGGCGGGCGTGATCGCCGTCCAACTCTACGATCAGTACTGCCTTGAGACCAGTTCGTGTGCCCCGGTGGCCGTCCCGGCTGCCAAGTCGTACACCAATGGCGACATCTACATAGCCGTCACCAAGACCTGGGCCAAGAAGCCGGTTCCCTTCCTGGCGAACCTGGGCTGGAAGGCCACCAATGCCACCATCTTCGGCATCGGCGGCCAGAGCACGCGCTTTGGCGGACGGTTCTTTGGCGGGCTGGGCATTCCGCTGCCCATCACCCACGGTATCGTGGCCGTGCCCTCGGTGGGCTTTACACAGGAGCCGCGCACATCGAAGGGCCTGGGACCCAATCCGCCCAACGGCATTCCGCTGGTGGCCGGAAAAGCTGACCTGCCCACCACGCTGGACTACGCCGTCCGCTTCACCCAGCGCGAGCATCCGCACTTCGCCTTCGATATCGGCATCGGCCAGGTGGCGGGGAATATTGGATCGATCCCTCAGCTAACTTACTTGCCCGCGCCCTACCCAGCGGTCGTCTACGTTCCCGTGAATCTCCAGGCGCGTCACGTGCTGGGCGTTGGGCTGAGCTACCGCTACTGATTGTGCAGTTGTGCAACTCGAGAGGATTGAAGCAGCGAAAACCTCCTGTGCATTTTTGACCAGACAGGGAATGGGGCTCGGGCTAATATAGCTGGGTAATTCCCATGCTCTAGCTGCGCTCAGAGTGAATCGATTCTACCAGCGGAGCAGGGACAAAAGAACGAGGAGGTTCTTTTCATGCGACTGTTTCGCTCTGCGCGTTGGCTCTTGCTTGCTCTGCTCGTATCGGTGATTCCGGCATCTTCGCACGCACAATTCGTCATCAGCGTCGGATTTGCCCCGCCCGAGTTGCCGGTCTATGTACAACCCATATGCCCCGAACCCAACCTGATGTGGACGCCGGGGTACTGGGCCTATTCAAATGACGATGGGGACTACTACTGGGTGCCGGGCGCCTGGGTGCCGGCTCCTTACGGCGGCGCGCTGTGGACGCCTCCTTACTGGGGGTGGTCCGGCGGCCATTATGGGTTCCATGACGGCTACTGGGGCGACCACGTTGGCTACTACGGCGGCGTGAACTACGGCTCCGGCTACGGGGGCGTCGGCTTTGCCGGCGGCGAGTGGCGGGGCGGGAACTTTGCTTACAACACCGCGGTGATGCATGTGAATGAGACCGTCATTCACACCACCTACATTGACCGGACGGTTGTGGAGAGGGGCATCGTGGCCAACCCCAATCACGTGGCGTACAACGGCGGTCCGCACGGCATTCAGCACACGGCCACGCCCACCGAGCAGGCGGTCGAACACGAGTCGCATGTGGCTCCGACCAAGTTCCAGACGCAGCACGCGGTTACGGCCAAGACCGACAAGACCTCGTTTGCCAAGGCCAATGGCGGAAAGCCAAAGACGCTGGTTGCCGCCAAGCCGCTGGCCGTGGAAAAGCACGCTGCGCCGGCGGGGGTGAAGACAGAAGCCAAGACTGCGCCGAAGGCCGAAGCAAAGACTGCGCCGAAGGCTGCTGCCCCGAAGGCTGAACCGAAGGCTGCTGCGCCCAAGGCACCTGCGCCAAAGGCTGCTCCTGCGGCACACGCCGCACCAGCGCAACACGCTGCACCTGCGCCAAAGGCTGCTCCTGCCGCACACGCCGCACCGGCGCAACACGCTGCGCCTGCGCCTGCACCAAAGGCTGCACCTGCCGCACACGCCGCACCAGCGCAACACGCTGCGCCTGCGCCTGCGCCACATGCCGCCCCTGCGCAACACGCCGCACCAGCGCAACACGCTGCGCCTGCGCCTGCGCAACACGCCGCACCTGCACCTGCGCAACACGCCGCTCCTGCACCTGCGCAACACGCCGCACCTGCACCTGCGCAACACGCCGCTCCTGCACCTGCGCAACATGCGGCTCCTGCGCAACACGCTGCACCTGCGCAACACGCCGCACCAGTGCAACACGCTGCGCCTGCACCTGCGCCACATGCCGCGCCTGCGCAACATGCTGCTCCTGCGCAGCATGCCGCGCCTGCACAACACGCTGCTCCTGCGCAACCTGCACAACATGCCGCCCCTGCGCAACATGCGGCTCCTGCGCCACATGCTGCCCCTGCGCCCAAGGCGGAGTCCAAGCCAAAGGGCCTGTAACGCCGAAGCACCATCCTTAACGACAGAGGCCCACGGTCAGCCGTGGGCCTCTTTGCGTTACGCGCCTGCGAGTTCGATGCCGGCGATCTCGACTTCTAGGCCGCCAAATTCGGGGTGGTCGTTTTCGCGGATCCGATAGGCGAGGTCAATGAGGCTGCCTTGCGTCAGCCCGAGGGCTGCAGCGCGGCCGGCCAGGTCCCAGCCGACGGCGCGGATGGCGGTGCTGGAGCCTGCGAGGACCGGTTCGTGGGCTGAGGACGGAACGGAAGATTGGACTGGTTCCTGGGCCAGCTCCAGCCGGATGTGGCGGTCTTTCATGATGCGGGGAGGGGCGAGCAGACGCGCCTTTCGGGCTACGAAGATGGGCTCGGGGTTGCCGTGGCCGAGGGGCTCGAGCTTGCGCAGCCAGCCGGCCAGCACGGGGGTGATGCGGTTGAGGGGCAGCTCGGCGTGAATGTGGAGCAGGCGCTCGGGTTCGCGGGCAGCCAGATGCTCTTCGGCGTAGAGGCGCAGGCGGCGCTTGAGTTCGGGCAAGGCTTCGGCGGGCAGGGCAAAACCCACGGCGAAGGCGTGGCCGCCGAAGCGGGTGAAGAGATCGGCGCAGGATTCGATGGCGTTGAGCAACTGGAAGCCGTCGACCGACCGGCCGGAGCCGTGGGCTACGCCATCTTCAACGCTGACGACGATGGCCGGCTTGGCGGTGCGCTCGACGACGCGGGAGGCGAGGATTCCGATGACGCCGCGATGCCAGCCTTCACCGTCGACGACGAGCAGACGGTCGGCGGCCAATTCGGCGTCGGTGGCCAGGCGGATTTCGATGGCGGTGAGCGCGGCGGCTTCGGTGTCGCGGCGCTCGCGGTTGAGGCGTTCGAGCTTGGCGGCCAGCTCAGCGGCGCGGACGGGGTCGCGGGTGGAGAAGAGCTCGATGACCTCGGAGGCAACATCCATGCGGCCGGCGGCGTTGATGCGCGGTGCCAGGCGGAAGGCGACGTCGAAGCCGGTGAGCTGTTTGGCTGCCGGATCGAGGGCGGCGGCGGCGAAGAGGGCGCGCAGGCCGGCGCCGCGGGGCGAGCGCAGTTCGCGAAGGCCGAGGGCGGCGATGACGCGGTTCTCGCCACGGAGGGGAACGGCGTCGGCGATGGTGGCAATGGCGGCCATCTTTAAAAAACTTGGCAGGGTTTTCTCGCGGGTGCGGGCCTGGTCGCGGCGCTCGAGGACGGCCTGGGCGAGTTTGAGCGCGATGGCCGCGCCGCAGAGGGATTTTTCCGGGTAGGGGCAGCCCGGCTGGTTGGGGTTGAGGATGGCAAGCGCGGTGGGGACGGCGTCGCCCGCTTGCAGAAGATGGTGGTCGGTGATGATGAGGTCCAGGCCTAGCCGGCGGGCGGTCTCGGCCTCGGCAAAGGCTCTCATGCCGGTGTCCACGGTGATGACCAGGCGGACGCCTTCGGCGTGGGCTGCTTCGAGGACACTCGATTGCAGGCCGTAGCCCTCGCGGAGGCGATGCGGGACGTGAAAGCGGGCGATGCCGCCGAGCATTTCGATGGCGGTTTTGAGCAGGACGACGGCGGTGGTTCCGTCCACGTCGTAGTCGCCGTAAAGGAGAACCGGCTCGCGGCCGGCGATGGCTCGCTCAAGGCGCTCGACGGCCGCGGTCATGCCCAGCATGAGGAAGGGATCGTTGAGGTGGGCCGGCGAGGGGTTCAGGAAGGCGTAGGCCTGGCCGGCGTTGGCGATGCCGCGGGCAAGCAGCAACTCGGCGAGGACCTGGGGCAGGCGGGCTGCTTTGGCCAGGGCGGCGGCCTCCGCAGGATGCGGCTCGGCGAAGATCCAACGCTGGAAGGGGCGCTGGCGCGGGGCCGAGCGGAGCAGGGCTGGCTGCGGTACTGGGCCGTTCTCTACGGCGCCCACTGAGTTCACCCGCCTTACTCGTCCTCTTCGTCGTGATCGTGGCCGTCGATGACGATGTCCTGAAAGCTTTCAACGTCTTCAAGCAGGGCCTGGTAGCGCTCATACCATTCAGTGGTGGTTTCGTGGAGGAAGACCAGTCCCTGGTAGACGAAGCCAAGCTGGATGTAGCCGAGATTGCCGGCGTACTTGCGCAGCCATTGGGCCTCGACCAGCTCGGTGGCTTCTTCATCGGGGAAGTTCATCTCCCCGGCTTCCTCGGCCAGCGCGTCGAGTTCCTCGCGCTCCAGCGACATCTCGCTGAAGGTGACAAAGGGAGCGCCGGCGTGTTTGGCCATCTCCACAAAGTCTTTCCACGCGTCGGGGTTGCCTTGCCCCTCCCAAACAACGGAGGGTATGTCCTCGGTGACGTAACCGGGGAGGCGGTGCAGTCCGTGGCCCTCGATAAAGGCCACCATGTCGTCTTTCAGCGAGAGGAGGTTTTCCGTGGTCATAGTCAAGCTCTCATTCTCGCAGACGCGGGCGGGTGGGCGCCGCGTGCTTGTGGAAACTTTGTTTTTGTGGGACGAAGGCAGAGCATAGGGCTTTACTCTGAGAACAGCATTGAACCCCAGCCCGGATGTTGCTCGAGTGCATAAATCTACTGTGCCCCATCCTTTCCGCTTCTTTTTGCGGAAAGGGTGGGAATCCACGAAGCCACAGGAGAAACACCCCATGCCCGCCTTTGAACGCCACGTCTTTGTCTGCCACAACATCCGCCCCGCGGATGCGCCACGGCCGTCCTGCACCGCCGATGGAAAGAGCGAGCTGCACACCCGGTTGCAGCAATTGTCGAAGGCTGCAGGGCTGGAGACGAGGGTGCGCATCAACAAGTCGGGCTGCCTGGACCAGTGCGAGCACGGCCCGACGGTGGTGGTCTACCCCGAGGCGGTTTGGTACGGCAACGTGCGGCCCGAAGATGCGGAGGCGATCGTGGCCGAGCACCTGGTGGGCGGTCGGCCGGTGGAGCGGCTGCGGGTGGCCGAAGAGTGCCTGAATACAAAGACCTGCCCGCACCGGAGTTGAGTGCCGGTCAGGCGGCACATCCCTTTCGTAACCTATCCGCAAGGCTTCCGACGCTTCTCCGCCTCATTTTCGTGTACTGGGGTCCGATAGACAGAGTGCGGAGGACCCCATGAAGCGCGCGCGAATCTCCCAGACTCTGCTGGCAGCGCTCCTGGCATCCGCTGCTGCGGGGGCTGCTCCGGCTGCGGACACGCGCGGCGGAGCAGCCCCGGTGGCGCTCAGCGGGGTCTATTCGGTCACCTTCACGGTGAACGCGGGCTCGACTCTGGCTCCCGGCGCGATCATCCTCTGCAAAGCGAAGGCCGTGCCCAACGCGCCGACGCTCGAAAACCTTAAACTTGAGGCGGTTCCGGTCATGAGCGGCTTGGCCACGCTGAGCGGCTCCAGGGTCACCGGATACTGGGCCAACTGCACGGTGCAGATTCCGTTCTCCTGGGCAGCGAACAATGCTCAAAGCGGGGCACAGGGCGGCGCGGTGCTGAGCTATGAGATCGATGTTGTGAGCGGGGCCGTGAGCGGTCCGGGCGCGGTGGCTGTGCCGGTGAGCAGGCAGGAGGGGATCGGCGTGGCTTATCCGGCTCCGGGCGGGACTGCGAGCCTCAGCTTCAATGTGAGGTTTTGAGGCGGGTTCGGCGGCCGGTGTACAGCGGGTGGGCAGATGCAGTATCCTGAGCCTTAGCCCATGATTTTTTCCCGCGATTACATCGGGTATCTGGCCCGCCGCACGGTCAAGCATCTCATCGACGCCAAGATGATCGCCACCAGCGACTTGAAGGTGGTGGAAGCGCGCGTCACCGGGGGGCTGATCGAGGAGATATCCCTGGAAGACCGCATCAACGAGGAGGTGCGCGTGATTCTGGACGCGTATTCCGAGGAGATGCGGAAGACCGGCGCGCAATATGCCGAGATGTTCAAGAAGGTGAAGACCGAGCTGGCCAAGAAGTACAAGGCGGTGCTATGAGGATCAGCCCCGACAAGCTCAACAAGCTGGCCCACACCGTGGCCGACACCCTGGCCGAGATCGACCAGGTCGGCTTTCTGGAGGACCGCAACACGATTCGCCAGGAGGCGCGCAAGGCGCTCACAGCCCTGTTGACCCAGGAGGCCGGAATCGACACCGCCGCCCGCACCAAGATCGCAAACCAGCGCAAGATCATCCTGGAAGGCTCCCAGGAGTGGGAGATTCTGTATCGCAAGTACTATAACGATGAAGTGCGCAAGCTGGGGATCTGAGGGCGGCGGCGCGATCTTTTCATAAAGTGGTAAACTGAACTGTTGGTCCATCCAGGCGGAATGGGAGGACGGTTCGATGGCAGCATCTAGAATCCTCGACATTATGACCGATTCCTTTCTTGACGGAATCACCGGGGCGGCCCTCTTCGGTAAGCTGCGGCGTCCGGGAGCGCCGACGGAGCTTGTGGATGGGCGTTCACCTGATGAGACGCATCCGGAATACTATGCTTTGCTGATGGCTGCGTTCCGTGCACAGCAAATAGCCGCTGTGCAGCTAATGCTGAAGTCGGAGTTCAAGGATGCATTGGTCCGTATAGGCGCAAGACTAAAGAGGGAGGCCAAAACTCTGGATGGCAAAATAGCAAGTTTCTCTCGTTCCAAGCCCTGAACAACTCCAACGATATGGCGCCGTCGATCCAGAACTTCCCGCACTTGTATTGCAGGTCCGGAACCGTGAACTTCGGCGCGAATTTGTCTATGCGGCGATGGCGCTCGGAATCGCGGCCTTAGCGTTGATTTTGGTGCTGGGTGGATTTGTCTACCTCGTTATGCAGGGCCATCCGACCGAAGCCAAAATTTTGCTCGGAGCGGGAGTTCTCGGGCTGATTGCCAGCTTCGTGCGTGCCCGCTTGCGGTCGCAGGATTGAACGGAGCGCCTATGAAGACCAACTCTGAACGCATTGAGCAACGACTGCGGCCTGACCGGCCCATGGCCACGATCAGCATGAGGGTTCCCGAGGATGTGATCGACGACCTCAAGGAAGTGGCGCCCAAGCTGGGCTTCTCCGGCTATCAGCCGCTGATGCGCGCCTACATTGGCCAGGGTTTGCGCAAGGATCTGGCCCGTCTGGAGAACCCGGGCATGCAGGCGCTGGAGGAGAGCCTGCGCCGGCATGGGGTTGGCGATGAGGTCATTTCTGCTCTGCTCGGGGAAGCCATTCACCGGGGCGCGTAGACCTCGGCTCAGCCGCCGGCGCCCTTTGGCACCAGACCGGATTTTTGTTAGAGTAAGTGAGTGGCCGGCGACGGCTGCCCCCCGCAATTGTGTGGCGCTATCGTCTAGGGGTTAGGACGTGAGATTCTCAATCTTAAAACCCGGGTTCAATTCCCGGTAGCGCTACCAGCCATCCTTCCAGGCTCTTCCAAATTCTTAAATAAACTGCAAAAGGAACAACAGGGCCGAACCGTTCAGGCGGTCCGGGATAGTCGGCGACTCAGACACGGGAGGCATGCTCCGGGCGTCTCAGTTGGCGCAAATCGCCTTCTCGTCAACAAACCCTCACTCCCCGTCCGGAGGCACCTGTTCCAGCAGCCGCTTCCAGGTCTTCTGATTCTTGCGGAACCCCTTCTTCAAATCCTCCAAAATCCGCTCGAAGTCGGCGTTGGCGCGCAGGTTGTTCCACGCCGGATTCTTCTGGAACCAGGGATAATTCTCATTGCCCAGGTAGATTGCCCGCCGCAACCAGTGCAGCGCTTCGCTGGAGTCGCCCTCGACGGCAAAGTAAGTAGCCAGCCGGTAAGCCATCTCGCTATCCGCTTCGGCAGCAGCCAAGGTATCGTCCTTCAACAGCGCCGCGGCCCGCTCCCGCTCGCCCGCCTGCACGTAACACAACGCCAGCGTGGGAACGGCGATACGCAGCGAATCGTCATCGCGGACCACGCCTTCCAGAATTGCAATGGCCGCGCTCAGGTTGCCCAGCCTCATCTGCTGGTAGCCTGCTGAAGTCCGCAGCAGCGGGTGGCGCGGCTCCAGCGCCAGGCCTTTCTCCAGCTCGTCGCCGGCCAGTTCGATCTGATTCTGATAGTGGTAAACACGCGCGCGGTGGTTGTAGAGAATCGGCGCATTGGCGGGATTCAGCTTGAGGGAACGGCTGAACTCGGTGAGCGCTTCCTCGTACATGCCGTCGCCGCGCAGCGCCATGCCCGCCACCATGTGCACATTCCAGTCGTTGGCGGCTCCAGCCAGCAGGTTGGCGATGCCGTGCCGCGCCGACTCCTTCTCGCCGCGCGACAGAAGCATGTAAATGCGATAGAGATTGGCCTCGGTCGAAGCCGGGTCCAGTTTCAACGCCTCGTCAAACGAGCGCCGCGCGCGCATCACGTGAATCTGCCCGCCAAAGCCGTGGCGCACATATTGCAGCTCGGCGATCCCCAGCCCGCACCAACCCGCTGCAAACTCGGGATCGGCCGCCGTCACGTTCGTAAACAGCGCATGTGCGCGGTCAAGGTCCGCGCGCGAGCCGGTGCGCACCATGAACGAACTCAGCAGCGCCCGCGCCTGCAGATACTCTTCGCTGACCGGTCCGGGCAGCGAGGCGTCCCTGGAGCCAGATCCGGTTCCGGGCCGCGGCGCGTCGATCTGGTCTCCGGCGCTCAGGCCGTGCAGCGCTGCAAACACCTCATTCGAAATCTCGGTCTGCACCGCAATCAAATCCAGCGAAGCCACGCGAATGGCGCCTCCCGAGCGCACGCTCTGCGAGCCCACGTCCAGCAGTTGCCAGTTCAGATCGAATCCCTCATCGGAGCGCAGAAAGTTGCCCGCCAGCACAAACGAGACCAGCAGCTTTTGCCCAACCGATAGAGGATCCATCTGCGCAATCGGCAGCGGCATCAGCGTGCTCGACGGCCGGACAACCAGGGCCGGAATCCGCGCCAGCCGCGCCGCAATCGCGTCGGCCAGCGCAAACCCATATAGCGGAGCCACCTCCGTTGCGCCCAGATTGGTGAACGGCAGCACCACCAGGGAATTTTGCGGCGCACGGTCGCTAGCCGACTCGCGGAACCGCTCCGCCAGCATCGACAGAAACCCCGTATTCCGCTTTTGCGCCTCTGCGCCCGTCGTGGGCAGGTTGGCCGCCGCATCGCCGGGAATAATCCCGGTCTCAATCCGCAGCGCCTTCATGATCGTCTTCAGCGCCTCGCGCACCTCGGCGGCCGAGGCGTAACGCGACCCTGGAATCTTTTCCAGGCACGTAGCGATCACGCTCTTCAGCTCCGCCGAGATCCCCGGAACGATTTCGCTCAGATCCTCCGGACTGTCGTACTGGATCGCGTGGATGGCCTGGAAGTCCTCGGTCTCGGGACGAACAAACGGATGCCGGCCGCTGGCCAGTTGGTAAAGGATCACGCCCAGCGCCCACACGTCGGACTGCACGCTCGACTGCCCGGTAACAAACTGCTCTGGCGCCATGTAGCGGATGGTCCCGCCGCGCGCCGTGTAGGTGGCCGCCACGGACGCATCCTTGGCCAGCGCCGGCTTCGAGGGATCGAAGCTGGCGTCCTCGGGCGGCAGCCGCCGCGCCAGGCCGAAGTCCAGAATCTTCACCAGGCCCCCGTCGGTCAGCATCACGTTCATCGGCTTCAGGTCGCGATGGAAGATGCCCAGCGTGTGCGCGGCCTGCAGGCCGTCGGCGATCTGTATGCCCACCGAGAGCACCAATTGCAGGCTGGCCGGCCCCCTCGCGATCAGCGTGTCCAGGTTTTCGCCGGGCACATACTGCATCACGATGTAGCCCTCGTCGCCGCTTTCGCCCACCTCGTAGATGGCGCAGACATTGGGATGCTCGATGGCTGAGGCAAGCCGCGCCTCGCGCAGCACCGTCGAGCGCATCTGCGCGGCCGAAAGCTGCCCCGCGCGCAGAATCTTCAGCACCACCGGACGCTGAAGGAGCGTGTCGTTGGCCAGGTAGACTACGCCGCTGCCCCCGGCGCCCAGCCGGCGGAGAATCTCGTAATGTTCAATCGTTCTTCGCTTCATCTCTATCTATAAGTGTACCGGCAAATAAATGAAGGGCGTATCAATCTCCGGTTCAGCGAGGATAAGGCTCCCGGATTGAACCGCTTGAGTGGCAGAGATCAGATGAAATGCTCGAACCCTGTCTCAGGTTGTCAAGAGCATACTGTGCGCGCCACCTGCACAACGCCGACTTGCTGACAAGCTGACTCGCTGTTCCCTGTCTTTCAGTGTCCCCGCCGCGCTTCTCCTTTTGCCGGCGGTAACTGGCGTTCCTTCTCAATCCGCCTCTGCCCGCGCTGGCCCAGCAGCAGCATCGTCAGCCCGAAGACCAGCAGCACCAGCCCCCACCACAGATTCGCGTTGATGCCCAGGCTCCTGGCATAGAGGGCCTCGTTGCCCCTGGTGGATAGCCCGAACGCGCTGAGGATCATGCCGATCAGCGAGAACATCAATCCCATCGGAATGCGCAAATCGAGACTCATCGCTCTCCCCTATCCTGCTGCGTGCCCGGCCAGGAAAAATCCTCAGTAAAAGAAAATGTTCAACACAACCGCGCCCAGCAGAACGGCCACTGCCAGCGCCTCGGGCCGCTTCCACCACGCGATGTGCGCGCGCTCCGGCTTCGGTGTCAGCGAGTGAACCAGCCCCACCAACTCCGCCTCCGGCCGCGCCTTTGTGCAGTAACTCACCACAACCGTCACAAGGAAGTTGGCGCTGAACGCGAAGATAGCCGTCCAGAAGTTCTGCGCCATATCGCTGGGATAATGGTGCAGCACCGCAATCCATCCGCCGTGAATGCCGGGCCGCGCCTCGATCGGCAGCGTCAGCCCGTGGTGCAGCATGGCCGTCGCGGTGCCCGCAATCAGCCCGGAAAACGCGCCGTGCCCCGTGGCCCGCTTCCAGAACATGCCCAGCAGAAACGTGGCGAACAGCGGCGCATTCACAAAGCTGAAGACCAGCAGCAGCGTGTCCATGATGTTGTTGAAGTGGATGGCCGCATACGCCGTTCCGATGGACAGCAGAATGCCGCCCACCGTGGCCCATCGTCCCACCGCCAGATAATGCCGGTCGCTCCCGCCTTTGTGAATGTACGACTGGTAAAGATCGTACGTAAACACCGTGTTGAAAGCCGTCGCATTGGCGGCCATGCCGCTCATCAAGGTGGCCAGCAGCGCCGTCAACCCCAGCCCCAACAGGCCGGTGGGCAAAAAGTGCAGCAGCATGTTCGGCGTGGCCATATCGTAGTCCAGCAGCGGGTGGCCGCTGGCGTCGAGCATCGGCTTCCCGGTCACCGGGTCGGTCCTGGCCGGAACCAGTCCTCTGCCTTCCTCAACCTGAGCCGAAACCACGGTAGTCTCGCGAATAATGGCCCCGTCCACCACGTGGGTAACGGTTGTGGTGTGCGGCGTGGGCAGCCCAATGGCCAGCAACCCCGGCAATATCACCAGGAACGGAAACAGCATCCTGGGAACGGCGGCAATCAGCGGCACACGCCGCGCCGATTCCATATTCTTCGATGCCATCGCCGTCTGGATCACCCGGAAGTCGGTGCACCAATAGCTGGCTCCGAGCACGAAGCCCAGCCCCAGCCCCAGGCCGATGCCCTCAATCCCCATGGGGTTGGCGCCGGCGTGGGCCACGCCCTTCCACTCGTGCATATATTGGATTGGAACCGAAGCCTTCAGCCCGCTCCACCCTCCGATATTGCGCAGCCCCAGCAGCACCAGCGGCAACAACCCCGCAACCACCAGGAAGAACTGCAGCACATGGTTGTAGATGGCGCTGGCGAGCCCGCCCAGCAAGATATAGGCCAGCACAATCGCGGCCGAAAGCACAATCGAGAAAGTGAATATCCCCTCCGGCGCCCAGTCGTGCGCGCGGAAAAACCCGTCGAACACATGCAGCGCCTGCATCAGCCGCGCCATCATGTACATCGATATCCCCGAGCTGACGACCGTCATCGCCGCAAACGTGCAGGCGTTCAGCGCGCGCGTCTTCTCGTCGAACCGCAGGCGCAGAAACTCGGGCACCGAGCGCGCCTTCGACCCGTAGTAGAGCGGCATCATGAAGAGGCCCACAAAAACCATCGCCGGTATCGCGCCGATGCCGTAGAAGTGCGCCGTCTCCAGGCCGTACTTGGCCCCCGAGGCGCCCATCCCGATTACCTCTTGCCCACCCAGGCTGGCGCCGATGAACGCCAGCCCGCAGATCCACGCCGGCAGCGCGCGCCCGGCCTGAAGAAAGTCCTTGCTCGTCTTCATGTGCCGCTTGAGGGCATAGCCGATGCCCAGCACAAAGACGAAGTAGAGCAGCATGATCAGCCAATCGACGGCGGTGAGGTTCGGCACGAACGGCTCCTTGCAATCGTCAAGGTATTGAGACCACTGTACGCAGGCTTGCGGAGGCAAGTCCAGAAACGTGCCGGAAATGAGCCTGTCCTTGGCAGACTCCTGGAGGCTCGCCAGAAACGCCAAGGCCCTCCGGCGCAAACCGGAGGGCCTTGAAACCAGCAGAAAATCCCCGCCTATGCCTTGACCGCGCGCGTGGGCTTGTACCCCGACAGGCCATAGTAGGCAACGTAGAAGTAGCCGATGATCGGCAGGATGAACGCGTACTGAATCCCAACCTTGTCGGCCAACGCGCCGAAGAGGAGGGGAATCACCGCCCCGCCCACGTTTCCCATGGTGATCACGCCTGAACCTTCGCTGGTCATCGGCCCCAGTTCGGCGATGCCCAGCGCAAAGATATTCGGGTACATGATGGAATTGGCCACGCCGCACAGCACCAGGCTCCAGACGGCGACCGGGCCATGGCTGAACATCGACACCAAAAGCAGCGCCACGCCGAGAAAGCCCAGAACGTTCAGCAGCTTTTCCGCCTTGATCCAAGTCATCAGAAAGCTGCCCAGGAAGCGTCCGGCCATGATGAAGACAAAGTAGAGCGAGGCTATCGAGGTTGCAATCTTGATGCTGCTGATTCCCTGCGTCCGGAAGTAGCTGATGGCGATCGCGGCCAGGGCGATCTCAACTCCCACATAGAAGAAGATGCCCACCATGCCCAGTACAGTGTGCCTGTAGCTCCAGATGCTGCGGCCCAGCAACGGGTCGCCGTCCTTGCCGGGGCGGAACGACTGGGTCCGGGTGATCGCGGGCAGGTGCATGAACATCACCGCAAAGCCCAGCACCAGCAGCGCAGCGGCAATGGCGATGTAGGGCCCTTGCACCGTGTGCGCAATGCTCGCCTTGCTGGCAACCTTGCTGGGATCGGTGAGGATAAAGTGGCCCACCACCAGGGGAGCCACGGCCGCGCCCAGGGAGTTGAAGGCCTGCGCAAGCGTCAGCCGCGCGGGGGCGCTGTGCTCCGGGCCAAGGATGGAAACGTAGGGATTGGCCGAGGTCTGCAGAGCGGTAACGCCCGTCGCCAGCACAAAGATCGCGGTCAAAAACAGCGGAAAGCTGATCAGATTGGCCGCCGGGAGGAACAACAGCGCGCCCACCACCATAATGAACAACGAAATCACCATGGTGCGCTTGTAGCCCACGGCTTCAATCAGCTTCGCGCTGGGAACCGAGAAGACCAGGTAAGCGAAGAACCACGCCGCCGTCGCCAGCATGGCCGGTCCGTAGGCGAGATCGAAGATCGACTTCAGGTGAGGCATCAGATTGCTGTTCAGGTTGGTGAGGAACCCGAAGATGCCGAACAGGATGGTGACCGTGATGAACGGAACAATGTAGTTGGGCGTGCTTGAAGCCGCCGGTGGTGTGGATCGCGTAGCCATAAATGTCTTTCCCCCGCTTCCTTCGAAAAAATAGCCCGATCTTTGCTGCTTTCCAATCGCCTTTGTCCTTGACCATCACCCACGCGGACCGGGCCGCCGGCAAAAACAGAGGAATTGGAAAACCGCTCTGCAATGCGCCGACACAACTCTACGCAGCGGGGCCGAGGTGAGTCCAGCAAAGCGCTGAAAATGTTTTCAGCCGCGCCCGCCCACTCGTCCGCAATCCCCCGCAGTTTACACTGGAGATGCATGATTCCTACCCTGGCCTGGACCCCGGACGGCGTCCGCTTTATCGATCAGACCAAGCTCCCTCTCGAGGAGAGCTACGTGCTCGCTGCCACCTATGAACAAGTGGCCGAGGTCATCGAAACCATGGTCGTCCGCGGCGCTCCCGCCATCGGCGTCTCCGCCGCTTACGGCATCGCCCTGGGCGCGCTCCGCACCAAGGCCGCCAGCTCGCAGGAGTTCGCCCCCGAATTCGAAGCCATCTGCGCCCGCCTCGCCGCCACTCGCCCCACCGCAGTGAATTTATTCTGGGCCATCGACCGCATGAAACGCCTCTTCGCCAACCTGCTGGCCTCCGGCGCTACCCTCGCCCAAATCCAGGAAAGAATCCTGGCCGAAGCCCACGCGATGTACGAGGAAGACATCGCCGCCTGCCGAACCATGGGCGCATTCGGAGCAGCGCTGCTGCCCGACGAGGGCGGCGTTTTAACCCACTGCAACGCCGGCGCGCTGGCCACCTGCGGCTATGGAACCGCTCTCGGCGTCATCCGCTCGGCCGTCGAGCAGGGCAAGCGCATTCACGTCTACGCCGACGAGACCCGCCCCTTCCTGCAAGGCGCGCGCCTCACCGCATGGGAGCTGATGGCCGACGGGGTTCCAACGACCGTGATCTGCGACAACATGGCCGCCAGCCTCATGCGCGCCGGCCGCATCCAGGCCGTGGTCGTCGGCGCGGACCGCATCGCGGCCAACGGCGACGTTGCCAACAAGATCGGCACCTACAACGTCGCCATCCTCGCGCGTGAGCACGGCATCCCCTTCTACGTCGCCGCCCCCTGGTCCACCATCGACCTGGCCACCGAAACCGGCGACTCCATCCCCATCGAGGAGCGTTCCCCCGTCGAGGTCACCCACCACGGCGGCAAGCAGCTAACTCCGAACGGCGTAGGCATCTGCAACCCCGCCTTCGACGTAACTCCGGCTAAGTATGTGACCGCCATCGTCACCGAACGCGGCGTGCTGCGCGCCCCGTACGCCGAGTCGCTGCGTGAGATGGAAGCTTCCGGCTGATTCAGACTCTCCCTCGCCAATAACCGGCGCGGCGCTTGGCGTGGGCTACGGCGACGACAAGAATGGTATCGGCTTTCTCCTGAAAGATCACGGAATAGGGAAACCCCGCCAGTACGCGTCGGCGAGTGTTCTTTGTATAGATGGGATAGAGTTGCGGATGAGAAACAATCTGGCCAAAGATGCCCCGATTTCAGTCAAGAATCCGTCGGCCGCTTCAGGGCTGCGCTTGAAATACCATTCAAACGCTTCGTTGATCTCCTCCTGAGCCTGCGACTCGATGCGGAGGCGTTTCCGCTTCATCCGGCCAACCGGGCGCGCAGGGGCGCTTCCACTTCTTCCCACGAATAGGTCACGGCGGTTCCTGCCTCAGCCTCGGCCACACGCCGTTCAACCTCAGCCTTCCAGGATGCGTCGATCTCCGCATCGCTGGAGCTGTCTCCGGCCTGGAGGAGTTCCCCGATAAGCCAATCGAAATCCCCGGGAGGGAGGCGACGGGCATCTTCGAGAACTTCTGCGGCGGAGCGGCTCATGGAGAGATTGTAGCGCGAAATCGGTCCCTAAAACTACTGCCA
>CABDXY010000155.1_pt1 | contig 19683 bp, 18 predicted proteins | sample 3131871 | NCBI WGS metagenome assembly CABDXY01 (sample SAMEA5534336, study PRJEB31848) | metagenome | biome: tundra; feature: field; material: soil | place: USA | collected 2013-05 | depth 0.15 m
ACATCGCAGTTGACGAAGTTCTCGATCACCTCAATCCCCCGCGTCACGCCGAAGTGCTCGACCGTCTTCTCCTTTAGATAGTTGGAGATACAGGTAACCCCATCGCTCTCCTGGATGGCGTAGCGGGTGATGGGCAGGTAGCAGCGGTCCAGCCCCACCAGCGTGATGTCTGTGCCGTGCAGCGTGGTCACAAAGGGCAGCCGACGCCCCTTGGCCGCCAACATCTGCCGCGCCAGCAGCGCGCTCACCGAGTGGGGAATCGCGTAGTGCACATGCAGCAGGTCAAGCTCATTGAATTCAGCAACTTCCGCCATCCGCGAGGCCAGCGCCAGGTCGTACGGCGGAAACTCGAACAGCGGGTAACTCGAAACCGGAACTTCGTGATAAAAAATCCCGTCGTCCCGCTCGTTCAGCCGGAACGGCTGCGAATACGAGATGAAATGCACCTCATGGCCCAGGGCGGCCAATTCAATCCCCAGTTCCGTGGCCACCACGCCCGAGCCGCCGTAGGTGGGATAACAGGTGATGCCGATGCGCATAAGGCCTTCCTAATCAATTCTTTGTCTGCCTTTGATTTGGACGATCCCGGCCGCGCGGAAGATTCAGTCGCCGTCCAGCCTGTTTTGAATCAAAGACTTCCGCCGGTCACAGAACCGCGCTGGCGCCAGCCTGCAAATCCGCGAAGGAGATGATTTCGATAGCGGGGAACTGTTTCAACGCGTGCAGCGCCTCGCGCTCCGTCTCCCGCGAGGCCAACAGGCGGGTGCGAGCCTGGGCGAGATCGGCGTCGTTGTAGCCGGGATGCGTAACCAGCTCCCACGTGCCGGGGGGCAGGTTTTGGAGCAGGGAACTGACTGTGGCGGCGTCAAGGGTCCCGGTCGCCAGTACGCCGAGCGCGCCGTCCGTTGTCGTAAAGCCTTCTTCAGTCACAATGCGCCGGAAAGAAGACTCAAGCGACCGCAGAAGGCTGACTTCCGCGCGCCGGAACCAGGGAGCGCCGGACGTGGCGCGCAGGCTCCACGCCGGTTCAAAGGGATTGCGAATGGCGCGGATGCCGCGACCGGCCGCCGCCCGCAGCACAGGCCGCAGCACAGCAGCGAACATGTGGACGTGCTTGTGCGTGTCAATGTGAGTGAGCGCAATGCCCTCAGCCTGGAGCAGAGCGATTTGCGCTGCGGCTTCGGCCTCAATTTCGCCCTCAATCTTGGAGGACCGGATGCGACCAGCGGCCAGCCGCTGCAAAAACGCGCCCAGCGTCGGCAGGAAACGGCCCGTGCGCCGGTCGGCGAGTGTGGGAATCTCCCGCGGCGGCAGTATCGGATCTCCATCCACCAGAACCACATGGCAGCCCACGCTCAGCGTGGGTGTAGCGCGTGCGATGCGGACAGCGCCGGCCGTGGCCGTGGCGCGCGCCATCAGTGTGGCACTGGTTAGCACCCCAGCCCCATGCAACTCCGAGATCGCGCGATTGACCCCGGCAGTCAGCCCAAAGTCGTCGGCGTTGACAATAAGACGGCTCACCGGGTGAGTCTATCAACTCAGGGTTCGTATACCCCGTTCGGGGTTCGTTCCTTCCGCCCCGTCAGCGTTCGTCCACCCCCGGGGGTAATCGCGCTGGTATGATTTCAGAAGGCCGCAATCGCCTTGCCGCCATGCGTGGGCGGTTAGCTCAGTTGGTTAGAGCGCCTGCCTTACAAGCAGGAAGTCCGGGGTTCGAGTCCCTGACCGCCCACCATTACTTCTTATACCCGCTTCGCCCGATAGAATGAAGAGAGACTGCCGCGGCACGGAGAACGCTTGAAGAAGAAGCAATGGATTCTGGGTTTGGTGGCGCTGCTGGCGCTTGCAGGGCTGTTGGTGTGGGGACGCGATAGGATTCACTTCGACTTTGGCGTCTTCCGCGCCCAACTGGCGCTGGCCGACTGGCGCAAGATCGCCTTTGCCCTCGGCTGCATCTACCTCTGCTATCTCATCCGCGCGGTGCGCTGGGCGCTGCTGCTCCGCCACATCAAAAAGGTGCCGCTGTTTTCGCTCCTGGGAACGCAGGTCATCGGGTTTACCGGGGTCGCGCTCATCGGCCGGATCGCCGATCCGGTGCGTCCTTACCTGGTCTCGAAAAAGACCGGCCTGCCGTTCAGCAACCAGATCGCCGTTTATATCGTTGAACGCCTCTTCGACGCCGGATCGATGGCGCTGATCTTCTGCTCCATCATCCTGCTGGCTCCGGCCGGGGCTATGCCCCATCCTGAGATCGTGAAGAGAGCCGGGTACGGGGGATTGGTCATCACCGTGATGGGCGCGCTCTTCCTGGTTGCCGTGCGCCTGGCTGGCGGAGTTGTGGCGTCGTTTCTCGAAGAAGCCTTCAGCGCGGTCTCCAAAGGTTTGGGACGCGCGATTGGCGAAAAGATTCGCGCCTTTCGCACCGGCCTGGACACGCTGCGCACCCCCGCCGATTTTGCTGTCACGCTGGCTATTTCGCTGGCCATGTGGGGGCTGATTACGCTGGCCTATCTTGAGATCACCACGGCTTTTGTCGCCAGCCCGCAACTGGCGGGGTTGACGCTGGCCAAGTGCATGTTGTTGATGGCCTGGAGCATGGCTGCCAGCATCTTTCAACTGCCGGTGCTGGGCTGGTTCTCGCAGATTGGCTTTGTGGCCGCCGCCATGTCCGGCTTCTTCGGCGTGGCGGCTGAGCCGGCCACCGCCTGCGCCGCCACGCTGCTGGTGGTCACCTTCCTGGGCATCGCGCCGGTGGGCCTCGTCTGGGCGCGCTTCGAGCACGTCAGCCTGCGCAAGATCACAGTGGAGAGCGAACACGCGGAGGAAGAACTGATTGTGGATGAAACGGCCAGTTAGGAGGCGCTATGGAAAAGATTCCGTTCGGATACTCGATTCACCCCGGCGACATTCTCAAGACGGAGTTCATGGAGCCGCTGGGGCTCTCCAGCTACCGGCTGGCAAAAGACCTGCACGTCTCCGCGCCGAGGGTGAACGATATTGTTCTCGGAAAGCGCGGCATCACGGCCGATACCGCCATGCGCCTCAGCGCCTACTTTGGCTGTTCCGCTCAGTTCTGGTTGAATCTGCAGAACAAGCATGATATTTGGATTGCCGCGAAAGACAAATCTCTGGCCAAGGTCAAGCCGAGGGCGCGGGCAGCGTAACATCCGTCGCCGCCGCAAGCGCCGGCTGTGTGAACCGGATGGTATCCGGGCCCACGGCGCCGCCGGTCATGATCATGCTCATGGCCTGCTCCATGTTCAGGTCGGTTTCGGTCACCCTGTGGATGGGCAGAATCTGCAGGAAGGCCGAGGTCGGGTTGATGGCATTGGGCAACAGGACTGCGGCCAGCAGTTCGCCGGTGGTCTCGTCGGTCATGGTGCGGGTGAGGAATCCGATGCTCTTCTGGCCGGCGATGGGAAAGTCGACCAGCACCACGCGCTGGCTGGACTCTTTCTTGCCCATCATCGTGTCCAGCAGTTGGCGCACGGACCTGTAGATCTTGGCCACAACCGGCAGGCGCTCCAGCACGGCCTCGAACAGGTCGAAGGCCTGGCGGCCGATCACCAATGAAGTGACCCGGCCCACCACGTAAAGCATCACCAGGGTCAGCACGATGGCCAGGACGGATTGCAGCCACGGCTGGCTGAGCCAGTTTTCCGGGAAGATGGCCGCAAACAGCTTGACCACCGGCAATCCGGCCTCGGCCAGGGCGCCAAGAAGGAATCTGAAGATCAGGTAGGTGACAAACAACGGCCCGATGGTGACGATGCCGGCCAGGATGTTGCGTTGCAGGTTGCGCAACGTATGGGCAAGGACTGGATTCACACGCCTCTCCTGTGAATGAGGATACGCGACCGCGGCCGCCCAGGTGAGCGCGCTGGTGCATGGAAAATCGGACCGGCGCCGGGAGATTCACTCGGGAACCGGACCTGATTACCCGCGAGATGCGGAAATCCCTTATAGTGAAGGAAGAAGGACGCCCATGAACGATTCAGAGGGTTTTGATTTGAACGGTCCCGGCCGCCGGGTAGAAAATGCGGATGCGCCGAATCCGCGCGCGGTTGGGTTCCCGTTGCCGATTGGAATTCGAGGCGCTACCCCGCAAACGCAGGCCCAGAGCGATCCGCAACGTCTCACCACTGTCCCTCCTCCAAGGCGCGCGCTGGCCAACTCATCGGCTTCCGCGGGGGAGCGGCCCTCGGGCTTTCAACGCGCCATGAATGCGCTGCGCTTGACGTTGCCGTTGGTCCAGCGCGTTTTGCCTCTGCTGGACGGAAATGTCGGTACCGCGGTCTCCAATCTCCTGAACCCGCATTTGCAAACGCCACCGCCGCCGCCGGTCGACCTCGCGCCCATTGAGGACGGGCTGGCCGAGCTCCGGACGCTGCATCGCGAACTGCGCAATCAGGCCGTAGAACAGAATTCGTTGCTGAAGCGGGTCCAGGATCAGTTGCAGATGGTGCGCGAAGCCACGGACCACAATACGCTGAAGCAGCAGGAACTCCTCGCGGATCTGAAGGCCGTCGGGAAAAAAGTCAATCTGTTTGCCTACTTTGCATTGAGCCTTCTGGGGTTATCCGTCCTACTGAATGTGGTCCTGTTTCTCCAGATCCGGCACATTCTGCCATAGCGCCCAAAGGCTGGCGCCCAACGCTCCGCGTTCCGGCCTCGTGCAATCGGAAATGGCCGTTCCCTGCCCAAAATCGTTAGAATGAATGCTTGTGGGTGACTTCCAATCACATGCCAAAACGGCCTGGCTGAGCTAGAATGAACTGGTTTTCATGCCGTCAATCAGAATATTGATTATACGAACACAGATGGATGGATTTTGCCGTCTTTTACGAACTTCGCGATGGCAGATGTTGCCAGTCGTCTTGTCAGGGGGCTAGTATTCGGCATAGTTCATACGGGTCTGCTTACTATAGCCCGGTCTTACGTCCACTATGCAGTTGTTCCCAGGTTCACAGAGCTTTACCAACGAGCGGCGCTGACCGGCGCCCGCGCACGGAGTGTCTCTTTATGGCATGGTATGCCTACTGCATCGGTGAAAGACAAGCATTTCCTGAAATAGCCCGTCATCGCAGGCCTGTTCCGATGGAATCTGTCCTCGGAGTAAGCGGCAACCAGGTCTTTCTTTACCCCGCAAGCGACCTCGCCATCATCGTCAGCGAACACAACCCCGCGGAAACCCTGAACCAGAAATCAGGCGTGGACCATGCCCGGGTCATCGCCGACTGTTTCCGGCATTCCACGGTGCTGCCCTTCCGGTTTGGAACCGTCTTCAACGACGACGAGAGCCTGCGCAGATCCATCCGCTCCAACCAGCGCCAGTTTCTCTCGAACATCGACAAGTTGCGCGGCAAGACCGAGATGCACCTGAAGATGTTCGTCGGCGACTGCTGTGGCCGCGCCCTCGACAAGCATCTGCCGGCCGGGGGCGCAAGCCGGGGCTATCTGACCAACCTGCGCGAGAATGCGTCCCGCCAGCGCGAGCGCCAGACCCGCGCGCGCGCCGTTAGCTTCCAGATGCACCGGCTCTTCCTGCCTCTGGACGAAGAGGTCAGTTGCCGGCTCACCGAAAGCGGCAAGATGCTGCTGGACATCGCCCACCTGATCGACCGCAAATGCGTGGAGCGCTACCAGAGCAAGTTCGCCACCACCAGCGCCATGATGCGGGAGTGCCAGATGCAGCTCTCCGGCCCTTGGCCGCCCTACCACTTCGTCCACCGGCTCACCCGCCCGGCCCATCCGCAGCCGGTAGCCGTTCCGGCCCAGGCGCCCATGCCCGTTGCTGCGCCGGTCATCCGCATTCCGGAACCGGTTCCGGTGCTCGCATAAGGCATTCGCAACAAGCTCAACGCAACAAGCAGAAGCAAAAAGCCCCGGTCATAATCGGGGTTCTTTTGCTTCTGGTCATCCGCCCATTGGCTCAGGGCGTATTCGCCGTCTTGCGGCGGGTGAGCACGAACGACTTGCGGCGGTCCCTGGAGGCATGGTCGATCTTCTTCCAGAAGCCGACGAAGTAGTCGATGGCGGAGATGACGGAAACCAGCACAGTAAAGTAGATGGCGGCGATGGCGATCCACTTCACCGGAACGATGAGCACGCCAAACTGCCACTGGCGCCAGCCATGGGCCAGAATGGCGGAGACCACGCAGACGATTTGGATAACCGTCTTGAGCTTGCCCAGCTCGCTGGCCTCGATGGTAAAGCCCTCCGAAGAAGCGATGGAGCGCAATCCGGACACCAGGAACTCCCTGCCGATGATGACCACCACGATCCAGACCTTGACCACCTGGGGGTTATAAGCTACCAGGGCGATCAGCGCGGCGGTGACCATGATCTTGTCGGCGATGGGGTCCAGCAACATGCCCATGGTGGTGATCTGGCTGCGCTTGCGGGCCAGGTAGCCGTCCAGGCCGTCGGTGATCGAGGCCAGCACAAACAAGACCGACGCCGTAATCTCCTGCGCGCCATGACCCTGCCAGGGAAAGTGCGGCGTCAGAATCCACAGCAACAGCGGGATCATGACGATCCGGCTCATCGTGATGGAGTTGGGCAGGTTCATGCGGGTCGCGCATCCCAGAAGAAATGCTTCCAGTTTAGCTTCATTATTGCACCGGCAAACGGCCCGGCGTCTCGCGTTCCGTCTCGCACAGTGCATAGAAACCAAAGCGGGATGAGCAAGTGGCCCATCCCGCTTGTTTTTGCGCAACGCAAGAAACCCGGCCCGAAGTTCAGGCGTAGATGCCCCTCTGCTTGATGGTGAAGGCCACGCGGTCGATGGCCAGCATGTAGGCGGCGATGCGGTTGTTCACGTTGTGGGCCTCGGCATAGCGCACCACATCGTCGAAGCTGTCGCGCAGGATGGTTTCCAGTTGCTCGTTAACGATGGCTTCCTTCCAGAAGTAGCCCTGCCGGTCCTGCACCCACTCGAAGTAACTGGCGGTGACGCCGCCGGCGTTGGCCAGGATGTCGGGCACGATGAAGATGCGCTTCTCGGCCAGGATCTCGTCGGCCACGGCGGTGGTGGGGCCGTTGGCGCCCTCGACGACGATGCGCGCCTTGATCTCGCCGGCGTTGCGGCTGGTAATCATGTTCTCGGTGGCCGCGGGAATGAGGATCTCGCATTCGGAGACCATCAGCTCTTCGCTGGGCGTGGCCTCGGCGCCGCGGAATCCCTGGATGGTGCCGTTGCGCTGCTTGAACTCGATCAACTGGTGAATGTCGATGCCGTTGGGGTTTGCGAGTCCGCCCTCCAACTCGGAAACGCCCACGATTTTGTAGCCGTGCTCCATCATCAGCCGGGCCGCGTTCGACCCCACGTTGCCGAATCCCTGAATCACCACCCGGCAGCCGTCGATGGGCATATTCAGGTAGCGCAGGCTTTCGTCGCACACCACCCGCACGCCGCGCCCGGTGGCCTCCACGCGGCCGCGCGAGCCCCCGATGTTCAGCGGCTTGCCGGTGACCACGCTGGTCACGGTATGCCCCATGTGCATCGAGTAGGTGTCCATGATCCAGGCCATGGTCTGCTCGTTGGTGTTCATGTCGGGCGCGGGAACGTCCTTTTCCGGCCCGATGAAATCGATGATCTCCGACGTATACCGGCGGGTCATCCGCTCCAGCTCGCCCTGGCTCATCTTTTTCGGGTCGCAGATCACGCCGCCCTTGGCGCCGCCGAAGGGGATATTGACCACCGCGCACTTCCAGGTCATCCAACTGGCCAGCGCCCGCACCTCGTCCAGAGTCACCTCCGGCGAGTAGCGGATGCCGCCCTTGCAGGGACCGCGAGCGATAGAGTGTTGCACCCGGAAGCCGGTGAACATATCGATCTGGCCGCTATCCATGGTTACGGGGAAGTGCACGATGACCTCGCGCGTGGGGGTGCTGAGCATCTTCCACAGGCCCGCCTCCAGATTCAGCTTGCGTGCCGCAAATTCAAAGCGCGCGCTTTGCGCCTCCCAGGGGTTGATCTCCTGGTCCAAAGTAACTGTCGGGATTGCACCTGCCATACACTCTCCAATTTCGATTCTCTGCCGCCAAATTCGGCCAGCGGGATGCGCTCCGCAAGCCCAAACCCGAGTGAGTCTAGGCACGTCGGAGAGCGCAGTCAAGCCATGGCGTATCTGCCTGGAAACCCATTCCCGGCACAGTCTTCTCTTTCAGTATCTGCTCTGAAGCGGGAAACTTCGCCCAAAATCGTATGCAACCCTCAACTTTGGCTGAGACGAGGCTGCGGGAACCGGCCCGGCGCGCGATCTCCGCTGCTTCCCGTGCCTGCGCAGCCGCCTCCAAACCGGGTCGGCAGAGCTTCCAATTTGCGCACCCTACTCTGAACTGGTCTGTGCAAAATGAAACAGAACCATTTACAACCCGCGCGTTACCGTTGTAATGCAAATGTCCAATAATTCGGAGTACCAATGTAGCACAAGTGTTCAATGGTTCGGAGTACTGATGCGCTCAAGCAATCGTTCCAGCCTGTTGCTATGGGAAGACTGAAACGCCACTCCGAAAGAGAAACAGGGGAGATGGCGATGAGGTCTTTCTTGAATCGGAAGGTGAAGCTAGCATTCGGATTTGCGATGTTGACCCTGTTATTCTTGGGGTCCTTCTCCTATCGCTGGATGGTCATCTCCGATGAAAGCGGCCGCTGGGTGCGCCACACCCACGAAGTGATCGAGAATATTCAGGATTTGGCCCTGGCCCTGGGGAGTATCAGGTCCGGCAGCCGTGGATTTGCCCTGACAGGCCAGGAATCCGATCTTGCAACCTACCGCGCCGACGCATCGAGAGCAGCGCAGGATTTGGCAGCCATTCGCAATCAAACGGCGGATAATCCCAATCAGCAGCGCCATTTTCCCGACATCGAAATCCTTGCCGCCGAGAGAATCCAGTACGCGGATATGATCGTAAGCCTGCGCCGTACCCAGGGGCTGGAGGCGGCAGTAGCCGCCATGGAGGGAGGGCGGGACCAGGAGACAACGGATGAATTTCAAGCGCTGGCGGGCAAGATGCAGGACGAGGAACTGCGATTGTTGGCGCTGCGTGACGCGGAAACTGAGCGTGACCGCAACCAGACCAGGACAATTCTGATCTTCGGAACCCTGCTGGGGATTTTGGTCGCCGGCTTTGCAGCCTGGTCCGCGCTGCGCGACAGCAGCAAGCGCACCGCCGCCGAGGAAGCTCTCCAGCAAAGCGAAGAGAAATACCGGATGTTGCTGAACGGAGTGCAGGACTTTGCGATCTTCATGTTGGACCCGCATGGCCAGGTTGCCAGTTGGAGCGCCGGCGCGGAGCGAATCATGGGATACGCCGCGGATCAGATTATCGGCCACAATTACTCCTGCCTTTTTCTTCCGGAAGATATCAAGCAGGGCAGGCCGGAAGAGGTGCTCCGAATAGCAGCCGCAAGCGGCCGGCACGACGAATTCGGCACGCGCGTGCGGAGAGACGGTACTGAGTTTCTGGCCAGCTCCACCTTCATCGCGTTGCGCGACCCATCTGGAAACCTGCGCGGGTTTTCCGAGATCTGCCGCGATCTGAGCGAGCAGAAGGAATCGGAGGCAAGGTACCGCGGGCTGCTGGAGGCGGCGCCGGATGGGATGGTGGTGGTGAACCAGGACGGGAAGATCGTTCTGCTGAATGCCCAGGCGGAGAAACAGTTCGGATACCGGCGCGATGAACTGCTGGGCCAGAAGGTGACGAACATCATCCCGGAAGGCTTTGCGGAGCGGTTGATCGCCGACGGAACCCGAACCGCGGCGGAGGCGCTGGCGCAACAGATCGGCACGGGAATCGAACTCAACGGGCTGCGGAAGGATGGAAGCGAATTTCCCATCGAGATCATGCTCAGCCCGCTGGAAAGCGCCGAGGGAATCCTGGTGACGGCGGCCATCCGCGACATCACCACGCGCAAGGATGCGGAGAAGCATCTGGCGCAGATGGAGGGAAGGTATCGTGGCCTTCTGGAGGCGGCTCCGGATGGAATGGTGGTGGTAAACCAGGGCGGAGAGATCGTCCTGTTGAACGCCCGGGCGGAGAAACAGTTCGGATACCGGCGCGATGAACTGCTGGGCCAGAAGGTGAAGAACATCATCCCGGAGGGCTTTGCGGAGCGGCTGATCGCCGACGAAACCCGAACCGCGGCGGAAGCGCTGGCGCAGCAGATCGGCACGGGGATTGAACTCAACGGGCGGCGGAAGGATGGAAGCGGATTCCCGATCGAGATCATGCTGAGCCCGCTGGAAAGCGCCGAGGGAATCCTGGTGACGGCGGCGATCCGCGATATCACCACGCGCAAGGATGCGGAGAAGCATCTGGCGCAGATGGAGGGAAGGTATCGTGGCCTCCTGGAGGCGGCTCCGGATGGAATGGTGGTGGTAAACCAGGGTGGAGAGATCGTCCTGCTGAATATTCAGGCGGAGAAACAGTTCGGGTACCGCCGCGATGAGCTCCTGGGCCGGAAGGTAAAGAGCATCATCCCGGAGGGCTTTGCGGAGCGGTTGATCGCCGACGCTCTTCGCACCACCGCTGAGGCGCTGGCGCAGCAGATCGGTACGGGGATTGAGCTGCACGGACGGCGCAAGGATGGAACCGTATTTCCCATCGAGATCATGCTCAGCCCGCTGGAGAGCGCCGAGGGCATCCTGGTGACGGCGGCCATCCGCGACATCAGCGAGAGAAAGCAACTGGCGCGCCAGTTGCACCAAAGCCAGAAGCTGGAAGCGATCGGCCAATTGACGGGTGGAATCGCTCACGATTTCAACAATCTGCTCGGTGTCATCATTGGGAATCTGGATTTGCTCGACCGCCTTGTCGCCGGCAACGCAGCGGCCGTCAAGCGGGTACAGACCGCGCAGAAGGCCGCCTCGCGCGGCGCGGACATCACGCGGCGCCTGCTCGTTTTTTCCAGCAATGAGGAGCTGAAGCCGTCGGTTGTCCGGCTCAGTGATTCGATTCAGAACACCATCCAGCTGGCTGCCAGCGCGCTTGGCGTGGAGATCAAGATCACCACGCACCTCGACGAGTCAGTGCCGCTGCTCTTCGTTGACCCTGCGGGGCTTGAAAGCGCGCTGCTCAATCTGATGGTCAATGCGCGGGATGCGATGCCCAAGGGCGGCTCCATCGTCATCAGCTCGCATGTGCAGAATCTCGAAGATAGCCATCCCACGGTACAGGCAGGCGACTTGAAAGTAGGCCGTTACGTTTGTGTGTCGGTAACGGATACAGGGCACGGCATGTCGCGAGAGACCATGGAGCGGGCCTTTGAGCCATTCTTTACCACCAAGCCGCGCAACAAGGGAACAGGCCTGGGCCTGGCCATGGTATACGGCTTCGTGAAGCAGTCCGGCGGCGCCGTCCGCCTCTACAGCGAACTTGGTCAGGGGACCACGGTGTCGTTTTATCTGCCCCTGGCAGCGGATCTTTCGCACCCTGTTCCGGCGGATACCCTGGAGCCTCTCAAGGCAAAGCCGGGCGGCACGGTGCTGGTGGTGGACGACGAAGAGGACCTGCTTGAGGTTGCCCTCGCCTATCTCGCGGAGATGGGCTTTACGGCCTATGATGCAATCGACGGCGCCAGTGCGCTTGTGGCGATTGCGCAGCATGGCGAGATTGAACTGATGGTGACGGACATCGTCATGCCCGGTGGAATGAATGGAGTGGAACTTGTGCAAAGGGCCCGTGCCCTGCGCCCCAACCTCAAGATCATTTATTCCTCCGGATTTCCGGCGGAGGCGCTGGCTGAGAAGAGCATGCCGCTGGTCGACGGTCCCTTGCTGCACAAGCCTTATCAACGCGCCGAGTTCGTCGCCATCGTTCACAGCGTCATGGGGGGCAACTATGCCACGCCGGAGAAATGAGAACTTTTCCGATCCGGCCGGCGTTTGCCAGCGTGCCGGCTGGCGGCAAACGGAGGAACGATGACAGCTAAGCAGAGAATCCTGGTTGTCGACGACGAAATCGACGTAGGCGAGTTCGTCTCTGACGCCGCGCAGGCGATGGGGTTCGAGTGCACCGCGACGACCGATGCAAAAACGTTCCTGGATCAGCTCACGCCCGACACGACTCTCATTCTGCTTGATCTCATCATGCCGGAGACGGATGGCGTTGAGCTGTTGAGAATGCTCAGCCAGCAGAAGTGCAAGGCCGGAATCGTCCTGATGAGCGGCGTTGGCAAGCGCGTCCTGGAGACCGCGGAACAATTGGCGCAGGTCCTTGGGCTTTCTATCGTGGGCCGTCTCCAAAAGCCGTTCCGCCTGGCGGAACTGGAGGAGATGCTGGCAAGAAATGCGGAGCCGGCAACATCTCCGATTGTTCAACCGGGCGCCCAGTTCATCACTCACAATGAGCAGTTGCGGAGAGCGGTCGAGCGCAATGAGTTTGTCGTTCATTATCAGCCGCTGATCGATATTGCAACCGGCCGCGTGACTGGCGTTGAGGCCCTGGCCCGGTGGCAGCATCCTGAACGAGGGCTGATCTTCCCCGACTACTTTATTGGCCGCATGGAGGAACTTGGGCTCATCGACGAGCTTGGCTGGATCGTTGCGAACCGCGGGATGAGCGATGTGGAACAGTTTGAGAATGGCGACGGGAAGGCCCTCATGCTCTCCGTGAATGCGTCGGTGTATTCTCTCCACGATCTGAAGTTCCCAGACGTTCTTGTATCCATCGCCGAGAAGCATGGCGTATCGCCCGGCGATGTCACCATCGAGATTACAGAGACTCGCTTGATCAAGGAATTAGCGAGAACGTTGGACATCCTGACCAGGCTGCGGATCAAACAGGTGAAGTTGTCGATCGACGATTTTGGCACCGGCTATGCCATGATGCAACAACTCAAAATCATACCGGCGACGGAACTGAAGATCGACAAATCTTTCATCCAGGAAATGAGCGGCAACGACAGAGACCGCATCATGGTCCAGAAGACCATTGAAATAGGCCACGAACTCGGCATGCAAGTGATCGGAGAAGGGGTGGAGACGCAGGAACAACTGGACATCCTGCGCGAGAAAGGTTGTGACATCGCGCAAGGATTCTTTTTCAGCCGTCCCCTTCCAGCCCAAGAGATGGTGAGTTGGCTGAAGACGTACCGTTCCCAGCTGGTTCACTGAGCCTGACGGCGCAGGGCGCGGACATTCAGCGCTGAACCGATTCACGGCGGGGCAACGCGAGCGCGGCTGCGGCCAAAGCACCGGAGCAATTACACTGTTCCCTGTGAAAGCTTCTGCTTATTCCGTCCAGCCCAGCCGCAAAGAGTTCCTGGCGCTCGCCAAAGCGCACACCCTTGTTCCCGTCTGCCGCATCCTGGCGGCCGACCTGGAGACGCCGGTCTCGGCCTTTCTGCGCGCGGCCTGGCCTGAGCGGGAGTGTTTTCTGCTGGAGTCGGTGGAGAACGGCGAGCAGGTGGGCCGCTATACCTTCATCGGGCTGGCCCCGTTCAAGCGGATCGTGGCGCGCGGGCGCGAGATCATCATCACCGAGGGCAGGAAGGTCGTCCAAATGGAGGGCGACATCTTCGCCGTGCTGCGGCGGGCGCTGGGCGGTCACAAGCCGGCCCGGCTGGAGGGGCTGCCGCCGTTCACCGCCGGGGCTGTGGGATTTTTCTCCTATGACGCGGTGCGCCAGATCGAGCGGCTGCCCGAGCTGGCCAAGGACGAGTTGGGCGTTCCCGACGCCTGCCTGCTGTTCTTCGATGAGGTGCTGGCCTTCGACCACGTGCGCAAGGAGATCTGGCTGGTGGTCACGGCCGACGTCACGCGGGGCAAGGCGGCGGAAGCGTACGAAAAGGCAGTTCAGCGGCTTGGCAAGCTGGAGAATCGCCTGGCCCAGCCGTTGCCCAGGCTGCCGGCTCAGCAAGGCAAGGGCAAGCTCAAGGTAAAGCACCGCACGGCCAAAAAGGATTTCCTGGCCGCCGTGGCCCGCGCCAGGGAGTACATCGCCGCCGGCGACATCTTCCAGGCAGTGATTTCGCAGCGCTTCGACGTGGAGCCGGAGGCCGACAGCTTTCAGGTCTATCGCGCGCTGCGCACCGTCAACCCCAGTCCCTATATGTACTTCCTGCGCTTTGCGCCGGAGGGTCCGCTGGTCGGAACGCCGGACAATTCCAAGCACTCGTCCAAAAAGTTAAAACAGCCCACGGTTGTCGAGCTGGCGGGTTCATCGCCGGAGTTGCTGGTGCGCGTACATCAGGGCAAGGTGGAGTACCGGCCCATCGCTGGAACCCGCCCGCGCGGCGTCACCGAGGCCGAAGACCAGGCGCTGGCCGACGAGATGCTCCACGACGCGAAGGAGCGCGCCGAGCACGTGATGCTGGTGGACCTGGGCCGCAACGATGTGGGCCGGGTAAGCCAGTTCGGTTCGGTCAAGGTGGACCGGCTGATGTTCGTCGAGCGCTACTCGCACGTGATGCACATTGTGAGCGCCATCGAAGGGCGGCTCAAGCCGGAGTTAACGGCCGTCGATGCCCTGCGCGCCTGCTTCCCCGCCGGTACGCTCAGCGGCGCGCCCAAGGTGCGGGCCATGGAGATTATCGAGGAGCTGGAGCCGGCGCGGCGCGGAACCTACGGCGGCGCGGTGCTCTACGCGGATTTTTCCGGCAACCTGGACTCCTGCATTGCCATTCGCTCCATGCTGGCCATCGGCGGCAAGGGCTACGTCCAGGCCGGCGCCGGCATCGTAGCCGATTCAGTGCCGGAGTTGGAACACCAGGAGTCGCTCAACAAGGCGCAGGCCGTGATTCGGGCGATTGAGCGGGCGCGAGAGATGTAGGGCAGGGAACAGGGAACAGCCGAGCGGGCGTGTGCCGCAACCCTCATTCCGCGCCGAAGATGCGCCGGAAGAAACGGCCCACTTTGCTGAAGAATCCAGGCTTTTTCTTGGTCGCGGGCTTGGTTGCGGTCGTGGCGGCTGGCGGTGCGGCAGCCGGCGTCGCTGCGGGCTGGGCAGCGTGGTCTGCGCTTTTGTAGACCAGAGGCTCGATGGGCTGAGCCGGCGCGTCGCCGGGATTCACGGCGCTGGGAGCCGGCTTGGGCAGCGGCGCAAGGCCTTCGCTCTGCGCCAGCGGAAACTCGTTGCTTTGGGCGGGAGCCGGCGGCGGCGGGCAACCGCAGGGCTCTTTTTCCTGGTCCATCACCTCGCGCAGGCTGCCGTGCTCAAACATAACCCGCTGGCCGGGCTGCACGCGATAGGCGCCGCCCTCAAAGACGCTCGAAACCAGAACGTAGGGCGCGTTCACCCCTGCGTTGTCCACGCAAGTGTCGCCGTTCTGGCCCAGGCGAACCTTCACCTCGACCGCGCCCGGACCGCCGATGAGGATGCGGAAGTCCGGGGTGAGCAGGATGTCGGCGTTTTGGCCTGTGGCGAAGCTGGCCTCGACCGCGCCGTGATCCATGGCCATCAGCAGGCCGGGCGTCTCTCCGGCGGGAACGCTTGAGTCGGCGGCCAGCTTGACGGTGGTGGAGGCGCAGACGCGCAGCACGCCGCGATGGGGCAGGATGACCTGGGTGGTCTCGGTGCCTGAGGTGACGGTGCCGCTGGCCGCGATGATGGCCTTGCCTTGGGAGACTTCGAGCGCGCCGGTGACCTTGGCTGCGGCGTCGGGGTTCTTACTGTCGAGCGGAACAATGGCTATCGGGCCGGATTCTGTCTGGGCTGCCGGAGCCGCGGCTGCCGGAGTCGCGGCGGGCTCCTGGGAGTGAAGCAGGGGCGCAGGCGCGATCCATGGAGAAAGCAGGACCATCGCGCCGAACAAAAGCCCCGTGCCCCATCCTTGCGACTTTTTTCCGTCGCAAGGGTGGGAATCCACGAATCTCCGGAAGCGAAACGGGTCTTTCATCTCCTCTACATCTCCAGGAAGTTGCGAATCATCTGGTGGCCGCCCTCGGTCAAAACGCTCTCGGGGTGGAATTGCACGCCCTCGATGGGCAGCGTGCGGTGGCGCAGGCCCATAATGACCGAGCCGTCTCCGTTGGCGCCTGGGGTGCGGGCAGTGACGATCAATTCAGCGGGGAGCGAGTCCTCTTCGACGATCAGCGAGTGGTAGCGGGTGCAGGTGAGCGGCGTGGGCAATCCGGCGAAGATGCCCTTGCCGTCGTGGTTCACCGGGCTGGTCTTGCCGTGCATCAGTTGCCGCGCGCGCACCACCTGCCCGCCAAAGGCCTCGCCGATGGCCTGATGGCCCAGGCAGACGCCAAGAATGGGCGTTCGCCGCGGCGACCCGGCCATGTGTCGTATGAGCGGGACCAGGATGCCGGCCTCGCGCGGGGTGCAGGGGCCGGGCGAGAGCAGGATGCGCTCCGGGTGCAGCGCCTCGACCTGCTCCACCGTCAGCTCGTCGTTGCGATAGACCTCGACCTCCGCGCCCAACTCCCCCAGGTATTGGACAAGGTTATAGGTGAACGAATCGTAGTTGTCGAGGACGAAGACCATGGTGAAGTCCAGTGTAGCGCGCCACCTGCGGTGGGGCCAGCCGCTCGCTGTTCGCTCGCAAAGGTTTCGTGGCCTTTCAACAACCAGTGGCTCTTGCCCTTTGAGAAACAGACTGCCAGTTGCGCGCTGGCGGCGCATCTGTAAAACTCACTAACGATGGTTCTTCATTTTCTGATTCAAGGTCGCGTGCAGGGCGTGGGCTTCCGCTGGTATGTGCAGCGGGAGGCCGGTGAGCTCGACCTGCGCGGCTGGGTGCGCAACACTGAAGAGGGCGAGGTGGAAGTGGTGGCCTCGGGCACGGCTGAAGACCTGGCCGAGCTGCGGGCCAGCCTGCGCCGCGGACCGCGCGGCGCCCGCGTTGACCGGCTGATCGAGCACTACCTTGACGAGCGCGAGGCCGCCGACCTTAGCTCGTTCCGCATCGATGGCGCGTGGTGAGGAGCAGCCTCTAGCTGCTAGCTTCTAGCCGTCAGTTCCCAACGCATAAGCTAACAGCTAGAAGCTAGCGGCTAGAAGCTGTTCCCTTATAATCCAGAAAAGCCTATCCGAATCGAGGAATCGCCTTATGCCCGAAGCAATCAAGCCCGTCAACGTGGAAGCCCTGAAGGCGCTGGTGCGCACGGTGCCCGATTTTCCCAAGCCGGGGATTCTGTTCTACGACATCACCACCCTGCTGAAGGACAAGACCGGCTTTGCGCAACTGATCGACGCACTGGCGGCGCACTATATTTCACAGAAGATCGACCTGGTGCTGGGCATCGAGGCGCGGGGATTCATCTTTGGGCCAGCGCTGGCCTACCGGTTGAACGCCGGGTTTGTGCCGGTGCGCAAGCCGGGGAAATTACCCGCTCCCGTTGCCCGCGTGACCTATGACCTGGAGTACGGCACCGACACGCTGGAGATTCATCTGGACGCCATTGCGCCCGGCCAGCGCGTGGTGCTGGTGGACGATCTGCTGGCAACTGGCGGCACCATGGAAGCCACTATCAAACTGGTCAAGCAGTTGGGCGGCGAGATCGCGGGGCTGGCCTTTGCCGTCGAGCTGGACTTCCTCAAAGGCCGCGACCGCTTCACCGAATACGACGTCTTCAGCCTCCTGCACTACGACGAGTAGGGACTTCGCGTCCAGCGGAAATTCCCAGGTCTCAGAGGCGAAACCTGGGGCACCCGGCAGCCTCGAAAAGTGGGATTCTTTACCTAGGAAAAATGGCAAAAAGCTTCAGCGGCTTCGCTGGTTACCGCTGCGGCCATCTTGGAGGACAAGGCTCGGCTGGCGCGGCCGAGGCATGACCGGGCCGGTGACGGCGGTTAAGATACTTTGAGTACCAGCACGAAGGAGGAATAGTTCATGAAAATCTTAGCGAAGTTTCTTCTGCCCGGCGTTTTTGTCTTCTTCTTCGGAGTCCCTGTCTGGGCTCAAGTCTCCTGGTTAACAAATTGCCAGCACGGGTTATACTGGGACCATAACGAGCAAAGCGTAATTAACGACCTGGTGGAACGGCAGGACTGCCTTAGTGCAAAACTCCAAGAAAATGACTATCTTAAAACAAAAATCTACGACCTGCAAGACAAACTTGAGCAAACCGAACGCGATCTCCACATCGCCGAAGTAAGGATTGAAACACTAGAGAGCCGCTACAAAATGTTGGACCTCTTGCTTACCACGTTGCCGGAACGACTCCCGGCTAACAAGCCCATGGCTCCGGTTAACAAGCCCAAAGCTCCGGTTAACAATCCGACGCCGGGCAAGCCAAAGGCCACGGCTAGCAAACCCACGGCTCCGGTTAACAAGCCGATGCCGTAATAACAGAGCCGGATAGCTGCTGGCCGATCACCAGCGGCGATAAGGCGGGAAGCCTTCCCTTCCCGCTTTCCTGCAATTTCAAATGGGAAGGTCACGGAAGGGTGACATGGTTTCCAGCAATGTCCAGTCGAAGAAAATATCCCAACACTTGCGCCAGTCTTGTAAGAAGTTTTTTGAAGACTTCTATACCAAAGAAGAGCAAGCCGGTCGCCACCCGCATCCGCTTGAAGCGCAGGCTGCGCTTGGGCGAATCTTCAATCGGATAACGGAAGAAGGGGAGTGGCCGCCACAGCCGCCGGACGGCCCTGAAGTCCCCGCAGAGGTGATCGACCCGGTAATTTCCAGGTTTAGTCAAGAGGCATACCATGAGGCCGTCGATGCGTGGTACAGGCACACACCGGGACTTGAGATCACCAAAGGGAAGGCAGGGCGGAAGGCTGAAATAGAACTGGCCGAACGTATTTGGAAACTCAAAGCTGAAGGCAGGACCGTTCCCCAGATGCAGGCGATCTTCAAAGCGGAAGGCCAGCACTTCAGCATAGAGAAAATCGAGTCCTACTTGAAAACTCGCCGCAAATCACTAAAGTGAAACCCACTTTCAGCACGTGGAAAATACCATGTGCCTATTTCCACGTGTGAACAATCGTCAAAGGCAATTATCCACGTTGAAGCTGATACGAGAACAAGCAATTATGCGTAGTAGAGGTGATTCAACGCATGATTGATATAAGCAATGAAAACGGACTCAATGAGCGGCAAGCCGCGCGGGATCGTCAGCTTCATCGCGAATTTGTCTATGCGGCAATGGCGCTCAGAATCGCCGCACTGGCATTGATTCTAGTGCTTGGTGGTTTTGTCTATCTGGTGATGCAAGGACACCCAACTGAGGCCAAAATTTTGGTTGGAGTGGGAGTTCTAGGGCTTATTGCCAAGTTCATTCGTGCGCGTCTGCGGTCGCAAAATTGAAGGGCCGGGTGCCCCAGTTCCGGATTTTTAGACCTGGGATAGTGTGAACAGGCCGTAGATTGCCGGGAGAGGTGTTGGAATTGGCAGGATCAACTCGCCGCCTCTTCCGGCGCGCCCTCTCCAGCCGTGCCTTCCGCCTGTTCCTCGGCAAACATCTGCGCATCCGCGAAGCGGTATCCCACATACACATCGGTGAGAAGGTAGATCGGCTTGGACGGGTCGTCCTCGATCTTCTTGCGCAACTGACGGACAAAGGTGCGCAGGTACTCGACCTCTTCGCGGCAGTCGGCGCCCCACACGGCGGTGAGCAGCCGGGCATAGGTGATCACGCGCCCCGAGCGGCTCATCAGGCAGTGCAGAATATCGAACTCCTTGCGGGTGAGGTGCACCGGCTGGCCGCGCCTGGTTACGATGCGCTTCACCGGCTCCAGGCGAATCTCCCCGATCTCGATGGGCGCGTCTTCGGCGCGGAGCGG
>CABDXY010000158.1_pt1 | contig 19438 bp, 16 predicted proteins | sample 3131871 | NCBI WGS metagenome assembly CABDXY01 (sample SAMEA5534336, study PRJEB31848) | metagenome | biome: tundra; feature: field; material: soil | place: USA | collected 2013-05 | depth 0.15 m
CTCCCTACCCCCACCCCGTCTCTGTGAGGAAATTCCTTGTTTTCAATGGGATGCAGTGGGGGCTTCGCTGTAAATTCTTGATTCTGCTGGAGTTCTTTGCAGATTCTTGATGGGAAAGGGGTTAGGGGCGTTTTGACGGAGCTTGTAGCTTCTAGCTCCTAGCTCTTAGCTCCTGCCCTGGCTGCATTCGCAGCAGCGTGCACACATTGTGAAAGACACTATGGAACGATTGTGCGCCAAAGGAGGGTAATTGTACGCAACCACCTGCGGTGGGGCAGCAGGCGCTTGCGCGCCAGGAGGGTTCTGGTGTCCCGGACCAGCTTGCGGCGCTAGCCCTCCCAGGTCTTCCGCCGCGGCGGACGAGACCTGAGGCACACGGCCCGATAGTTGGAGGAGCCACGCGAATTTCGAGACTTGCCAATCGGCCCGAGGTGGGATAGCCTCTTGTCAAGGAATTCAGGAATCGAGAAAATGGCCCGAACTGCTCGCAGATTCATGGGGTGGATAGTGTGATTGGAGTCTCCAAGCCGGCCCATCCCGAAGAAGTCCCACACATCCAGATGCGTATACAGAATTTCCGCCTCTTTCGCGATTCCGGATGGGTTGACCTTGATCCACTTACCTGTATAGTCGGCCGAAACAGCAGCGGAAAATCCTCATTCATTTTCGCATTGCTACTTCTGAAACAAAGCATCGAAAAAAAGGTGTTCGGCTCGGCAATAACACCATTGACATTGTCGGGCGATTATTGCGATCTTGGCCAGTTTAAGGATCTAGCCCACGACCATGACAACACATGTGGCGTGACCTACTCTTTTAGGGTGCCGCTATCCTTGGCTGCAGATGAAATGCTTGAGGAATCGTTGCCAATTGTGGAACTTGTAACATCAAGAAGTACGCGTCCGCAATGGGCAATGCCTTGGGTAATGTACGGAGCAAAGGCAATTGAAACGATCAGGGATAGAACCATAGAAGTTGAACTAACGTTTTCCGAAGATGAACCTTTCGGCCCAAGTTTGTCGCGTTGCGAGATGGTCCTATCCGGAATAGGTAAGGTTAAGTTCGTGAGGACAATCAGCGGCGAAAGAAGGCCACATTGGAGAACCTACAGGAGTGGAGATCCGGTATTTCGGGAGTTGAGGCTTGAGCAGACATCGCAACGTTTCTTCCCTCATCTGACAATCCGCGGGTTTGAAAGGGATCCAAAGAGTTTTGACAAGCGTCTGCTAAACTTCTATCGCGCTGGTCATTTCTGTTTTGAGTATTTGGAATCACTCCTCCGAGGAATCGAGATGATCGGGCCGTTCCGTCAACCGCCTGAGCGTAGATATGCATTTGCCGGATTCGGAACCAATAAGATCGGCCCGAGCGGAGAGCAGGCAATTGATCTCTTAATAACGGAACTGCTCATCCGGAAGGGAACGACCCAGCCGCTCGTAACGGCAGTCGGATACTGGCTTAAGGCACTGAAGCTGGCCGATTCGCTAAAGGTAAGGGATGCAGCCAAACATTTGAATCTATTTGAAGTGAACCTGAAGCTCTCTCGCGGGAGAATACGCACTAATTTGGTAGACGTAGGATTCGGCATTTCTCAAGTTCTTCCAGTTCTGGTCCAAGGTCTGCTGATGAGGCGGGGCGGGATTTATGTTGTCCAGGAGCCAGAGATACATCTCCATCCAGACGCGCAAGCAGGGCTCGCTGACTTCTTTATCTACCTAGCATGCCAAGGTGTTACATGCATCGTCGAGACTCATAGTGAGTACTTGCTCCTACGTCTTAGACGGAGATTAGCAGAAGGGCAAGGTCCGCTTCCCTCTGTACTTCCAAAACTTTCTGGGATCACGAATAGACTGACAGAAAAAGATATATCGATTCTTGTTTCGCAAAATGTTGGAAGAGAGGCCAAAATTACGAAATTGGAAATCGGAAAAGGCTTTCAGTTCGACAACATGCCACAAGGGTTCATGAATCAGGCAACAGACGACAGGATGCAGCTCCTCAAGGCGGTGAGTAAGCGGAATGGCTGAATGTGTATTTGACGCTTCATTTATAGGATATGCAAATGGTCCACTGGATGAATCAGTGGCAGCACAAAAGAGAGCTCCTCGCGAACTGCTAGCAACAATTGAGAAAGTGATTGCGGGGCGCGACCGCCTCCGTTGCAATCCGAAACTTATAGAAGAGTACGATAAGCTAACTAAGGTGCGTCATAACGATTTGATCGTGCTGTTCATTGCACTTCTTGATAGCGAACAAACAACTAAGCTCAAGAGCAATGCGCTTCGCAGGCAGGATAACGCAAGGGCGGAAGAGTGCGGGTGGCCTCAACACGACCGGTACGTACTTGCAGCTGCTGTCTGTGGAACAGATGTCACCATACATGTAACCGAGCCAAGGCTCGGCCGATGCTCACGAAAAGTTTGGCGGATTTTCAGGATCAGGGTCAATTTCGTTCCGTACCAGGCTGCCGCGTAGCCGGCGGGTAGCCAAGGTTCCGTCTTTGAGGCCCGGATTTGCCAGTTGCCCCAGGCCTCGATTCTGAGACAGGGGAAACCACGAACCCCAATGGGCCCCGCTTATCGGCCAATTACACTAACCGCATGACGAAGCGCATCGGCATCCATCTGGGCACGGCGGGCGGGGCATCGAACGCCGTGGAGCGGGCGCGGGAGATTGGCGCCAATACCTTGCAGATTTTTTCGTCCAGCCCGCGGATGTGGCGCGCGCCTAAAGTGGACCCGAAACAGGCTGCCCGGATGCGGGAGTTGCGCGCGGCCCTCGACGTGGGGCCGCTGGTGATTCATACCAGCTACCTGGTGAACGTGTGCAGCCAGTCGGACGAGGTGCGCGATAAGAGCGTCGCGGCGTTTCGCGGGGAGATCGAGCGCGCGCTGGTCCTTGGCGCCGAGTACCTGGTGCTGCATCCCGGCTCGTGGAAGGGGCTCACCCGCGACGAGGGCCTCAAGCTGGCGGCAGACTCGATCACCCGGGCCATTGACGGGCTCCCGTGGCACGGAACAGGCTTCAACATTCTGATCGAAAACACGGCTGGGGCGGAGTTCTCGCTGGGCGGCAGCTTTGAGCAAGTAGCGGAGCTTGTGACCCGGCTCAGAGCCACTGCGCCCGTGGGCGTTTGCCTGGACACCTGCCACACCCACGTGGCCGGCTACGACCTGATCAGCGCCGAAGGCTATGCGGAGACGATGAAGCAGGTTGCGGCAACGGTAGGGTTCGAAGCGGTGCGCGTCTGGCACTGCAACGACGCCAAGGCCGAGCGCGGCTCCAAACTCGACCGGCACGAGCACATCGGCCAGGGCACCATGGGAGTCGAGCCGTTCCGCCGCTTGCTGAACGACGAGCGCTTTGACCACGCAGCCTTCATCGCCGAAACCCCGGTGGACGAGCCCGGCGACGAGGAACGGAATGTGCGGGTGCTGAAGAGCCTGGTGGAATAGCGACAGAATCCTCGGTTGAATTCCAGGTAGCATTATGCTACCGTAAATGCATGAGTCAGCCCGTCAAACTGTCGGATGCGCTGGTACTGGACGCCCGGATCGCCGGAAAGACGCAGGAGCGTTCCATTGCCGGTCAGGTGGAGTTCTGGGCCAAGTTGGGGAGATCGATGGAGTTACTGTTGGAAGGCCGGCAGGTAATGGCACTCTGCGGGAATGCAGGAGCGCTGCCACTCTCGGAGGCGCTGGCATCTGTCGATACGTTAGCTGGGCGCAAGCGGGTTGCGGAAGTTCTGGCAAATCGCCCCTATCCACACTTCAAACAGCATCCCCATCAGTCAGGTTTGCTAATTCGAACCGATGAGGACGGCAAGCAGACGGTGGGCCGCTTTGTGAACCGTATGTTTACGACTGTTAAAGCCGGCGCTAGCCTGCCAGGCCAGCCAGCTCCACAGGCTAGACTCCGGACCACGAAGAAGAGTCTCCAAACGAAGCCAGTCTCAATCCGGATTAAAGAGAAGTCTATGCCACAGCGCAAGGAACGGGAAGCGTGGGCCTAACGTCACCGCTCGACCGGCGTCCAATTGTCGTTGCACTGGCAGGGCCAAATGGCGCAGGAAAAAGCACCTTCTTCGATGCCTATCTGGCGAAAACGGGACTGTATTTCGTGAACGCGGATGTGTTGGCGCTCTCCCTGGGGATGAATCCCTATACCGCGGCGGGCTTGGCGGATGCATTACGCCGCCAACTGGTGGAGCGCCGCGAAAGCTTTATCTTTGAGACGGTCTTTTCCGATCCGGTGGGCAACAAGCTCGAATTTCTGAAAGAGACTGAAAAGGCTGGTTACACGGTTGTGCTGATCTTCATCGGCGTAGCCGGGCCGGAGATTTCCGATGGCCGAGTAGCGATGCGCGTTTCGCAGGGCGGTCATGACGTTCTCAGGGGAAAGCTGGTCGAGCGCTTTCCGCGCATTATGAATAACCTGAAAAGAGCACTGGCAGAACTCTCCAATGTCTGGGTCTATGACCATAGCGATCTGGACCAGGGATATCGCCTGGTTGCCAAAGTAGAGAATAAGCAAGGAATCAAGCTGCGTGAGCCTACGCCGGAGTGGCTGCGGGCATTGCTGCCCTGAATGAAGTAAATGCGTCTGCCGTTTACACTAAGAGGGATATGGCGGAAGAGAACGAACAGCGTTACGACCCGGCGGCGATTGAACCCAAATGGCAGCAGCGGTGGGCCGCGGACCCTAAGCTGTATGCGGCCGAGCCTGTCTCCTGCGGCAAGCCCAAGTACTACGTGCTGGAAATGCTGCCCTACCCCAGCGGGCAGTTGCACATGGGGCATGTGCGCAACTACGCCATCGGCGACGCGCTGGCCCGGCACATGTGGATGCGGGGCTACAACGTGCTGCACCCCATGGGCTGGGACGCCTTCGGGCTGCCGGCCGAGAATGCCGCGCTCAAAAACAACACTCCTCCGCGCGAGTGGACGCTCTCGAACATCGCCGCCATGAAGCGGCAGATGTTGCGGCTGGGCCTGGGATACGACTGGGCAACGGAATTGACTACCTGCCTGCCCGACTACTACCGCTGGAACCAGTGGTTCTTCCTGCGCATGTTCGAAAAAGGCCTGGTTTATCGCAAGAAGAGCAAGGTGAACTGGTGCCCGGAGTGCGCCACGGTGCTGGCCAACGAGCAGGTGGTGGATGGCTGCTGCTGGCGGCACGAAGAAACAATTGTGGAACAGCGCGACCTGGAGCAGTGGTTCCTGCGCATCACCGCCTACGCTCAGGAACTGCTCGACGGCTTGGACAAGCTGGAAGGCTGGCCCGAAAAAGTCCGCACCATGCAGCGCAACTGGATTGGCCGCAGCGAAGGAACGGATGTGGACTTCTTCCTGGAAGAACAGGGATCAGGGGTCAGGGATCAGGGATCAGAAAAAACGCGCATCCGCGTCTTTACTACGCGCGTCGACACGATCTTTGGCGCGACCAGCGTGCAACTTGCGCCCCAGCACGCGCTCGTCGCCGAGTTCACCGCCGCCAGCCCCGAGCTGAAGGTGCAGGTCTATGAGTTGATTGACCAGCAGAAGAAGGCGCGCGAGGCCGGCGACCTGGGCGCGATCGAAAAGCACGGCGTCCCCACCGGCCGCTTTGCCATCAACCCCTACAACGGCCAGCGCGTGCCCATCTGGGTGGCCAACTACATCCTGGCCGACTACGGTACCGGCGCCATCATGAGCGTCCCGGCGCACGATGAGCGGGATTTCGAGTTCGCAACCAAATACGGCTTGCCCATAGTCGAGGTGATACAGCCAGTCCAAAAGATCGAGGGCGCGGAGCGCCTGCCCTTCGTCTCGGAAGACGGCGTGCTGGTGAACTCCGGCGAGTTCACAGGCCTGAGTTGCGCTGAGGCCCAGCAGCGCATGCAGGAAGTTGCCGAGCGCGGAGCATTCGGAGAGCCCAAGGTGACGTTCCGCCTGAAGGACTGGGGCGTGAGCCGGCAACGCTACTGGGGCACGCCGATTCCCATGATTCATTGCGAGCGCGACGGGCTGGTGCAGGCGCCGGACGAGCAGTTGCCGGTGTTGCTGCCAGCGCAGGTTGAAATCACGCAGCAGGGCGGATCGCCGCTGGGGCGCGTGCCGGAGTTTGTGAACACAACCTGCCCCAAGTGCGGCGGGCCGGCCAGGCGCGAGACCGACACGATGGACACCTTCGTCGATTCGAGCTGGTACTTCTATCGCTATACCGACGCGAAGAACGCGGATGCGCCCTTCGATCCGGAAATCGCGCAGTACTGGTTCCCGATCGACCAGTACATCGGCGGGGTGGAGCACGCCATTCTGCACCTGATCTACTCGCGCTTCTGGACCAAGGTGATGCGCGATCTGGGGCTGATCGTGAACGACGAGCCGGCGCGGCGGCTGTTCACGCAAGGCATGGTCATCAAGGACGGGGCGAAGATGTCCAAGTCGAAGGGCAACGTGGTTTCGCCCGACGAGATGGTGGCCCGCTACGGCGCCGACGCCACGCGCATGTATGCGCTGTTTGCCGCTCCGCCGGACCGCGATCTGGACTGGCAGGAGGATGGCGTGGCTGGTGTGAGCCGCTTCCTGGGCCGCGTCTACCGGCTGGCAATCAAATATGCGCCAGTAGCCCGCGCGGCGAGCGATGCGCAAGTCGAAGCACCCACCGGCACGTCGCTCAAGCTGCTGCGCAAGCTGCATCAGACCATCGCCAAGATCACGCTGGAGTTTGAGGGCCGCTGGCACTTCAACACCTGCGTTGCGGCCATCATGGAACTGGTGAACGACATCCAGGCTGCGGACGCGCAACTGGCGGCAGGCGAGATCCCTGCGCCGGTGGTGCGTGAGCTGTTGCGTTCGCTGGTGCTGCTGCTAGCGCCGTTGGCGCCCTATCTGGCGGCGGAGCTGTGGGAGGAGCTGGGCGAAAAGGACGCAGTGCTACGTGCGCTCTGGCCCAAAAGCGATCCCGAACTGGCCAGGGAAGATAAGTTGGAAATCCCGGTGCAGATCAACGGCAAGCTGGTGACGGTGGTGCGGGTGGCTGCCGACGCCACTCCGAAGGCAATCGAGGCGGCGGCGCTGGCCGGCGAAAAGGTCCAATCCCGTACGGCGGGCAAAACCGTGGCCAAGGTGATTGTGGTGCCTGGCAAGCTGGTGAACCTGGTGGTGAGGTGAGGGTCTGCCCTTCAGCGACCAGTTAGGGCCGGATGCGTTACATGTGCTGTGGCTGGCGGCGACGGTCTTCTATTTCATGGCCAGCGACTACTTCCAGGTGGTGAGGCTCAAAGGATTTCACGAGTTTTGGAAGATGTTTCGCGGAAGTGAGTCGTCACAATAGCACAATAAGTGTACGAGATTTCCGATTGCCAGAGTCAAAAGCGTCTACTCGGAATCGGATATGGCAATCCAGATCAGCTTTCCCCGACTGAAGCCCATCCTTGTTGCTCGGAGATCGTCGCATCCATGTTTTTCATCCAGCAGGCAACTGTATAGGAAGGTAAAGTCTCCGACATAGACTTGGCTTTTTTCCGAATCTCTAATGCCTGCAATCTCCATAGACTCCCAAGAATCCTTTCCTATCTTTTCCAAAAATACCGGCTGATGATAGGCATGAAGCACCTCATCCTTCATGCTTCCAATGCCGATTCCTTCAGGGGTTTTCCATACATTCGGATCAATTGTAGTGTTGAGAATAGGCATGTGCATGCAATTTGGAAACGAGCTGAGAAAGACCTCAGCGACACGTCCTGATCCATCATGGAGGGGTCTTGTATACAAGAAGAGCCCATGCTCTTTGTCAGCGAAACAATATGTGTATTTCCCCGCAGGCTTTGCCCCAAATATTGCCAACAGAGATTTCATGGACATATCGCGATCTATGCTGTAGGGTCCGAGAGAGTTTGGTCCTCTATAGTGACCGAAGAGGCCGTGTGGAACAGTTTGCGCGGCAAATGTCGAGCTAAGAATCAGGAGGATGACCGAACATCGGCTAATTCGTAGCATATGCCCCAAGCTCGCGCGTTCAGAAGATCTTCAAATGAATAACGAAGTACTTCTTCGGATCCTCGCGGATGGCCTTGACCAACTGCTGGGCCTGGGCCAGGGTCTGGTCGGCGTTATCGTAGAGGGTGCGATTCTGGACCAGCTGACCCAGAGTGCCCTTGCCCTCGTCGACACCTTTCAGGATGCTGTCAAGGTGGGTAAGCGTGTCATCGAGTTTCTGCGCGAAGGCGGGGTCCTTGGCCAGCTTGCCCAGGGTGCCCTTGCCGGCGTTGATCTCGGCCAGCAGTTGATTGGCATTGGAGGCGGCGGCGTTCAGGTTGTTGTAGAGCGAGTCGTCCTTTAGCAGCTTGCCGGCGCTGCCCTTGCCCTCGTCGAGGGCGGTGGTGATGCGATCCAGCCGGTCGACGACCGTGTTGGCGTGGGTATAGAGCGTATCGTCGTTGATCAGCTTGCCCAGCGAGCCCTTGCTTCCGGTGATGGCGCCGGTGATGGCCTGGAGATCGTCGGTGATGCGCGCGAGTTTGTTATAGAGCGAGGGGTCGTTGATCAACTCGCCCGCCGTGCCGCGCCTGGAGTTGAGCGTATCCACCAGGGTCTCGACCTTGCGCAACATCGCCTGAATCTGCACGATGGAGTCCCCGCTGGAGCGGATCAAGTCCTGGAGGCTGGGCGAGCCGGAGGCCTTCAGCTCGGCGTTGTTGGCCGGAGCGGGGCCGGTGGCGTGGGCCGATCTGATATCGACGTAGCTGTCGCCGAGGACGCCGGCCTGGGCAATCGAGGCGGTCGAATCGGTATGCAGGCCGCTCAGCCATTCGCGGCCCACGCGCATGGTCACCTCTACCGGCTTGGGGTTGCGCTCGGGAACCACGCGGATACGGATCACATTGCCGATGGTGACGCCTTCAAGCGTGACCGGCGCTCCATCTTTCAGCCCCGCGGCATTCGCAAAGTAGCAGCGGAGCACGAGCTTGCGCGCAAACAGCCCGCCTGAGGAGGCGGACATGAGAATAATGAGCCCGATCAGCACGGCCATAGCCACCATGACCAATGCTCCCACTCTCAATTGCGACCACTGAATCTCTTTGCGGCTTGGCACGGGACTCCTCTTGCTGAAATGAGCCGGGTGACGACGCCTTGAGGATAGCAGAAAGGGCCGCTTTATCGCCCGTCTTCCAGTACCACGCTGGCCATGGCAAGGCCGGCGGTGTGGGTGAGGGAAAGGGCGGCGCGGGCTACGCCCAGGCGGGCGGCAATCTGGGCGGCGCGCCCATGAAGCTGGAGGGTGGGCCTTCCGCTCGGCTCGCGGACGACCTCGATCTCCAGCCAGCTTACGCCGTAGCTGATGCCCGTTCCCAAGGCCTTGGCTCCTGCTTCCTTGGCGGCAAACCGGGCGGCAAAGCTTTCGGCGGACTTGCGCTTGCGCAGGGAGTAGGCCTGCTCCGCGGTGGTGTAGACGCGGTCGAGAAACCGTTGGCCGTAGCGATCCATGGACTGCTGGATGCGCCCGATCTCAACCAGATCGATTCCGGAGCCGATGATCATGCTATCAAACTACATCATTTTGCTTTTGTTGCGTTTGCGGACATTCCGCCGGTGCGGTTCCAGGCGAGCATCGCGCCTCGGCAGGGGTCGCCGGCGCCTCTCCTATTACCAGCGCAGGGCAGTGTCAGACTCCTGGGAGGCACGATTGTTTCAAAGCCGGTCAAGAGCCGTTCGACTCCTGAACAATCGTCATGCAATCCTGCCCGGCTCCGATGAAACCGTTGTGAGGCTGACCATGCCGGACCGCGACGCTGGGCAAGCGATAAGCATACCTTGGGCGATGCAGATGAAGGCCATCTCCATCGAGGAGCCTGTGCGACTGGTCCAGATTCTCACCGGTGCAATTCTGGGCTGTGGCGGCTGGGTTTTGAGCCGCGGCGCTAACGATACAGGCACGGTGAGCATGCTCTTCGAGTTCGAGCGCCAGGCCTGCGTGGACATCTACAGCGTGATGATCGCCGCCGGGTTGGAACTGAGCCAGAACGGGCATATCCGCTTTACCGAACTCTGCCAGTGCACCCGCAGCCATCAGCGGGAATGCGGCACGGAGATCGCCAGCATCGACCTGGAGATTCAAACGTTTCCGGTGGAGATGGTACACAGCTCGCGCGCCTGCGAGGCGGCCTGAACAGGCCAATCGGGTGAATCTCGGCAGGATTCGATTTCAGAACAGGAACGGGATAAAACGCCGCGTACGTTTCATGTAATCGGCATAGGCAGCGCCGAAGTGCAAAAGGTTTTCGCGCTCCTCGGCAATTGCCGTGGCCAGCAGAAAGCCGCTCGCGCCCAGCGTCAAGGCAATCGAAGCGAGCCCAAACGGATTCTTGAGGTAAGCGTAACCCGCAAGAGCCAGCAAAGATGCATACAAAGGATGCCGGATCCAGCGATACGCGCCCACCGTGACCAGCTTGGTCGTATTCTCAAAGGGGAGGTTGGCGCTCTGGACGGCGGTTGGCCGAGGCCGGCCAATCACGCGCAGCAGCCGGAATCCTTCGATCGCCAGTCCGATCGAAACGGCTCCAAGGAACCATGAAACCAGTTGGCGCGCCGAAAACGGGTCGCGAAACCACACCGGCGCGTTCAGCAGGATCAGGGCCAGCAGCAGCTCAAACGCAAAAAAGCGATAAAAGCCGTGAGCGCGCAAATCCCGTAGCGACCGCCAGGACAGCGGAAGGATTGCGGCAGATGCGGCCAGGAAAAGAGCGACTCGCAACATTGGGTTCGTCTTTCTTTGGGTGGAACTGGATGCGAAGAAGATTACCAGAAAACCGGCAAGCCGCTCAACCAGCCTCCACCAGTCCATACCGGCGCTGCCACGCCTCTTTGAGCCGCGCCCAGACGCGCGCCCGCTCGGCCTCAGTCACTTCGGGACCCGTTGCTTTATCGAGACCGGGGGCTGTGGCAAAGCGGGCAGCCTCCATCTTGGCCAGCTCCAGCAACTGGCGGTCGCGCAGCAGGTTGGCCACGCGAAAGTCGGGCAGGCCGGCCTGCCGGGTTCCGAAGAACTCGCCGGGGCCGCGCAGGTTCAGGTCCAGCTCCGCCAACTCAAATCCATCCTGGGTGCGGACCATGGCGTTCAGCCGCTCCTCGCCGAGCGGAGAAACGCGCGGGCCGGTCATCAGGATGCAGTAACTTTTGGCCGCTCCACGGCCCACGCGGCCGCGCAACTGGTGCAACTGTGCCAGGCCAAAGCGCTCGGCGTGCTCGACCACCATCACCGTGGCATTGGGCACGTCCACGCCCACCTCGATCACCGTGGTGGCCACCAGCACGTCGATCTCGCCGCGCTGGAAGCGGCGCATGACGATCTCTTTCTCATCCGCGTCCAGGCGTCCATGCAGCAGCGCCACGCGCAGGCCGGCGAACGGGCCTATGCGCAGTTTTTCGTGCATCTCCACGGCGGACTTCAGCCCGGACTTCGCTCCCGGATTGGCCTCCTGCGCGGCCTTTGAGAACAGCTCCGCTGTTTTACCCTTTCGGACGGCCTTGCGCGGCGGCGGAGGGGGTTCGATGCCGGCCTCGGGATCGTCGTGCGAAAAATCCAGCTCCGGGTGGTCGTCCTTGGTCCCCTCGATGACCGGGTAGACGATATAAGCCTGCCGGCCTTTCGCCACCTGTTTGCGTACGAAATCCCAGACTTCCTCGGCCATTTCGCCGGCCACCCGGCGGGTGACGATGGGCGTGCGGCCGGGCGGCATCTCATCCAGGACGCTCACATCCAGGTCGCCATAGAGCGAGAGGGCGAGTGTGCGCGGAATCGGCGTTGCGGTCATCACCAGCACGTCCGGCTCCGCCTGATTGGGCTTCTTCATCATCTTGAAGCGTTGCATCACGCCAAAGCGGTGCTGCTCGTCGACCACCACCAGTCCCAACCGGTCGAACTCGACTTTCTCCTCGATGAGCGCGTGCGTTCCGATCACCAATTGCGCCTCGCCGCGGTTGATGAGGCCGCGGGTGTGGCGCTTGCGGTCCTCGTCGAGCGAGCCGGTCAGCAGGACGATGCGATAACTGCGCGACGACTTTTCCAGCAGCTTGCGGGCGGCCAGGAAGTGCTGCGTGGCCAGGATCTCGGTGGGCGCCATCAGGGCGGCTTGGTAGCCGTTTTCCATGGCTACCAGCATGGCCTGCAACGCGACGATCGTCTTGCCCGAACCCACATCCCCTTGCAGGAGGCGGCGCATGGGGCTTGGCGTCCGCATGTCGGCCACAATCTCGCCCAGCGCTCGCTTCTGCGCTGCCGTGGGATGAAACGGCAGCACCTCGCGGATCGCCTCGCGGACCTTGTCGGTGGTCGCAAAACTGATGCCGGCGCGCTCCCTCATGCGGCGGCGCTTGAGCTCCAGGCCCAGCTCCAGAAAGAACAGCTCTTCAAAGATCAGCCGCCGGTGGGCAGCGGTTGCGGAGGCTTGCAACTGGGCAAAATTGGTCCCTTCGGGCGGAAAATGAACCTCGCGCAGCGCAGTCTCGCGGTCGGGCAGGTCGAGCCGGGCCAGCATCTCCCGCGGCAGGCACTCCGGCACCGCGCCGCGTACCCCTTCGAGCAGGTGGAAGATCGTCTTGCGCTGCCAGCGCGAGGCCAGCCGCGCCCCGCCCAGCGACTCATAGACCGGCGTGATGCGGCCGACTTCGAGCAGCCGCGTCTCGGCGTCGTCGCTGGCGTCGGGAAGGATTTCGAACTGCGGCTGGATCATCTTGAAGTTGCTGGTCGACCGCGAGGGCTCGACCTTTCCGTACACAGCCACCGTCTGCCCGGCGTGGAATTTCCCATTCAAATAGGAACCATTGAACCAGATGCATTTGAGGGCCAAGCGGCCCTGCCCCACGGTCAGCTCGAAGATGGGCGCCTTGCGGGTGCGCAGCAGGATCGAACCGCGCACCTCGGCGATCACACTGGCCATTTCGCCCGGCTTCAGTTCGTCCAGGCTGCGCGGGTTCTGGCGATCCTCATAGCGGAAGGGCAGGTGGTAGAGCAGGTCCTCGGCGGTCTGGATGCCCTTGAGGGCGAGCATCTCCGCCACCTTGGGTCCAACGCCCTTCACATACATCACGGGAGTATCGAGGGCGGGCACACTTCGGATGCTACATGCCGCACGTCAGGGGGGACAAACCCGCCGGGGAGGCTCATGAACTGGGTAATGGCGTATTGATTCTTCCGGCACAAACTTGCGTATCGGGGGCAGGGTGAAGTGCGCGCACAGCGGGCTTTGCTACACTGCTCGCAGGCCGGTTCCCCGGTTCACCCAGCACCTAGAGCCAAATTGCAAATTGAGCGGTGGGAGAATTCATGCCAGTTGTCGAACTCGCGGGAGTGACCAAGGCCTACGAGAGCAAGGTTGCCGTCAGCAACCTGAGCCTATCCATCGAGGCGGGCCAGATGTTCGGCCTGCTGGGACCGAACGGGGCGGGCAAGACCAGCTCCATTCGCATGATGATGGGGATCACGATTCCGGACTCGGGCCGGATCGGCCTCTTCGGGAAGCCCTTCGAGCGCAAGAGCCTGGCGCGCGTGGGCTACCTGCCCGAGGAGCGCGGCCTCTATAAAAAAATGAAAGTCCTGGAGCAACTGGTCTTCTTCGGCCAGTTGCACGGGCTCACGGCGGAGGAGTCGCGCAAACGGTCTATCGAGTGGGCCAGGCGCATGGAGATCGCCGATGCCCTGCCGAAGAAAACCGAGGAGTTGTCCAAGGGCATGCAACAGAAGATCCAGTTCATTGCGTCGCTGCTCCACGACCCAGGGCTCATCGTCATGGACGAACCGTTCGCCGGCCTCGACCCGGTGAATGCGATGCTGGTGGAGCGCACGCTGCTGGAGCTCAAAGACCAGGGCAAGGCGATCCTGTTTTCCACTCATCGCATGGACCAGGTGGAGAAGCTGTGCGACTCGATTTGCCTGATCGACAACGGCGAGGCCGTGCTGGCGGGAAATTTACGCGAGATCAAGAGCCGCTATGAGCGCAACCGGGTGGTCATGGAATTTGAAGGCAGTTCCGCATTTCTGAACAGCGATGAGATTGCCGAGGCCAAAAACTTCTCCGGCCACGCCGAGATCAAGCTCAAACCGCACGGCAACGCGCAGAAGCTGCTGCACGAAGCCGCGGCCGTGGCGACGATTTATCGTTTCGAGCTGGTCGAGCCGTCGCTTGAAGAAATATTCATCCAGACCGTGGGAGGCAAGGCCGATGCGTAACATGCTTCTTATTGCTAGGCGTGAGTATCTGGAGCAGATACGCGGCCGGGCCTTCAGGTTGTCCACGATCGGGTTGCCGGCGGTGTTCGCGCTGTTCCTCGGCGTGAGTTACCTTTCAACCCTTGGCCTGGGCGCCAACAAGCACATGGCTATCGCCGCCGGCGACGCGGCGTTGGCCAACGATATGCGCGGCCGGTTGTTGAGCGGGAAGAATTCGAAGGCCGCCATCGATGTCGTGGCTCCGGCCACGCCGGATGACCGCGCAACCCTCGTGGAACAAGTTCGGACCAAGGCTATCGACGGACTCCTGTGGATTGAGACGCCTGCCGGGGCAGCGCCAACCGCAACCTACATCTCGCAATCCGCGGGCGACTTTATGACCGCGGCGCGGCTCAAAGATGCCTTGAACGACAGCCTCGTGAGCGAACATCTGACCGGCGCAGGAACGAAGCAATCCGAGGCGGATGTTCTGGTGAAAGGCGTCTCGATCGATACCTTCCTGGTGAAGAAAGACGGCCAGTTGATCAAGAGCAATGCACAAGCGTCTTTCTGGAAGGGCTACGTGATGGCCATTCTGCTCACCATGACCACCATGTTCTACGGCCTGAACGTGGCTCGCTCGATCCTTCAGGAGAAGACCTCGCGCATCTTTGAAGTGATGCTCGCAACCGTCAGACCAAGTGACATGCTGGCCGGAAAGCTCGCCGGCGCGGGCGCCGTGGGCCTGACGCAAATCGGCATCTGGCTGGTTGCCGGCGCGGCAATTCTTGTCTCCCCATTTGCCGCCGCCGCGCTTACCGGCGACTTCGCCATCCACTTCTCATGGGTTGAGTGCGTGCTCTTCCCGGTCTACTTCGTGCTCGGTTTCCTGCTTTTCAGCTCGTTGTTTGCGGGCCTGGCCGCCACCTGCGAAACCGAGCAGGAATTGCAAATGTACATGCCGCTGGCCGCGGCGCCCACCTGGCTCAGCTTTGCGATGATTATGCTGATCATCAACGATTCGAACTCAATCTGGTCGATTGCGGCCTCGTTCTTCCCGCCCTGCGCGCCCATTATCATGTTCTTGCGCATGGCCTCGGAGACGCCGCCGGCCTGGCAGTTTGCGGTCTCCATCAGCCTCATGATCCTGAGCATCTGGGCCACACTCTGGTTCTCCTCGCGCCTCTACCGGGTGGGCATCCTGATGTATGGCAAGCGGGCCACGCTGCCCGAGCTGCTGCGCTGGCTGCGCTACTCCTGAGCGGAGGTCGCCGCAGTCCGCCGCGGCGGAGAGTCGAAAGCCTGCCCTGAGCTTGCCGAAGGGGATCTGCGTTTTGGCTGTCTACACTAAAATCATTTGAGAGTGACCGCCCAAGCCAGCCCCAGATTCACCCACGGCCAGCGCCTTGTGCTGGCCGTGGTCCCGCGCGTGGTATGGGCGCTCGTGTGGATCGTCAGCCGCACCTGGCGCTTTGAGGTGATTGCCGAAGAGGGCGTTACCCCCCTCTTGTTCGGGCTGGGGGCAGGGCCTGAGATTTACTGCTTCTGGCACCAATGCGTGCTGCCCTGCACCGTGTACTTCCGCCGCACCGGCGCCACCATCCTCATCAGCCGCAGCTTCGACGGCGAGTTGATCACCCGCATTCTCAGATTGTTCGGCTTCAAAGCCGTGCGTGGCTCCAGCTCCCGCGGCGCGCGCGAAGGACTGCTGGGGCTCGCGCAAGTCATCGAGAGCGGCAACCCTGCCATCTTTACCGCCGATGGGCCGCGCGGCCCCATCTATCGCACCAAGATGGGCCCCATCAAGCTGGCGCAAATGACCGGCGCGCCCATCGGCGCCTTTCACCTGGAACCCGAGCGCGCCTGGGTCATGCGCTCCTGGGACCGCTTTCTGGTGCCCAAGCCCTTTACGCGCATTGTGGTCAGTTGGGCGCAGTGGACACGCGTGCCCGCAGATCTTGCCGCCGACCAGTTCGAGCCCAAACGCGAAGAATTGAACGCGGCCATCGAACGCGCGCGCCTGCGGGCGCTCGACTATTTCAAGAAGGCCAAGGGATGATCGGCCTGCCTGAAGAAAACGAAGCCGCGGCCGGCCTTCGCGTTGCCGACTTCGACTTTGACCTGCCCGATGAGTTGATTGCGCAGCAGCCTGCGGCGGAGCGCGGCCTGAGCCGCATGTTGATGATGGATCGCGCTACCGGCGCCTTGCGGGATGGAAGCTTTGCCGAGCTTGCTTCGTTGCTCGAACCGGGCGACCTCCTCGTCCTCAACGACAGCCGCGTGATTCCCGCCCGGCTCTATGGCCGCCGCACGCTGCTCCGCGACCATGAAAAACCAACCGGCCGCATTGAAGTTCTGCTCACCGAGCCCGCCGGCGAAGATCTCTGGCGCGCGCTGGTCCGGCCGGGCAGGAAGGTGGCTATCGGCGAGCGGCTGGTCTTTGCGGCGCTCTCGGGGGCAATCGAGCTGGAGGCGGAAGTCCTGGAGCGCGGCGGCTTTGGCGAGCGGCTGCTGCGGTTTGCGCCGGTGGACGATTTCTTCGCCGTCCTCGATCGCATCGGCCACATGCCGCTGCCGCCCTACATTCGCCGCGATGATGCGGAAGCGGATCGCGAGCGATATCAGACTGTTTTTTCACGCGAGCGTGGCTCGGTGGCCGCGCCCACGGCCGGCCTGCACTTTACGCCGCAAATGCTGGAGGCGCTTGCCGCCAAGAGTGTTGAGGTTGCGCGAGTCACGCTGCACGTGGGCCTCGGCACCTTCGCTCCGCTCCGTGTTGACCGGCTGGAAGACGTCCGCCTGCACCGCGAACGCTATACGATCTCCCCGGCTGCCGCAAAGGCCGTCAATCGAGCCGTCGCCGAGCGCCGGCGCATTGTGGCCGTCGGCACCACGGTGGTCCGCACGCTGGAAGCCGCCGCGGCGGCCGCGCTTCAGGCCGCCGGCGGCCCGCTTCAGCCGCACTCCGGCGTGACGGAAATCTTCATCTCGCCCGGCTTCCATTTCCATCTGGTTGGCGCGCTGCTCACCAACTTCCACCTGCCCCAGTCCAGCCTGCTCATGCTGGTCAGCGCCTTTGCCGGACGCGAGCCCGTGCTGGCCGCCTATCGCCATGCGGTCCAGGACAAATACCGCTTCTTCAGTTACGGCGATTGCATGTTCTTATCCTGACCTTCCCAGCAGTCCCTAGAGCCCGTCTCATAAATAACCACCTGCCTTACCAGCCGCACAAGATACTCCGAATCGCCAAAAGCAATCAAATGGCGCCTCTGAACCTGCAATGGCACCCGACCGCCTCAAATCATCCCTCCTGACATCGTTCCTTCGCATAGCTCCAGGCCGAAAATGCCGGATTAACGGCAACCGGATCATCGGTCACGATGAATGGGTCCGGTCCAGAATGCGTATACACCTCGTATCGTTCCGCCGCCGTCGCATCAGGTGGAGTCTCGACCTTGAGAAAGCGGTCTACCATGCGTTTGCAAGCCGCAACCGCCTCGTCCAGAGTGGCGAAATCACCCAACTTATATCGTGCGTCGTCGGGTGGGAGGCTGAAGTTGTCATCCACATAGACCGAATAGGTATGCCCCAATCTCGCCATATTGCCTCTTCCCGCCATTCCCATGCTCTGCTCTGCCGACCAGCCCAATATACAAGGTCTCGGACAGAACTGCGTACCGCCCCGATCCACTTCAAAATGTGCGAATTATGATGCTCAGGCATTTATGAGACCGCTTCTAGTCCCTGTTCCCTGCCCCCTGCTACACTCGTTTCGTGCCCGACCAAGCCAAGCCGCCCGTCTTTCTGCTCGACACCATGTCGTTCATCTTTCGGGCCTACCACGCGATGCAGCGGAGCCGGCCCATGAGCACCCGCGACGGGCTGCCCACGGCGGCCATCTACGTCTTCGTGAACATGATCAAGAAATTGCGGCAGGATTTTGCGCCGCGCTACTTTGCCGCGGTCTTCGATGTGAGCGGCGAGGTCTTCCGCGACGAACGCGCCCGCGCCATGGGGCCGCTGCGCAAGTGGAACTCGAAGACGCAGAGCTTCGACGAGGTGAGCTACGAGGGCTACAAGGCCAATCGGGAGTCCATGCCCGAAGACCTGAGGCGGCAGATACCGTACATACGGAGGGCGCTGGAGGCGCTGCGCATCCCCATCCTGGAATCTGTGGGCTTCGAGGCCGACGATGTGATCGGAACGTTGGCCCGCAAGGCGGCAGAACGGGAATATGAGGTCTTTATCGTCTCCGGCGACAAGGACATGATGCAGCTGGTCACGCCGCAGGTGAAGGTGCTCAACCCGCAGAAAGACAACCTGATTCTCGATCCCGCCAAAGTGACCGAAACGCTGGGCGTGCCGCCGGAGAAGGTGGTGGATGTGATGGCGCTACGCGGCGATGCGGTGGATAACATCCCCGGCGCGCCCGGCATCGGCGACAAGGGCAGCGTAGAGCTGATTCTCGAGTTCGGCAGCGTGGAGGCTGTGCTCGACCGGGCCGCGGAGGTCAAACGCAAGAGCTATCGCGAGTCGCTGGAGCAGAACCGGGAGGCCGTCCTGCTGTCGAAGGAACTGGTCACAATCGACTCTCATGTGCCGCTGGAACTGGACCTGAGCGCTATGGAGACGCAGCCGCCGGACATCGAGGCCTGCCGCGAACTCTTTACGGAGCTTGAGTTTACGTCGATGCTGCGGGACCTTGCGCCCTCTGAGTCGGCCCCCGCCATCAAACTCCTCGAAGAGCCCACCGCCGACGAGATCGACTCGTTTTGCGTTGCGGCGTATTCGCATGGTTTTGCTTTTGCGCTCGATGCGGCCGCACCCGCTCCGCAAGAGGAAGAAGAGGAAGCTCCGCAGACGCTATCGCTGCTTGATGTGGCCGAGGCTGCCGAGAAACAGGCCAGCTTTGGCGTGGGCGTGTGCGCGGAGTCTGCAACGGCACTGCGCCTGCCGCTAACGCCCGAACTACGCGCGCTTCTTGAAGACGCCGCAGTGCCTAAGTCCTTGCATGATTGGAAGTTGGCCCTCCATGTGCTGGGAAGGGAGGGGGTGGTGTTGCGCGGCACGGTGGACGACACCATGCTGCTTTCTTATGCGCTCAATCCCACCCACGCTACGCAGTCGCTGGCGGATGTGGCGGCGCGCCACGGGCAGGCTGCGCCGTCTACGCTGGCGGCGGGCGCGGCGGCCATTCATGCGCTGGTTCCGGCGCTGCGGGCTGAAGCGGAAAAGGCGGGGGTGG
>CABDXY010000162.1_pt1 | contig 18769 bp, 20 predicted proteins | sample 3131871 | NCBI WGS metagenome assembly CABDXY01 (sample SAMEA5534336, study PRJEB31848) | metagenome | biome: tundra; feature: field; material: soil | place: USA | collected 2013-05 | depth 0.15 m
TGCGGGCGTGGGCGCGGGGGCGGCCGGCGCGGTTATCGTCTTTGAATTGCGGGTGCGGGCGCTCAGCCTGCGGCGGCTGATCGGCGCGGTGGCCGGCAGCGTGCTGGGCATTTTTGGCGCGGCGCTGTTCTGCCTGGTGCTGCGCAGCGCGCTGGCGCCTGGGGCCACCTCGGCTGTGATCCAGATATTTGTGCTGCTGCTGATGACCTACGTGGGCCTGCTGGTGGGGGCCAGCAAGGGCGACCTGCTGAACCCCGCGGCGCTGGGCAGCGTCTTCACTAGCGACCGGCCCACGCGGCGGAGCGTCAAGGTGCTGGACACCAGCGTGATCATAGACGGCCGCATCGCCGACATCGCCGAGGCCGGCTTCATTGACGGCATGATGGTGGTGCCGGAGTTCGTGCTGCGCGAGTTGCAGACCGTGGCCGACTCGACCGACGGGTCAAAGCGGCAGCGCGGCCGGCGGGGGCTGGACATGCTGCAGCGCATGCAGTCGAGCACCAACATCCAGGTGCAGATCGTCTCCGACGACTTCCCCTCCATCCGCGAGGTGGACCTGAAGCTGCTGGAGCTGGCCAAGAAGTGGGAGGCCAAGGTGGTGACCAACGACTTCAACCTGAACAAGGTGGCTCACCTGCACCACGTCGAGGTGCTGAACATCAACGATCTGGCGAACGCGCTCAAGCCGGTGGTGCTGCCCGGCGAAAAGATGAATGTGCTCATCCTCAAGGAGGGCAAGGAGTACAACCAGGGCGTGGGCTACCTGGACGACGGCACCATGGTGGTGGTGGATCATGCGCGCAAGCTGATCGGCAAGCCGGTCGAGATTTCAGTGACCAGCGTGCTGCAAACCGCCAGCGGGAAGATGATCTTCGGCAAGCTGGACGAGAACGGGAAGAGCGGCGAGGCGGGAAGGCCGGGACCGGTGGAATAGTACCCGAGATGAACGAGTTACCAGCCGTCTGTCATTGCCCCAAGCGAAAATGTCCCCGGCATGGCGATTGCGCCGCCTGCCGCGCATTTCATCTGAACGCCAAGCGCCCAAGACCGCCGCGCTGCGAAAGCCCAATTGGGTTCAAAGGCTCTTTGGCGCGGGCTCGTCCGCAACAAGATGAGTTGAGGATGGCTACTGAATTCAGGCGGCTTTGACGGCAATGCGGGCGGAACGGGAGCTGGGCTTGGCTTTGACGAGAATCTCCACGTTTTGGCCGAGCGCCAGGAGAAAGTGCATCAGCCGCTCGACGGAAAAGCCTTCCAGCTTGTAATTGAGTAGGGCAGAGACCTTCGGCTGGTTGATGCCGAGCGCGGTCGCGATTTCCGCCTGTGTGTGAGCCGCTGCCGTTCGACAATCAGGTTGAGGGCGGCACAAAGCCGGGCCTTCGTATCGAGTTCCGCCGCATCCGGCAGACCTATATCGGCAAACACGTTGCCGCTGCTCTGGATCACTTGATCTTGGGCGCGTTTAGCCATGCCTCTCCTCGTAATCCCGCTGCGGAGTCGGCCCCTCAGTACTTCTGCACCCTGGGGTCGATCTCGTCGGCCCAGGCGTGGATGCCGCCGGCGAGGTTGACGACCTTGGGGTAGCCGGCCTGCTTGAGGAACTCCGCAATGCGCTGGCTGCGGACGCCGTGGTGGCAGTGGACGATAACCTCGCGGTCGCGGTCGATCTCGGCCAGGCGCTGGGGGACCTCGTTCTGCGGAATCAGCTTTCCGCCGATCTGGGCGATCGTGTGCTCCCAGGGTTCGCGAACGTCGAGGATGTATACGTTCTCGCCCGCATCGATGCGGCGCTTCAGGTCTTTCACAGTAAGCTGGGGGATTCCGTTCTTCAAAGTCTTCTCCTCGTGGGTTTCAGGCGCGAAGCCTCAGAACTGCCGGTAGCCGATGAGCTGGGTGACGGCCGGGTTTGGCTTGCGTGTTGTCGACTTCCATTGAAAATTGCGGCGTACGCTCCCGTTATGCGAGATTGGGTATGTGAGGTTGGAGTTTCAAGAAAATTCTGCCGATACCTGCTTCAATATCCTCGCAGACTGGAAAGCGACCATGACCCGAAAATCCCGCAATCCGAACTTCGATCAGACGCTGGAGATCCTGCGCGCCCATTCGTTTGATGTTCGACCCTTCGCCGGAGTCGCAGGCGGCGTGCTGGTGAGCAAGCATGGGGCCGCGGCGGTGCTGGTTGCCGTCCAGGCCCAGGATGCGGTTGGGGACGCGCAGGCAGCCTTGGCCGTGCATCCGGGAGCGCTGGTGAACGGCGAAGTGGCGCGCTTGCTGGACCGGGGCTACCAGAAGTTCATTAAGACATCCCAATTTGAGCTTCCGGCATCGGCCAGTCAATTGCAGGCGATCCACCTGTTCAGCGAAGAACTGAAGCAGCTGACCGGCGCCATCAGCCTCTATAACGAGGCGCTGGGAACCACCAGCGATGTGTACGAATATGACCGTTTGAAGGGCCGGGAAGGCGCGCAGATTGCGCCCACGAACGCAGGGCAAGTGGCCGGGGGACACTGATTCTTTCAGGAATTTCGGCGGGGAGGGCCATGGAGACGCAAGAAAAAGCGGAAGAACTTGCGATCCAACAGCCGGAGCGCCGCGCGCAACTCCGGCAAGCTGTGGACGAAAACGCCACTCTCCTGCTGGTGAGCCAAGGCTCCCGCGTCCCCTGCCGCATCATCGAGCTCAGCCTAGAAGGGTGCCGGTTGCGCACCAGGGAGCGGTTTCCGGCGAGCATCCCGATCCGTGTGGAAGTCACCTTCACGATCAACGGAATAGCCTTCCGGTTCAGCGGCGTGGCTGAATGGACCGATGGTCTGAATCTGGTCGGGGTCCAGTTAGTGGATATGCCCTTTCGGCGCAGGGACGAGCTAGCCGAGGTGCTCTGCGAGGTCGAGGCGGAAAATGCGGCCAGAGCGGAGAAAAAGGCCGCCGAGAAACTTGCCGCTGAGGCACAACCCCCGGAGAAAGCAGCTCAGGAACAGGTCCAAAGGCGGGCGGTGCGGCAAACCGGGATCCATGCCGTTGTGGCGCAGCCCGTGCCATCGCCGCAACCCAAGCCTGCTTCGCAACCCGCGACCTCGCCCCAACAGGCCGCATCGCAGCCGCCCGTAAAGCCCGCCAAGCGCGAGCGCCGAACGCAGTCCCGGCACGAGGTGGATACCTCAGCCGTGATTTTTCTCATCAATGTCGCGTCTGCGCTGCATGGGCGCATTCTGGACCTGAGCCTGGGCGGATGCCGCATCCGCGCCGACGAGCGCTTTCCGGTGGGCATCTACACGCGAGTCGAGACAGAGTTTCGTCTGGAAGGGCTGCCATTCCGGTTGGGCGGCGTGATCCAGGCAATCCACGATCGGCGCCTTGTGGGCATTCGCTTCCTCGACATGAGCGGCCGCAAGCGGGCGCAACTGGAGCAGTTGATCCAGGAGATCGAGGAGATGGAGGCGAACCGGAAAGCGGCAAGGACGGGAGGCTCAGAGGAAGAGACCGGGAAGGTTAGTGCCCGATAGCTCTCCTCAGGCCCCAGCACTTCACAAGCCGCGCCGCCCGGAGATCAGGTTGAAAATCAGTACGACGACCGCAACAACGATCAGGATGTGGATCAGGCCGCCGCCGATATGGAGGGTGAAACCGAGTAGCCACAGAACCACAAGAATCACAAAAATCGTCCAGAGCATATCTTCTCCCTTGCGCCGTGGGCGCCCGGAATTCAAAGGGCCTTTCCGGGCGTCCGCAAGCATTCACAACCGGTCACCGGCTGCTAATTCGCAGCATGGGCCTGCACTTTTGCATCTCTGACTGCGTCGATGAACCTGTGCGCCCCGTCCGGCACGGCTACTTCGCCCCGCAATACGGACTTGGTAGAGACACCAGGTCCATAGAAGGCATCCATGGAACCGTCGTCGCGGCGAATATCAGCCCCGGTCAGCGTGAGTCCGGCAAAGGCGCCTTTGGCTCGCGAGTAGGTCAGGATCTCGGTATCCAGCTTCCAATCGGTATTGGCGGATGCGTGGCGCCCAACCGGTCCGGCTGCCGCGGAGGCGTCCCCTCCAAGCTGGAACTTGGCGGAGAGCAAGCGCTCCATTCCTTTCTCACCCTGGAAAATCATGACCAGATCCACGCCCTCGACGCCGATCTGCAATCCCCAGTTGCCGCCGGTAATGGCAAATAACGCCGGCGCGCTCCATCCGTTTGCGGTCCGGCACGTGGCAACGCCTCTGCCGTTCTCCGCGCCAACCACAAAGCCGCCCTTGATCATGTGCGGCACTACGGCCACGCACTTTGCGTGATCCAGCACATCTTTGGGAATGGCTTTATCCGGCGCGGCCATGATCTCGTGCAGCACCGTGGCGGCATTATCCAACCGGGTCCGCACTTCTTCGCGAGTCTCCGCCCAGGCGGCGCTAGCCACACCCAGACTGAACAATGCCACCAACGTCATAAATTTCTTCATGCATCTCACCTTTTTCTACCCATGCGCAGCGTCACTTGCTTTACGCGCATTTGAGGCGCACAAGGTAGTTTTCACATTAGAGCCATCGCCCGGCGCGGTCTGAGCAATTGCGCTCAGAGCGTAGATGGCGGTTTATCCATCCCAGACACGTGTTCTCCTGACCTCTCCGCGGCTGGCGTGGCGTCATTTTCAACCATGCGAGGCAAGGTCCGGCTGGGCGCCGGCGCCACGCCTGCCCAGGGAGCGTTTCTGCGCCCAGGATTGCGAGGCACTGACCCTGACTCGAGGTCCTGGCCGCCCAAGGCTTGCAATTTTTCAGGAAAAGTGAGCAAAATAGAACAGATTGTCCCCCTTTGGGGGTGTAACACTGTGGCAAAATACGGGGTTGAGTGTACAGCCGATAGGCGTACCGTGGATACTCTGTTGAAAGAGCGGTTCCCGGCATCCCAGGACTTCTGTACTTGTCGATGATTTTTTGCTCATCGCGGCAGTTCCTCTATCAATATGATGGCGATGCGGTCGCGGTCCCACCTGCAACGTCCTGTGCCGACACCGCATCTGGAAGGAGGCTCATTCGATGGTTGTGCTTGAAAAACCCGCATTCGATGCCGCCGCCTTTCTGGCGAGCGCCGGGCTGGGGCGAAGAATTGTGCAATTGACGCCCAAGCAGGCCTTCTTTTCGCAGGGAGACACGGCTGATTCCGTCTTCTATCTTCAGAAGGGCCGCGCAAAAGTCACGGTCGTTTCGCAAACCGGCAAGGAAGCCACCATCACGCTGGTCTCCACGGGCGAATTTGTGGGCGAGGGGGCGCTGGCGGCCGTGGCGGGACTGCGTTTGTCCACGGCCACTGCCATTACCGCCTGCACCGCGCTCAAAATAAGGCGGGAAGAGATGATCCGCGTGATGCACGAGGAGCATGACTTCTCCGACCTGTTCCTGAAGTTTCTGCTGGAGCGCAGCATGCGCATTCAGGCCGATCTGGTGGATCAGCTTTTCAACTCCAGTGAAAAGCGGCTGGCGCGGATTCTGCTGCTGATGGCCGAGTTTGGCAAGCCGGGCGAACCGGAACAATACATTCCCAAGATCTCGCAAGAGACTTTGGCGGAGATGATCGGCACCACCCGCTCCCGCGTGAGCTTCTTCATGAACCGCTTTCGCAAGCTCGGCTTTATCGAATACAACGGCCGCATCCGGGTTCACAAGTCGCTGCTGAATGTGATTCTGCACGATCAATTGCCCGACGACAAGGCCGAAGCGCAGTCTATTTAGGGCGTTCCCAGGGAGTAGACCATAGCGCCCCCCCCCGGCAAACATGTACGAAATTGACCAGCATTGCGATTCGTTGAATGCGACACTCACTCCACTTCCTTTATTGACTCGCTTAAGTGGGGTGAGAGATGCCCGATACGAAAACAAGAGTTCTCATCGTAGACGATGAGCCTTCCATTCGAACCTCGATGTCGCACATACTGACTGAGGTTGGATATCGCGCGCGCTCCGCGGAAGATGGATTCTCCGCATTGGTTGAACTGCGGAAGGAAATCCCCGACATTCTCCTTTCCGATCTCAACATGCCCGGCATGTCGGGCTTCGAGTTGCTCTCGGTGGTCCGCCGCCGGTTCCCCGCGATCCAGACGATCGCCATGAGCGGCGCGTTCCAAGGCGACGAAGTGCCTTCCGGCGTTGCCGCCGACGCCTTCTATCAAAAAGGCAGCAGCATGGGATCTTTGTTAAGGATTTTGGGAGCCCTGCCCAATGCGGACCGGGTGCTTCCCAACCGGCCGTCAAGCGCGTTGGCGCCCATCTGGATTCAGTCCAATGGACGCGACAATTCCGGAGAGCCCTACGTGATGATTTGCTGTACGGAATGCCTGCGGACCTTTCCCCAGGTTTGCGGCGGCTCGATAAGCCTTGTACGCAAAACAGATTGCATCTATTGCCACAGCTTGATTCATTACGCAATCGTCCAGTCAACGGATCGGGCGCCTCTGCAGGTTTTCCAAAGGTACCCCGCCGAGGGGGTCCCGAACCCTGCCAGCGCGGCCCAATTCTACAACTGAGAAAGAAAAGAGTTGTCCCGATGCACACCATCGCTGAACTGAACATGCTTTTGCGCGCGCGGGTTGAATTGCCCGTTGGCCTCAAACTGGCGACCGATGAGTTTCGCGAGGGCTGGAACTTTGTGCGGACGGGGGATGCGCGCCGTTTGGAAAAGAAGATTCAGACGCGCGGATGGAACTTCATCAAGATTGCCGATGGATTGCTGAGAAGCGGCGTAGGCGAGACATCGCAGGAGGCCATTGCCAGCGCGCTCAAGCTGGCGCTTCGGCGGGTAAGTGAACACTTCAACGTCGTGGAAGTGGAGCATATCGAGTTAACGCAATATCCGTGGTTTTTTCTGGCCAGGGTAAGGGTCTATCCGTACCGGATTCAGCAAGATGCGGTGCTGCCGGTGCCGGATGAAGCCCTGCCTGATCCGATTTCCTTTCGATCCAGGCGGTTGCCGGACGGGGCAGCCGAGTCGTTCCCCCATTTCGGCAGCGCGATGCCTCTGCTGAAGGAGATGCTGGTTTCATCCCGAAGTTCGGAGGCGAGGACCCAATGACCATCCTGCAAGTGGCGTTTGTCCTGTTCGTTTTTCACAGAGCCTTGCGAGTTCCTCGAGAGCCGGCCCTCAGCCGCGCCCGCTCCCGCTGAAGCTCGCGATAGAGTTCGCTCTTCGACTGGCCCAGCTCCCGCGCCAGCCGCTTCAAGGCTTCCTTCTCGTCCACGCCGGTCTCGGCCTGGAGGCGCGCAACCCGGCCGGCAATCTTCTCGGGTGCGGCGCTAGCGGACAGTAATCCGGCCTGGGAGCGGGTTTGGGGCAACGCCTCGACCAGCAGGGTGATCTCGCCGCGGATGCGATCGCGGCCTGCCATTTCCCGGTGTACGCCGGCCACCGTTCCGCGCAGAAACTCCTCATGGATTTTAGTCAGCTCGCGGGCCACGGCCACGCGCGGATTCGGCCCCCAAACGGCCTCCAGATCGGCCAACGTCTCCAGAATCCGGTGCGGCGCCTCGTAAAAGATGAGCGTGCGGGCCGACTCGGACGTACCGGCCTCTGCCGCCAGCGCTTCCAGCCGGCTGCGGCGGGCGCCCGCCGCGGCGGGCAGGAAGCCTAGAAACACGAACTCGCCGGTGGGCAGGCCGGAGGCCGCCAGGGCGCTGAGCGCGGCATTGGCGCCAGGGATGGGAATCACCGGCACGCCGGCCGCGATGGCTTCAGCGGCCAGCCAGCTTCCCGGGTCGCTGATGCCAGGCATCCCGGCGTCGGAGACCAGCGCGATGCGCCCGCCCGCCTTGAGCGCCTCCACCAATTCGGCGGCGCGTTGGCGCTCGTTGTGCTGGTGGCAGCTTACGGTGGGGGTTGCGATCTGGAAGTGGTTAAGCAGCTTTTGCGTCTGGCGGGTGTCTTCGCAGGCGATCCGGTCCACGCGCTTGAGCACGTCCAGGGCGCGCAGGGTGATGTCGCCCAGGTTGCCGATGGGGGTGGCCACCATATAGAGGCCGGGCGCCAGCAGTGCTTCCTCCGCCCCAGCGACGAAGTGGGTGCCGGGAACCCTCTGGGTGGGGCATCGCTGGGGACCCCGGTCCGTGTCGGCAGCCATGCGCACTGTCAGTCTCCGGTTTCCTGGCGGGCTTCCTCGCGTTCCAGGCGGCGCTGCTCGGCCAGCAGCGACATCGCCCCCATCAGGTTTTGCACGCTCACAATGCCCACCACGCGTCCGCTGTCGGTGATCGGAATGAGCGCGAGGCCGTGTCCCGCGGTGAGGCGGCGGATGGTGGTTCCCAGCGTGTCCTCGGGCCGCGCCACCTGGAAGGCCTTGGACATGACCGCCTGCACGTAGCCGTTGCCGTCGTTGCGCAGGGCGTCCACGATGCGCTGCCGCGAAATGATGCCTACCAGTTGGAGGCCGCGCACCACGGGGAAGTCCTCCTGCAGGGAGTGGACGCAGCGGACCAGCGCATCGGCCAGAGTGTCGGAGGACGAAAGGGTGGCGAAATCGGTGAGCATCACCTCGCGCATATGCACCGTGTCCACTACCGACTGGAAAAAGACTCCCTGGTCTTCAATTTGCGCGCCGATCATGATGAAGAAGCCGGCGATGATGAGCCAGTAATTGTGCAGCAACATGCCGCCGACCATGGCAGCAAGCGCCAGCACCTGGCCCAGGCCGGCTGCGGCGCGGCCGGTGGGAGCGAAGCCGTGCTTGCGGGCAAAGCTGCCCCGGATCAGGCGGCCGCAGTCGAGCGGATAGGCGGGCACCAGGTGCAGCAGCGCCAAGCCAACCTGCATCCACACCATGCTGCGCAGCAGGTAGGCGGAGGTGATGAACGGCTGGTCGAGGAGCTTTAGATCGCCACTTGCGCCCAGAAACGTGACGGCCAGCACCAGCGCCGTGGCCGCGTTGGCCAGCGGACCGGCCAGCGCGATGGCAAACTGTCCCGCGCCCTGGTTGGCGTCCTCCTGACTCTCGGGATTGGCGTAGGCGAATAGTCCGCCGATGGGCAGCAGCAGAATGGCGCGCAGGCGCAAACCGAGCCAGGCGACAACGAGAAGGCGGGCGGTTTCCCGCACCAGGACTGCCGCAACCAGCACCAAAAACAGGCCTAGGCCACGCGCCAAGCCGTCCGTGGCGCTGAGCGCCAGGCAAACGACCGCCAGCAACGGGAAAAAGGCGTGGACGCGTAATTCGACGCCCATCCAACGGCCCAGCGGGATCGACCAGCCTCGCATACGACGATTGTAGTGGGTCGCGGTCCGGTATGCTGAACAGCGATGCGCATTATCGCCGGCGAGTTTCGTTCCCGCGCGCTGGAGGCCCCGTCCGGGCTGGCCACGCGGCCCACCAGCGACCGGCTGCGCGAGACGCTTTTCAACGTGATTGCGCTGCGTATCAAAAGATCGGACGGGGGCGCGGCGTTTCTGGATTTGTATGCCGGCTCGGGCGCGGTGGGGATCGAGGCGCTGAGCCGTGGAGCGGCGAACGTTGTCTTCGTGGAGCGCGCTCCGGCCGCGCTTGCTGTGCTGCGCGCCAACCTGGCCAGGCTGGGGCTGAGCGAGGGATTCCAGATTCACGCGGGCAGCGTGGGCGCCTGGCTGCGAAAGTTCGCAACGGGCGCTGGCCTGGGCCGAAAGGCTGGGCGGGAGCCGGAACGAAAGCCGGGCCCGGCGCCGGCCTTCGACCTGGTCTTTCTCGATCCGCCTTACGACGCAGCACAGGAGTACGCGGCTACGCTGGGCCTGCTGGGCGGCTCCGCGGCCGGTCTGCTGGCTCAAGGCGCGCTGGTCATCGCTGAACACCGCCGCAAGGAGCGGCTCGAAGACTGTTACGGCAGCCTCGAACGCACGCGCTTGCTCGAACAGGGCGACGCGGCGCTGAGCTTTTATGCGGCCCTCGCCGGCTGCCCTGACAGGAAAAAGCCCCGCCCCGGAGGCAGTTGCGCATCGGGGGCGGGGCTATTGCTGAAACGGCGGGTTATTTTGGCGCGTCGGCCTCCGCCTCCGGCACGACGATGGTGAGGGTATTGGACTTGACCGTCACGCTCTTTTCGGGGTTATGCGGAAAGGTCTCCCTGGAAACGGTAACCTCATAGGTGCCTGGGTTGGACATATCGTAGTCCCCTGATACATACACGAGGTGCTCGAAATTTCCTCCAGATTTGATCTTGTTTACCCCAAGCTCCTGATTACAGATAGTGTGTTTTGCATCCTCCTCTCTATGATGCCGCGCGGCTGCATCTTTCTCCTCCAGTGGAACGCCATCATGCACGACTGAGATACGATACACACCTCGCTGTGCCTCGCAACCGCCTACAATTAACACTTCATTCGACGTGTTGGTCCCTATCACGCGCAACCTATGGTAACTTGGGGGGAAACCTCCCTCATGCCACTCCGAAATGGTAAGCGTGAACTGCGGTTCCGGTTTTTGAGGTGTCTGGGCGCAGAGGGTGGCTGTCTGCACAGCAAGCGGCAGTATAAGGAAATACAACGCTGGCTTTCTCATTTTTACTGCTCCTCTTCCCCGTCCATGGGGATGCAACCCGGCTGGAAAAAACCGCCCCGGAAGCGTGTAGCATCCGGGGCGGATTGGGTTCGGATCATTATTTTGGAGCTTGCCGAGGGAGCTTTGCGAGGGCGCAGTCCTGGCACCATAAATCCGGCTCGACACCCCCCAGTTTTTGAATTTGTTTCAGCAAATTCAGCGCCGCATCGCCGCCCAGTGTTTGAATCTTGTTCTGAAAACTAAGTGGAGTATCGTAAGCGTTGGGTTTTAGGTCTGGCTGCGGGGCTGAAGCCACGGCGTTCGCGTCTCCGGGCCGCAGGGACCATGTTGTTTCATGCACGGTTCCATGCTCCCAGGCTAAAATTACTTCTGGCAAAGTAACATAAACGCGACCGTCCTTCCATTGAATTCTGAAACGGTCATCCGGCAAGCCGTCCCCAGAAGCTGCTGGTTTGCCGGCGGGCAATGCGGTAGATTGACAGCCACCCTTGAGCCCGCATACAACAACGCTTCTTTGCTTCGACTGATAATCCTCGGCTACCACCGCGACCTTTGCGCTGTCATCCGACCACGCAGGCTTGGAGAGAAGTCTGACATGGATGCCTTTGGCTGGATAGACACGAAGATAGTCGATGTCCAGTTCAGGCTCAGCCCCAGATTCCGGTGTGAAGTGGGGCTTTCCGGTCTGATCGGTGGCGTGTTCACCGTCCGGTGAAAAGGCCGTGCGGCCGTCATCATCGAGGTAATCCGCTATTTCCTTTCCTGTCTTGAGGTCATAGACAAAGGTGTGTACGGTCGAAGGATTGATGCTTCCCTTTGCCGCGATCTTGTCCTCGGTCAGCCACTCAATGCCTTCAATGTAGCGAACATCGCATCCTACCTCTGGACTGACAGGGCAAATGCGAATATCCGCGAGCGTCTTGCCGGTCTCCGCATCAACAACGATCAGGTTATCGAGAGCGATGGCCTTGTCGATCTCACGCTGAAAAGCTACCTTCGTTCCGTCCTTGGACCACAAAGGATTGCTCTTGGAAAGGCTGTCATCCGTTAACTGCCGCGGCTTTCCATCGGCACCGATGGTGAAGAGATTGTTCCCCTTCCGGTACACCGCTTTAATCGCGGCTGTTTGGGCGTACGCATATCCCATGTATAAGCCGAACGTCAGGAGCATTGCGAAAAACTTGCTTCGATTTTTCATGATCCTTCTCCTTATTGAACCGCGCTTGCGGGGCAGCCTGAGGTTGCAGGAGTACACGCGCCAACAGCCATGATGTTATCGTAGTTAGCGCAAACGGCCTTGCCGACACCCTTGTAGAGATCAATCCGGTATCCTGTGATATCTCCACCAGTGTCGTTGGCGAGAAGGCCGGTTCCGACCTGATCGAGATCCATCAGCACACCTTTTCCAGGAATAATGCTCAGGTATCGAGCGACCGTCTGGTTGGCGACCGGAGGTGTTCCATCATGGGTTGCGATTGTGCTCACCTGAACAAGCTTGCCGCCTATGTACTGAATGTCTTGTCCACTGTTGAGCACAGCTGACCCCTGCAATTTAGCCTCCGCGATGAAGAGGCTGCAATAGGTTCCCTTCGGCAGGCCCGCCGGATTAGTCACTGTGCCGGAGTATTTTACTTTGTTAATTGTTAAGGATTGGCAATTGTTGGGCGCAGTTCCCCAATCACTTTGCAGGGTGGTGTCGTAGCAGGACATCCCGAAGGTTGGCACCTGGAATTGATCGCTAGGCGTTTTGCCGTGTGTGGCGTAATTGACGGTTATTTGCTCCAACCCACCAGGGCTATAACTGCCGATCGGAGAAGGATTTGCCGGTTCTGTCAGTTCGAGTGTGGTGGGGTTCGTTGTCGAAGTCGATCCCGATGCGAATCCAATCGTAGCGCCGGTAGTTGTTCCAGATTCCACCTGCGTCGTAAGACTGAAAGTGCCGCCGACCGGAGTTCCTGTCGCTTGAATGTCCATCAGATCAACCCGTTGCAAGGTGACCTTCGGGGCGGAAAGAATCTGGGCGGTTGTCGTGGCCGCGGGGTTGCCGCTCACCGTGATGGTGGCCGTTTCGGTGGGTTCGCTGGAGGGCGGCGCAACGCTGGCGATGGTGATCAGGCTTGCGCTGTTCACGGTGACCGCGCCCAGCGCGAAGGACGCTCCGGTTAAGGTGGCCGTGGTCGCGGGGCAAGCCGCGGTGGCTTTGGCCGGGGTGATGAAGTTGGTTCCCGTGATCTTGACGCTGTCGTAGGTTTGCCCCGCGAACCAGATGTTGGGAGATACGGAGGCGACGGTGGGAGGGGCGCAGCCGGGAACAATCTGCGCCGTGGCCGCCGCCCCCGTAATGTAATAGGGACCCTGAGGAGGACTGTTGTAGACGTAATTGGCCGGCGTGACGGTGGCCGTTTCAGCGGGGTCGCTGGCCAGAGGCGTCACGGTGGCGGTGATCTGGGTTGAGCTGAGGACGTTCGTGTTGATCAGATCCATCTGACTTTCGGTCGGCGCGGTTGCGTTCAGCGTGGTCGGGTTGCAGTAATTCGGACCGTTGCCGATAAAGCCGGTTCCGGTGATGGTGATATTGGTGGTTACTCCTGGGTTCCAGACCGCGGGCGTGATGGAGATGATGGTTGGAGCTGGCGGAGGAATGGCGCAGGGGGTAATCTGCACACTCCCAGGATTCATATAGATGTACAATCCGCTGCAATACATCGCCCAGGCGTCAGACTCGGTAGGGGCACCGGCCGCAACCGTTGAAGTGAAAGTGACCTGGGTTGGGCTAACCCACGTCGAGCTGGATACTGTCACGTTTGGGTCTTCGACGTAGAAGGTGCCTGCATCGTATGAAGCGGCGGTAATGACATAGTTATTAGCCCAAAATACATCGGCCTCGGGAAAGACAGCTACTGGGCTCGTGAGGGTAACGGTATAGCCCTGTCCCGGAGCCCAGTATTGCGGCCATAGGGATATGCCATTTGGGATGGGGTTCGTCGGTCCATCCCAGCAGGCCCATTGCGCGTGGCAGACGGCGGCGGAGAGCAGTAGAAGAAGCGTGGCGGCGCGGAGGAGTGGTATTACGGCTGTTGCCTCCCCCCAATTTCCCAAGAACTTACGCATGGGGACTGTCCTTTCAGTGGGTTGGCTACGGGTTGAGTCCGAGAAGCGGCTCGGGCAAAGTGTACCTCATCTGGCGGTACCTGGCGTTACGCAGGGATGGTACTTTGGTAATGTTGGCAGCGCGGCGACGTTGAGCCAGGGGGCTGAGCGGGCTGCGAACTCCGGCTCCTGGTTTGCGTTTTTCAGAGCGGAAACCATCACCTGTGCGCAAGGTCACTTCCAATTCCATTGACACTGGCGGGAAAGTAGGTGAAAAATGGCGGGTTGATGCAATTCGTGCCGTTTTATGCGGTGTAGGGAGGGAAAGTGAAAAAAGCGGTGAAAATGCAGGCTTTGGGTGCGCTGGCATTTCTGGGCGCGGGATTGTTGCTGACTGGCTGCAAGACGGCGCCTGAGTTGACGCAAGCCAACGCGCAGGCCTTGATCCAGGCCAGGTACGACCAGACTCCAGCGGTGGGCGTCAGCATCGCGGTGGACGAATTGGGGCTTGGGGAGGGCGTGGCGGCCAAGTATTGGGAGCGGACCAAGCTCTATCCCAACAGATTCTGGGCCGACTTCACGCTAACCCCCGAGGGCAAGAAGGCGCTCAAGCTGCAAAATGGGGGCGATGTGATCCAGTGGCGCCCGCTGAGGGAATCAGACAAGAGCTATTCAGTGATCGTGGTGACCGTTGCAGCCAATCATCTGAAAGCGCACGACGTGAAAGAGCCACAGGACGAAATACTTCCCGGTGTGGATACAGCCAAGGAGGCGTCGTATACCGAGAGCGTGAACCTGGACGGCGTACCCGACCCCTTGCAGGGGATCGCCCACAACCCCGGCAACAAGCTGAGCACCTGGCGCCAGGCCGACTTTTCCCTCGATGGCGGGGCCTGGAAGCTGCACTCGATCGAGTAGAGCGGAAAAATCCTTGGAGGGTGGGGGAGAATTCATTGACCCCACCCGCGTTTCTTGTTATTCTTAAAAGGTTCCGCAAGAACGCCTCTGTCCGTGTGTCTTAACGGGCTTGGGCGGACGGGCAGCCCGGCCAGGCAGAAGTTGGCGGTGCTGATCCCCCGGGGCCAGGTGCAGTCAACCGGCCAGACAGGTCCCCGAAATCGCTCTCTTCTTGCAGAGGGCAGGGGCAAATCGCTACGGAGCCCGCGCGTTCTCCACCTTGGAGGGCTATGCGGGCCGGAACCGCGAAACGGAGTTGGCCTCGCCGCGGCGAGCGCACGGCCACCGTCCCGGTTCTCGTCTGAGATGGGAACGAAGGCAGACGCGAAGCAGCAAAATTGGGCTTCCGTGCGCGTGTGCGACAGGCTTCAAGTCGCGCTTTTCGCAGCGGGAGGCCCCATGGGTCTGCGCGCGGCTGATGAATTTGGTAGCAGCAGGGTTTTTGGCGTAAGGAGTTTTGGTTTGCCTACATTCAATCAGTTGGTTCGCAAGGGGCGCACGGCCCCGCGGTACAAGACGGCGTCGCCTGCATTGCAGGCCTCGCCGCAGCGGCGCGGCGTTTGCACCCGCGTGTATACACAAACGCCCAAGAAGCCGAACTCGGCTCTGCGCAAGGTTGCCCGCGTGCGGCTGACCAACGGGATTGAGGTCACCACCTACATCCCAGGCATCGGCCACAACCTGCAGGAGCACTCGATCGTGCTGATTCGCGGCGGCCGCGTGAAGGATCTGCCCGGCGTCCGCTATCACGTTGTGCGGGGCACGCTGGATTCAGTGGGCGTGACCGACCGCAAGCAGAGCCGGTCGAAGTATGGAGCCAAGCGCGCCAAGGGCGGCGCGGCGCCGGCCAAGGGCAAGAAGTAATTACGGTTCCGGGGCGTGGTTTATGGACCCGGACTTGGGCAAGAGATTTGGTGCGGAAGCGCACGAGGATTTTGAGGATTATGCCGAGAAAAGGGCACATTGCGAAGCGGGAAGTGGCGCCGGACCCGGTTTACGGATCCACGCTGGTCACTAAGTTTGTCAACTCGATGATGTGGGGCGGCAAGAAGTCGACGGCCCAGGGCATCTTCTATCAGGCGATGAAGAACCTCGAAGAGAAGGGCGGCGGCGACGACGCTCTCAAGCTGTTCAAGAAGGCGGTGGAGAACTGCAAGCCGCTGCTTGAGGTGAAGACGCGCCGCGTGGGCGGCGCCAACTACCAGGTGCCGATCGAGGTGCTTCCCGACCGGCGCACCTCGCTCGCCATCCGCTGGCTGATCACCTACGGGCGCAACCGCGGCGAAAAGGGCATGACCGACAAGCTGGGCAACGAGTTGCTGGACGCGGCTAACGGGCGCGGCGCGGCGATGAAGAAGAAGGAAGACGTGCACCGCATGGCCGAGGCCAACAAGGCCTTTGCCCACTATCGCTGGTAGCTGAGCGGAGCGGGAACTGAGAGATTGGAAGCCGGCCTCAAAGATGGCCCGGCGTGTAGGGTTCCGGATCGATAGGGACCATTGGGAAGTAAGAATACCGCGGGCTGAAGCGCCCGCAAGGAAGAAATGCCGTGCCTCGCACTACACCACTGAACCGCTGCCGGAATATCGGAATCATGGCGCACATCGACGCCGGAAAGACGACAGCGACAGAACGCATCCTGTTCTATACGGGCATCACGCACCGCATCGGCGAAGTGCATGAGGGCACGGCGACCATGGACTACATGGAGCAGGAGCAGGAGCGCGGCATCACGATCACATCGGCAGCCACCACCTGCACCTGGCGCGATTACCTCATCAATATTATCGACACCCCCGGCCACGTGGACTTTACCGCCGAGGTGGAGCGAAGCTTACGCGTGCTGGACGGCGCGGTTGCGCTGTTCGACTCGGTTTCCGGCGTGCAGCCGCAGACGGAGACGGTGTGGCGGCAGGGCGACAAGTACAAGGTGCCGCGCATTTGCTTCGTCAACAAGATGGACAAGAACGGCGCGGACTTCGAGCACGTTCTGGAGACCATTCGCAAGCGCCTGGGCGCGCGTCCGGTTGCGCTGCAAATCCCCATCGGCGCCGAGGCCAACTTTAAGGGAGTCGTCGACCTGGTCGAGATGAAGGCCGTCGTATGGCATGACGAGTTGATGGGCTCGCAGTACGACATCGAGCCGATTCCCGCCGCGCTGCTCAAGAAGGCCGAGGCCTTCCGCCTGCAGTTGATTGAGGTTATCGCCGAGACCGACGACGTGCTGCTGGAGAAGTTTCTCGAAGGCGAGACGCCGAGCATCGCCGAGCTGAAGGCCGGCATTCGCCAGGCCACCATCGACTTGAAGGTCTTTCCGGTGATCTGCGGAAGCGCCTTCAAAAATAAAGGAGTCCAGACGCTGCTGGATGCGGTCGTGGATTACCTGCCCAGCCCGCTGGACAAGCCCCCGGTCGAGGGCATCGATCCCCACCACCACGGCCATACTGTCGCGCGCAAGCCGGACGACAACGAGCCGCTTGCGGCTTTGGCCTTCAAGATCATCAACGATCCCTTCGGCAAGCTCTGCTTCGTCCGGGTCTATTCGGGATCGCTCAACACCGGCGACATGGTTCTCAATCCTCGCACCGGCAAGACCGAGCGCATCGGCCGGCTGGTCAAGATGCACGCCGACAAGCGTGAAGACGTCAGCGAGATTCTGGCCGGCGACATCTGCGCCTGCGTGGGCATGAAGGATCTGAAGACCGGCGACACGCTCTGCGATCCGCATCACCCGATCGCTCTCGGAGCCATCACCTTCCCGGAGACGGTCATCTCGGTGGCTATCGAGCCCAAGACCAAGGCCGACCAGGAGAAGATGGGTGTCGCGCTGTCACGGCTGGCCGAAGAGGACCCCACCTTCAAGGTGCACACCGATGAGGACTCGGCCCAGACCATCATCAGCGGCATGGGCGAGCTGCATCTCGAGATTCTGGTCGACCGCATGAGGCGCGAGCACAAGGTCGAGGCCAATGTGGGCGAGCCCAAGGTGGCTTTCCGCGAGACCATCCGCAAGAAGGCCGAGGCCGAGGGCAAGTACATTCGCCAGACCGGCGGCTCGGGCAACTACGGCCACTGCAAGCTGCGCGTCGAGCCCAACGTGCCGGGCAAGGGCTACGAGTTCATCAACGAAATCAAGAGCGGTTCGGTGCCCAGGGAGTTCATCAAGCCCATCGATCAGGGCGTGCAGGGAGCGCTCGAGTTGGGCATCCTGGCCGGCTACCCCATGGTGGACGTGAAGGTGACGCTCTACGACGGCAGCTATCACGAAGTCGATTCCAACGAAATGGCCTTCAAGTTTGCCGGATCCATCGCCTTCAAGGAAGCCGCGCGCAAGGCCAGCCCGGTGCTGCTGGAGCCGGTGATGGCCGTCGAGGTCACCGTCCCCGAGGAGCACATGGGGGTCATCATCGGCGACATCAATTCGCGCCGCGGGCGCATCGAGGGCATGGAGCATGTGGGCGGATCGCAGCTGATCAAGGCGATCGTGCCGCTCAAGGAGATGTTCGGCTATGTGAACGACATCCGCTCGTCCACTCAGGGCCGCGCATCGTATTCAATGCAGTTCGCGCGCTATGAAGAGGCTCCGCGCATGATTGCCGATGAGATCATCGGCCGCGCGCAGGGCAGGTGAGGGTTATAGCAATGGAAGAGATGAAGCGGTTCGCGACAGAGACATCATTTGGGGAGTTTTGCCAGATTCTCGAGAACAAGGATGGGCGTCAAGGCGGGGAGGATCTCTGTCCATCGAGTTTGTGGATGCACATCGCCCTGTTTTACCCAGAGCTTGGGCGCTGTCTAGCTAGTGGAGGGACAGTAGAGATTGAAGGCCCATCGTCCGGAGACATTAAAATGGAACGTCGGGATACCAGTGGTTTTGACAAGGACGTGTCGCATCTTCTGCTTACTGATGTCAGGCAGGCTAAGATCGATTTTCCAAATGCGGCCAAGAAATACCGAGATATTTTGGCCAGGGCCGAGGGAATTTGGAGCGGCCTTGCGAAATAGGGACACGGTTTGGGTTTAGTTTTGGGGCTGGAGCCGGATGGCCGGCGCCCCCAGTTGAAACGGGCAGTAAGAGCTACAAGAGGATTTGGAGACAGCCATGGGCAAGGAAAAGTTTGATCGCACGAAGCCGCATGTGAACGTGGGAACGATCGGGCACATCGATCACGGCAAGACGACGTTGACGGCGGCCATCACCAAGGTGTTGGGCAAGAACAACCC
>CABDXY010000163.1_pt1 | contig 18669 bp, 17 predicted proteins | sample 3131871 | NCBI WGS metagenome assembly CABDXY01 (sample SAMEA5534336, study PRJEB31848) | metagenome | biome: tundra; feature: field; material: soil | place: USA | collected 2013-05 | depth 0.15 m
GATGGAGCCGAAGCGGCGGGGGGCGACGAGGCTTATGCCCAGGCCGATACGCCCATCACTCCGGAGATCAAGCAGGCCATCGCCGAGGAGGTTGCGCAGCAACTGGCCTATGAGAATGCCGCCGCGGCGCAGCCGGACCAGGCGCCCTCGCTCGACGGCTTGCCGCAGGTGCTGGTGGCCAACCATCTGTTTGTGGTGAACCAGGGCCTGAACGTGGCCACCGCGGACGGACAGCAATGCGGGCTTTCGACCGGAGACGTGATCAAGCTGGTGGCCGCGCCGCCGGAGGGGTTGGCGACAGCGGACCTGATGGTGGTCAGCAGCCGGCGGGGCGATTGCCCGGCCGGGCTTATCGTCACCCTGTCGCTCGAAAACCTCCAGGAGATGCAGAACAACTTCCGCGCCCAGTTGGATTCCGGCTTGCAGAGGCTGCACGCGCAGCAGGGCCAGGGTGGATTGCCCGCGGCCCCCTACGCGGCCATTGCCGCGCCGCCCAGGCCCGTGGATGCGCCTCCGGCGGACAACGAGAATGTGCAGGCGCTTCTCGATGCCCAGCGGCAACAAGCCGACCAGGCCGAGACCGGCGTGACGCAGGCGGCCTTCGCCGGCCCGCAGTAGCGCGGCCTTCGCGGCGCAGACCATTTCACGGCGGAAGCAGGGAGAAATCCCTGCTTCCGCCCATTGCCATGAAAAGGAGATGAAATCATGAAGATAAGGAATTTGTTTTTGGCGGGTCTTTTGGGCGGGATCGCTTTCACTCTCTATGCGCAACAGCCCGTTGCGCCCCCGCCCAGGTCCTCAAATGACGCGCCCGCAAACGCCGAAGTGCTGAAGCTGCTGCAGGCAGGAATGCCGGAGAGCGTGGTCCTGAATAAGATTCACGCCACCACGGACAAATTCGATACCTCCGTCGATGCGCTGGTCGCGCTCAAACAGGCCGGCGCCAACGATGCTGAACTGAGCGCGGTGCTGGCTCAGGGTGCAGCGCCCGCAGACCAACCGTCCGCCGCCGCGGCCGCCGCCAGCGGCCCATCCCTCGCCGAGACCATGAAGTTCATCCAAGAGAAGCTGAAAGAACAGGGCCAGGTCGAGTTCGTAGAAACCGTCAGTGTCCAGAATCAGCCGGGAGTAACAATCCGTATCAGTGCCCGCAGCAAAGACGACGACGTTGTGGCCGACCCGGCAGCCTGCACACTGCACGCCGCCGGCACATACGACCAGAGCATGGTAACTTCGGCTGGAGGCAAAACGGTTGCCACCGAGGACCAGCATTCGTACCTGGCCGGGACAGCCGCCTTCAAGGATGTGGAAAAGATCACCGTCGAGAGCATACTGGATTTTTCGAATCGTCATTTTGCGGAATCTGGCCACCCTGAATTCACGGCGACAGCAGCGACCCCCGTCTTCTTCGTCGAACTCTCGGCTGCGAAAACCCTCTTCACCCGTCATGAAACCAACACTATAGGCAACAAAGCGCCGGTGGTTACCGACGAACCGTTGAAGGAGGCCGGATTAGTCTTCCGTGATGAAGAGATGGCTAACCGCGTCGCCAAGGCGATGCTCCATGCCGTCGAACTCTGCGGCGGCGGCAAAGGTCCGGAACCGTTCTAAAGGAAGAGAAAGGAAACGAATGATGATCCGATCCATCCACATCGCCGCGCTCGCGCTGCTGCTCTTCGCAGCAGCAGCCTTCTCCCAAACCGCCGTTGCGCCCCCGCCCAGGCCGGCAAATGACGCGCCCGCCAACGCCGAGGTGCTGAAGCTGCTGCGGGCTGCGATGCCGGAGAGCGTGGTCCTGAGTAAGATCCACGCAGCAACCGGCAAGTTCGATACCTCAGTCGACGCGCTGGTGGCGCTCAAACAGGCAGGCGCCAGCGATGCCGAACTGAGCGCGGTACTAGCTCAGGGCGCGGCGCCCGCCGGCCCATCGCCCGCCGTCGCGCCAACCACCAGCGGCCCATCCCTCGCCGAGTCCATGCAGTTCATCCAGGACAAGCTGAACGGCCTCGGCAACGTCGCCTTCGCGCAGTTTCTCCAGAACACAAGCAACGGCGGCACAGGGACCAAATCCCTCACAAACGAGATCAGCAATGTTGTTGCCGACCCGAACCAGTGCAGTATCTCCTACCATCGGAAGGCGACAAGTAATGGTTCAACCTACAAGGAAGAGAATAGCGAGTTCTCGCTGCGCGATGTCCAGGACATTGTGGTAACGCCCGACGAACCGTACGAAACCAAATGGCAGGTGAAGAGCGGCTACCCAAACGTTATCGTCACATCCACCAGCCCGCCCATAACAGCGCTGGTGGCGCGCCACGCGCATGGCGAGGAGAGCTTCTTCCTTTTCACCGACGCCGATCTTGCCGACCGCGTAGCCAAAGCCATGGTTCACGCCGTTGAACTCTGCGGCGGCGGCAGCTAAGATCAGTTTTGAGCCGGGAACGGGGCCATGAGCCAATATGCGCACGGCCGCGAAGTTGAATTCGCGGTCGTAACGGTGCTCGACGAGGCTTAATACTTGACGATGGCGGCGAAGGAGTCGGGCTTGAGGCTGGCTCCGCCCACCAGAGCGCCGTCAATCTCTTCCTGGCCGATCAGCGAGGTGGCGTTGTCGGGCTTGACGCTGCCGCCGTAGAGAATGCGCATCTTGGCCGCGACTTCCGCGCCCAGCAGCCTGGCCACTTCGGCGCGGATGATCTTGTGCGCGTCGACGGCCATCTCCGGCGTGGCGGTCTTGCCGGTGCCGATGGCCCACACCGGCTCGTAGGCGATGACGATGGGGCCGGCGGCCTCGGCGGTGATGCCGGCGAATGCGCCCGCGATCTGGGTCTTTAACACGTGCGCGGTCTTGCCGGCCTCGCGTTCCGCCAGAACCTCGCCGATGCAGACCACCGGCACAACGCCGTGCTTGAGCGCGGTGTGCAGCTTCTTATTGACGATCTCGTCGGTCTCGGCAAAGTACTGGCGGCGCTCGGAGTGGCCGATCAGGGTGTGCGTACCGCCCACGGCCTGGAGCTGACCCACAGAGGTCTCGCCGGTGTACGCGCCTTCCTCGGCAAAGTGGATGTTCTGCGCGCCGACGGCCACGTTCGAGCCCTTGGCGGCTGCAATCACCGTGGGCAGCAGGACGGGCGAGGGAAACAGGGCAATCTCGTCGCGGGTATGCCCGGCAACGAGCGGCAGAAAGGCATCTACGAAGGCTTTTGCTTCGGCAGGCGTCTTGTACATCTTCCAATTTGCGGCAATCAGGGCTTTACGGGGCATTTTTTCTAAAACTCCTCAGGCTGATTCTAGTGGATGGAATTCCGGGTCCTGGGTGACGGCGGGCACAACGGGGGCTGTGTTACGCTGTGAAGTGTGCTAGAATTATGACTATAGTCTGTGACCATGGGAGGAATTGCGATGCAAGCAACCATTGCTGCCGGGGAGTTCAAGTCGAAGTGCCTCAAACTGCTGGACCAGGTAAAAGAGGAGCGGCAGACGCTGGTGATTACCAAGCATGGGAAGCCGGTGGCGCAGGTGGTACCGATTCCGGCACAGGAAAGCATCGTCGGGTCGATGAAGGGCAGCGTACTGTGGATGGGCGACATCATCTCTCCTATCGATGTTGAATGGGATGCGATGAAATGACAGCTTCGGAGAGGGACAGATCGCCCCTTTTACTTGTCGACACGCACACGCTTATCTGGATGGTGGAAGAGGCTCCCCGGCTGGGAGCGCGGACCGCCGAGGCGCTGAACCGGGCTGGATGGGAGAACCGGATTGCGGTCAGTGCGATTACGCCGTGGGAGATCGGACTGCTGGTGAGCAAGGGCCGACTTCAGCTTGGCGCGGACGTGATGGAGTGGATACGCGAGGCGCTGGCAAAACCGGGCGTGCAACTGGCCCCGCTCACGCCGGAGATTGCCGTCGCCAGCACTCGCCTGCCGTTTGAGATGCACGCCGACCCGGCGGACCGGATTCTGGTGGCTACGGCGCGGCATCTGGGCGCAACGCTGGTTACTGCGGACGGGGCCTTGCTGGAGATGGCAAGGAATGGGCGCTTCGCGGCGCTGGACGCGACGGCTTAGGCTACAGGCTGGCGAGTCTATTGGGCCTCTGCTGGAGTATGCTGCATGGTGAATGAAATCCTGCGCTGAGTCGTCGGTTATTCGACGACCTCACGCAAGGTGCGCGTGGAGGGTTTCCCGATGACCGAGATTCGAACTCATCCCATAACGGATAGCTTCTTTGGATGCGATAACCCAATCGAGCTTGAGACTACACCGAGGACTCGGCGATTATTTCTGCCCACTTTTTCAAAAGATGAACAGGGGACCTGGCATTTGCGCGGTAAATTCGTCTACCAAAAGAAGGCAAGTACCGGTTGGGTGGATGGGGATGGACTTTCACTCAGAGATGTTAAGGCGGGAGATGCGATTAGTTTCGAGTTAAACACAAAGGCAATGAACCGATTTCTCAATGGGATTGCTATCTTGCTCAAGTCGTCTGGGATTCTATCCCTTGAAGGGCGTTCTGGGAGGGTCAGCGTTGCGCCGCAGAACAAGGTGATTGAAATCAACGATGAAAATCTTAAACCTGCCATTCAGAGCCTTATTAGCAAAGGGCATGGAAGAGATTTTTGGAGTGAGCTAGCCACCCTGAGACCGGATGAGGCGGAGAGATTTGCCGACGACCAAATAATTGGAAGGCGGAGGGATTCTGTTCGAGAATTCGAAGGGGCTATGCGGAATGGGGCTTGGAATGAGCTGGAATGGGGTAATTTCTTCGATAAGAACAGGTGGATTTTTGGTCTAGGGCTCCGCTATCAGTTTCTCTTTCAACTACGTGCTCAAGCTAACTATGGCGGAGCCGACTTCACTGGTAGAGGGGCTCAGAAAGGGGATTTTCTCCATTACACATTGGGGGATAACGCCAAATTCACCGTACTCGTAGAAATTAAGAGGCCCGATTCCCCAATATTTCAAGTGACGACAAACGAGAAAAAATATCGCAACGGTGTTCCCGGATTCGATGTTGAGTTTGCAAACGCGCTATCGCAGGTCCAAGTGAACTCGCATACTTGGGAGACGGGGGATAGCAGACAAGATGCGAATAGAGACCAACTGGATCGTAATGGGATTTACACAGTTCAGCCGCGCTCGTTGCTCATTTACGGAAATACAAGCCAGTTGGATACGGATAACGCGAAAAAGCGCAATTGTTTTGAGATATTTCGTGGCCAACTAAAGAACACTGAAATTGTGACATATGATGAGCTGCTTAATAGAGCAAAGTTCATCGTCGGGGAGATGTCGGGTGCAGCCGGTCCGACGGATTAGGTCAGACCGGCAAGCCCGAGCTACTTATCCGTCAGCGCCTCCACCCCGGGCAGCTTTTTGCCTTCGAGGAACTCGAGGCTGGCGCCGCCGCCGGTGCTGATATGAGTGATCTGGTCGGCTACGCCGGCCTGGTTGATGGCGCTGACCGAGTCGCCGCCGCCGATGATGGAGATAGCCGCGCGATTGGCCGCGACGGCATGGGCGATGGCGTTGGTGCCCACGGCGAAGCGGGGGAACTCGAAGACGCCGGCCGGGCCGTTCCAGACGATGGTGCGGGCGGTCGAAACCACTTCTTCAATGGCCGCGATGGATTTGGGACCGATGTCCAGGCCCTGCCAGTCAGCCGGGAAGTTGATCGAGCAATCCCACTCCTGGGTCTTGGCGTCGGGGGCGAAGTTGTCGGCGAGGATGTTATCGACGGGCAGCAGAAGCCGGACTCCCTTGGCCTTCGCCTTGTCGATGGCCGCTTTGGCCATGTCGATCTTGTCCTCTTCGACCAGAGACTTGCCGGTGGTGACGCCGAGGGCGCGCTGGAAGGTGTACGCCATGCCGCCGACGATGACCAAGGTGTCGACCTTGTCGAGCAGGTTATCAATGACGTCGATCTTGCCGGAGATTTTGGAGCCGCCGATGATGGCCACGAAGGGTTTTTCGGGCGATTCGAGGGCCTTGCCGAGGTAGGTAATCTCCTTTTCCATCAAGAGGCCGGCCACGGCGGCCTTGAGGAAGTGGGTGATGCCCTCGGTGGAGGCGTGGGCGCGATGGGCGGAGCCGAAGGCGTCATTGACGTAGACCTCGGCCAGCGAGGCCAGAGCCCTGGAAAAAGCCGGATCGTTGGCTTCTTCCTCGGCGTGGAAGCGGAGGTTTTCCAGCAGCAGCACCTGGCCGGATTCGAGCTGGCGGGCCATCTCAGTGGCTACTTCGCCGATGCAGTCCGGGGAGAAGGCCACGTTGACTGTCTCGCCCAGCGCCTTGTCGAGCAGTTCGCGCAGCCGAAGGGCCACCGGGCGCAGCGAGTACTTGAGATTGGGTTTGCCCTTGGGGCGGCCCAGGTGCGAGGCCAGGATTACCTTGGCCTTGTGCTTGAGGGCGTAGACGATGGTGGGCAGCGTGGCCACGATGCGGGTGTCGTCGGTGATGGCCGAGCCGTCTTCAGTGAGCGGCACGTTGAAGTCGACGCGGATGAAGACCCGCTTGTTGGCCAGATCGATGTCGCGAATGGAGAGCTTGGGCATGGTGCAAACCTTTCTACAGTGAACAGTGGACAGTGAACAGTGGAAAGGGACAGTGGACAGTGCTCAGTCCGCGTCGGGAATGACGGCTTCCATCTCGATCTCGGCGCACCACTTGGGGCTGAGCAGCACGGCGACAATCATGGTGGAGGCGGGGCGGATGGTGCCGAAGAACTCGCCGTGGACGCGTCCCACGGCCTCCCAGTCCTCGGCATGAGCCAGATAGATGCGGGTGCGGACGACGTCGTTGAATGTGGCGCCAGCCTCGGCAAGCGCGGCGGCGGCGATTTCGAAGATGCGGCGGGTTTGGCCGGCTGGGTCCAGATCGTCGGCGCCCACCGGGCCGGTTCCGGAGAGGTGAACGGTGTTCCCGATGCGAACAGCGCGGGAAAAGCCGATGATGGGCTCGTAGGGAGAAGTGCCGGGAATGATTTTTCTCATGGGTTTTTCAAGGTGTTACGAGGGATCCCACCCTAGCCGCAAAAACAAAGACGCGGCGAGGGTGGGGCACCCGTCAACTCAATAGAGACCAGAGATCGGGAAACTGACCACTGTTCACTGATTACTGACCACTGTGTACGTACTGATTACTGACCACTGTTTACAGGCCCTTCTTGGCCAGGAAGCCGATCAGGTCGACGACGCGGCTGGAGTAGCCCCACTCGTTGTCGTACCAGCTGAGCACCTTGACGAGGTTGCCGACCACCTTGGTTAAAGGCGCGTCCACAATCGAGCTGCGCGCGTCTCCCTTGAAGTCGGAGCTGACCAGCAGGTTCGAGTCGACGCCCAGAATGCCCTTGAGTTCGCCCCCGGCGGCTTTCTTGAAGGCGGCGTTCAGGGCTTCGGCGGTCACGGGCTTCTCGGCGATGTAGGTCAAATCGACGACCGAGACGTTGGGGGTTGGGACACGGATGGCGAAGCCGTCCAGCTTGCCGGCGGTCTCGGGAATGACCAGCTTGAGGGCCTTGGCGGCGCCGGTCGAAGTCGGAATCATCGACAGCGCGGCGGCGCGGGCGCGGCGCAGATCCTTGTGCGGGAAGTCGAGGATGACCTGGTCGTTGGTGTAGCTGTGGATAGTGGTCATGATGCCGCTGACGAGGCCAGAGGTCTCGAGGATTACCTTGACGACCGGCGCCAGGCAGTTGGTGGTGCAACTGGCGTTGGAGAGGATGTTGTGCCTGGCCGGATCGTACTTGTCCTGGTTGACGCCGAGCACGATGGTCAAGTCTTCGTTGCTGGCCGGAGCGGAGATGATGACCTTCTTCACGGTCGCGCCCAGGTGCGCCTTGGCCTTGGTCCCGTCGGTAAAGTGGCCGGTGGATTCGACGACGATCTGCGCGCCAACTTCAGCCCAGGGCAGCTTGGCCGGGTCTCTCTCGGCCCATACCTTGATCTTCTTGCCGTCTACGGAGATAAAGTCCTCGCCGGCGGTGATCTCATTCTTCAGGTTGCCCAGGATCGAGTCGTACTTGAGCAGGTGCGCCAGCGTTGCCGGGCTGGTCAAGTCGTTGACGGCGACAAAATCAATCTCGGGATTGCCAAGTGAGGCGCGCAAAACGTTGCGGCCAATGCGGCCGAAGCCGTTGATACCAACCTTAACTGCCATGTGTGATTTCTCCTTCGTAGTCGGTGAGGCTGTGGTTTGAGCTTGTTCAGATTTGCTGCGTTCGGCGGCTGGAGCCGCCCCAGAAGGCAATTCCACCAAACCCATGATCGTAACACTCTCATCCGGGGGGGACGAAATGAAAACCCATTCGTTCCCGATTCCGCACGAAAAACCGCTCACCGCTAGGATGCCTTTCCAGGTACGGGACTGTATGTGACGGCGTGCACACCATTTGCAGCGCCCATGGGAAGTATGGTATTCGGATATCTATGCATGGGTTGAAGACGGCATGAGAAGACGCTCCAGACACACTCCCAATACCTCGGAATCCACAGGCAAGATCGGCCAGGAACTCCCATCGAATCAACCGGCTCCGCTGGTGCCGTTCTATCCAGACGATCCCCCGGCCGCGGCACCGGCCCCGCAGCCCCGCGCGCACAGGACTCAGTATTCCCCGCCTGCGGCGCCACCCCGGCCTGCGGCCCCGGTGCGGCCCCCGAAGCAGGAGCGGCCCGCAAAGCACGAATGGAATGAACCGGCCGACTCAGGCCGTCTCGAGCTCGAGACGCAGCCGGAGATGCCCTCCGCGGCTCCTCCAGAGCCCGAGGCCGCAGAGCGCTCGCCGCAGGCTCCCAAGGGGTACGTGGTGCTGGCCATCGGGCTGCCCGGCTCGGGCAAGACCACCTGGTTCCGGCGCCGCGGCGTTACCCCTCTATCGAGCGACCTGCTGCGCAATATCCTCTTCGACGATGTGGAGGAGCAGCGCTACCAGGGGCTGGTCTTCTCCACCCTGCGGTCGCTGTTGCGGGCAAGGCTCATCGCCCGCATGCCGTGGAACTATGTGGACGCGACCAATCTTTCCATCCACGAACGGCGCCAGTGGATCAAGATGGCCAAGAGCTTCGGCTACGAGGTGCAGGCGGTCTTCTTCGACGTGCCGCTGGAGGTTTGCCTGGAGCGCAACAGCAAGCGCGACCGCTCGGTGAGCGAGGACGTGATGCACAAGATGGCGGAAAAGCTGAAGCCGCCGGTCTTTGAAGAGGGTTTTGAGAAGATCACCGTGGTGCGCGTGAAGAGCGCGGGGTGAAGATGAAACAGCGTTCTATGATTCATGCCGCAATCCGCTGCGTCGTTATCGCATCAATCGCAATCATGCCGATTCCCGCAGGCACGCAAACAGCCCGAAAGCCCGCAGCAAATGACGACGTACGATCCTGCCGCGATTTCGTGCAGGATTTCTACGACTGGTATTCGAATCAATCTTACGAAGTAGATCGGATGAATGATCCAAACTTCAAGGGCAGCGAGATGCCAAGTATGGAAGTAATCCTTCGGCATCGTCCGCAATTATTGAGCGCTAAATTACAAAGGCTACTGAGGGCGGATGCTGAACTTAAGAGAAATGTAGATGGAATTGTCGGCTTGGAGTTCGATCCGTTCCTGAACGACGGCAATGGAGGCACGAGAATGAACACGCCGCGGTATCTGATTCAGAATGTGGTTCTGAAAGACAAGCTGTGTCTCGTAACATTCAAGAGCGTATGGCCGAGTTCGGGAGTTCGGCCGGAGTTGCTGAAACGCGATCAGGCTGGATCTTCGTTAACTTCCATTACAGTTATTACTCAGAAGACGGAAAGACTAAGGCCGTTTACACAGAAGACGGAAAGACTAAGGATCTGCCGGACGATGACTTGATCCACATTCTGAGCCAGTAACGCATCGAGGATTTCCCAATGAGCACTTCCCCTGTTCCATACATCGAACCCTGGCTGCGCGGAACCTACGCTGAAGTTCCGGCCCTAGGCCGCGCCGTGCTGCACGCGCTTGATCTGGCCCTCGACGATCTCACCAAATGGACCGAAGGGCTGACCGATGCGGAAGTTCACGCGCAGCCGTTGGGGCTGACGCCGGTGGCCTTTCATCTGCGGCATATTGCCCGCTCGACGGACCGGCTGCTGAGCTACGCAGAAGGCAATCAGCTTTCCGCCGAACAGTTGACGGCGCTCAAGGCAGAGCAGACCGGCGACGAGCCTCTTGCCGTCCTGTTATCCGAGGTCGAAGTTTCCTTCAGCAACGCGGCGGACCGCGTGCGCGTGCTGGCCACGGCGAACTTCGATACCTTTCGTGGCGTGGGCCGTAAGCAGTTGCCGACCAGCATCGGCGGCGCGCTGATTCACGTGGCAGACCACACGCAGCGGCATGTGGGGCAGGTGGTGACCACGGCCAAGGTGCTGAAGGCGCTGCGGGCGTAGAGCAGATCTTTCATCGCTGCGGAGATTCCCATTGGCCAGAGTTGGCGGAGTTGAAGATGGCTTCGATGACGGCCATGTTCCTGATGGCGTCTTCGACTGAGACGGGGACTTCGGCGCCTTCCAGAACGGCTTTGGAAAAGGCATCGCCCTGCAAGGTGTACTGATCGCAGACGGGGAAGGTTTCGGTGGTGATGCCGCCGCCGAAGAGATCGCCACTCAAGTCGATGAAGAGGCGAGTGGGGCGGTCGGGAGGCGCGTTGAAGGGAATTTCAATTTCGATGCGCCCACGGGTGCCTAAGAAGTGGATGCGCTGGTAAGGGACCAACTGCGTGCTGCAGGTGAAGATGGATTGGCCGCTGGGGAAGTCGAGAATTGCCGAGGTGAGGCGGTCAATGCGCATCTGCGGATCGCGGTCGATAAGGGCTACGACGCGGGTGGGTTCCTGCGCGAATGCGTAGCGCGAGGCGTGGATGAGATAGCAGCCGATGTCCAGGAGGGCGCCGCCGCCGCACTCGACATGGCTGCGGAAGTTGGATGGGTCGATGTTGAAGTAGCTGAAGAAGCCAACGATGGAGCGGAGTTCTCCGATGCGATGCTCGTCGAGCAGTTCGCGGAGGCGGAGCCACTGGGGGTAGCTGCGGATCATGAAGGCTTCGCCGATTTTGACTCCGGCGCGGGAGCGAACGGCGAGCAGGGTCTCGGCTTCAGCGACAGTGAGGCTGAGCGGCTTCTCGCAGAGGACGTGCTTGCCGGCTTCGGCGGCTTTGATGGTCCAGGGGACGTGAAGCTGATTGGGAAGAGGATTGTAGACGGCGTCGATATGGGGGTCGGCGAGGAGTTCTTCGTACGAGCCGTAGGCTGTTGGAATGCCAAGAGTGGCTGCCGCCTCTTGAGCCTTGGCCAGATTGCGGGATGCGATGGCCACGACGCTGGTGTATTGGCCCCGCTGCATGGCGGGGATGACTTTCCTGAGGCCGATGTCGGCGGTGCTGAGAACTCCCCAGCGGAGTTTATTAGGCATGGTGGTAATGATAAAGGAATTGAAGGGCAAGGAAGAGCAGCGCATAACGATTCCGGGGACTCATCCGTCATCCGCATCCGGCAACGAGGCAGACGGCGTCTGGAGAGTCGCGGTTTTATCGTGCCAGGCATCCCGGCCCGCGCAGAGCACTCAACAGGCGTCTGTCGGCGTTAGCGGGAAGGCTGAGGGACAACTTCAATTGCATTCACAAGCGGGTAGTTCGCCACCGGAGTGAAATAGAGTTCGATCTTGCCTTGGGCAGTGGCTTGTACGCTGTCGAATGTTTTCATCACCGGGCCCCCGCCGTTCTCCCTTAAAATATCGAAGTTCTTGAGCAGCATGGAGCCATTGCAGGAGACATCGAAGATGCGGCTGCCCACTCCACCGCGCCCGTTATTGTGTTCGCCGAACCAGGGCTCAAGAAAATATAGATTCACGCGATAGAGCCGCAGGGGGAGAACGGGAATGATGTAATGAAAGTGGCCGATGCGATCGGAGCCGTATATACCGGGGTTAGCGGTGTTCCCAGGCATTCCAGTTCTGCCCCCGATGAAATAGCGGTCAGATAGCCAGATCCTCTCCGCCGAATCTTTATACGATCGAGGACCAGCGACGATGCGCACGGGCAGCAACTCCGCCGAAGGAGCCGGTAATATCTCGACGCCATTCAATATCGAGTCATGTCCAAAGAAATCCAGGTGGATGGCGCCATCGCTTTCAGGCTCGACGCGTGTGAGGATTCGTGTTGTCGCAACTCCTGCTCCGGTCGCGTCGTCAACCACGTCGAGATTTATGGCATCGCTTCCATTGACCGAGAACGACACGTTGCGAGTGGCGTCTGGAAGGCCAGCTGTCTCAGCGAACAGAAGATGGACTTCGTAGAGGCCCGGCTTCACGGGAAATTGGCAGTGGAAACCCCCTTGCAGGCCGCCTAAATAAATGTACGGGTCTTCCGTGGCCTCAATCTTCCGGTCCGGAACAGTAAACGGAGTTCCTCCCGTGCAATACTCGCCGGAGGTCCATTTGATGCTGGAGCTATCCACATAAGGATCCCGGCCGCTGCCGATCAAAGCATGGAAGCTCTCGCCCGGGAGCGGCGCAGAGGGCGAGGGAACCAGGGACGCCGGAACTCCGGCCGCGCGCTCCTTGGAGTGTCGAACGGAAAAGACCGCGCCGAGCAGGACGGCGGCCACCGCCGCAAGAATAATCAGTATCTGCCATCGACGCCGCCCGAGAAACGGGAAAGGCAGTGCATCGCCGCGGGCAGCTATTATTGCCGGAGCCGGACCGTGGTCGAACTCGATGGGGAGAAGAGCGTGATTGGATTGGCCCGCGCCAGAATCCGCCTCCTTGTGAATGAAGGATGGGGCGTAATTTCCGGCGGGAATGAGAATGTGCACCGGGCGGCTCGCGCCCTCGTTCTGGTACACCTCCAGCAGGCGTTTTCTTAAGGAGTGGATCGTCACCCGGACAATCGTATCTACCTGGGGGTCGAAGTCACTGCGCCGCCCCAAGGCTTCGATCGCGATGGTGTGCTCGTTGATCTGGTCCAGTTGATTCTCGAAGTATTTTTCACAGACGCAGGTCAGAACGCGGACTGCATTATTCGCGCGGCCGAGAACGCCCGAAGTCAGCAGCCAGCTCAGTTCCTCCCTTTCTGCTTCAACCTTCCTCACCGGCTCCAGCATCTGCCCCTTCCCATGTTCCGTTCATGACAATCAATTGTACTACCGTCCCCATCAATCCCAGTTGGCGCCCAGTTGGCGGTGGCTGCGGGTGCTCCAGCGGATCCGCAAATCCTCTATTAACAATACGCCTGCCGGGACTTTAACAATATTAACATTTCAGGAGGTCTGCCTTCAAACCGTCGCAACCCCATATTTTTCAATGCATTCTGGGCTGCAGAAAGTATTCACATCGGCCCTCGCATTTTTCACTTCCAATTTACATGACACATCCGGAACGAGGTTGCTATCTTTACTGTCAACAATTCGAAACCCAGAAGCCCGGCGCTCCGAATCGCAGTTGATGGATTTGAGCGGAGTGCGGGAACGCGTGTGAGGGCGACAGGTGGCGACTCGTTCAGACAACAGAAACACTCTGGAGGCATCAAAAGTGAATACACGCAATTTGGCAAGATACTCGCGGCTATGCGCGAGCGCTCGAATCCTCTCGGCGCTCGTCTTCATTCTCACCGGCAGCATCATCGCGTTTGGACAGCAGATCACCGGAACCATCGTCGGTACGGTGAAGGATCAACAAGGCGCGGTGGTCAGCACGGCCACCGTGAAGGCAACCAACGTGGATACCGGGTTCTTCCGGTCGGCGCCGACAAACGGCTATGGGCAGTACCGCATCGATTTCCTTCCCGTGGGCAGGTACACCGTCGCGGCGTCGGCTCCCAGCTTTGAACGCTTTGTGCAAGAGAATATCGCCCTCAACGTGGACCAGACGCTGACGGTTGACATCCCACTGACCGTGGGCGCGCAGTCTGAGACCATCACGGTCACTGAGGCGCCCCCGCTGATCAATACGTCTGACGCGGTATTGGGCAGGATCATTGAGCCGGCCGAGATCATCGGCCTGCCTCTGGTCAATCGCAATGTATACTCCGAACTTTCCCTCACGCCGGGCGTGATGGCCAATAACCAAAGCTCCACCTCGAACCCCGCCGGTTCGCCCCAAATGACCGTTGGAATTGCGTCCACTGCTGTACAGATCAACGGCGGGCTCGACTCCGGCAACGGAACCGTCGCCTTTTACCTGGATGGCGGCAACAACATTACCGGTATGCGCAACTACGGAAACCCGGCGCCCAACCCCGACGCAGTCGAAGAGTTCCGCGTAGAGACCAGCGCATTCTCGGCGCAATACGGCGAATTCTCCGCCGCCGTCGTCTCGGTGATCACAAAGTCGGGAACAAATAAGTTTCATGGTGGTTTGTTCGAGTTCAACCGCAACACCGACTTCAATGCCTGGCAGTGGCATCCGGCGGTTGGCGCAATCAAGGCGCCTTACCACCGCAACAACTTTGGCGGAACCTTCGGCGGCCCCATCAAGCACGACAAGGCCTTCTTCTTCGGCAGCTATGCCGGTCTGCGCCAGGTGCAAGGAGGAGTGGTCTCAGGCGGTGTGACGCCCACGGCTGCCGAGCGCCTGGGCGACTTTACCGCGGACACGACCCTCCCCTCTGCCTCCCGTGTTTACATGCCGGGAACCCACAAAACGGTTCTCGCGAATGGAGTAAACGCCGGCCCCGGTTGCCAGCCCGCGCTTATTGGCCCTCTTACTGCGGGATATTGCATCCCGACCGGCAGCCTGGACCTGACCGCTGCAAATTTTTTGAACATAAACAACACAATCGGTGTTTCCGTTCCATTGCCCAACGGCCCCCAGGTTCTAAAAACTGGCGGCGGCCAATACAGCACCGTATACGTCACTCCGACAGACGAAGACGAATACCTGGGCAAGTATGACCAGAACCTCGGCGACAAGGACCATGTGGGAGTGACCTACTTTTATACCAATACCGCGTCAACTCCCAGCGGAGGCGGCAACATCAATTGGACCGGAAATCAGTCCCGCTCGAAACAGACGAATGCCAACATCAGCGACGTTCACACCTTCAGCCCCACTACCGCCAATCAGCTCTGGCTCACGTTCACGCGGGCCATGGGCGGACGCGTTCTCATCCCTGTGACCGGCCCAGGCAACCAAACCCTCGGCAGTTTCGGCTCGAACTTCCTCATCCAGGGACCGGCCGGACTGCCCTATCTAAACGGTGCTGGCTTTAGCACGGGGAACCCGAACGCCGGCCCGGTCACGGGTTCCGACAACTATGAGTTACGCGACGTAGTCAGCATGACCAAGGGCAAACACAACCTTTCCATTGGCGGTGAGTACGCTCTCGACAAGACCATGTTCGAAGCCAATCTGAATAATTATGGCGACGTTGGCTTCTCGACCTCCGCGCCCACGAGTACGGGTGTTGCGATTGCGGACTTTGTCACCGGCCAAATCAGCTCATTTGAGCAGGACACGACTTATACCACGCATCTGAGCACGTGGCACTACGCGGTGTTTGCGCAGGACAACTACCGGATCACGCCACGGTTCACGGTCAACCTTGGACTCCGGTGGGACATCGATACGCCTCCCGTCGACTCCCATGACAGGACATCGTCGTTTGTTCCCGGCCAGCAATCTACTATTGTTACGAGTACGAATTCGGTTGTGCCGCTCGGCCAGGTGTTCCCTGGGGACAGCGGCATCGGTCGCGGCATCATCAGCACGCAGTACAGCCACATTTCGCCTCGTGTCGGTTTTGCATGGGATCCATACGGGGACGGCAAGACCGCAATTCGCGCCGCGGCGGGCATCTTCTACGGCTCTCCCAGCGGCAATGAGTGGAACCAGCCCGGCAACGCCATGCCGTTCTCCATTCGCAACGGCTTTGGCTCCGAAACATCCCTCACCAGTATTTACAATGTCGGTTTCCCAACCACCGCTCCCGGTGGCGGCATCTTCCCGTACATCTATACGCCGTCCAATCCGAAATTCTACCCGAGTCAAAGCATTGAAGCCATCGGCCCGAATTTTAAAGATTCGTCGGTCTACCAGTTCAACCTCAGCGTGCAGCGGCAATTGCCTGCCAGGATAAGCGTGACGGCAGCTTATATAGGTACTCTTGGCCGTCACCTGTCAACCTTCGTCGACGCCAACTACGCGCCTTACTCAACTGTCGCCAATGGCGGCGGCGCGTTAGTCGGCGGGCTCAGCACTTCAGCGAATAGCCAAGAGCAACGTCGTCAATTCGATGCCGGCATCAACCTTGCGCCTGGCACCCTGAGCGGGATTACCTACCTGATCTCAGACCAGACCTCCAACTATAACGGGCTTCAAGTCTCGGCGACCAAGACGATGTCACACGGCTTCTCAGTCAGCGGTTTCTATGTCTGGAGCCGCGCGCTGGAAAGCGCAAACTTCGTGGAGAATGGAGGACAGAACGCGCAGGATTTCGGCTACTTTGGCAAGCCCTTCACCGCGACCAACGACCACGGCATGCTCGATCAAAACCACAATCCCATTGTCGGCGGCGGCCTTCAGGAAGAAAAAGGCCTCATGGATCAAAACCATGACAGCAATGCGTCCATCTTCGGCATGTGGAACATCGACTACTATCACGGATCGAACAAGATCGTGAAGGGAGTGGTCAACGGCTGGCAGATCACTGCGGTCGCCTATTTGATGAGCGGCGCGCCGTTTTCGATGTCCACGGGAAAAAACAATAACTTTGACACTGCGGGCCAGAGCCGCCCCAACGCGGTTCCTGGCGTTAGCCCCAAACTCGACCCGCACCGCTGCCGGGTTTGCACCGACCCCAATAGCGTATTGACGGCATGGTTCAACACCGCGGCATTCACGCCCAACGGACCTGGCCTGCCAGGGGGCATCGGCCCTGGCAGAGCAGACGGCAACGTGGGACGCGACACCCTGAACGGACCGGGCCTCAAGGATATGGATGCGGGCCTGTTCCGCAACATTACCTTCGGGCGGGGAATGGTCTTCCAGTTCCGTGCAGAAATAACCAACGTCATGAACTGGGTGAATCTCAGCCAACCGAACGGGTCTCTCAGTGCGGGCAGCAACGAAGGCACCATCACCAGTGCGACAGCCACCCAGCGCGTTATTCAGTTGGGCGGCCGGTTGACCTTCTAACCAGTCATTGCATCTACCCATTGCGCCTGCTCCTCGCGAGCAGGCGCAACCTTTATGCGCCCCGCTGCGCCGATGTCAACGAAAAATGAGCAACGGAAAGCAATATGAAACAACGCGTTATCGCGGTTAATGTACAGCCGCAGGTGAATGCAAATGCCAAGAAAGGGAACTTCTTCAGCTGGGAGGTTGCTTCTTGCAGGCAAAGACCGCAGGTCACCACGAATTGCCCTCGATCATGAATCACGGCCTCGACGCGGGGCGCAGGGACGCGCGCGAGACGAAAGTCAGCATAAGTAAAAGCCCGGCGAGGCGCAACTCCACCGCGCAGGTATCACGCGGCATGGGTGAATGGAACGCCATCGGTTTCCGGTGGCCGCCGGCAAGAGACAGTCACTCGCCAAAAGCCCCGATCCTGGCAACCCATGTGGAAGCCAAAGACTCCCGCTTACAGGCCTGAGACCCAAAGAAGTTATCGATTACAAAGACGACTCAAGGATGTGGCCCATTTTTTCGCGCTTGGTGCGCAGGTAACGCTCGAAGGTTTCCTGGGGCTCGACCTCCGCGGAGACACGCTCGACCACAGCGATGCCCGCTGACTCCAGGGCTGCGACCTTTTCCGGATTGTTGGTCATGAGGCGGACCGAAGTGACGCCGAGCAGCTTGAGGGCCTCGACCGGCAGCTCGTACTCGCGGCAGTCGGCGGCAAAGCCCAGCTCGACGTTGGCTTCGACGGTGTCCAGCCCCAGGTCCTGCAGTTCATATGCTTTTAATTTGGCCATCAGGCCGATGCCGCGGCCCTCCTGTTGCTCGTAGAGCAGGATGCCCGCGCCGGCCTCGGCGATCTTGCCCAGAGCCAGCTCGAGTTGAAGACGGCAGTCGCAGCGGAGCGAGCCGAAAACATCACCGGTGAGGCATTGCGAGTGGATGCGCACCAGCGGCGGTGCGGAGTGAATGTCGCCCATCAGCAGCGCCACCAGGCCCTCGACCTCGCCCTTTCCCGCATCGTCAGCCGGGCCTTGGTCGCAGGGGCGGGCCGTCAGCCGGCCCTCGAAGCCCAGAATGCGGAAGTCTCCCCAGCGGGTGGGGAAATCCGCCTCGGCGATCTTTTTCACGCTTTCAAATCCCATCATTCCATTTTACGTTGCGCGGATGTGCCGCTGCGCCCGGGGTCACAGGCCGTGAGACGGAGCGGCGACACGGGCAACAATCTCTTGAAAATTGGATACTTGCGCCCACGGCGCGATACATTGATGGGGTGACGGATAATCTCATTCTGATTACGCTGCTGGTCAAACTGGGCGTGGTTGCCTCGGTGGCCAGCGTACTGGCGCGGGTCACCACCTTCCGGCGGCTGTTCTTTGCCGAGAAGCGCAGTCCCCGGCAAACCCTGGCCTTGCTGGCGTTCATTCTGGTGCCGCTTACGCTGGGGGTGTGGATACGGACCACGGTGCCCAACTTTCTAGCCGCTGACATCTCCTTCGAAACGGTCATTCTGCTAGGTCTGCTGGTGGGGCCGGGC
>CABDXY010000165.1_pt1 | contig 18594 bp, 15 predicted proteins | sample 3131871 | NCBI WGS metagenome assembly CABDXY01 (sample SAMEA5534336, study PRJEB31848) | metagenome | biome: tundra; feature: field; material: soil | place: USA | collected 2013-05 | depth 0.15 m
ACCGACACGGGCGGGGGCTACAACCTCGGATGGACGGCTGCCGGACAGTGGTTCAAATACACCGTCAACGTGGCCACGGCCGGAGCCTACACGGTCACCTTCCGCGTAGCCGCTCCCGCTGCTGTGACCGACGCATTCCACATCTCCAACTCGTCGGGAACCAATCTGAGCGGCTCGGTCAATGTACCGGCGACCGGCGGTTACCAGGCATGGGTAAACGTAACGGCCACGGTCACACTCCCGGCAGGGACCCAGACGTTGACCATTAACCAGGATAAGGCCGGCTGGAACATCAACTGGTTCGCATTTGCGTCGGGTGGCCCCCCACCGACATCGATTGCGATTAACTCCGGCGGGCTCGCTGTAAGCCCCTTCGCCGCCGATGAAGATTTCGCCGGCGGAACTGAGTCATCCACCGCGACGACCATCACCACCACCGGCGTGACCAACCCTGCGCCCGAAGCCGTTTACCAATCCCAGCGGTTCGGCAACTTCACCTACACAATTCCCGGCTACACGGCTGGATCCAACCATACGGTCGTGTTGTACTTCGACGAGTTCTATTGGACTGCGGCCGGAAAACGCGTCTTCAACGTCAGCATCAACGGGACACAGGTGCTGACCAACTTCGACGTATTTGCCGCGGCTGGCGGCGAGTTCAAGGCGATCGACAAGACGTTCACGGCGACCGCCAATGCCTCCGGCCAGATCGTGATTGTGTTCACCACGGTGACGGACAACGCAGAGGTGAACGGCATCTCAGTTCAGTAGCGATCAAGCCGGCTATTGACTATGGGAGGGAGCGACTCATCGCTCCCTCCCATAGAAATGCAAAACGTAAGACATGAGGCCAGTCGTGGGGATATGAGCGCGGCTTGCGCCGCGTACACGATCTTTTAATTTTAGAGTGGGTAGTTTTATGCCGGGGTTGAAACCCCGGCGTACCGGACCGTACCTGTCAAAGCGGCCAGAAGCAAATGCAGGCCCCCTTCGACTTCGCTCAGCGCAGGCTTTCGACTTCGGTCGCCGTTGCGACCTCTGCTTGGATGACAAATCTGATTTACACCCAGCACAAACAAAGGCCCCCGGGGGTTGGCCGGGTGACCTTGCCCTCAGAATGCGTATCTCTTAACCGGCCGGGTTTTGAGGATTAAATTCATCCTCGCCGTCAAGCTCAAGTACATCGACGGCTGGAATCAGCTCCGCCGCACCGTGGCCCAGCGCTATCATGCGCTCTTTCATGCCGCGGGACTGGTCGAGGCCGGACCCTATCCCATCCACTGCATCGTCCTTCCGCAGGAAGTGCGTGGCACGCATCACGTTTGGCATCAGTATGTTATCCGCACCACGCGTCGCGACGGGCTACGCGCTTTTCTGACTGAGTGCAAGATCGGCTCGGAGATCTACTACCCCGTCCCGCTCCATCTGCAAGCGGCGCTGAAGCCGCTCGGCTACGGCGAGGGCAGCTTCCCGGAGGCCGAGCGTGCGGCGCGAGAGGTGCTGGCCCTGCCCATCTTCCCCGAGCTGCGCGAGGACGAACAGCAGACGGTGGTCAGCGCCATCGCCGAGTTTTTAAGTTGAAAAATGGTGCGCTGTAGGTTACCGCTTTTGGTCAATCGTGAAGCTATAGCTCACCGCAAACCGGCACAATGGTTGCAAATCATTCAGTAGTCATTTTTGGAAGTGAAAGAAGTAATGGCGAATATCCTTGACCAACTTTGGTCAAGGGGAGTTTTTCAGGGAAATTCCTGACTGTGGGGGCGGACTTTCAGGGAGCAGGGGACAGGGGTCATTCCACGGCTGGGTTCCCCCAGCCTTTTGCTTTGCTCTCCACTCTAGCGACAAAGAGGGAAACCGGGAGCCTGAGAGCAGGGGCGTCCGCTGTTGTATGTGAAACCTCAGATGATGGCCACCGCCGTCATTTCTTAGCTAAATCGTAACCTGATGTGGCACGCCATAACGACACACCAACAGTCGCTCCAATTATGGCCTGCACTAAATTTGGAATTATCTCAACTGTGGCAGCCCCCAAGTCCGTTACCGCAAAGAACGGAATATGACTACCTAGTTTTGGATAAATAAATCCTTCAAAAACAAAATATCCAATCACAATAATTGACGATCCGATCCCTGCCGCGACGAACTTCATGGCTATGCTCTTAGACCCACGAGCAATAAGCCCTACTACCAGACCTTCAAGCCCCTTCGTGACAGCCGTCGCTAATATAAACTGAGGAAATCCAATTGCGTCGGCAATGGCTGGCCCCGCAGCTCCAACTATTAGCCCGCCTAGCGGACCGAGCCACAGCCCCGCCCATACAACAAAAACATCGCCAATGTTGAAATATCCTGTTGTCGCTGGTACTGGGACGCGGATCAACACCGTACCAAAAGCCGCCAATCCAGTTAGCGTGGCAATAAGAGCCCACTGTGTTAGACGCGTTTTTCCCTTTGCTTCCTTGTTGTAATGTGCACTCATCGCAAACCCCCTCCTGTCCTCACCTTTTCCCCGTCCTGCACCCTTCGAAAATCCATAACAACAGTTGGCACTGCGGCGATGCTTTGCACAGCAATTGCACCGCACCAAGTAACTATTGCAACCTTCACCCATTCTAGCATGCGAATCTTTTCAATAATAGAACCAGCCCAGTCAGCGCTAAACCTGGGAACAAATATTCGCGGGTTCTCTTCCCGCCACGCAACCATACTACGCGTAACTACTTCTCCAACGTGCTGAAACATCCGGAGAAAAATAGCTCCAACTAAAGCTGCTGTTGTAGTTCGACTGGCACCTCTGCGCGAAACCCAGCGCATAAGGTCTGTCGCTGGAAAACTGTTGATGACTAATAATGCAAAAGGCGCCGAGGCCAAAATCATTATGAACCTAAATATAAGGTCCATCAGATTCTGCTGTGGATCGATCACATGCGATCCGTGATATATATCTTGAAGCCAGTCCCAAGCACCTAGCTTTCTGAACACGGCACCAGTCATAAGAACTGTTAATGCGAACATTGACGCAACTGTTATCCAATTCAGAAAAGTTCTCAGTCCAACGCAGAACTCTATAAAAAGCCACACAAAAACCATATAAGATGTCCATAATGCGAGATCTTTGAAAAAATGATCTTTGTGCAATTGGCTATGCAGCACTGGACTTGCTATCAAAGGGTGACCAATAAGAGCCAGAATAAAGGCGCGAATCCACCATGGCTTTAGAGATGTGAAGTTTACCAATGCAGTATTCATTGACTTTCGACACCTCGCGCAGATTTCAAATTTAGACGTACAGTCTGGACATCATCTTGATCTTGAACGAACTGGAGTTCATCGGCAACCAAACCATTCCACCATCCAGTCTGGTGCGAGACAATCATCACTGCAATCCCTCGAGCGTGCGCCATTCCAACTACCGATTCAACGAAGGCACTGCCAACAGTTTTAGATAAACACCACCCTGGTTCATCCAATATCAAAAGTGGGGGCGCACCTGTGAGTCGGTCCACAACAACCGCGAGCTTGCATTGTAGCATTGTCTCTTGCCGATCTCCATCGGCGACCCTAACATCCGGCAATTCATTGCTGATCTTATGCAGACAGGTCCGCTGCAATGAAGTGTAGGTCCTGAGCGCCTGCTTCCCAAGTTCCTTATCAAAACAAAAAACACGGCTAAGATGTTTGGCGACCGGATCACCAAACAAATGCACGACAGTATCCTGAAGGAGTAGTCGAGCACCTCCACCTAGCCCGCGCGTGATGATTTCTACCTTACCAGTCTCGGGCTGGATCAACTGTGCTAACAATCTTGCGAAGGTAGTCTTACCAACTCCATTTCGGCCCGTCAGCAGAGTCGGCGATCTGAGCTTCATTGAGGAATTGTTGGATACAAAAGTGATCTGCTTCTCTTGGGTAACCCTCGGAAATGATTGAGCAGGGAATAGAACCGATGGTTGGTTAATATGAAGGTGCCAGTTAAGCTCCTTTTGGGGGCTATAAGTAAAATGGGATTCACAAGCATCGTCCTCGCCGCGAAGCAATAAGAGGTGAACATCGCCACCGGATTCAATGCTTCCAAACTGCTCTCTAACCAGTTTGCGGTTATCAGGATCAAGCCAGAAGTATGGGCTGCATATGCATAGCTGTTTGGCGCTCTTGGCCAAGGCAAAGGCTTTAGCCAAACTTACCAGCATGCGCTCCCCGCCAGAAAGAGTCGTGGTAGGCCGTTCAAGAAGTTCTATTGAAATATTGAACCTTCTCGCTAGAGCATGAAGTTCCTCATCTGTCGTAGAAATTCCACTAGATGCTGCCAGTGCAAGTGACAGTTCATCAGAGGGGTAAGGGAACGAAAGATTCGCGGTGGGATCAGGCAAAACTACGACGTTCTGTTCAAGGTTGAGATCATCGCCTTGTGAAACCCATTTATTGACCGTTCCCAAGAAAACTTTGGCCCCACCAAGCATGCTTGGGATGTGTAAACCGGATAATACTTCCAATTGCTCTATTTCGGACTCATACGTGTCGAATTCTTCCTGTTGCAGTCCAAATCGTGTTTGCTCCATCCCCACAGCCACGGTCATCTCCTTTTCGTGTCTAGAGTTGTAGCTGAGGGGCTGATTTATTCACCGAACGTGAAAAGCGCAGCCTGAGCGATTGGAAAAATCTAATCATATATTGCGTTCTTTGTCAATACTGCTTGGAATGTGTATCCATAGAACATACAGAAAGTGGTCAAAATATTTTGTCCCTAGATATTTGCGAGGTTCTCTCGGATCAGAAGCCTCGAATGTGAAAGCCTTGGGCGGTAGTTCAGGATTCATTGTGTTTGGAGGATTCCCAGGTCACAAAAGCTGGACCTGGGAATCCTAGTTTTGTTCACTACCGCAGTTTGCCTCAGTTGCTGAAGAGGAGAACGCCGGCGGCTTTTTCGTCGGTCACGCTTTCGTCGGCGCTTACGGGGCGATAGAAGAGCTGATTGACGTCGAGATAGACCTCGAGGAAGGCTGGGCGCTCAGAGATTATTCCGGCGATCAGGGCTTCGGACAAGGGGTCCTCGACGTAGCGCTGCAGGGCGCGGCGCAGGGGGCGCGCGCCGTAGCTGCGGTCGACGAGGGTCTTGTCGAGGATCCACCGCTTGGCTTCCTCGGTGACGGAGATGGTGATGGACTTCTGGGCCAGATTGGTGTTGAGCTGCTGGACCAGCAGTTCGACGATCTGGATGAGGTCGGCGTCGTTGAGAGACTGGAAGAGGATGACCTCGTCGAGGCGGTTGAGAAATTCGGGGTTGAAGGTCTTCTTGACCTCCTGCTTGACCAGCTCCTCGATCTTCTCGCTGACCAGGTCTTCGCGGTCGCTCGCGAAGCCGAGCCCCTGCTTCTTCATCAGATGCCGGGCGCCGATGTTGGAGGTCATGATGACGATGACGTTCTTGAAGTCGATGGTGTTGCCGAGGCCGTCAGTCAACTGGCCGTCCTCAAAGACCTGGAGCAGGATGTTGAAGACATCGGGGTGGGCCTTCTCGATTTCGTCGAGCAGGACGACGGAATATGGAGAGCGCTTGACGCGTTCGGTGAGCTGGCCGCCCTCCTCGTAGCCGACGTATCCCGGAGGCGAACCGATGAGCTTGGAGACGGAATGTTTCTCCATGAACTCCGACATATCGAAGCGGATGAGGGCCTTGTCGGAGCCGAAGAGGAAGTTGGCCAGGGTGCGTGCCATCTCGGTTTTGCCGACGCCGGTGGGGCCGAGGAAGAGAAAGCTGCCGATGGGGCGGTGGGGCGACTTGAGGCCGGCGCGGGAACGGCGGATGGCGCGAGCCAGCGCGCCGATGGCCTTGTCCTGGGAGATGACGCGCTTGTGCAGCTCTTCTTCCACGCGGAGGAGCTTTTGCGTCTCTTCTTCCTTGATGCTGTTGACGGGAACGCCGGTCCAGCGGCTGACGACGTCCTCGATGTCCTCGCGACTGACGATGCCGGCGGCTGAGTCGTCGAGGTGGTACTTATCCCTCAGGCCGCGCAGGGTTTCGCGCTCCTTGCGCTCCTCGTCGGAGTAGAAGCGCGCCTTCTCGAATTCGTGGTTGGCGATGGCCGAGTCCATGCGGTGGACGATGAACTTGATGCGCTTCTGGACTTCAGTGATCTCCTCGGGCAGCGAGGTCTGGCGCAGCTTGACGCGGGCGCCGGCCTCGTCGATGAGGTCGATGGCCTTGTCGGGGAGGAAGCGGTCGGGGATGTAGCGGCTGGAATGCGAGACGGAGAACTCGACCGCCTCGTCGGTGTAGCTGACGGCGTGGAATTTTTCGTAGCGGTCCTTGATGCCGTGGATGATCTTGATGGCGTCGGCCTCGTTGGGCGGGGGCACTTTGACGGCCTGGAAGCGGCGCTCGAGGGAGCGATCCTTCTCAATGGATTTACGGTACTCGGCGGGGGTAGTGGCGCCGATGCACTGGATTTCTCCGCGGGAGAGCGCCGGCTTGAGGATGTTGGCGGCGTCGAGGGAGCCCTCCGCGGAGCCCGCGCCGACCAGGGTGTGCAACTCGTCGATGAAGACGATGGAGTTCTGGCTCTCCATCAGCTCTTTCATGATGGTTTTGAGGCGCTCCTCGAACTGGCCGCGGTACTTGGTTCCGGCGACGATGAGGGAGAGATCGAGGCCGAGGATGCGCTTGTCGGCGAGGAAGCTGGGGACTTCGCCATCGGAGATGCGCTGGGCGAGGCCTTCGACGATGGCCGTCTTGCCGACGCCGGGCTCGCCGATGAGGACGGGGTTGTTCTTGGTGCGGCGGCAGAGAATCTGGATGACGCGCTCAAGTTCGCCATCGCGGCCGACGAGGGGATCGAGCTGGCCGTCCATGGCGGCCTGGGTGAGGTCGCGGCTGAACTCGGCCAGCAGGCTGGACTCGCGCTGGCGCTGCTGCGGCGGGACTTTTTCCTGGGTGACGCGGCCCAGTTCGTCGCGAATCTGCGCCAGCTTGAGGCCGCGCTCCTGGAGGATCTCCGAGGCGAAGCATTTCTCCTCGCGCAAGATGCCGAGGAGCAGGTGTTCGGTGCCGATGTGCTTGTGGCCGAGGCGTTCGGCTTCCTCCGCCGCATAGGCCAGGACGCGCTTGCACTCATTGGAAAGCGGCAGGTCCACGGAGGTGGAAACCTTTTCGCGGATGGTGGTGTGCGCCTCAATCTGCTTGCGGATCGACTCCACCGAGGTGTGGGAGCGCAGGAAACGGTTGCTCAACGGCTTGTCCTCGCGCAGCAGGCCGAGCAGCAGGTGCTCGGTCTCGATATAGGGCGAGCCGAACTGGCTGGCCTCATACCGCGCGAAGAAGATCACGCGACGTGCCTTCTCCGTATAGCGTTCGAACATGTGTTCCCCCTTGATGCAGGCTATCGGCTGGAGCGGCTGTCCGGTTTACCCCGGCTTCAGCCCAACCCGCGTGCGCCTCTCTTAAACTACGCCGCCGGAGGCTCCTTTGGAAATACAACTTTCGCCCCCGAACAGCCCTTTGGGATGGTTTCAGAGCTTGACTGCCGCTCCATCGTCCCCGGCAAACGTGCCGCAGAGGAACTTCCATCCCGCCCTGGCAACCTGGTTGGGATGAGAACTCATCCGTTTCCAGACTGCCTACTTATTAAGACTCAAAAACCACCGAAATGGTGCATTATCCGTCATAGGCTTCCCGCTTGCGATCCTGTTTGGGAAGTGGTTGCCGGCGGGGCCGGCCGTCCACCCGCTAGTCTACCGCTTTCAAGGCGCAAGACCCGCGTACATCGCGCGGCCAGGTCCGGGTTGTGGGTTACCAAAATCGATGTCAGACCGTGGGTGGCGTGCAAACGTTCAATCAAGTCGAAGACACGGCCGGCGGTGGTCTCGTCTAGGTCGCCTGTGGGTTCGTCGGCCAACAGCAGCCGAGGGTTGTTGACCAGCGCGCGGGCCAGCGCCACGCGCTGCTGCTCGCCTCCGGAGAGTTCGCCGGGCCGATGGCCGCCGCGATCCTCCAAACCAACCTCCCTGAGCCAGTTTGCCGCCACTGCGAGCGCCTCCCGCCGGTTTGTGCCGCGCGCAAGCAGCGGCATGGCCACGTTTTCCAGCGCCGTAAACTCCGGCAGCAGGTAATGGAACTGCCAGACGTAACCGATCTCCCGGTTGCGAAAGGCCGCTGCCTCGCGCGGGGAGAGATGGGCCACATCGATTGAGGCGCAGTATACAGTTCCCGCCGAGGGCGCATCAAGCGCGCCCAGAATGTGCAAAAGTGTGCTTTTTCCCGCGCCGGACTGGCCCACGATGGCCACCATCTCGCCGGACTCGACCTCAAGGTTGAGGCCAGTAAAGAGGTTGAGGGCGCCGCGAGCGGTCTGGTAGGTCTTTTCGAGGCCGCTGACCTGGATGATGGGAGCTTGGCTGGCCTGGGTATGGGCCTGGGTCTGGATCTGCCCCTCCGCCCGCAACTCCAGGTCCCGCGTGGAGCAGGTCGCCTGGTTGGCCGCCGCTGGAGAGGATTGCATCATCCGGTTGGCTCTATTTTACCGTGACGGGGCCTGAATACGGTGTAAATGCGCTTTTGGATGCGGCTTTGTCATCAAACTTCCGTGCCCCATCCTTTCGCCTTTTTCCTGGCGAAAGGGTGGGAGACCACTACTGCTGGCAAGGTCAGGGATTGGGAAGCGCTACCGCGTTCAGGCGGGCGATGCGGCCGTTGGGGCCAACGATGAAGGGCAGCGAGAGAGCATTCCAGTTGCCGTCGTCCAGCGGCTGCCAGGTCTTGCCGTCGTCGCGGCTGAGGTCGGAGCCGTTGGTGCCTGCGGCGATCCAGGCTTTCAGCGCCTCGGACCATTGGACGGCGGAGCGGTAGCCGTGGGGCGGGACGGCGGAGGCGGTCCAATGCTCGCCGCCGTCGTTGGACCAGACTGCTGTACCGGCTGATTCGTTGGGCTTGGTGTAATCCCCACCAACTGCGATGATATAGATCTTGTAGCTAGTAATGTAACCAAGAACGTTTGGAGCGTTTGGGGTAGTTCGACCATCAATCGAATAGACACCTGATGAATCTGTATTTTGTCCCAGTTGAACCGGCTGTCGATTCCATTTGTGTTGATCGCCAAAGAATCCCATATCTTTCGGTGAACAATCATCTACACATATATACATTTTCCTACCTGAATTCACAAAAGAGCCACCTGTACCGCCTGTTCCAAACGCTACTAAAATACCGTCCGAGAATAGAGATGAGTTACTTGCAGCGAAAGCTCCCTGATTACCTTGTTTCACACGCAAACCTTTATTACTCTGTCTGTACCAATCCTTTCCCAAGTTGTTGGTATAGAAAAGTGTGAACACCCCCTTTACTGGATCTCCAAGAAGCCAACCGTTACTCCAAATACTCCTACGATTCCCCTCATCATCAAAGTGGAGTGCATCCCAAAATCCATCTTTATCGGGGTTCGTGAAGATGAGTTTCCATGTCTTACAGCCATCTTTGGTCTTGTAGAGGCGCGATAGTTTTCCTTTCCCGCTGGCCATCACAATAGCCGTCGTCGCATCCCACGCCTGCACGCCGCGAAAGTCCAGCGTTGCACCGTCCTTGGCTGCGTCGGGAATGGTGCACTTCGTCCAATGCGCGCCGCCGTCGATGGTCTTGAGTACCGTCCCGCCCGTCCCGCTGGCCCAGGCGATGGCGCCGTCCACCGAATCAATTCCGCGCAGGCTGGCCGTTGTCCCTGAGTCCTGCATCTGCCAGACCTGTTGCGCCTGGGGCGGGGTCTGTACCGGCGCGGGGGTTGTGGATTGGGCTGCGGCAACTGCCGTGGCGGCGATGACAAACAGAGTAAGCCTGAAAACTTGCATGGCTGGCAGTATAGATGCGCGCTTCGCGGCAACGCCATACGCGCTTCAGTACTCGATCTTGTTTGCCGAGGCGATCCAGGCCGCAAAGCTGGCCCAGGCTTCCTCGCCGAGCAGTTGCGTGGCGGGCAATGAGCGGGCGGACTGGTCCTTGCGAAACTCCTCGTAGAGAAATGCGTCGTCGAAGCCGGCGTGGGCCGCATCGGCAGCCGAGCAGCCGTAGTAGATGGCGCCGATCCGCGCCCAGTAGGCCGCGGCCAGGCACATGGGGCAGGGCTGGCAACTGGCGTAGAGTTCGCAGCCGGCCAGCGTGAATGTGCCCAGCGCCTTGCAAGCCGCGCGGATGGCGTTCACCTCGGCGTGCGCGGTGGGGTCGTGGCCCGCGGTTACCGTGTTCACGGCTTCGGCGACGATCGCGCCGCCGCGCACGATCAGGGCGGCAAACGGGCCGCCCGCGCCAGTGGCCACATTCTGAGTGGCCAGCGCAATGGCGCGGCGCAAAAACTCCGGGTTGGGCGCGGCGGACATCGCAAACTTGCTCCATCCTCCCCCGAAGCGCGAAGGCAAACACAGTATGGCACAGGCATTGCGCTCATGCCGCGCATCGGCAAGGCGAGGCTCTAGAATTTCATCATGCCCATCCGCCCTTCCCCGCTGGATGCCCTGAATGCCCGCATCGTTGCCTGCGAGCGCTGTGCGCGGCTGCGCGCGTACTCGGCCGAGGTGGCCCGCGTACGCCGCCGCGCCTATTTGGACTGCCCGTACTGGGGCAAGCCGGTGCCTTCGTTTGGCGACCGACAAGCGCGCGTGCTGGCGCTGGGGCTGGCTCCGGGAGCGCACGGGTCCAACCGCACCGGGCGGATGTTTACCGGGGACGGGTCGGGGGATTTTCTCTATCCGGTGCTCCATGAGGCCGGCTTTGCCTCGCAGCCGAAGGCGGTCTCCCGCGACGACGGTATGCAGTTGACCGGCCTGTGGATCGGCGCCGTGGTCCGCTGCGCTCCGCCGGCCAACAAGCCCACGCCCGAGGAGCAGCGCAACTGCGCGCCCTGGCTCGACGAAGAGATCAGCCTGCTCGGCAACCTGCGCGTGGTAGTTTGCCTGGGCAAGATCGCGTTTGACGGCTTTCTGGCCCACGCGATGCGCGGCGGCAAGCTGGCAGGGCAGCTGCGGGGGCGCGCTGGATTCAGCTTCCGCCACGGCGCGGAGTATGCGCTGCCGGGCGGGCTCGCCGTGATCGCAAGCTATCATCCGTCGTTGCAGAACACCAACACCGGCAAGCTGACGCGGCCCATGTTTCTCGACATCTTCAAACGGGCACGGCTCCTGGCGGATTTACGGTGATTGGTGGTGGCCGGCATCTGGCCTTAAACTGAGGAAGAGATGGACAGGTTATCGAAGGAAATATTGAAGGAACTGCTGCCGGCAGAGAAGGAAGTGATTCCGGAAGCGGCAAGCCCGCAAGCCCGCCGCCGTAATCCAGTAGATCACTGGTCCCCGGCCATCCTGCTGGAGCGGGCGGCGTACCTGCGCAAGTTGGCCAGGCAAGGAGACGGCTCGGCCAGCGAGACGCTGAAGGAGTATCCGCAGCATTTCACCATGCTTGCCTTTCGCAGCCGGAGCGGCGGCGGCGAACTGCACCAAAACTTCGCCGACCTCTTCTACATTCTCGACGGCCATGCGACGCTGACCACAGGAGGCGAACTCGTTGATCCCACAACGACCGCTCCCGGCGAGATTCGCGGCGCATCCGTGAAGGGTGGAACCAGCCAGGAGCTCAGGAGGGGCGACGTGGTTCACATTCCCGCCTGCCAGCCCCACCAGATGCTGGTGGCGGAGAGCGAATCCGTCACCTACTTCGTTGTAAAGATACAGGAAGGCCAATAAGGGCGAACCGACAAAGGCTGGAGGCGGGGCGAAAGGCGAGTGGGGAAAGGTGGAGCGGGAGACCGGGATCGAACCGGCGACATTCAGCTTGGGAAGCTGACGTTCTGCCACTGAACTACTCCCGCTGAGTACACGCAACAGTCTATCAAAAAATCGCGGAGCGAGAGGCACTGGCAGACGCCTTCACCGATTGACAGCGGGATCATTGCGGCGTAGCGTCACTACACGCTACCCCTTTCCCGGCCTACGCGAAGCCTCTCGGAAACGAGGGGCTTTCGTGCGTGAATGGCGCTCGTTGGTCACCGTTTGGGCGGTTTCTTTGCGGGCGGTGGCTTTGCGGACGACCGCTTCAGGGCGTGATCTTTGGCGATATACTTGCGTTCGACGTGAGATTCAAAACGCGGAGCGCCGCCGATCAATTGACACTTTTCCTTAGGCTGCGCGCCGCAAGCAGGACAAACAAAATCCAGGGAATGACAAAGTGTTGCCATTTAAATGTTTTACCGGTGTCGGGCCAGGAATGGTGGTCAATTCCGGACATCCCCGCCAAACATCGGCAACGCATAAATAGGACACTGCCCGGTTGCGGCGAGACAAGCCTGCCTGGGGCAGCTTGACGTAGAATGGCATCGCCTCCTGAATACGCTTTTAGGCGCATTAAGAAATCGGCCCGGAGCCGATTCCGGAGAAACCGATTGCACACCAAGGGATGGATTGAGATGAAGGTTTTTGTTCGCACACTTGCCCTGCTCCCGCTTGCCTTGCCGGCTGTGGCGGGCTCGCTCGTTCTCATCGGTCATGCCCAGGCCGTCACGGAGATTGGCGGCGAGAAGATCGTCACTCTCAGCCGCACGGCCACCAGCACGACCAGGCCCGAGTTCACCAGCATCACTCTCGCGCCCGGCCGCGGCATGGAAGTCCTGCAGATCACCGCCAACTTTCCCGGCAAGGGCAATGTGGATGTGCTGGCCTCGCCGGACCTGGCTACCGCGGCCAAGATGCTGGACCAGGACGATGACGAGAATGGCGATTCCGGTTACCGACTGGGCGCGGCCTTCCTGGTTCCCTACCCCAACCGGATTCGCGGCAAGCTCTCGGCCGACGGCAAGACCCTGACGACTGAATGGCAGGGCCACACACTTACCCTGCCGGCCAACCACATCGGCAAACTTCCCGGCGCCGAGCGCCACGCCATGCACGGGCTCATCCTCAAGGCCAAGACCGAGGAGGTCAGCGTGGACAAGGTTCCCGGCGGCGAAGAGGTCTCCGGCGTCATCCACGCAGGCGACTTTGGCGGCCACTGGCTCTCGAAGACCGACCTGGTGGTCACCATCACGCTAACCGCCAACGCCGTCGATGCCTCGATTGTGGCCCGCAACGTGGGCAGCGAGGACGAGCCCATGGCCATCTCCTGGCACCCGTACTTCAACCTGCCCTCCGGCGACCGCGCGCAGGCCCGGGTGCGCATTCCGGCCTCCACCGTGGCCGAGGTGGACGGCTACGACAACGTCTTCCCCACCGGCAAGATTCTGCCCGTAGCCGGGACCAGGTTCGACCTGCGCGGCGCCGGCGGCACGCCGCTCGGAACCAACTTTTTCGACGACAACTGGAGCCACCTCGTATGGAAGGATCACGCTGCCACGGTCCAGGTCCTTGACCCGGCGGCGCGCTACGGCGTGAGCATCGATGGCCTTTCGCCGGAGATCAAGACCATCCAGGCCTACGCGCCACCCACGAAGAACTTCGTGGCCGTCGAGCACCAATACAACTTCGGCGACCCCTTCGGCAAGGAGTGGGGCTCGACCGGGACCGGCATGGTGACGCTGAAGCCGGGACAAAGCACCAAGTGGCACGTGCGGGTGCATGTGTTTGTGCCGTAAAGCTGTTTCGGCTTACCTTATTGGAGCGATTATGCAGGCCGGAGCGAAGGCGCCGGCCAGTTCGCTAAACGCTTCCATCTTTATTTTTCCAACTCCCTCTTGCCGCTCAGCTTCCTCAAGAGCGGCAGGCGCATGAGGCTGAATCGCATCAGTTCGATGAAGGATTTTTCAGGATGGCTGTCCTCCCGCAATAGACGAATCGCGCCGACAACCGAAAATGCGAAGAGGCCGAGCAGCACGAGCGGCAGAACGCTAAAGAGAAGGAATCGCGCCATCTCCCAGAACCCCCATGGGCCTCCGACACCAACAACCTGTCCGAATCGGGTGAGCACCCAGTATTCGCTCGATCCATGGTCCTGAAGTTTGAAATACACTTTGCCGTTGGCGATCCTGACGTGTTTCACATCGGAAACAATGGCAATCTTTGTCCCTGAGGATGTCTCAAGATAAGGCCGGAGCCCGGTGATGGTTGTAACCGTGCCTTGTCGATTCCACCCGATCGTGTCCATGTGTAGCACGCAAGGACAATATTCCTTCCCGAGCCGCGGAAGCTGAAACTTCGACGAAATCAGCAAAAGGTAATCTTCTCCCGGCATCGCCTGGTAATATCCGGCTCCCGCCGCCGGCTTTTCGGTCGAATCAAGCAGCATGGTTTCGCCTGGCATTACATAGAGATGGGCGACTGTGATGTAAGATTCGTCCGTAATATCCACCACGGGAAGCGGCTCGGCGGTGTTGTTCGAGACCTGCTCGGGGTGACGCGCACTGCATGGCAGAGCACAGGCAATGACGAGAAGGAAAATCAGCGCGGATTCTGGCTTCATGGCCAACCGTTTTATCACATCCCAAAGCGGTACGGCAATCGGAGCGGCCCGGCAATCGCCGCCCAATCCGGAACCCCATTCTTTGTTCCTGTTTTCCACGGCCGCGTAAACCCGCGTGCCTCGATTCCCGTCCATCCTCATTAGGGGAAGCCATGGAGGTTCGTTTTCGCTGCCCGTGCTGCGGGTACAAGACGCTGGAGTCGCCCGGCGCCCTGGGGTTGTGCCCGGTCTGCTGGTGGGAGGACGATGGCCAGGAGGACGAGGACGCCGCCGATGTCCGCCTGACCGTGAACGGCGCCCTCAGCCTGAGCGAAGCCCGGGAGCACTACGCCCATTGCGGTGCGGCCCACCCCCGGTTCCTCCCTTACGTCCGTAAGCCCCAGGTCACTGAGCAGTAACGTGCCTTTCGCGGTGCCCTCCCGCGCCCAAACTGCCCCCGCCGGTTTGACCCTTCCAGCAAACCCTCTTACCATGAGAGGAGGGTCTCCCCAGGCCACACGGTGCTGGGTTTCGCCTCCCTCGGCAGCCCAGGGCGGCGGCTTGCAGTTGGATTTGGCGGCTTGCAGCCCGAATCGGCCCAAAGCGGCTGTTTGTGGCCCGTGGCAGTTTGCAGTCCGGAACGGCAGTTGGGAGTCCGGCGTGGCAGTTTGTTCGGCTCGCCGCGGCGAGCCTGGAAGGCAAAACGTTGAGTTCTACCGACACCCTCGAAGGCAACCCCCAACCTGACGCGGCCGAGGCCACGAACGACACCAGCCTCGAACACGGACACGAAGGCCACACACACGAGCATGGGCACGAGCATGACGGCCATGAGCACCAGCACGGTCCGGATCTCCACCCCACGGATGAAAGCCCGTCCGCGGGGGCCCCGATTCTGAACCCGGACTGCACCCGCGAGCTGGTACTGGACATTCCCGCCGAAGAGGTCTCCAAGGCCTATGGCAACGTGGTCCGCAATTACCTGAAATATGTCAAGATTCCCGGCTTCCGCGCCGGCAAGGTGCCGGAGACGGTGATCAGGCGCCGTTACGCCACCGAAATTCGCAAGGAAGTGATCGACGGCCTGCTGCCGGAACGGTTCAACAAGGCGGTGCGCGACCTGGGCGTGGCCCCCGTGGGGCAGCCGCAGGTGACCGAGTTGACCGTCGAGGACGGCGCGCCGCTGCACGTCAAGGCGGTGTTCGAGTTCGTCCCCGCTTTCTCCATCGAGGGCTACCAGAGCGTGACCGTGGAGAAGCCGCCGGTGGAGATCACCGAAGAAGAGTTCCGGCTTGAGCTGGCGGAGTTGCGAGAGTCGCGCGCCACCATTGAGCCGGTCGAGGAAGACCGCGCCCTGGCGGACGGCGACTGGGCGCAGATTACATACAAAGGACAGATTGAAGGCGACGCCGACGCAGCGCCGATTGCGGGCGAAGATACGCTGGTGGAGATCGGCGGCAAGGATACGGTGGAGGCTTTCTCGACCGTGCTGCGCGGCGCCAGGCTAGGCCAGGAGCTGAAGGCTGAAGTGATCTATCCCGCCGAGTACGCCGACGCCAAGCTGGCCGGCAAGACCGTGGCCTACGACGTGGAAGTGAAGGCCATCAAGAAGCGGACCCTGCCAGAGCTGGACGACGACTTTGCCAAAGAACTGGGCGCCTATGAGAGCTTTGCCGACCTGGAAACCAGCGTCCGCGAGCACATGGCCAACCGCAAGCGCCGCAGCGTGGAAGGCGAAACCAAGGGCCGGCTTTTTGCGGCACTGACTGAGCGCTACCCGTTCGCGGTTCCCGAGTCGCTGGTGCAGGAGCAGATCGACGCGCGCCTGGAGCGCGGTTTGCGCGCCCTTGCGGCGCAGGGCATGAACACCGAGCAGATGCGCAAGCTGGACTTTGCCCGGCTGCGCGCGGCCCAGCGCTCGAGCGCCATCGCCGAGGTGAAAACCAATATCCTGCTGGATCGCATTGCGAGTGAGGAAAACATCGCCGTCAGCGACGAGGAACTGGACAATGCATTGCAGTTGGCGGCTCTTCAGTCTCGCGAGCCGGTGGATACCCTGAAAGGGCGATTGACGGAGGACGGCGGACTGGTTAGAATCCGGGAACAATTGCGGCACGAGAAAACCGCGAGTTTGCTATACGAACGGCTGCCCGCGTAGGGCGGCACGAACGGCCCAAGGCGCCGCGCGGACCAGAAAGCATACCGCGCGGACATCAAAAAAACGGGGAGAAACGGCCCCCAACGGAAGAACGGGAAGAATACTCAATGGCATTGGTTCCCATGGTGGTTGAGCAGACGAGCCGGGGCGAGCGCGCCTACGACATCTATTCCCGTCTGCTGCGCGACAACATCATCTTTCTCGGCACGCCCATCGACGATCAGATAGCCAATCTCATCGTGGCGCAGTTGCTGTTCCTCTCCGGCGAGGACCCGGAGAAGGACGTGCAGCTATACATCAACTCGCCCGGCGGCTCCATCACCGCGGGGCTGGCCATCTACGACACCATGCAGTTCATCAAGAACAACGTGGTCACCTACTGCATCGGCCAGGCGGCCAGCATGGGCGCGTTTCTGCTGCTGGCCGGCACCAAGGGCAAGCGCTTCGCCCTGCCCAACTCGCGCATACTCATCCATCAGCCATCCATGGGCGGATTGAGCGGCCAGGCCACCGACATCGACATTCATGCGCGCGAGATTCTGCGCATCCGCGAGATCACCAACAACATCATTGCCAAGCACACCGGGCAGCCCCTGGACCGCATCGAGCGCGACGTGGAGCGGGACTTCATCATGAACTCGCAGCAGGCCAAGGAATACGGCATCGTCGACGAAATCATCGACCGGCCCCCGAACGTAATTCGCTAACCGGAGTAGCGGTGCTAACACCGCTAACATCGCCCAAGAGGGAGCAACAACATGAAAATGCGCACGGGACCCGAAGAAGCGCTGCGCTGCTCGTTCTGCCACAAGTCGCAGGACGCCGTGGCCAAGCTGATCTCGTCGCCCAGCGACTACCCTCGCGCATACATCTGCGACGAGTGCGTGGCCGTCTGCAACTCGATCCTCGAGGACGACCGCGGCGCGGATGCCGCCCATCCGGCCACCACCGCCGGCCACCTGCCCAAGCCGCAGGAAGTGAAGGGCTTTCTCGACGACTACGTGATCGGCCAGGAGCAGACCAAGAAGAAGCTCGCTGTCGCGGTTTACAACCACTACAAGCGCATCCAGATGAACCGCATGCGCAACAACGAAGTCGAGCTGACCAAGAGCAACATCCTGCTCATCGGGCCGACCGGATCGGGAAAAACGCTGCTGGCGCACACGCTGGCCAAGATGCTCGACGTGCCCTTCGCCATTGTGGACGCCACCACCCTCACCGAGGCCGGCTACGTGGGCGAGGATGTGGAGAACATCATCCTCAAGCTGCTGCAGGCCGCCGACGGCGATGTAACCCGCGCCCAGCAGGGCATCATCTATATCGACGAGATCGACAAGATCGGCCGCAAGGACGAGAACCCCTCGATCACCCGCGACGTCTCCGGCGAGGGCGTGCAGCAGGCGCTGCTCAAGATCCTGGAAGGCACCGTGGCCAACGTGCCGCCGCAGGGCGGACGCAAGCACCCGCATCAGGAGTTCACAGCCGTCGACACGACCAACATTCTCTTCATCTGCGGCGGAGCGTTTGTGGGACTGGAGCGCGTGGTGGGCCGCCGCGTGGGCAAGAAGGCGCTGGGCTTCAAGGCTACAGAGACCGAAGCCGAGTCCACGCTGCGCTCCCATCGCGACACCGAGCTGTTGCGCAAAACCGAGCCGCAGGACCTCATCAAGTACGGACTGATTCCCGAGTTTGTCGGCCGCCTGCCGGTCATGGGCATCCTCGAAGAGCTGGACGAGGCGGCGCTGATCGAAATTCTCACCAAGCCCCGCAACGCCATCCTCAAGCAGTACCAGCGCCTCTTCGAGTACGAGAACGTCCGCCTGCACTTCACCGTGGAAGCCACCGCCGCCGTTGCCCGCGAGGCCCTGGCGCGCAAAGTGGGCGCGCGCGGACTGCGCATGATCCTGGAAGAACTGATGCTCGACCTGATGTACCACCTGCCCAACAACAAACGCGTCCGCGACCTGGAAATCACGAGCGATATGGTCGAGCGGCGCGATCTGTCGCTGTGCCTGCTGGAAAAAGCCGGCTAACG
>CABDXY010000169.1_pt1 | contig 18237 bp, 19 predicted proteins | sample 3131871 | NCBI WGS metagenome assembly CABDXY01 (sample SAMEA5534336, study PRJEB31848) | metagenome | biome: tundra; feature: field; material: soil | place: USA | collected 2013-05 | depth 0.15 m
GGCCGGGCGGCGGCGGCCGGGGAGATGAACCGGGGTTTGGGGAGCATCGGCCTCCAATGGAGAGGGCGTTCGGGCCCGAGGGCGGCCATGGGCGCTGGTGGAACAATCCGAAGATGGTGGAGCGGTTGAAGCTGACCGATGAGCAGCGGAAGGCGTTTGACGGCATTCTGCTGGAGCACCGGGAGAAGCTGATCGACCTGCGAGCCAGCGTGGAGAAGGCGGAGCTGGGGATGGAGCCGCTGATGGGCGACGATCAGCCGAACGAAGCCAAAATTTTAGCGCAGATTGACAAGGTGGCGCAGGCGAGAGCGGAGCTGGAAAAGGCGAATGCGCGTTTTTTGCTGGCGATTCGCGGCAAGCTGACGCCGGAGCAGTGGAAGCTGGTGCAGGCCTACCGCGCCAACCGTGGGCAGGAGCGCCGCGGCTGGGAACACTGCGGCCAGGGACGGGACGGCCAGGGACCGGGCGGACAGTACCACCGGCAGGCGCCTCCTTCTCAGCCGCAACAGCCGGCTCCGCAAGGCGCGGCCCCTGGAGCGGGCGCCGAGCAGTAACGAGGATTTCAATCGAAGGCTTTCACGCAGAGAGCAAATACGGTTGTTGTCAATACCGGTGGCGGCAGGGGGCGATCCTCTTGCCGCCGTTTTTTGTGCGCGAAAGACGGGCGGAAAAAGGGCCGCGCGGCAGCGCGGAACGCGGGTGCGGAGGACTCTCAAGGGCGCGGAACACCCCGGCCCCTGTCGCGAAGCGAGACAATCCGGTGGAGCGCATTGGGACAGCGAGTGAAGCGCATTGGGACAGCCATTGAACGGAACCGGGACAGGGTGAATCGGAGTGCGACAGCGGTGTGCGGGAACGATTCGAAAAAATATGACTAAAGTTATTTTCGCCAGTACCGATGAAGGGGGTGGATGCAAGGAGCCCAACCGGAAGTTGCGGAGGGCCTGGCGGACGGAAGGAAGCACCGGCGGGCAAGGGCGCGAATCAAGGCATCCAAGAAGGAGCAGTCCCCATGGCCCTCGGTGTTTTGAACAATCTGTCAGCGATCTACGCAGAGAACAACCTGAACAACACGAACAGCAGCCTGCAGACGGTCCTGCAGCAGTTGTCGTCGGGGTCGAAGATCAACAGCGGCGCGGACGACGCCGCGGGCCTCTCGCTGGTGAATGGCCTTGCGGCCAACTCGGCTGCCTTGGCGCAGTCGACGACGAACGCGACGGAGGGAGTGGGCCTGCTGCAGGTGGCGGATGGCGCCCTTTCGCAAGTGACGAGCCTGCTTGACCGCGCCGTTACGCTGGCTACCGAAGCCTCGAACGGCACCCTTAACAGTTCTCAAGACGCTGCCGCCAACCAGGAATACCAGTCGATCTTGTCGGAGATCAACAACATCGGAACGACGACCACCTACAACCAGAACCAGGTTTTCACCGGCAATCAGGCAGGAACCGCGATCTACACCGGCGATTCATCGGCGGCGGGTTCGTCGATCGACAGCCTGTTTTTCGCCAAGCTGAGTTCGTCCATGGTGGGCGACTCGGGCGGCTCAGTGCAACAGAGCAGCGCGGGGCTGTTCGTGGATCTTTCGCTGGATGCGGCCGGGCCGGTGTTGAGCAAGGCGGCGGCGCAGAGCGATACGCTGGGCGGCACGGGCATCACGTTCACCATCACCAACCCCGACGGCACCACGAGCACGTTGACCACGACGGCAACCACGGTGAGCGGCCTGATCACAGAGATCAACAAGGATGGGATACCGGGCGTGACGGCCAGCTTTACCACCGCGGCTGCGGTAGGCGATATCGGCGTGGCCGGCGGCGACATGGGCATCCTGCTCTCGAATACCAATGCGAACGTGGCCATCGCGGGTTTGCCCGCGAACGTCCTCGACACTACCACGGGTGGACCCACATCGGATTTCAATTCCACCGCCGCAATCACAACCATCAGCTACGTGACGGCGAATGGCGGCGACCAGACCGCCGATCTTTCGACGACTAATCTGAGCACGCAGGGCAATGCGCAGAATGCGGAGGCGGTGCTGAATTCGGCGATCACCTACGTGGCGGCGCAGGACGGCTACATCGGGGCGCAGATCAACACGCTGAACTCGGTGAGCCAGGTGATGAGCACGCAGCAGGAGAATGTGATTTCGGCGCAGAACGCGGTGCAAGCCACCGACTACGCATCGGCGACGTCGAATATGTCGAAGTACGAGATTCTGAGCCAGACCGGCATCTCCGCGCTGGCGCAGGCCAACAGCGTGCAGCAGGAAGTGACCAAGCTCTTGCAGTAAAGGTTTAGCACCATTGCAATAACTTCAAGACAACCCAGGGACGGGCGGCGGCAGGGGGTGACCCTTGCCGCCCATTTTTTTGAGGCAGGGAACAAGGGAACGAGGGAACAGGGAACAGCCGTATTTCGCAACTTCGGTCCGCCTTTAATCGGCTTCCCCGGCTATTTCGTTTTTGCGGGTTTGAGAAATCAGAGAAAGGGATTCCTGACCTGGAGAGTTCCGAAGCGCTGACCGTGCTGGAGATCCTCGGTAAAAAGCAGATCGCACCGTGCCTGGATCGCGGCTGAAACGATCAAGGCGTCGTACCATGAAAGCCCGCTTTGGGCGTGGAGATGCAATGCCTCGGCATACAGCGCCTGGGACGAATGCACGACGAGCAACGGGCGGAAAACCGTGCTCAAATATTGTTCGGCGTCCGCCGCATGCATCGGTTGGGAGAACCGTCTCAGGGCCACATTGAAGAATTCCTGCACGACCTGATAGCTGATGACGCCCTTCTGCGTCGTCAGGGCCTCGCGGATGAGTTGCGCGGATTTCTGAGATTTTGCAGCGGAGCTTTGATCGAACGAATAGACGAAGATATTCGTATCCAGAAAGAATCTATCGCTCATTCAATTCGTCCCTGCTGAAGTGCCGGCCTGCATCGACGTGTTGCAGGTGTTTCATCAGCGCATCGAAGCCCTGGGCGTCTCCCGCGCTCTGAGCAAATTGCGCCAGCCATTCACGGAAGGCCTCGTTCAGTGTTCTGCGCTGCCCGCGCGCAATAGAACGCGCCCGCTCAATCAGGTCCTCGTCGGCGCTTAAGGTGATGTTCTTCATACGAAAACAGTGTACACGAGATTCGTGTAATTGATTCGCATATCGAGCACAACCCCTTCCTCTCATCCCTTGCATTCTGATTATGGTCCATTTATAATAGTCCATATTGGAGGCGATCATGCCCACTGCCGCAACAAACGAATCCACCATTAACGTCACTGCCTTCAAGGCGAAGTGCCTGGGACTGATCGACGACGTGGCGCAGGGAAAGACCGATCGCATCGTCCTGCTCAAGCACAATCGCCCCATCGCGGCTGTCGTTCCCTTGGGCGGCGATGCCGACGAGGCCTTTGATCTTTGGGGCGCAATGCGGGGAACGGTCACGGTTGCTCCGGGCGTCGATCTGACCGAGAGCACCGGGGAGATTTGGGAGGCGGAGCAGTAAGTGGCCGATTCCATACTGCCTGCCTCTATCCTTCTAGACACCTGCGCCGCGATCTGGCTCATGGGCGGCGAACCGATCTCGCCCGAGAGCCGCAAGGCCATCCTCAGCGCCAGCGCGGCCCATGTTGGCGTCTACGTTTCGCCCTTTACTGCCTGGGAGATTGGCACGCTGATCGCCAAACAACGCCTGCACCTTACGCTCTCTCCCGAAGTGTGGTTCGAGAGACTGCTGGCGATGCCTAGCGTGCGGCTGGCCGAACTATCGCCGAAGATTCTCCTTGCCTCCACTGCGCTGCCCGGCCTGCCCCCCGCCGATCCGGCAGATCGCATCCTCGCGGCCACCGCTCGCGTTCTGGGCTGCGTCGTCGTTACAAGAGACCGGAAGCTGCTGGATTATGCGCGCGAAGGACACATCCGGGCAATCGCCTGCTGAACAGGCTTTCTTCTACCACTCCCCCGTAGTCAGGTACCCATGAATAGACGCGGCGGCCTTGCGACCTGCGCCCATGGCGAGGATTACCGTGGCGCCGCCGGTGACGATGTCGCCGCCGGCAAAGACGCCGCGCTTGGAGGTGCGCATGGTGTCGGAATCGGCGACGATGTAGTTGTATTTATTCGTCGCGAGATCTGGCGTGGTGCTCTGGATGAGGGGATTGGCGGTGGTGCCGACGCCGATGATGGCTACATTCGCGGGCAGAACGTACTCGGAGCCCTTGATCTCGACCGGGCGGCGACGGCCGTCGGCGTCGGGCTCACCCAGCTCCATGCGCACGCAGCGCGCCCCGGTGAGCCAGCCCTTTTCGTCGCCGAGGAACTCGATGGGGTTGGTCAACATGCGGAACTCGATCCCCTCCTGGCGGGCGTGCTTGACCTCTTCGGCGCGGGCCGGCATCTCGGCCTCGGAGCGGCGATAAACGAGAGTAGCTGTCCGCGCGCCCAGCCGCCTGGCGGTGCGCACCGCGTCCACGGCGGTGTTGCCGCCGCCCACCACAATCACATCGCGATCGCGGCAGTCATAGACCGGCTGATCGTATGCAGAAACCTGGTAGGCGCGCATGAGATTCACGCGGGTGAGGAATTCATTGGCCGAGTAGACGCCGTTGAAGTGTTCGCCGGGCACGCCGAGAAAGACCGGCAGTCCCGCGCCGGTAGCCACGAAGACCGCGTCGTAGTGTTCGTCGCGCATCAACTCATCGATGGTTACGCTCTTGCCGACGACGACGTTGGTCTCGAACTCGACGCCCATGCGGCGCAGGTTGTCCACTTCTTCTTTCACAATTGCCTTGGGCAGGCGGAACTCCGGAATGCCATAGACGAGCACGCCGCCGAGCTCGTGCAGGGCTTCAAAAACGCGGACGCGATGGCCCTTCTGGACCAGGTCTCCCGCGGCCGAGAGGCCGGCCGGACCGCTGCCGACAATGGCCACGCTCTTGCCCGTGGAGGGCGCGTTGGCGGGCAGTCCAAGCTGGCCGCTCTCGCGCTCGAAGTCGGCGACAAACCGCTCCAGGTTGCCAATGGCGACGGGCGCGCCCTTCTTGCCCAGCACGCATCCGCCCTCGCACTGGTTCTCCTGCGGGCAGACGCGGCCGGTGATGGCGGGCAGAACGTTGTCCTCGCGCATTTTGGCCGCCGCGGCAAGATAGTCGCCGGAATAGATGAGGGCCACTACTTCCTTGATCTTTACGCCCACCGGGCAGTCGATGACGCAGGCGGGCTTGGCGCATGCGATGCAGCGCGTGGCCTCGGTGAGGGCGTCGGCCGCTTGCAGGCCCAGATTGACTTCTTCAAAGTTGCGGCTGCGGACCAGAGGGTCGAGCTCAGGCATGTGCGCGCGCAGAATCTTCATCCGTTCCTTGAGGGGAAGAATATTCATTGCAGAGCGGGGAAGAGCATTCTTCTCAGCCATGATGCGCTTCCTCCGTAGCCAACTCCGCGCGTAGCTGGGCCACTTCCTCTTCCTTGTTTTCTTCGAAACGCTTGAGGGACTGGCACTCATGGTCGCGGTACATGGCGTTGCGCTGCATGAGGACCTCAAAATTGACCAGCGAGGCGTCGAACTCCGGCCCGTCCACGCAGGCGAACTTGCTTGTGTTGCCCAGAAGCACACGGCAGCCGCCGCACATGCCCGTGCCGTCCACCATGATGGAGTTGAGGCTGACTATGGTCTTGATGCCCAGCGGCGCGGTGATGCGGGCGACGGCGCGCATCATGGGGACGGGGCCGACGGCGAGGACAAAGTCGATCTTGCGGCCGGCGGCGAGCAGATCGTTGAGCTTTTTGGTGACCAGGCCTTGCTCGCCGTAGCTGCCGTCGTCGGTCATGATGTAGATCTCGCTGCTGGCCATGCGGACCTCGTCTTCAAAGACCACCATATCGAGACTGCGCGCCCCTTCAATGAAGATCACATGATTGCCGGTCTGCTTGAGGGCGTTGGCCGTGGGTAGCGCCATGGCCGTGCCCACGCTGCCGGCAAGAATCACAGCCGTGCCGTAGTTTTCAATCTCCGAGGGCCGGCCGAGCGGGCCCACGATGTCCAGAATGGAGTCGCCCGCCTCAAGACAATTGAGCAGCGAGGTGGTCTTGCCGATGGCCTGCACCACGATGGTGACCGTGCCGGCCTCCGGGTCAGACGACTTGATGGTGAGCGGAATGCGCTCGCCCTTCTCATGCAGGCGGAGAATGAGGAACTGCCCCGGCTTCTGCTTGCGCGCAATGCGCGGCGCCTCAACCACAAACTGCTTGATATTGAGGCCGACGTTGCGGGCTTCCACGATTCTGTACATGAAAGTATGACTCCGATTCGATCGAGGCTATGAGCAATTTGCCTTCGCGCGCGGTTGGGGAGACTGGACACAAGAACTTGTGCTGCCCCGGATAGGGGCGAATTCATAGCCATCCTTCTTGATTATTCAGCAATTTAGGAGGGGGACCTTGTGATGTGAGTCACCGGGGGGGGGGTTGGCTGAGACCGGCGACGGTTGGCAGATTGAGGATTCGTGCTGTTCGAGGTAGAATATGGCCCTTGAACGAAAACAGTGAGGTGACGCGAATGAAACCTGACCGCCCCCTGATCGTGTCTGTGCTGTTGCTGGCAGCAGGGCTGGGATTGATTTTTGGATATTGCCACGGGACTGTGGGCTTGAACGCCGCTATTCCGGTTTCGGGGGCGTCTTTCAATCTCTGTACCACGACTACCGGACCAGGCGCCCTGGGCGGGTTCGCGCTGACAGTGCTAGGGGCTTTGCTGCTGATCTGGGCGGTGCTTTGCGCGGTTGTGGGGCAGATTCGGCTGCTTGGGCTGGGCCGAAAACGGGAGGAGCCGCCGAAGAACGAATTCCCTGGAAACTGATTCTGGGTTTTTGCGTCGCGGCAGACTCCGAGGGAGTCTGCCCGCGGTGTATGCAGGGTTATTTGGGCAGGGCGAGCGAGCCGGTAACGGTGAAGGCGGCTTGGATTTGGCTTCGGTTCAGTCTTCCAAGGGCAGGTCCTGTTCCGCCTCGGCCTCCATGCGGGTAAGGACGGCGCGCATCTGCTGGAATTCCGGGCGGGCGTGGAGGGGTTTCAGGCGCGGATCGGCGAGCATCTGGAAGAACCAGGGGCAGCGGGATTGCTCGGCGGTGCGCAGTTCCGCGAGTGCGGCATCGAGGTCCCCGAGGGTGACATAGACGGCCGGCGTGAACGAGTTGAGGACGAAGCGTTCGCGGCTCAGCCATTCCAGACGTTCGAGGATGGCGCGGGCCTCGTCCGCGCGGCCTTCGCAGGCGAGGGCATAGGCGTGGACGGCGGTGGCCAGGTCGAAGTAAGGCAGGCGCTGGGCAAGGTCCTGCGCAAGCCCGGTTCCGCGCGCGGCCTCGCCGTTGAAGGCGAGAATCATGGATCCGTAGAGATTGGCGCCTTGATGGTCGGGGAAGAGAGCAAGGGAGTGGCGGATGCACTCCACGCTCTCGGCTGCTTGCCCGGCCAGGTGGAGCGCCCAGGCCAGGCGGGCATGCAGCCAGGGCGAAAAGGGATCGAGTTGGATGACGGCGCGCAGCAACTCGATGGCCTCGGCAAAGCGGTGGCGGCTGAGAGCGAACATCACGCGCAAAAGGGTGGTCCAGGGATCGTGGGGCAGATGCGCGGAGAGGGAAAAGGCCTGAAGAGCGGAAGGCAAATCGTGGTCCACATGGAAGCTGACCCAGCCGAGCGCGGGGAGAATGGCTTCGGGACGGCGCGGAAGATCCGGAATTGAATCGGCCGCGCGGCGCACAAGGTCCGCGGCAACGGCCGGAGACATATAGCCGTAGAAGGCCTGGGTCACGCAAAGGTTCACCAGATCGACGCGGGCGGCGATCAGAGAGGGGTCCAGCTCGATTGCCCGGAGAAGGTGTTGCAGCGCGTCCTGCATACGGTGGCGCTGCATGGTCTGCCATTCATAGTGGGCGCGCTGGAAGATTTCGTAGGCTTCCCGGTGCTCCACCCCAGCGGCCAGGATCTGGAGATGGGGCGCGCTCTGCGGATCGAGGGCGGGAGCCGCAGCAGCGGAGATGGACAAGTCTCCCGTGCTCCACCCCTGCGACAAAGTGGACGCCGGGGTACGGGGTGCCCCCTGGGCCAGGGTCGGGGCATCGCCGGGGACCCCGGTTCTCCACCCCTGCGACAAAGTGGGAGCCCTCTGGGCATCGCCGGGGACCCCGGTGCTGAGGCGAAGGACCAGGCGTTCGACCAACTCGGATTCCAACCCGGCGATCCGGCTTTGGGGCACGAGCAGGTCTTCCACCCAGAGTTGGGCGCCATCCACGACCCGGATCATCTCAGCGCGCAGGCGGAACTGCGAAGGCAGTGCGCGCAGGGTTCCCGTGAGGACGAGGTCGGCTTTGAGCGTTTCGCCGATCTGGTGCGCAGTGAGCCCGCGGCGGGCCAGAGTAAAGATTGAATCCCTCGCCAGCACGGAAACGACCGGATGGGGCGCGTTGGCGAGCCGGGTAATTGTCTCCTCGGCGATGATTGGGCCAAGATGCTCGGGGAGGGTGTAACCGGCGGCGAAGGGCAGGACGGCCAGCCGCGGGAGCGCACTCACCGTGGCGGCGCCGTAACGCCTGACCTCGGCGGAGAAGCGATATCCGCGCTTGTAGACGGTCTGGATGCACTTTTCCGGTTCAAGGCGCGCGCGCAACGAGGAGAGGCACCTGGGAACGCTGTCGGCGGTGACATGCACATCGCCCCACAGCGCCTGGCGCAGTTGGAGGGGAGAAACAATCTGACCGGCGTGGGCAACGAGGAGCCGCAACGCCGCCAGCTCCCTGGGGGGCAGGTGAACGACTGCCTCTCCGCGCAGGAGGGTGCCATCGGTTTGCAGCCGAAAGCCTCCAAAGGCAAGCACCGGTTCCGCACCCCTGCGACCAGGACCCGTCGCAGGGGACCCCGGCTCTCCACCCCTGCGACCAAGACCTGTCGCAGGGGACCCCGGCTCTCCACCCCTGCGACCAAGACCTGTCGCAGGGGACCCCGGCTCTCCACCCCTGCGACCAAGACCTGTCGCAGGGGACCCCGGCTTCGGGGCGCCAGGTGAACGTGATGAGGGCTTATGCATCCCAACCAACGCATTTCCTGGGGTTCCTGTCGATCTGCCCGGTGATCTAGCGCCATCCGCTCAAGGGAAATGGCAGCCGCAGGCAGTACCGCAGGGACCCGCATGATGAACATCCAGGGAAGAAATGGGCAGCAGTTTCAATGAGTTACCGGGTTTGTCTCAGACCGGCCGTTTGGTCACATCCCGATTATCCACATTCGGAAGGCCACGGGAAGGCCCTGGCAACGACTTTCCTGCGCTTGAGGTAATCAAAACGGGTCATTTGGTAACTAGGGAGTTAGCCGAACGTCTTGATTGCGTCCCTCTCAATCTTTGGAGTTTGGGCAGGTTTCCCGATTGAAACGATCCTGGAATTCGAGTCACAGATCGGGGGCCGGGGATCAGGGATTCGCGTTCAGTGCGGGAAAGAGCGATCCGCGGGCAGACTTGAGAGAAAAACTTCAGAGAACTTTCAGGAAATAGAAGATCGCCTGCTGGCAAGCTAGTCCAGAGGCTTCTTTAGAGCCCCAAAGGAGTTTGCGATGGCCAAGACTGTTTCGTATGCCCAGTGGTCTCTGGAACCCTACTGCATCGGACTGAAGCTGCGCGCGCTGCGGACCCAAAAGCGTCTCACGCTTTCGCGCCTGGCGGCCGAGACCGGGCTTTCGACGGCGCTGCTTTCAAAGCTGGAGACGAACCGGATGATTCCCACGCTGCCGACGCTGGCCACCATCAGCCGGGTGTACGGCGTGGGCATGAGTCACTTCTTCGCGGAACCTGCGCGGCATACGCTCTCGATCACGCGAAAGGCCCACCTGCAGAGTAACGGCCGCGGCCTCGAGCCGGTGAAGGTTACCCCGTTGAACGCGGCGGGGGAAGGAACCCGGCTGGTGGCGCGGATGGTGGAGTTTCCACCGGGCGGAGCCACGAGCGCGATGGATAGCTTTCGCGAGACGAGCGGCCTGGTGTATGTGCTGGAAGGACGGCTGCAGTTGGACGCGGGCGGGATGCAAGAGGTGCTGGAGGCGGGCGATTGCGCCTGCATGGAGAGTGAGATGGCGCTGGCGTGGAGCGCGGCGGGAAAGCACCGCTGCCGGGTGCTGGCGGTGTTGCCTGGCGCTCCGCGGACGGAAGGCTGAGCGGGCTCGCGGGGTACTATTTGGCGACGCGCGCGATCAACTGGAACGAGTCGAGAAAGCGCGTGGTATCGGCATACGGCTTCCCGAGGGGGTACACGACCAGCGTCTGGTAGAGTGTGGTGCCCACCATGTAGATGCGGGCGGAAAAGTGCGCCGCATCGCTCTCCGCCTCAAACGTCAGCCCGCGGTAGATGCCGAGGGTCATCTTTTTCTCGCTGAGCAGGTGAGAATTGGAGTTGGTCAGGGCTCCGTTCTTGGCTCCTTGCAGCAGAACGTCGGGATCCTTGCCCGCGGCCTGCGCGCCGTAATCGCAAACCCCGATGAACATCGCCACTTCGCCATCCTGCCCGATATACGAACGCAACTCAAAGCTGCCTGCATCGGTGGGAACATCCCTCTTCTGGAGTTCGGGCTCAGAGGGAAAGGAGGCGCTGAATCCATCCGCGGGATAGCTGTGCGATTTCCACGCCGGCGTCTGCGCGCTCGGCGTGGTGGGCGTCTGTGCGCCGATTACTGCGGCAAACGCCAGCAGGGCAACTGCGAGGGAAAAGCGGCGGAGCAGGGGATTGTGCATTCCGTGCATTTTGATCGACCTCCTTGAGATGGAGTCCCTGATTCTAGCATTTTTGCGCGTGTTTGCGCGGCATTTTCGCTTCGCCGGACGATCACCTGTTTGCCCGCATCGAGGCTAGTCTGTAGGATGGTTTGGAATCTCAGGGACACGAGACCATGCGGCCCAACTTTCATCTGATGAAGGCGACGCTGACCGGAGCGCTGGGCGGCCTGCTCTTCGGATTCGATACGGTGGTGATCTCGGGCGCGATCGATGCGCTGGTGCGGCTGTATGGCTTGAGCGCGCAGGGCAAGGGCTGGACGGTGGCCATTGCGCTGATCGGCACGGTGGCGGGAGCGCTGGGCGCCGGCGTGGCGGGACAAAAGCTGGGCGGGCGCGAGACCTTGCGCATCACGGCACTGCTGTATGTGATCTCGGCCGCCGGCAGCGGGCTGGCGTGGAGCTGGCCGTCGCTGATGGTCTTCCGGTTTGTGGGCGGGCTGGGCATCGGCGCGTCGTCGGTGCAGGGGCCGGTGTACATTGCGGAGCTTGCGCCGGCCAAGTGGCGCGGGCGGCTGGTGGGGACGTTCCAGTTCAATGTGGTGCTGGGGATTCTGGCGGCTTACGTTTCCAATTACGGGATTCGGCTGCTGCACCTGGGCGCGGCGGAGTGGCGCTGGCAGGTGGGCGTTGCCGCGCTGCCGGCGGTGGTCTTTCTGGCGCTGCTGTTCGGGATTCCGCGCAGCCCGCGCTGGTCCGCCTCGCGGGACCGGATCGATGAAGCGCTGGCGGTGCTGAAGCTGATGGGCGATCCGGACCCGCAGGCGGAACTGGCCGACATCCGCGCCGCGCTCAAGCAGGAACACGCCTCGGCGCACGAGCCGGTCTTCCGCTGGAAGTACCGGTATCCGCTGTTTCTGGCCATCTCCATCGGCGCGTTCAACCAACTGGCGGGGATCAACGCGATCCTCTATTACCTGAACAGCATTTTTATCTCGGCCGGGTTCAGCCAGATATCAGGCGACCAGCAGGCCATCGCCATCGGTTTCACCAATCTGATCTTCACCGTGGTGGGCATGGCGGCGATCGACAAGTTGGGACGCAAAACCCTTCTCTTGATCGGCGCGGCGGGCACGGCGAGCTGCCTGGCGGACGTGGCGTGGCTGTTCAAGACTCATTCTCACCCTGGGGCGCTGGTGTGGATTCTGGTGACGTATATTGCCTTCTTTGCGCTGTCGCAGGGCGCGGTGATCTGGGTGTACATCGGCGAGGTTTTCCCCAACTCGGTGCGCTCCAAGGGCCAGGGCGTGGGTAACGCCAGCCATTGGATCATGAACACGGCGATTGCGCTGGAGTTTCCAGTGGTGGTGCACTACCTGAATACGGAGACGCCGTTTGTGTTCTTCGCGGCGATGACGGTGGTGCAGTTCCTGGTGGTGCTGTTCGTCTATCCGGAGACCAAGGGGCAGACGCTTGAAGAGTTGCAGCGGAGGCTGGTTCCGGGGACGTAGCGCCCGACGGTCCGCTCATTCGTGACCGAAGTCACGGGTGAAGGGGCTCGAAAGGCACTATATATAATTTGTGGCGGCGGGTGCGCCTTCCGGGAGCCCGGTGAAACGTCACCCACAAGTGAGGTCAACCATGGAGCAGTCAGCGGTACCAGTCGCGGAACAGGTGAGGGAAGTGGTGCCGGCCGTGGTGGAGGCTTTGCACGAGCCAAAGGCCGGGGAAAGCTCGCCGCTGGTGGCCGCCAACTCCTTCGAGGCCGAGGCTTTGCGGACGGAGATTATCCGCGTGGGGCGCAAGTTGTGGGAGCGGCAGTATGTGGACGGCAACGGCGGCAATATCAGCGCCCGGCTGGGCTCGAAATATGTGCTGTGCACGCCCACTATGCTGAGCAAAGGCGACCTGGAGCCGGCCGACATCTGCCTCTCGGACCTGGAAGGGAACATCCTGGCCGGCGACCGGTCGCGCACCAGCGAACTGCTGCTGCACCTGGAGATTTACAAGGCCAACCCGCGGGCGCGAGCCGTGCTGCATTGCCATCCGCCCTACGCCACGGCCTTTGCCATCACCGGCTCCATGCCGCCCGTTGGGCTGATTCCCGAGTATGAGATCTTCATCGGTCCGGCGGCGGTGGCGCCTTATGAGACGCCCGGTACGCAGGCCTTTGCCGAGACGGTGCTGCCCTATGTGCAGGACCACAACACGATTCTGCTCACGAACCACGGCGTGCTGTGCTGGGCCGACACCGTGACCCACGCCGAGTGGCTGGCCGAGATTCTGGATAACTATTGCAAGACGTATCTGATCGCCTTGCAGATCGGCAAGCCGCTCCAGTTCATCCCGGACGGCAAGATCGAGGAGTTGCTGACGCTCAAGCGGCGGATGGGGCTGCCCGACGCCCGCATGGCCCGCGCTTCAAAGCAGGACGGCCCCGGCCAGGGACGCTGAACTCGATTAGCTGGTCGAGCAGGGGTTGGCGCGGCGGGAAGGGCGGGAGTAAGGGAAAGGGGACTACCGATGGTTCGCAGACTGATTTATGGTGCGCTCTCGATTGCGCTGTTCGCTGGGATTTCCTTGCAGGCGCAATCGAGTCCTAAGCTCAACAATCTCCTTGTTTATGGGGATGGGTTTGCTTTCGGGGTCAAGGAGCCCGATGGCTGGCATGGCGACACAGATAAAATCGCATCGAAATATCATGTCAATGTTGTGTTTCTGCCGCCTGAAGAGTCCAGGAAGAACGACGTTACGATTCGCGTGCGAATCAACGGCAAGCAGGATGAGAACACGATTGAAGACTTGAACTACGATATGGAGGGATACAAGAAGGAGTTCCCGAAAGCGCAGTTCGCCGATCTGAATATCGCTCACGCCGAATACAAGACGTTTGCCAGGACTGTTTTCATTCCAAATCAATTTTATGAGTATGTTGCCTATCTAAATCCGGGGCCTGGGAGACGGTTTCTTTTCTCTGTGGCAATGTCCAAGAAGAATGGACCTGCTACTGATCGCGAACTCAAGGCATACGAGGTGGTTCTAAAGTCCGTCGTGTGGCTCTCTTCAACCGAAACCGAAAAGCACTGATTCACAGCCCGTTCTCCCACCTTTGAGCCTTTCGGACCAGCGCAAGGTCCTTTGGCGAGGGAAAAGCGAAACTGTGGTACACTGTATTTGCGCTCAGTGATTTGGCCGTGAGCGGCGGTTTGCCCCCAAGAAGGCAAGTTTGCCTGGCACAGATTTCCCCAAGCCCCTACAGCGTATACCCATGAGTCTCCCACCCGGTGACGTTGCTCTGGACTGTCAAGACGGTCCACGGCAAGGGTTCGTGCATCCCAGCCTCCTTGAATTGGATTGGCGAGTTGGATGGACGCGAATGAAACCGGGAACGCAATCAAATGTTGATTGTGAGGGAGCGGGTAGCTGGCCGGCAGTGTGCCGCCCGGTGTACAAGTAGCGTGTGGCAGCTCCGGGCCGCTGGCGTTCTAGATTTTCGAATGCCGGTCGGCCAGTCCTTAGAACGGCTTTCGGTTCTCCCTTACGCATATTCGATAGCAGGCTTGCACCCGATCAGGATTCGTGTGCGCGCCTCAAGTCCGGTTCCGATTGCAGGCCCCAGGGAAAGTGGGGCTCGCGGAGCCCAACAGGAAAATAGACCATTTTGACGACTCAGTTTTCACAGTTTTCCCTTTCGGCCGCGCTTTTGGCGCGGCTTGACCAAAACAAATTTGAAACTCCCACGCCGGTGCAGGCCGGCTGCATTCCTCCTGCTCTGGAAGGCCGCGACGTACTGGCCACGGCGCAGACCGGGACCGGCAAGACGCTCGGCTTCCTCATTCCGATCATCGAACTCCTCCAAAAGACCGAAGCGCGGAGCGCCGTAGCGCAGGCGCTGATCCTGCTGCCCACGCGCGAGCTGGCCATGCAGGTGGAAAAGCACTTTCGCGCGATTCGCACCAGTTCGGCGCAGACCGTTGCCCTGGTGGTGGGCGGGCTGGCCGAAGGGCCGCAGATCGAGGCCATCCGCCGCGGCGCGCGGCTGATTGTGGCCACGCCCGGACGGCTTGAGGACTACATCAAACGCAGGCTGGTGCGGCTGGACCAGGTGAAGATCCTGGTGCTGGACGAGGTGGACCGGATGCTCGATATGGGCTTCCAGCCTGCGATTGCGCGCATTGCGGCCACGCTGCCGGCGGTGCGCCAGACGCTGTGCTACTCGGCCACGCTCGAAGCGTCTGTAAAGGACGTGGCGCGCAAGTACCTGAACAACCCGGCGCGCATCGAGATCGGCTCGGTGCTGAAGCCGGCCGAGAACGTGGAGCTGCGCACCTTTGAAGTGGAGCCGGACAAAAAGCAGGAGCTTCTGGAACACCTGCTGGGCGCGGAGACGGGCAGCTTTCTGGTCTTCGTGCGCACCAAGCATGGAGCGGACCGCGTGGCGCGGCGGCTCAGCCGGTCGGGGTGGTCGGCGACGCAGATTCACGGCGACCGTTCGCAGTCGCAGCGGAATGCGGCGCTGCGCAGCTTCTCCGAGGGGCATCACCGGGTGCTGGTGGCGACCGACGTGGCCGCGCGCGGCATCGACGTGGCCAACGTGGCGCACGTAATCAACTTCGATATGCCCAAGGTGGCGGAGGACTTTGTCCATCGCGTTGGGCGGACGGGGCGGGCTTCGGCGCATGGCGTGGCTTCGACCTTTGCCGGACCGGCGGAGCGGGGCGATCTGCGCAAGATCGAGCGCACGCTTTCGATTCAGATGAAACGGTTCAGGGTGCGGACGGTGGGGGATGCAAAGGCGGCGTAAAGACGAGTTGGGCCGGGAGCGGCTTACACTGCTTCCGGCCCGATAACTTACAGCAAAGATAAATTATCGTGCCGAGGCGGGAGATTGAACGACTCCTGGTTCTTCTGCCAGTTCGTCAAGCAAAGAAAGAAACTTTGATTTCCTGACCCACCTGCACCCGAACGGAGGATCGTTCTTTTCCGGTGGAAATGCGCGTACCCCTTTCGGAAGGACAATGTAATCCATGCATACTCTCACTCCGTAGTCGCATGATTGCGAAGGAATCGTCCCGTCGAACACGCACTCGTACGAAACCCCCATTGAGCTGTATCCTTCATTGAAAACTTCGAGGTATCTGACGGCGCCGTAGGGCGCCGTTGGTGCTGTTGTTGGCACGGCAGGCTCCTTCGCGTTGCGTAGGAAGACAACGTATTCCTCGCCAAGCCTTCCCCCGATGAACGGACCGTAATAGAGCGACTTTCCCTTGGCTGTTCCTTTGAAGCTGGTCAGTACGACCGCTTTGTATAGGGCGGTCTTGTAATTCTCCGTATCGCCGGAGACGATGCGCACGACCGCCACCACGTCGGACATCTTGAACAGTTGTGCCAACTGGATCGTTCCGGGTTCAGTGATGGTAACCGTTTCCGTTGGCGGGTCCGTCTTTACGGTGACTGATTGCCCGGTGGTGATCCGCGGGGGAAGGACACAGACAAGAGTCAGTCCCGCCAAGAAGAGTGCGCTTTTCATAGCCAACACTATACCTCCATATGACGAAGCCTTGCAGGTATATTGGGGTTCCGTCTTCTGTATTATCCGTCAAGGTGTGTGTGGAAGAATGCCGCGATTCGGTGGCGGGCGTCCATGCAGGCCGGTTCGTTGTAGGCGATGCCGGCAAAGCGCATCAGGTCGAACCAGAAGCTTTCCTTGTTGTTCATGAAGGAGTGGCCGGCGTCGGGGTATTCCTTTACGTCGTGAGGGACGAGGGCGCGCTGCAAGGCCTGTTCGAGCTGGTCGGCGATGCCCTGCTCCCACTTGGCCTGCCCGCCGTAGCTGCCGACGACCGGGCAGGCTGTCTGGAGGAAGTCGTCGATATCCGCGGGGAGCTTGCCGCCGTAGTTGATGCTGGCGGCACTGAATCCATGGCCGGAGACCAGCAGCATTGCGAATCCGCCGCCCATGCAGAAGCCGATGACGCCGATTTTGCCGGTACAGTTGGGCTGGGCCGTGAGCCAGGCGCGGGCGGCCTCGACATCGTCGAAGGCGGGTCCGGACCGGGCAATGAGGTCGCGGATGACGGCGCGCAGGCAGCGCAACATTCCGCCCTTGTAATAAAGGTCAGGCGCCAGGGCGAGGAAGCCGGCCTCGGCCAGCCAGTCGGCCTGGTTGCGGTGGTCCTGGCTCATGCCGCCCACATCGTGCAGCACGACTACGCCGGGGACGGGGCGCGGAGTGGAGGGAACGGCGAGCCAGGCGGGCATCTGGCCGCGCGGGGTAGGGATGAGGACGTCGGGCATGGGTGTTCTCCCGGTTCTGGGGGCGGTATGGCCGCCGACAGACGATTCTACTCTCGATTCGTGCCAGAAGGATCAACGAATGCAAGCGCTTCATGGTCCCGTTCGTTGACTCTGGGGCGGGATTCGGGTATTCTGGAGTTCTTGCGCGGTGTTGCGCCTGGGGTCTGTGTGTGTTCACCCTGACCCGGCTGGCGGATTGCCTTTAGGGGTCCGCTGGAGCAGGCCTACCGGCTGCTGGACGTTGAATTTGCCCAGCCCAGCCAGAGCCCTACGAGGGCCAGCCCCCGCAATCCTCACCCGAACAGATTTGTTTGGCAGTGGGTGGAATTGAGGCCCGTGCGCTTGTTTGCGCGGGCAAAGGCGCTTTGCGTTGTAGTTTTTGGTTGAGATTGTCTGTACGGCAGGCCGGGGTGACCCGCAATCCTTTGCCGGGCAGGGTGTTTAGAGGGCAGGAGAGAGATGGGTACCTTTGTTCCGAGCGGCAAGGATATTGACCGCAAGTGGTATGTGGTGGATGCCAGCGGCAAGACGCTGGGGCGTCTGGCGACCAAGGCAGCCGACTTGCTGAGCGGCAAGCTGAATCCCCGCTATGTGCCGTACATCGATATGGGCGATCACGTGATCGTCATCAACGCGGAGAAGGTGCGGCTGACCGGCCTGAAGGCCGAGAAGAAGCTGTATCGCCGCTACACCGGTTTCCCCGGCGGGTTGCGCGAGGAATCGTTCACGCGCCTGTTGAACCGCAAACCGGAACAGATTTTGGAGCAGGCCATCAAGGGCATGTTGCCCAAGAGCAAGATGGGCCGCCAGATGGCTACGAAGCTGAAGGTCTATCGCGGCGACAAGCATCCCCACCAGGCGCAGCAGCCGGTGGCTTTGGAAGTGGCATAAGACAGGGAATAGGGAACAGGGAATAGGGTTTTGGCCGGGATCGGAAGACCCGGCGGAGAGAGCGGAGAATGGCAGATCTGGTTCAGTATTACGGGACGGGACGGCGCAAGTCGGCGATCGCGCGCGTCTTTCTGCGTCCCGGCACAGGCGAGTGGAAGGTCAACGGCAAGGCATTCGAAGTGTACTTCGTGACCGAGCAGCAGCGCGTGGCCGCCAAGCGCACGCTGGCGCTGACCGAACTGGCGGGGACCTTCGACGTGGTGACCACCGTGAAGAGCGGCGGCGTATCCGCGCAGGCCGATGCAGTGAA
>CABDXY010000172.1_pt1 | contig 17854 bp, 14 predicted proteins | sample 3131871 | NCBI WGS metagenome assembly CABDXY01 (sample SAMEA5534336, study PRJEB31848) | metagenome | biome: tundra; feature: field; material: soil | place: USA | collected 2013-05 | depth 0.15 m
TCACATCCAGCGACGAAACCGGCTCATCCAGAATCAGCAGCTTCGGCCTCAGCGCCAGTGCGCGGGCAATGTTGATGCGCTGCCGCTGCCCGCCGGAGAACTCGTGCGGATGCCGCCCCAGCGCCGAATCATCCATCCCCACCTCGCCCAGCAGCTCGACGGCCTTGGCGCGCAAGCTGGCGCGGTCCGTCCTGATCCCCGCCTCATGCCGATGGATCACCAGCGGCTCGGTGACGATCTCCAGCACCGTCATGCGCGGATTCAATGCGGCATAGGGGTCCTGGAAGACCGGCTGCATCTGCCGCCGCAGCCGGCGCAACTGCGCCCGTGAAGCCCGCGCCACGTCGATGCCGTTCACGCGCACATTGCCCCGGCTCGGCTCGACCAGCCCCAGAATCATCCGCGCCAGCGTCGTCTTGCCCGAGCCCGATTCGCCCACCAGCCCCAGCGTTTCTCCGGTCTCGACGGAGAGCGACACATCCTCCACGACGGTCTGCAGTTCCGTCCGCAGCCCCGCCTGTCTCGGATAGCTCTTTGAAACCGCATCGACTTCAACCAACGCCATGGATCGATGGTAAATGCGCGTTGGTTCAGAGGCTGCGAAAAATGGCTGATTTTCAGGAAAGTGCCCGAAAAGCATACCTCTGGGGCTAAAGCCCAGCATTTATTCGGGGCGTTTACGGCACCCTTCGGCAGGCTCAGGGCAGGCTTTGAAGTCGTGCCCTTTCAAGACGAGCGAGGCCTAATCCAGCCTGGGGTGCAGCTTGTGGAAGCCGGTAGCCTCCTGGTAGGCCGAGGCAAAGGCGGCCAGCTTCGCGTCCTGGTAATGGCCGGCCAAAAAGGTCAGCGAGACAGGCGTCCCCGGGCCGCCTATGTCGTCGTGGTCGCCGTCGTCGATCGCGGGCGGTTTGGGAGCGTCCGCGCCGCGCAGTCCGTTGGGCAGGATCAGCGCGGGGTGACCGGTGAGGTTGGTTGCTATCAACTGCGTATCGGTGCTTGGCGTCACGATGATGTCCACCTGCTCGAACAACGCCGAAACCTGCCGGATGGCCAGTGTCCGCGCGCGGTTGGCCTGGATATATTCGACAGCCGGGTAAAAGCGGGCGATGCGGAAGGCGTTTGGCCAGTCTTCGATGCCCTGCTCGGTCAGCAGCCGGTCGCGGCCGGAGATCGTCAGGTCGTCGAAGGCGGCGGCAGCCTCGGCGGTAAGCAGAGGAACCATGGCATCGTAGGGCAGCTTGGGCAATTCCACCGGAATCAGCTTCACCCCCATCGCTCGCAGCTTGTCCAGCGCGGCCAGTTCGTAGCGCCGGTCGTAGTCGCGCCGCGCGCGAGCTTCTCTCATCTGGGTATTGCTGTCCTCGCGCTTCTTCTTCTCTTCGGTGGTTTCGTTGGCCTTGGGCTCGGCCGGCTTGAGCGGCGGCGGCGCGTCAAACTCGCTCTTCAGATAGCCGATGCGCAGCTTCTTCCAGTCGGCAAAGGCCATCGGAACGTCATCTGTATTTGCCACCGCTGTGTCTTTGCCGTCAGGGCCATAGATGGCGTTGAGAATCGTCGCGCAGTCTTCCGCCGAGCGGGAGATTGGACCCAGTTTGTCCATGGTCCAACTGAGAGCCATGGCGCCGGTGCGCGGCACAAAGCCAAAGGTGGGGCGCAGGCCGGTAACGCCGCAGCGCGTGGAGGGCGAGGAGATCGACCCCAGCGTCTCCGAGCCGATGGCAAAGGCCACGCACCCGGCAGCCACGGCGCTGGCAGAACCCGCCGAAGACCCGCTCGAACCCTGCTCCTGATTCCACGGGTTGCGCGTTCGCCCGCCAAACCACTTATCGCCCATGGCCAGCGCGCCCAGCGTGAACTTGGCCACCAGCACGGCTCCAGCCGCGTCCAGCCGCTCGACCACGGTCGCGTCCTCGTCAAACGACTGATGCTCGAATCCGCCCGCGCCCCAAGTCGTCGGATAGCCTTTGACCGCCAGCAGATCTTTGGCACCCCAGGGGATCCCATGCAGCGCCCCCCGGTACTTGCCTGCGGCGATTTCCTCATCCGCCTTCCGGGCCTGCGCCAGCGCACGCTCTTCCATCAAGGTGATCACAAAGTGCAGCTTCGAGTCGTAGCGCTTGAGGCGGGCGAGGTACATCTTGGTGAGCGCGACTGCGGTGACCTTCTTCCACTCCAGCAGTTCAGCGATCTCTCCAATGGACGCGAATGCGAGATCTTCGATGTGCGCAGGCGAATTGGGAATCGAGGAGATGCCGGGACCGACAATGACTTCGCCCAAAGCCTTCTTTTGATCTGCGCAGGCATCTTTCGCCGGTTCTGTGTCGGATTCGGCTCTCGCTGCCGGCAGCGGATGAAAGACAAACGCCGGCGGAACGGAGTTGGCCAGCTTGAGTGCGCGGATAGGCTCATACGAGCCTCGCTGGTCGTTCAGCCCATCCAGCATCAACTTCTTCTGCTCCGCAGTAAACGGCCCAACCCCTGCCAGCAAGGCGGCCTGGTCGAGCATCTCCGCGGTGATCTTCGGCTGCTCATGGGGCTTGGCTTCCGGCGCAGCTTCCTGCGCCTGCGCGGCCAGCGTGTACAGAATCCCGGGCAGCAGCGCGGAAGTAATCCCGGCCCGGCTGCAAGCGGTGAGAAATCCTCGACGATCCAGTGTCATCCCGATCCTTCCTGTTCTTACTCCACCGGGAAGGTTACCACCGCCAGCCGGGAAAGGGCAGTGCTCAGGGCTTGGATAACAGCGCCTTCAGCCGCATCTCGATCGTCTTCAGATCGGTTTCGCCTTGAAACCGCGCGCGAACTTCCCCATTTCTGTCGATCAGGTACGTCAACGGCAGTCCAAGAACTCCGCCGTACAGTTCTCCGAGCTTTTCGTCGCCCATCGCCACGGGATAATTCAGCTTCTGCTTTGCATAGAGTCCGCGGACCAGCGCGGGGTCGTCATCCATCGAGATTCCGATGACCTGCAATCCTTGTGGGCCGTATTGCCGCTGCCATTGGACGAACCTCGGCATCTCAAGCTGGCACGGGGCGCACCAGGTGGCCCAGAAGTTCAAGAGCACCACCTTTCCCCGGAGGCTGGCGAGGTCGAGGTTTCCGCCGCTCAAGTCGCGGCGTGTAAACTCGGGCGCCTTCTTGTTGAGGAGGGACTCCGCCGCGAAGGCAGCTCGCGCGCCAGCGGCGGCGAAGCCGGCCCCCAGCAGCAAACTTGCCATCATGAGGCCTGAAATCCAGGTCCGCGCCCCAGTGACCGCGTCCGGCCCGGCCAACGCCTCGCCGCGCGAACCGCCGCTAGCGGCCGCGCTCAACCGGGTACCCCTTGTCAACCCAATCCGCCCCGAGGTTGCCGGCGATATAGAGAGCCTTCACGTTGGTGAATCCCAGATCGCGCAGCAGCTTGAACGCGGGTCCGATGTTGGGGCAGCGGCTCCACGGGCAACAGCCGCAATAGAGCACGATGAAGGTCTTCCGGGGGAGCGGCGCCACCCTGTCTTGCAGTTGCTTCAGGCCCGAGGTTTGCGACCCGGCCCCGGCATATTCGGCCCCCGCGATATGAGCCTCGGCAAACAGCAGGTGCGAACCCACTTGCAACACCAGTGGCTTGTTTGCGCCCTGGGCGTGCAACAGGCGATTCAACTCCTCGGGCTGAAGCAGTTGCGTGCTGGGAATTGAAAAGGCGCTGTCAGACGACGGCGCGCCCCCACTGAACTGTGCGTGAATCTGTGTGTGCGCGGCAAGCAGCGTTGCCAGAACAGCGATCGTTCCCGATCTTTGAACCAGGCCAAATCTCATTGGGGCCTCTCCGCAACCAGTCTAACCCCGCAAACACCACCTGCGTGCTACCGCCCGGTTGCGGATACGGTGAAGCGAACGGCTGGTTCTATACGTCGAGGTTCTTCACATCCAGCGCATTGTCCTCGATAAATTTCCGCCGCGCCTCCACGTCTTCTCCCATCAGGGTGGTGAAGATGAGATCGGTTTCGGCGAGGTCTTCGAGCTTTACCTGGAGCAGTGTGCGGCGGTCGGGGTCCATGGTGGTTTCCCAAAGCTGCGTGGAGGTCATCTCGCCCAGGCCCTTGTAGCGCTGCACCGAGTATTCCTTCTTGCCCTGTTCGACGATGTGGGCGAAGAGTTCGCGGGCAGTCTGTTTTTCCACCGGCTCGCGCAGGATGCGGGCTGCGCGGCGGGGTTGTTTGGCGTCCGCCTGGACTTCCGCGCTCTCGGCTTCCGCTCCTTCGGCGTCCTCGGGGCTTGCCTCGACTACGGCTGCGTCCTTGGCGGCGTACTCGATGAGGAAGGGCGGCTCGAGAAATTCCTTGATGAGGATGTACTTGGACATCATCTGTTTGAACTCGGGGCTGGAGGCGAGGGCCCAATCGATGCAGCGCGTGGCGCCCTGCGCATCGGTAAAGCAGACGGACCAGGTGTGGTGCTCTTCGTCCTCGACCGGATCGCCGAGGGCTTTGAACTGGAACTCGTCCGCCAGTTCGGTGAGTTGGGAGTGCAACAGGGCCAGCCTGGGAGGAATCTCGCTCTCGGATTTGGAGGCGAAATCGGCGCGGTGAACGAGTTCGGCGCGGGCCAGCAGTTCCGTCAACTTTTCGTTGCGGATGCGCTTGTCCACCTTTTCGACGAAGCCGAGGTACTCGTTTAGGGTACCCATGAAGCGGGTCAGGCCGGCGCCCTCGATGCGGCTGGCGCTCTCGCCGTGGCGGACGATCATTCCCTCCGACGCGCGGTTGACCATCACCCTCACAAACTCGCGATCGTCCTTGATGTACTGCTCGAAGCGGCCCTTCTTGATCTTGTAGAGCGGCGGCTGCGCGATGTAGATGTTGTCGCGCTTGATCAGCTCGGTCATGTGGCGGAAGAAAAATGTGAGCAGCAGGGTACGGATGTGCGAGCCGTCCACGTCGGCGTCGGTCATGAGGATGATCTTGCCGTAGCGAATCTTGGTTGCGTCGAAGTCGTCCTTGCCGATGCCGCAGCCGAGGGCGGTGATCATGGCGCGGATTTCCTCGTGGCCGAGCATCTTGTCGTAGCGCGCCTTTTCGACGTTGAGGATTTTGCCCTTGAGGGGCAGAATGGCCTGGAAGCGGCGGTCGCGGCCCTGCTTGGCGGTGCCTCCGGCGCTCTCGCCCTCGACCAGATAGAGTTCGCACCGGTCGGGGTTGCGCTCACTGCAGTCGGCCAGCTTGCCGGGCAGGCCGCCGCCGTCCAAAGCGCCCTTGCGGCGGGTCAGGTCGCGGGCCTTGCGGGCAGCCTCGCGGGCGCGCGAGGCCTCGATAGCCTTGTTGATGATGCGCTTGGCGATGGGCGGATTCTGCTCCAGGAACATGCCCAGCCGCTCGTTGACAAAGGCCTGCACCGTGCCGGCGATGTCGGAGTTGAGCTTGCCCTTGGTCTGGCCCTCGAACTGCGGCTGCGACAGCTTGACGCTGACCACCGCCACCAGCCCCTCGCGCACGTCGTCGCCGCTCAGGTTCTCCTTCATGTCCTTGAAGAGGCCGAGCTGCTGGCCGATGGCGTTGATGGTGCGGGTGAGCGAGGTGCGGAAGCCGGACAGATGCGAGCCGCCGTCCACCGTATTGATGTTGTTGGCAAAGCTGAACACGGTCTCCGAGTAGCTGTCGTTGTACTGCAGGGCAATCTCGATTGCGACACCATCGCGCTCGGCCTCCATCACGATCGGCTTCTCGTGCAGCACCTGCTTGCCGCGATTCAGGTGCTTGACGAACTCGGCGATGCCGCCGGCGTAGCGGAACTCGGCGCGCCGGGCGTCGCCGGTCTTGGGATCGGCGGTGCGCTCGTCGGTGAGCGTGATCTCAAGGCCCTTATTCAGGAAGGCCATCTCCCGCAGCCGCTGGGCCAGCGTGTCGTAGTTGAACTCGGTGGCGGTCATGATGCTCTTGTCGGGTAAAAAATGGACTTTGGTCCCGCGCCTCTTGCTCGTCCCCGCCTGGCGCAGTTCGCTGGTGGGGGCGCCGCAACTGAAGTCCATCTCCCAGGTGTGGCCGTCGCGCCAGATCTCCACGTTGAACTCCTGGCTGAGAGCGTTCACGCAGCTCACGCCCACGCCGTGCAGGCCGCCGGAGACCTTGTATGTCGAGGCGTCGAACTTGCCGCCGGCGTGCAGCTTGGTCAGCACCACCTGCACAGCCGGCATCATCTGGCCGTTGGGCAGGGGCATCAAGTCCACCGGAATGCCGCGGCCGTCATCGACCACCGTGATCGAGTTGTCCACGTGGATGATGACGTCGATCTTCTTGCAATAACCGGCCAGGGCCTCGTCCACGGAGTTGTCCACCACCTCATAGACCAGATGGTGCAGTCCCATCTCGCCAGTTGAGCCGATGTACATGGCCGGGCGCAGGCGCACCGCCTCAAGGCCTTCGAGGATTTTGATGTTTTCGCCGGTGTAGCTGTCGTTATCGCCGTGAATCGGGGTACTCGTAACTGCTTCAGTCACCATAGGATTCCGTTCGCAGGGCTTTCGCTTCGAGCTCCAGACGGGGCGCGGTCTCCAGATTGCGGTTCCGGGTCGAAAATCTGGGACTAACCGCTTGAAAGACGGGGGCTTTACGCGAATTTACCTGGTCTTATTTTAGCATGCGGGGAGGGTGTAAGGGGAGGGACGAGGCATGGCCGCAAAACCGGTTGCCGTCAATAGATTGCCAACAAAGAATATGACGTTAGTAACCACGCCGTCACTCGTTGTTTATTTGTCTTAAATAGATGGACTTGCAGACAATTTTCCTCTATGATTTTAGCGTTAGGAAGACGTTTTTCCTGTCAATTCAAATCCGAAGGGTTACTAATTATGAGACTCGCCATCCGCATCTTCGCTCTGTCCGTTGTCGTCGCCGGCGCCGCCGCCGCTGCCACCACGTCCAAGTCCGCGCCCGCTGTTCCCAGCCACCAGTCGGCCACCGCCAGTTTGCCGACTCCGGGATGCGGGCCCTACATGCCTACTTGTTTCGCGCAATCCCCCACTTCCAGCAAATAGACGCGAAGGGTAATGGCACGAAAGTTCTAGAAAAATCCGTTTTTCGGTTGAGCGGTGAGGCATTTGGCGCTATTATGAGAGTGTTCTCAGGATGGTGAGTAGGCCTTTATGCCTTTAAATCTCGCAATGTCCGTGATGAGCGTGGCGGAGTTCCTTCTGTGGGCTGCGCTTGGCTTCCTGTTCTGGAAGAAGAACCTGCAACAGCGTTTTCCGTCAATGAGCGCCTATCTGGCGTTGCGCGTAGTATCGACGCCGGTGCTGCTAGTTCTTATCTACGTTCAGTCGCAGCCGTGGGGACGCCATCTCTTTGTGGCCTACTTCTTCACCTATTGGGCGGTATACATCGCCAGCGCCGTGCTGTTGTTCTTCATCTGCATAGAGGTTTTCCGCTCCGCGTTTTCGGCGTTCTCAGGGTTGATGAGGCTCGGGACCGTGGTCTTTCGCTGGGCAGTTCTGGCCTCGGTGATCGTTAGCCTGTCTACGATCTCTTTCGCGCACAGGGGAATTCTCATCATTCCCGACATTGCTTATGGGTTGATGCGCTCGGTCAGCATCGTTGAGTTATGCCTGCTTGGCTTCCTGTGCCTGAGCATGAATGCGTTGCGTCTCTCCGTCCGTGACATGACCTTCGGAATCGCCCTGGGCTTTGGCCTGATGTCCGCCAACGACTTCGTTCATTCGTTGTTGGTTTCAAAGTTCACTTCGCTGACCGCCCCCTTGCAGTTCGTCTATGAGTCGGTGATTCTGTTCGCGCTGGGCACCTGGGTAGCCTACTGCGCGCTGCCTGAGTCGGCCCGTCAGCCCGTGGTCATGCCGGCGAACTCGACCATCTACCGCTGGAACGAGATTGCTTCCGCGCTGGGCCACACCGGAACCCAGGTTGCCGCCCGGCAGCCCGCCAACAGCTTCTTCCTCACCGACGTCGAGCGGGTCGTCGAGAAGGTGCTTACCCGGAACCTGAAGGGCCGCGAATCGGAGACGTTAGAGCACATTGGTTAACGGCAAAAAGGCCGAACCCCAATGCAGAGGGCTGACCCGGATTTCGATTGAGCGGCAGGACATTCGGCGCTATTCTGAGATTGTTCTCAGAATAGCGAGAGGCTTTTTATGTCTTCACAGACTGCGATGTCCCTGATGAGTGCGGCGGAGTTTATGCTTTCGGCCGTACTCGCCTTCCTGTTCTGGAAGAAGAAGCTGCATCGCCGCTTCCCTGCGATGGCGGATTACCTGGCCTTGCGCGTGGCGTCGACGCCGGTACTGCTTGCTCTGTTGACAGGCCAAGAGAGGGTGTGTGGCCGCTATTGGGGTGTGATGTATTTTTCGATTTTCTGGGCAGTGTATTTCGCCAGCGCGGTGTTCCTCTTCTTCATCTGCATGGATGTCTTCCGCTCGGCGCTTGCGGCGTTGCCAGGACTGATGAGGCTGGGGACCGTGATCTTTCGCTGGGCGGTCCTGGCCTCGGTGATCGTTAGCATCTCTACGATCTCCTTTGCACACCGGGGAATTCTCGTCATTCAGGATATCGCCAACGGATTGATGCGCTCGGTCAGCATCCTTGAGTTGTGCCTGCTTGCCTTCCTGTGCCTGAGCATGAATGCGCTGCGCCTCTCGATGCGCGATATGGCCTTCGGAATAGCCCTGGGCTTCGGCCTGATGTCAACCAATGACTTTGTCGTATCATCCTTGATATCCCGCAACACAACGCTGACGGATTCCTTGCAGTTCGTTTACCAATCGGTGATTCTGGCCGCGTTGGGCACCTGGATAACCTATTGCGCCTTGCCTGAGCCGGTCCGCAAGCCGGTGATGATGCCGGCGAACTCGACCATCTACCGCTGGAACGAGATCGCTTCCGCCGTGGGCCACGCCGAAACCCAGGTTGCCGTGCGGCAGCCCGCCAAAAACTTCTTCCCCTCCGATGTCGAGTTGGTACTCGTGACGGTGCTGAAGCGGAGCCTGAAGGACAGGGAATCCGAAACCTAAGTATGCAACGATGAACACCAAAAAGGCCGAACCCGCCGGGTCCGGCTTTTTTCATCGGGCGCAAGCGCGTTCAACCAACGCGTCCGCGCATAAGAAAAGGGTCACGGGGACACCGTGGCCCTTCCTGTTGAGTTTGAGCCTTCTTACTCGGCTGCAACCGGCTCGATCGAGGCAAATCGCCCGCGGTTGCCGCGGTCTACGAATTTCACCCGGCCCGTGACCTTGGCGAAGAGCGTGTCGTCGGAGCCCCTGCCCACGTTGACGCCGGGCTTGATGCGGGTGCCGCGCTGGCGCATGATGATCGAGCCGCCGGTAATCAGTTCGCCGGCAAAGGCCTTTACGCCCAGCCGCTGCGCATTGGAATCGCGTCCGTTTGTGGAGCTGCCTCCACCCTTCTTATGTGCCATTGCCCTATCCCCTTCTCAATTTGCTGCGCTGCCTCGGTTGGCGGCGGTATAGGTCACGCCGTCGGCCTCGATGGCCTTGATGCGCACCTCGGTAAAGTTCTGCCGATGCCCCTGCAGCTTCTTGTACTGCTTCTTCCGCTTCAGGTGGAAGACCAGGATCTTGTCTCCGCGGCCCTCCCCGAGCACCTCGGCGGTCACCTTGGCGCTGGCCGGCTGGGCCAGGGTTCCGGGCTCGCCGCTGACTGCCAGCACATCGCTGAACTCGACGGTCTTGTCCTCTGAAGCGACACTCTCAATCTTCACCACGTCGCCTGGAGCGACCCGGTACTGCTTACCGCCGGTGCGAATAACCGCGTACATAACCCCTCCAGCGCGGCTCCCGCTGCGGCGGGTGCGCTCATGCATCCAAAATAGCTCGGGCGGAAACTTCTGCGCCGCGGTACGCTCAAGCCCGCAAACTTCAGGCGAACGTCTGGCTCCACGGCAACAGGCAGGAATCGCCAAACTAGTGTAGTGTACCGGCTTTGTGGGCCAAAGGTCAATTTGCACTGACTACGGTGCATCCCGGCCGCATCGGCCACAGCCGCCGCAACCCCGGCAGCGTAAACCCCCAGCGCAACTCCGCCTGCTGGAAGAGATACACGGTCAGGAGGACGAAGATCGGCTCCAGCGGGTTGCGGAAGCGCGATCCGGCGTTGATGAAGTAGTAAATGGCCGGCAGCAGAACCGCGGCCCATGCGAACAGGCCCGCCGCGGGAAGCCTGCGGCGCAGCGCCAGCAGCAGGCCGAGAATCCCGGTAATCGAGCCGAAACAGTGCGCCACTTCGCGAACGTTCTCCGCCGCGGCAGGCCCGGTGGTGTGGGGCACGCCGGCCCAGAACATGTAGAACCGCAGCGCCGCCAGCTTCCAGAAATGCACGGGATAGGCTCGGGCCCACTTCCACGCCAACTGTCCGCGCATCCGCACGTAGGCCAGTTCGCCCATCCGGGCATAGAGCTGGTGCTCCGGCGCCGCCTCCATGGTGGGCACGGTCGCTCCCCACGGAAAGCCCATCGACTCCGGCGCCCAGGCCATGGCTGCTTCCGCGCCAAAGTTGCCCCGCGTGGGAATGAAGGCGTGAAACACCAGCGCGTTGCGCACCACCCAGGGCGTGGCCACCGCAACGCACGCCGCTGCCGAGAGCAGAGCCAGCGCCGCCCCCTTTAGTAGATTTTTCCGCTGCGGCAAGCCGGCAAGAATCCACACTCCCTGGATGGGCGCCATCAGCAGCAGGGTCGGATTGGTCATGGAGATGGCTCCCCACAGCAGTCCGAACAGAGCCCAATCCCGCGCTCGATGCGCTTCCGCGGCGCGCCCGCCTGTGCCCCGCATCCGCATGCCCAGCACCAGCACCGCGGCAAAGATCATGGTGGAGAAAGACATCTCCCACACCCACTTCACGCCGTACTGCATGATTCCGGGATAGAGCGCCCACAACCACGCCGCCCAAAGCCCGTTGCGCCGCCCCGCCACGCGCACTCCCATCTCAAAGACCAGCGGCGCGGTGAGAGCCTGGAACAGGCTGTTGAGGACCATGATCACCCACGCCGACAGCGCCGAGTAGATGCCGAAGACCTTGAAGATCGCGGCCAGCAGCAGCGTGAACCCCGGAACCATCCAGGCGGTCGGGCCGGTGTCGCCGCTGAACGGGGAACTGTACCCGTGCCCGCCCGCCACCGACGCTGCCACCCGGCCCGTCTCCCAGGCAAATTCGAAGTGGTGATTGTAGGGCGTGATGCGGTAGGTGTGGGCCAGGGTGATATAGGCCACCCGCACCAGGAATGCGGTCCAGAAGATCGCCCTGGGCGCGCGAAAGCGGTCTTCGGAACAAGGCGCGGCAAGCTGGCTCATGAAATCCACTTTAATAGACGCAGAATCCCCATCTCCGCCGCCCGCGAGTGTGCTGACACATTCTGCCGCGCCAGGATAGCCTCGCGGTTCTCCGCATAGTACCTGTAAGCCAGGGTGAGCATCTCGCTGTTGGTCACCGTGGGCCGCCAGCCCATCGCCTTCCGGATGCGGGTGGTGTCGAAGACGAAATCCTCGGCGATCATCCGGTAGTGATAGGGGCCCAGCGGCGAGATTTTCAGCCTGTGCGCCAGCCGCATGGCGGCCAGCGCCGGCGCTTTGGGCAGTGAACGCACCCGCGAACGGCTGCCGGCCTCGGCGATGACGGCCTCGTAGCACTCCCGCAGGCTGGGAACGTTGTCGCTGCCCACGTGGAATGTGCCCGAGCCTGCAAAATCCACTGCCTGCACGCATGCCTGCGCCAGATCGCCCGCATGGATGAACTGGTAGCGATTGCCGCCCGAGCCAACCACCCACACCGTCTTGTTCTCGCGGATGAACTCGAACAGAATCGCCAGCAGCCCCAGCCGCCCGCTGTCGATGATCGTGGGGCAGCGCAGAATCACCACATCGAGGCCGTCCGCAAACTGGCCCAGCAGCTTCTCGCCGGCCAGCTTTGACTCCCCGTAGACCTCCGCCGGCGCGGGCGGATCGTCTTCCCTCACCGGACGCCCCATGTTGCTGGCCCACAGGCAATTGCTGGAAGTGAACACCAGCTTCCGCACCCCCGCCTCGCGCGCGCACCGGGCAATCACGCCGGTTCCGTCCACGTTGCTGGTCCACAGCAGTTCGCGTTCCATGCGGCCGTGCGCCAGCATCGCGGCAATATGAAACACGGCGTCGAACTTGTGCGCGGCAAACACTCGCCGCATGGCCTGTTCGTCGCGAATGTCCGCCTGCAGGCTGGTGAGCGCGGGATGCCGGGCCGTGTCCGGCACCAGGTCCACGCTGACCACCTCGGCTCCGTCGGCCAGCAGCCTGTTCTTGAGAATGCCGCCAAAGAAGCCGGCCCCGCCGGTTACCAGAAATTTCGCCATAGCCGATCCCGTACCATGCCCTTTTCAGAACCCGGACCCAGGCCGGCAGAGGCGGGTCCGATTCGTCCCCATCATATCATTCAGCGGATAACCCATAATCAAATCAATGGTTTGAGAGAGGAAATCCGGGCCGCTCCATCAGCGTTGCGGCGGAACGACGTAGAAAAGAATGGCAAAGTAGTGGGCGATGCTGCCGGCCAGCACAAACACATGCCAAGTGGCATGGAAGTAGCGCAGCCGGTCGAAGGCGAAGAACAGAATGCCGAACGTGTACGCCAATCCGCCCGCGCCCAGCCACATCACCGCGCGCCAGCCGATTGCATGGGCCAGCAGCCCGGCCGCAAAGATCCCGAACCAGCCCTGAAACAGGTAGACCAATGCCGACGCCACGGCGAACCGGTCTACGGCGAAGCTCTTGAACATCACACCGGCCACGGCCAGCGACCATTCAACGCCAAACACAAACCATCCCACCGGCCCATGCAGCGAGACCAGCGTGAAAGGCGTGTAGGTGCCGGCAATCAGCAGGTAGATGGAGGAGTGGTCCAGCACTCGGAACACATGCCGCGCCCGCGTCCGCACCAGCGAGTGGTAGAGCGTGGAACACACGTAAACAAGCACCAGGGTACTGGCGAAGATCGTGCAACTGGCGATCTGCCAGGCGGTTCCCCGCGTTGACGCGGCAATCAGGTAGACAGCGCCCACTACGGCGAGTACGGCGCCTATCCCGTGCGTAATCGCATTGGCAAGAATATCGCCCAGTTTGGTTTGGGTTTGCACAAGTTGATGATAGTCCGCGCCGGATAGGAGAGCACGCCGGCTCGGATCGCTCAAGCGCGCCGGATGAGATTGGCGTCCCCCACGGGATTTGGACCCGTGTTATCGCCGTGAAAGCCGGCCGCGGGCCGGGAAGCAAAGGCCGTTCCCGCCGCAGGACGCATCCCCTTGACGGGCATTTGGCACTCTTGCTCCGCGCTGTTGGAGTGAACGATCGCTCATTCCGAGACTCCCTCGATCGGAGTACAAGGCCGTTTTCCGGCTGGACGGAATCCTGGCGACCCGCTGTGCTATTCTGGTTTTCTCCCGGATAGTACAACCCATTGGGAGTGGCTCACCGTCACCTCCTTATACTTTTTGTATGCGCAAGCTACTGGCTCTCGTTCTGGTTCTACCGGCGCTGGTTCTCACGGTCCTGGCGCTTGGCGGTCCTTTGCCAGGCCAGGAGCAGCCGCCCTCGCCGATACGTTTCGAACTCAAGAAGCTCCCGTTTCATCTTGAAAACGACGCCAGCCCCGCCAAGAACCCTCCGGAAACCATGGCCGGCGGCGTAGCGGTCTTCGACTATAACGGCGATGGCCGGCCGGATATCTTTTTCACCAATGGCGCCGACCTCGCGACCATGAAGAAATCCTCCCCCAAGTACTCCAACCGGCTCTTTCGCAACGACGGCAACGGCGTCTTTACCGACGTGACGGCAGAGGCCGGGCTGGCAGGCAGCGGATTCGATATCGGGGTCGCTGTCGGCGACTACGACAATGACGGCTTTCCGGATCTTTTCGTCACCGGCGTTCACGGCAACACGCTCTACCACAACAACGGCGACGGAACGTTTACCGACGTGACCAAAAAGGCCGGCCTGGATAAGTGGAACGATCCGGAGTACGGCCCGTTGTGGGCGGAGGCGGCGGTCTGGGTGGACGTGAACAATGACGGCCTGCTCGATCTGTTCATTGTCAACTACCTGCAATGGAGTTACTCCGACCAGCCACGGTGCCTCAATAGGGGCGTCGCGGACTATTGCCACCCCCGCTACTACAAGGGGCTTCCCAACCAGCTCTTTCTCAATCAGGGCGACGGCACCTTCAAGGATGTTTCCAAGGAGTGGGGTATTCGGGACCACGTGGGCAAGGGGATGGGCGTGGGCATGGCGGACTACGACCTGGACGGCAGGCAGGACCTGTTTGTGACCAACGATGCCGAATATCACTTCCTTTTCCATAACATGGGAAACAAGTTTGAGGAAGTGGCTTTTCAGGCCAATGTCGCGCTGCCGGAGGATAACGTGTTCATCTCCGGGATGGGCCTGGATTTTCGCGACATCAATAACGACGGCTATCCGGACATCGCCTATGTCGCGCTCAACAACCAGACGTTTCCAATCTACCTGAACACCGGGAAAGGCGATTTCGTCGAAGTGACGGCGCCAAGCGGTATGCGCGCGCTCAGTATGCCCATGGCGGGCTACGGAGCGGCGCTCTACGACTTCGACAACGATGGCTGGAAAGATCTGTTTGTGACGCGAGGACACGTTCTTTCGACGTGGGCTCCCGGAGCCACTATCAAACAGCCAAACGCTGTCTTTCGAAATCTCGGCGCGAGCGGGAAATGGGCAGCCCTGACATCCGAGGCGGGCTTCGTCAACTCGACTTCCGCCCGCCATCGCGGGTGCGCCTTCGGCGACTTCGACGGGGACGGCCGCATCGATGCGGTGGTAACCGCTCTGGACCGGGACGCTGAATTGTGGATGAACCGCAGTCCTAACGCCGGACACTGGCTGGATATTGCGCTGCGCGGCGTGAAAAGCAATCGCGACGGCATCGGAGCGCGCATCAAGGTCGTAACCAAGGCCGGGGTGCAATATAATCACCAGACTTCGAGCGTGTGCTATGCCTCATCGAGCCTGGGACCTGTGCACTTCGGTCTCGGCGCGGAGACTCGGGCGATAAAGGTTGAGATCGATTGGCCCAGCGGAATCGTGCAGACGCTCGAGAATGTCGGCGCCGACCGGATCGTGAAGGTTACAGAGCCCGTTCCCACGCCGACAGCCCCGAAATAAGAAGGCCGGGGCATCGATCCGTTACTGCCTGGGTGGTCCCAGCTTCGGCTGTTCGGCTTCGATCCGCTGCACGATCGCGCGTTCCCGCAGGCCATCTTCCGGGCGGTGCAGCTTGTAATATAGCGCAGCCAGATCTACGTGCGGATCGAGCCAGTTGGGGTCAGCTTTGACAAGATCTTCCAGTGTATTGACGGCGGCTGTGTAGTTGCCCAGGACGCTGTTCAGTTTCGCCATTTGGTAGCGCGCCGGCGCCGACTTGGGACGAAGCTGCAGCGCGAGTTCCAGAAGAGGTTTCGCCGCCTCGATATCCCTTTGACCCAGCCGGATGGTTCCCAGGTAAAGATTGGCGTCGAAGTCCATCGGATCCGCGCGCAGGGCGGCCTGCAACGCTGGAACGGCCGCTTCCTCATCTCCCATCCAAGCCCGAGCCGTTCCCGCCAGCGTATAGGCTCCGGAAATCGATGGATTCAATTCGAGAGCGGCGTCCAGATCGGCGCGAGCTTCGCTGTACTCTTTCCTGCTCAGGCGCGCGGCTCCCGCGGCGACGTAGGCATCGGCGGAATGAGTCGCGCGCGCCACTCTCTCCATGCGCGGAACTCCGTCGTCGTCTTTTCCGGAATGGATCTGGGCATAGGCGAGGACGTATTCCAAATCCATATTGCTTTCATGGCCCGCCTCGAGCGGGGCCAGCAATTCGGCGGCGTCTGCTTCTTTTCCCAGCTTGAGGTCGGTATAACCCAAAAACACGGCTGCCGATAAATCGAGGGGCTTGGCCGCATGCAAGGCTGCAAACTCCGCATGGGCATGCGAAAAATCGCCCTTCGTATAGTAAGCTCGCGCAAGATTCATGCGTATGTAGTAAGCCAGCTCCGCGTTATTTAGAACAGCCGCATTGTCCTGTACGCCGGAAAGTACGAGCGTGTCCTGCTCGATGGCAGCGTCCAACTGTCCTGTTGCCGCTAGAGCCACACCCAAGTTGGCTCGCGCTTCGGTCAGCCCTGGTTTTATCGCGAGAGCCTTCCGGTAGTCCTCGATCGCGGTCTGATAATCGCCGCTTTGCTGCGCGGCAAGTCCGCCTCGCAATAGCTCATCCGCATTTGTTGAAGGGGCTTGCTTCGGCGCTTGCCCGGCCGCTGCCTGCAGACCTGCCACAAGTAACAGAAAGCAAACGAATCGCATGCTTGCTAGGATAGAACATGCCGGCCTTTTCCGCGATAGGCGCTCGGCCACGAGCGTAATCCGATACCTGCCGGGAAATGGCATTTTGGATACTGCGGCGAAATTTGTTGACCGGCGGATTCAAGGTCCAAGTGCAACAAAGGCAACCCGAACAGGATCAAGCGGTTTCACCCTCTGCCCGGTGAGCAATATGCGGATGGAATAGCGAAAAGGGCCATGGATGCAGCTTCGCGGCATGTCTTGAGCCATTCGAGCGAAGTCGGAATCCATCCATAGTTGGGGAGGGTGGAGACTGGCGCCGGCCTTGATGCGGTACTCTGATTGCGCTACCTGCGCATCGCTTGAGTTTTCCTAAAACCTGTGGAGGCGCGCGGTTTTGCGCAGGCTGGATTCTGTTTGAAGGAAGTTTCACCCGCTCCCGTGGCCCAAAATCATGCCAATTCGAAGGATGCAGCGAGAAAAGCCGCCCGGCGCTCGGCCTGGGCTTCCGCATCCACCGGTGCGCGCGGCGCGCGGCGCGTGCTCGGAGCGGTATTGCTGCTGGCCGGGGCGCTGTCTGGCCTGGCGCTGGAGCCTTCGACGCCGTTGGCGAACTATGGCCGACAGGCGTGGGTGATGGAGAACGGGCTGCCGCAGAACACGGTCCAGGCGCTGGTGCAGACGCGGCAGGGGTTTGTGTGGCTGGGGACCGAGGTGGGACTGGTGCGGTTCGACGGGAATGGATTTCAAGTCTACGACAAGAACACGACGCCGGCGCTGCCTGGGAACGATGTGCGGTGTTTGCTGGAGACGCGGGACGGGGCGCTGTGGATCGGGACCAGCGAAGGACTTGCGCGGTGGAAAGATGGGACGGTTGCGGCGTTCACGACGAAGGACGGGCTGCCGGGGAGTGGGATACGAGGGCTGGCAGAGGCGAGCGATGGTGCGGTCTGGGCTTATACCGACGCGGGATTGGCGCGGCAGAGTGGAGGGCAGTTCAGGGTAAAGAGCTTCTGGGTTCCAGGGTCAAGGGTTACAACCGTTTCGAAGAGCGGACAGAGCAGTGCATGGTTGGACCCGGGCCTAAATGCAGGGAACGACTGGAACCAGCCTTCCCCGGTAGCGGGGCTCCCGGTGGATGCAAACGAATTTTTCGCTGAGTTGACGAATGGAGACATCGCAGTTGGGGTTAAGGACGCAATTGTTGTGATGAGCCGGGCACCCGCTACAGATACGCGGCTCGCTGCGGGGAAGGAGCTTCCGGGAAGCAAAATTCAGGCGCTGTTTGCGGACCGCGAAGGCACCCTGTGGATCGGGACCAATGCAGGGCTGGCGCGTATAGATGGGGGCAAGGTGCAACTGCTGCCGGTAACCGATCCGTTGGCCACGGCGAGTGTGCTGGCGCTGATGGAAGACCGCGAGGGCAATCTGTGGGCGGGGACCGAGACCGGCGGGCTGCATATTCTGCGCGATCAGCGCTTCCGCACCCTCGGTGCGCGGGAAGGACTATCATCCGACGCTACGACCACGGTGGTGGAG
>CABDXY010000176.1_pt1 | contig 17693 bp, 18 predicted proteins | sample 3131871 | NCBI WGS metagenome assembly CABDXY01 (sample SAMEA5534336, study PRJEB31848) | metagenome | biome: tundra; feature: field; material: soil | place: USA | collected 2013-05 | depth 0.15 m
TAATTGCTATATGAAGCCGGGGGGATATCGGGTGAGATGGGGGCATGGACAACCCCTTGAGATATTTCGCTGAGTTGCGCGACCCGCGAGTGGAGCGGACGCGCGCGCATTTACTGGAAGAGATTCTGTTGCTGGCCATCGCGGCGGTGTTAAGCGGGGCTGGAAGCTGGAACGAGATTGAGGACTATGGCAAGGCCAAACGCCCGTGGTTCAAGGGTTTTCTGCAGTTGCCTGGCGGTATTCCTTCGCACGACACGTTTAACCGGGTGATTTCCGCGCTGGACCCTGCCGAGATGGAGAAGGGCTTCGCGGACTGGGCGGTATCCATTGCCAAGCTGACGGCTGGCGAAGAGGTGGCCATCGACGGCAAGGCACTTTGCGGTACACGCGAGGCAGGCAAAAAGACTCTGGCGCATATGGTTTCGGCCTGTGCCAGCGCCAACAATCTGGTGTTGGCCCAACGTCCGCCGCGACGGATCGATGACAAGTCCAACGAAATCACGGCCATCCCAAAGCTGCTCGACGCACTGGAGTTGAGCGGGACCGTGATAACCATCGATGCGATGGGCTGTCAGCGGGCCATCGCCAGCCGGATTGCCGACAAGAAGGTCGATTACATTCTGGCCGTCAAGGAGAATCAAGGCATCCTTCTGGAAGAGATCAAGGACTCGTTTCAAATGCTGGCCGCCGATGCAGTGGCCGAAGAAGTCGACTGTGGCCACGGCCGGGTCGAGCAACGCCGCTGCTCGGTGATTGCGGACCTGAGCCTGATCGAAAAGGCCTCCGAATGGGCGTCGTTACAGGGCCTGGTGCGTATTGAGTCCGAACGCTACCACAAGGCAACGGGCAAAACCGAGAGAGAAATCCGCTACTATATCAGCAGCCTTAAGCCAGACGCCGCGCGGTTGAATCGGTCCATTCGTCAGCACTGGGGCATCGAAAATCCGCCGCGGCGGACATTGGGCGCTGGATGTCAGCTTCGGAGAAGACTTGGATCGCAAACGCGCCGGCCATGCCGCACAGAACTTCTCGCTGCTCAACCGAATCGCCCTCAACCTGCTCAAACAGGAGAAAACTTGCAAGCTCGGAATCAAAAGCAAGCGCCTCAAAGCCGGTTGGGACAATGATTACCTGTTGCACCTGCTCGGAAATTAAGATGCGTCGGCCCTGGCACTGTACGCCGTCGCGTTGCCCAACAACGGCTACCTGCGATAACAACTGAACGTGAGAAAGTGGAAGACTCCGCACTGCTGGAAGCGAACAAGCCCCTTCGACATGACAGGAGAATTCTACACCGAAGGCCGTCCCAACAATGTTGGGTGCCCCATCCTTCGCGGTGCCGGGGTCCCCACGGACAGGTCTTCGTCCGTGGGGTGGCTGTGCGAAGGGTGGGAATCATAACACTCCGCCTTTCAGAAAAACACCATGCGTTTTGTCGATGTTCGCGGTCTCCCACCCTTCCCGCAAAAAGCGCGGGAAGGATGGGGCACCCGCAGATTTGTGGTTAGTTTAAGGGTGGGCCACCCGCCCGCCGATCCTGAATTTGTGATGCGTTCCTTGGCTAAAAGTGCTTGAACACGAGTAAAGGGGCGCCCGTTGAGTAGGGGGTATTCTCGTCGATGTCTATGCTTTCCCAGGTCTCAAAATCGAGACCTGGGGCACCCGGCACCCGGCATAAAAAGGTGTCAGAGTCACGCCCCATTGGCTGTCCGGCTATTGCGGCGGCGTGGCTTTCTTGACGTTGTTGTTCGGCTGAGATGGATGGGTGGGTTGGTAGGCTTTCGGGGGTGCCGCCGGGTGCTGGGCCTTGGCCTGGACGTGGACGCGTGACTCCGTCACAAGCTCGGCGCGCATCGCGTCGAGCTGTTTCCGTAAGTCTTCGATCTGTTGGCTCTGCGCGTCCAAAAGCGTTCCCTGAGCGTCTACCTGTTTTTCCAAATCTTTGACACGGTCTCGCAAATCATCCGTCAGTAGTTTGAGGTCCGGCACTTCGTATGGGTTCATTTTCCCTGCTCTTTGTTCGATGTCATGAACGGAGACATGAAGGTCTTTGACGGATTTAGTGAGGTCTGCGTTGGACATTTTTATGCCCGCCAATTCGTAATCCCTTTCCTGTTCTACGATCCCAGCTTCCCTGTCGAGGTGCTGGATGCACACTACCAGGTCCGTTCTGTCACCACTTATAAGGAATCCCTCGCAGAAAGTATTACCCTGTGAATAGCAAGGTTGGGCGAGAAAACAAAGTCCGGTCAACGCCACCATTACTGTCAAGCCTCTCATTGGTCCTACCTCCTTCTTGTTCATCTTTGCCCCGAATATGGCAGCAATTATGTTCCTAAGCCGGGCTGCGCTGCTCGTCCGCCGTGGTCTGCGCTGGCGTCTCGCTGTTCAGCCGCGCCCACGCGCTGGACGCTGTAATGAGTAGGGCCGAAACAATCAGCCAACGACAAGATCGCGAGTTCATGGTGTCTCTCTTTCCGCGCTCCCCGCCGCGCGGTATTTGCAGCACTCGAATTGATCTGCCATAAATTCTACGTTGTAGTGTCTGAAATCTGCGTTGATGTAATTAGAATGCCAGGGAGTGGACCAGGTGCTTCCCACAGCTCACATTGGGCCGAGCGGAGGAATATCCGCTTTCCAAACTCCGGGCCTTTCCATTGTGGCGATCCGTCTTTTCTTTAGCCGTCTCAGGCATCCTTCCACGCGTTTTTGAGATAGGTGTGTGGCCTCGGAAATCTCACGGACTGTCTTAGCGGTGGCAGTTTGAAGGCGCACCCTGCCCGACTCGACATGACCAATTTTGACGATGTGTGATTCGACAAAATCTTCGACCTTGCGATCCCAATACTTCTCCCGATACCAATTCACGAATTCAATCACGGCCTTTACCCCCATATAGGTAAAGGTGATGATTGCCGCAATATCTCCCGACACCGTCTTGGCAAAGGGCCAGATTGATTGGGCAAATATCCAAAGGGAATGGAGCAGCTCTTTCATGCTTCCCAACTCTCAATTGCATTTGGGTGCACCCACCGAATGATTTGAGTGAGCCGCAAACCAATGGCCCCCGATCGGCGTCCGGGGCTTGCTATTTTTGCGTACAAACCTACCCCAGCCGCGGATCGGTCCCAACTCCCAGCAATCGGTGGCCGGAAGAACGTGAACCAGTTTCAGCAAATGCTTCACTGAGAATCACATGCCCAACAGTGTACTCTCCTAACCGGCTTTAACCGATTTCGCCTTTTCGGTGTCAGTTTTGTGGTCAGTTGGATTTGTATTTCGGTGCCTTTCTGTGCCCTCAGGTGCACATTTTCCACAGAAAGCAAGATCAGTGCCAAATAGTACAGGGGCCTTGGGAGGCCCCTGTATATTGATTCTACTGATCTTATGGCGGAGAGGGAGGGATTCGAACCCCCGATAGCCTTGCGACTATGTCTGATTTCGAGTCAGGTGCATTCAACCGGGCTCTGCCACCTCTCCGCTTTGGGTACAACGATTTAGAGGATGCTCTCGACTGCGCTTTTGTGGCACTGGCAGTTGCCCCAGGAGCTCCCCGGCCGTGCGCGGATCCGCCGCGGCCATAACCAGTTTACCGGCGAAGGCGTGCCGGATGCAACGCCAGGTGGAGTCCGCTTGCGGGCGCGAGCTACCGGATGCGGAGCACAACGCCGGCGCTCAGGCGGAGATTGCTTTCGGTTCCGTTGACTCCGTTGGGCAGTTGGGTTAGAAGGTAATCCGCCTCGACGGGACGGATGGCAATGTGCCGTGAGATGCGCATGTCGATTCCGCCGCGATCATGCGAGCCCTTATTGCTCTCTGCACAAAGAACGCCTTTATGAGAATTGTTTGAGAGGAATTTGCTATTTTGATACCAACAGTTGATTAAAGCATTGATTCTATTGGCGTCCCCGACGGGATTTGAACCCGTGTTATCGCCGTGAAAGGGCGGTGTCCTAGGCCGGGCTAGACGACGGGGACGCTGGAAGGGCCAGGAGCGGCCTGAATCGGCCGGGAGCGCCCTTAGGAAGGCTACCAACTCGGGAGGGCCGTGTCAAAATGTGGCGTAGCGGATGGCGGGCCCCGACGGGCGGCTCGCGGATGGCCCACGCAACGGTCCGCCAGGCGGATCGGCTTCCGGCCTGGGCGGAATGTCCGGCGCTGAGATTTTTTGCGACAATGGCCCGGCTCGGAGCGTCACAATAGCAAAGGCTTTGTTTAGACGATTTTCCGCCGGTTGGCGGCGCACTCTCCGGCCGGGATCGTCCGCATAAGCGGAAGTCCCGGCAAACAGAGCGCTCCTGCACCCCGGCATCGCAATCGTTCCGGCACAAACCGGAGCTTCAGGCTTCACGGCTCCAGACAGAGGAAAGATCGAGTGAGGAATAGCGCGTTGAGACGCATTCTTGGTTTAGGTTGTCTTGTTTTGATAGGGCTTGCGGCCACCGGCTGCCAGAAAAAGCCGGCGGCGCCGGCGGGGGCTGGGATGCAGGCGATGCCGGTGCGGACGGTGGCGGTCACGCTGTCCCCGGTGGCGCAGTCGAGCGAGTACGTAGCCACCATCAAGTCGCGCCGCTCGGCCACGTTGCAGCCGCAGGTGGATGGACGGCTGACGCAGATTCGCGTCCGGTCGGGCGACCGCGTGACGGCGGGCCAGCCGCTGATGAACATCGATCCGCTGCATCAACTGGCCACCGTCGAATCGCAGCGCGCAACGGAGCGGCAGAAGAAGGCGCTCTACGACTACAACACGTCGGAGATCGAGCGGCAGCGCAAGCTGTTTGAGGCGGGCATCACCAGCCGTGACGTCTTCGAGCAGTCGCAGCAGTCTCACGACAACACCAAGGCGGACTATGAGTCGGCGGTGGAGATGCGCAAGACGCAGGAGGAGCAACTCGCCTACTACACCATCCGCGCGCCGTTTGACGGCGTGGTGGGAGACATTCCGGTGCATGTGGGCGACTACGTTGCACCCGCCACCGTGTTGACCACCGTGGATGAGAACAAGGATCTCGAGGCGTATATCTACGTGCCCACGGAGCGCGCCGGCCAGGTGCGGCAGGGGCTGGATGTGGATCTGATGGACACCAACGGCAATCTGCTGGAGAAGACCAGAATCGATTTTCTTTCGCCGGAGGTGGATAGCACCTTGCAGGGGATTCTGGTAAAGGCCCCGGTCCACGCCTCTCCGGAGATTCTGCGCAATGCCCAAATGGTGAAGGCGCGGGTCATCTGGAGCACGACGCCCATGGCGGTGATTCCGGTGCTGGCGGTGACTCGCCAGGGCGGGCAGAGCTTCGTCTTTGTGGCGCAGCCGCAGAACGGCAACTTCATGGCACGCCAGACCGCGGTCACGCTGGGCGATACGGTGGGCAACAACTACTCCATCTCTTCAGGCCTCAATGTGGGCGACCGGGTGATCGTGTCGAGCACTCAGTTCCTGGTGAATGGCATGCCGGTCATGCCGCTGCCGGGAGCCTAGAAGACACCTTGACCAAGCGCCTCCGGCAGCGGGCCGGAGGCGTGCACCGGGCGGTGTTCGTAGCGCGCCCATTGCAAGCGAAAAGGAAGGCAACCCTTGTTTGTCGATTTTTTTATCCATAGGCCAGTTTTTGCGACGGTGTGCGCGTTGCTGATCATTCTCACGGGAGCGGTGTGTATCCCCAACCTTCCCGTCGCCATGTATCCCACGCTCGCGCCTCCGGTGATTTCGGTGCAGTGCAACTATGTAGGCGCCAACGCCGACACCGTCGAGAAGGCCGTCACTATACCGCTCGAAGAGGCCATCAACGGCGTCGAGGGAATGCGCTACATCAGTTCGTCGAGCACCAACAGCGGCACCAGTTCCATCGCCACGACATTCAACACCGGCTACGACCTGGACATCGCCGCCGTGGACGTGCAGAACCGCGTGGCCAGCGTCGAGGGCCGGCTGCCCGCGGCTGTCAACGCGACCGGCATCACCATCACCAAGGCCTCCCACAATTTTGTCTTTGGCGCCGGCTTTTTTACCCGCGATGGCCGCTACTCGCCCGAGTTCATCTCCAACTACCTCGACATTTATGTGAAGGACGCCCTCAAGCGCGTGCCCGGCGTGGGCGATGTGATGATCTTCGGCGAGCGCAAGTATGCCATGCGCGTCTGGCTTGACCCGGTGCGCCTGGCCGCCCGCGGACTCACTGCCACTGACGTGGTCAACGCGCTGGTCGAGCAGAACGTCGAGATTCCGGCAGGCCAGCTTGGCCAGCCTCCCGCGGACGCGAAGCAGGCCTTCCAGGTGCCGGTGCGCGTCGTCGGCCGGCTCACCAGTCCCGCCGAGTTCGACAATATCATCGTCAAGAACAGCTCCAACGGCCTGGTGCTGCTCAAGGATGTGGGCCACTCGGAGGTGGGCGCGGAAGATTACAGCTCAGTGTTGAAATACTCCGGGCGCGAAGCCATGGGCATCGGCGTCATGCAGCTCTCCAACGCCAACGCCCTGGAAGTAGACCGCCAGGCCAAGGCCGTCCTGGAGGGGCTGTCGAAGAGCTTTCCGCCGGGGCTGGAATATGCCATTGCCTTCGATTCGACCACCGTCGTCGGCGACTCCATCCGCGAAGTGCTGGTCACGCTGGGCGTGGCCGTCTTTATCGTCATCACCGTCATCTTTCTCTTTCTGCTGGACTGGCGCGCCACCATCATTCCCGCCGTCACCATTCCGGTTTCGCTGATCGGCACCTTCGCTTTCATCAAAATCTTCGGCTTCTCCATCAACTCGCTCACGCTCTTCGGCATTACCCTGGCTACGGGACTGGTGGTGGACGACGCCATCGTGGTCATCGAGAATGTGCAGCGGCACATCGCCATGGAGCACTCTGACTCGCACGAGGCCACATCGCGCGCTATGGGAGAGGTGACCAGCGCCGTCATCGCCACTTCGCTGGTTTTGATTGCCGTCTTTGTGCCGGTTTCATTCTTTCCCGGCACCACCGGCATCCTCTATCGCCAGTTTTCGCTGACCATCGCCTTTGCCATCGCCATCTCGGCCTTCAATGCGCTCACGCTTTCGCCGGCTCTCTCGGCTATCTTCCTGCGCGGCGAAGAAGACCGTCCTCACCAGCTCGACTTCCTGCACATCGCGCCGATCTCGCGCCTCTTTGCCAGATTTATTCACTCCGCCGATGCGCAGATCAGTTGGCTGGCCGGCGCCTACGCAAAATCAATTCACGTTGCGCTGCGGTTGCGCTACGCATTGCTCGTGCTCTTCTTCGCCGGCCTGGGCGCAACCGTTGGGATCTACCAGCACGTGCCCACCGGCTTCATTCCGCAGGAAGACCAGAGTTTTCTGATGGTGATTGTGCAGGCCCCTCCGGGCTCGTCGCTGGCCTACACCAGTGCGCTGGCGGATCGCGCGACCCTGATCCTCAAGTCGAATCCCGATATTGCCGGTTCGTTCTCGATTATCGGCTTCAGCTTTGCAGGCAACGCCTCCAATGCGGGCATGATGTTTGTCTCCACCAGGCCCAGCGATCAGCGGCGCGGCAAGGGCCACTCCACCGCGGATATCGTCGCCGATCTTTCGCCGAAATTGCAAAGCCTGATGTTCGCTCCCAATGGCGGCCTGGTGGCCATCTTCCAGCCCCCGGCGGTGGCGGGCGTGGGCAGCTATGGCGGCTTTCAGTTCATGCTTCAGGACCAGGGCGCCAACACCCTCAGTGACATGGACCGGGTCGCCCATCAGATTGTGGGCGCAAGCCGCCAGCGCAAGGACCTTACCGGCCTGATCACCACCTACTCGGCCAACGACCCCCAGGTGTTGGTTACCATCGATCGCGAGAAGGCCAAGGCGATGAGCATTTCGCTCTCGCAGATCACCACCACGCTCGGCGTCTTCATGGGCTCGGAGTACATCAACGACTTCGACTTCAACAACCGCACCTATCGCGTCTTCGTGCAGGCCGACCAGCCCTTCCGCATGACCGCAAAAGACCTGCACAACTTCTATGTGCGCTCGGACTCCGGCCAGATGGTCCCGCTGGACAACCTGACTACCGTGGTGGAAAGCTCCGGCCCGCCGGTCATTACCCACTACAACCTCTTCCGCGCCGTCGAAATCGACGGCTCACCCGCGCCCGGCTACAGCTCCGGGCAGGGAATCGCATCGATGGAGGATCTGGCCAAGAAGGTGATGATGCCCGGCATGGCCTACCAGTGGACGGGATTGACCCTGGACGAGATTGAGTCCAGCGGCAAGGCGCTCATTATCTTCGGCCTCGGAATACTGGTCGTCTATCTCACCCTCTCGGCGCAGTACGAGAGCTTCGCGTTGCCTTTCATCATCCTTCTGGCCGTGCCCATGGCGGTGCTCGGCGCGCTGGGCCTGGTCTCGTTGCGCGGCCTCTCCAACGATGTCTACTGCCAGATCGGCCTGGTCATGCTGATCGGCCTCTCGGCCAAGAATTCAATTTTGATCGTCGAGTTCGCTGAGCAGTTGCGCCGCAAGGGCCGCTCCATCGCCGATGCGGCTGCCGAGGCCGGCGCGTTGCGTCTGCGGCCCATTTTGATGACCTCGTTCGCCTTCATCCTCGGCGTTCTGCCGCTGGTCTTCGCCACCGGCGCAGGCGCCCTGGGGCGGCGCTCCGTGGGCACCACCATCGTCGGCGGCATGTTGCTCTCCACCGTCCTCAACCTTTTCTTTATCCCCGTGCTCTATGTGATTCTGAGCAGGCTGCTCAGGCGCGGTGACGTTCCCGCACCGGAGCCGGCCGAGGCATAACGCTCGAACTGCTCCGTGCCTTGTCATCCCGAGCGAAGTTCGCCGCGGCGGACGGAGTCGAAGGACCTGCTTTTCGTTCTTCTGGCGAAAGGATGGGATACCGGCATAAAGCTTGACTCACTGCGGTTCGCGGTGCGCGATCACGTAATCCTTGATGCGGCCGTAGACCTGGCTGGTCACCACGCCGCGCTCCACCAGGTCCTGCTTGGTGCGGTAAGGCCGGAAGCGAACGATGCGTCCAGCCCAACTCCGCGTCATGCCGGGAACTTTCAGCAGCTCATCCACGCTGGCGTGATTGATGTCGATGCGCGCCTCAGGCGGCGGGGCCGCTTCAGATGTCTTGGGCACACCATGAGTGTCTCGATCCTGGTACTGCGCCGTTCCAGCCAGGCAAACGCCCAGCATCGCAACCGTCAAAGCCGCAAATCGCACTCTTGCTCGCACCGCTCCATTCTCTGCCTTGCCCTGCGCTGTCCGCAACGGTCACCCGCCCGTTTCACCCACGTTTCGGGACCCCATCCATTTCTCCTCTGTTCGCGCGTGTCCCGGATAGGTTATATTGAATCCTTGCCGCCGGGGGGATCGCGCGTACCCACCGGTGCTGAGCCGCCGAAGTCAATGAGGAGCAAATGAAAATCACGGACACGATTGGATTGGTGCTCAGGAGCAAAGCCAAAGACAAGGTCTTGTCGATAGCGCCTGACCAGTCGGTTTACGAAGCCCTCGAGCAGATGGCCGAATACGATGTCGGCGCCTTACTGGTCCTCTCGAAAGATCGCCTGGTTGGCATACTCTCCGAGCGCGACTACGCCCGCAAAGGCGTCCTGATGGGCCATCTCTCCAAAAAAACCAAGGTCCACGAGATCATGACCGCCCCAGTCGTCTCCGTCAGCCCGCGGCACACCGTGGACGAATGCATGGCCCTGATGACGGAACACCATTTCCGCCATCTCCCGGTCTTGCAGGATGACACCGTCGTCGGCGTCATCTCCATCGGGGACCTCGTCAAATGGGTCATCTCCGGCCAGGCGCAAGCCATTCAGGCGCTGGAGGGCTACATTACGGGAGCGTATCCGAGTTAGCGTCCGCAAGCAGAACATTTGACACCGCGCCGTATTCTCCTTTATGGTTTTCTTCAGATGCAGAGCTACCGCCATCACGGTCATCACCACCATCATGGAACCTCCATGCCGGCGGACTGCCATGGCCTGATGTAAACGGCCAGAGAGATCTCAAGAAACACCCAAGCCCGCCGGCGACCGACGCCAGCGGGTTTTTTCATGCTTCCAAACCAAAATTTCAACCAGGATCAAGGAAAAATGACGGCTAGAATCGACTTCGACAAGATGGACGGCCTGGCGCCCGGCATTGTGCAGGATGCGCGCACGGGCGAGGTGCTGATGCTGGGTTTTCTCAATCCCGCCAGCTATGCCAAAACGCTGGAAACCGGCTTTGTAACCTTCTGGAGCCGCACCCGCCAGAAGCTGTGGATGAAGGGCGAGACCAGCGGCAACCGCCTGCGCGTCGTCTCCGCCTCCACCGACTGCGACAACGACACGCTGCTTTTCCGCGTCGAGGTGGAGGGCGATGGCCTCGTCTGCCACGAGGGCACGGTCAGTTGCTTCACCAAGCCGCTCCCGCTCGGCGCAGCCAACCGGGAAGCTGACAATAAGAAAGAGGAAATACGTGGCTAACAAGCTCAGACTCGGCATCCCCAAGGGCAGCCTGCAGGATGCGACCATCGCTCTGTTCAAACGCGCCGGCTGGAACATCTACGCCGACGGCCGCTCCTACTTTCCATCGATCGACGATCCCGAGATCGAGTGCATGTTGATTCGCGCCCAGGAGATGGCCCGCTACGTCGATCACGGCGTCCTCGACGCCGGACTCACCGGCATCGACTGGGTTGTCGAGAGCGGCCTCGACGTCACCAGCGTTACCTCGCTCACCTATGCCAAGCAGAGCCGCCGCAAGGTGCGCTGGGTGCTGGCCGTTCCTGAAGGCAGCGGCTTTGAGAAGGCCGAAGATCTCGAAGGCAAGATCGTCGCCACCGAATTGGTCGAAGTCAGCAAGCGTTACTTCGCCGCCAAGGGCGTCAACGTGAAGGTCGAGTTCAGTTGGGGCGCAACGGAAGTCAAGCCGCCCACGCTGGCCGACGCCATCGTCGAGGTCACGGAGACCGGCAGCTCACTCAAGGCCAACCACTTGAAAATAATCGACACGGTCATGGAGAGCGAGACCCATCTCATCGCCGGCAAGGCAACTCTCGCCGACCCGTGGAAGCGCGAGAAGGTTGACCAGATCGCCCTCATGCTCCGCGGCGCCATCGATGCGCAATCGCAAGTGGGACTGATGCTCAATGTCAAGCGCGCGGACCTCGAAGCAGTCCTGGCCGTGCTGCCGGCGTTGAACTCGCCAACCGTCTCCCAGCTAAGTGATTCGGAGTGGGTCGCGGTCAACACGATCGTCGATGAGCGCGTGGCGCGCGACGTGATTCCGCGCCTGAAAGCGGCCAGGGCCACGGGCATCGTCGAATATCCGCTCAACAAGGTTGTGCTCTAACGCGGAGATCAACAATGAAACTGATCCGGACAAAAGGCCGCGGTGCACAGCAAACAGCAGAAGTTCTTGCCGCGCTCGAACGACGCGGCGGCGCGGCGCTTGACGCCGTGCTGCCCACGGTCAAGCGCATTGTCGCCGATGTGCGCAAACAGGGTGACCGCGCTCTGCTGCGCTATGCGGCCCAATTCGACGGGCTTGCCGGCACGGATGCGTTGCGCGTGACGCAGGACGAAATGGCCGCGGCGTGGGAGGCTATCGAACCCGCGTTGTGCGAGGCCCTGTCCACGGCCGCTGAGCAGATTCGCGGCTTTGCCCAGCGCCAACTGCCGTCTTCGTGGAATGCATCTCCCGTTGCCGGCCTCACCACAGGCCAGCTTGTGCGCCCGCTCGGCTCCGTGGGTTGCTACGTGCCCAGCGGTCGCCATCCGCTTCCCTCCACGCTCCTCATGACCGCCATTCCCGCGCAGGTTGCGGGCGTCAAGCGCATCGCTGTGGTCTCGCCCAGGCCCGCGCCGGAGACTCTGGCCGCCGCGCACCTGCTCGGCATCACGGAGTTCTATCGTCTCGGCGGCGCGCATGCAATTGCCGCGCTGGCCTACGGAACCGCGAGCCTCCAGCGCGTAGATAAGATCGTGGGGCCGGGCAATCTCTACGTCACCGCCGCCAAGCGCCTGGTGGCCTTCGACTGCGCCATCGACATGCTGGCCGGCCCGACAGAAATTGTTGTCACCAGCGAATGCGGCAATGCTGCCGATATTGCCTCCGATCTTGTGGCGCAGGCCGAGCACGATCCCGAGGCGTTGGCCATCTTCATCACCACGCGCGCCGAACTTGCCAAAGAGGTGATTGCGGAAGCAAAGCTGCGCAGCCGCGACAATCCCGTCGCGCGCCAGGCTCTCGATCGCAACGGCCTCGTAATCATTTCGTCCAGCGTGGACGAGGCGCGGCAGATTACCAATCGCCTTGCGCCCGAGCATTTGACGGTTGACGCGCCAAGCGATCTCGAATGGGTTGAGAATGCGGGCTCGGTGTTTGTGGGCCGCTGGTCCGCGCAGCCCATGGGCGATTACATATCCGGACCCAATCACACACTGCCCACGGGCGGAATGGCGCGCGTGCGCGGCGGCTTGAGCGTGAACGACTTCGTCAAGCTCATCACGGTGCAGGAGTACAGTGCGCAAGGCTTGCGCGCGCTCGGGCCGCATGTCGCGTTATTGGCTGAAGCCGAGGGCCTCGTGGGCCACGCCGAAGCCATTCGCGCCCGCCTGCGCAAGAACCCACGCACAAGGAGGTCCCGTGGTTGAATCCGTTACAACACGCAACCCAACTCCGCGCGCCCGCGTGCAGGCGATGAAGGAGTATCACCCTCCGCTCGGCAGCCGCGATGCGCTGCGCCTGGACTTCAATGAGAACACCCTCGCCTGCTCGCCCAAAGTGCGCGAAGTGCTGGGGCGCATCTCTGCCGGCGCTCTCACGCGCTATCCCGAGCGCGAGCCGGTGGAGGCGGTCGTTGCCGCGCATCTCGGTCTCGCCGCAGCGCAGGTAGCGCTCACCAACGGCGTGGACGAAGCCATTCATGTGCTCTTCGAGGCCTTCCTCGAAGCAGGCGATGAACTGTTGCTGCCCGTGCCCACCTACACAATGTATGAGGTCTACGCATCGGCGACAGATGCGCGCGTGGTCGCCGTGCTCGCCGCGGGCGATTTGCAGTTCCCCTTTGAGCGTCTGATCGCTGCCGTTACTCCGCGCACGAAAATCATCGCCATCGCCAACCCCAACAGTCCTTCCGGCAGCGTGGTCACGCGCGCGCAACTCGTCGAAATTGCAAATCGCGCGCCGCACGCAGTGCTGCTGGTGGACGAAGCCTACTTCCATTTCCATGGCGAAACGGTGATCGACTTGATCGGCATCGTGCCCAATCTGATTGTGGCGCGGACCTTCTCGAAGGCATACGGTCTCGCCGGTTTGCGCATAGGCGTCCTCGCGGGTCCAGTGGAGCTGATGCGCTGGGTCAAGCGTGTGCTTTCTCCTTACAGCGTCAACTCGCTGGCGCTGGCCTGCCTGCCGCCCGCGCTCGAAGACACAGCCTACCTAGACTGGTACGTGAGCGAAGTGCTCGAAGCACGCCGGGATTTCGAGGCCGCACTCGATGAAGCCGGAATCCGCCGCTGGCCCAGCCGCGCAAATTTCATTCTCGTCGACATCGGCCCTCAGCACGCGGAGTTTGTGCGCTTGATGCGCGCCGCGGGCGTGCTGGTGCGCGACCGCTCCAGCGATCCGGGCTGCGATGGCCGCGTGCGCATCACCATTGGAACGCGCGAGCAGATACGGCAGGCAGCTATTGTGCTCAAAGAAACGCTCTCAACGTTGAAATTGCAGGCTCTTCAACACACCCCGTAGAGGCGGCGCGAGAATAGCCCAGGATGAAATCCTGGGTCGTAGAATCAAACCGTGAAGCCGCGCCCCGTCGGGGCGCTGCGAAGATCTCTTATCGAAGGCTGGATTTCGAGAGGCCAAGTTGGAACCAGGAGCAGACAGATGACACAGAAAGTCTCAGCCCCGCGCACGGCCATCGTCGAGCGCAATACTGCGGAAACGCGCATCGCCATCAACCTGACGATTGAAGGCCGCGGCCAATACAAAATCAAGACCGGCATTCGCTTCTTCGATCACATGCTGGAACTGTTCACCCGTCATGGCGCCTTCGATCTTGAACTCAAGTGCGAGGGCGACCTCGATGTGGATCAGCACCACACCGTCGAAGACGTGGGCATCGTGCTGGGCGAAGCCTTCGACCGCGCCCTCGGCGACAAACGCGGCATTCTGCGCGCCGGATATTTTTTGATGCCCATGGATGAGACCCTCGCCATCGCCGCCGTGGATTTGAGCGGGCGCGCCGCCTTCGCCGTCGAAACCAAGGTGCGCGCGCGCCTCGTGGGCGACCTGCAGACCGAGCTGGTCACCGACTTCTTTGAGGGCTTTGCACGCGGCGCCCGCGCCAACGTTCACGTGAAAACCATGTACGGCCGCTCCAACCATCACAAGATCGAAGCCATCTTCAAAGCCTTTGCTCGCGCTCTGCGCGTTGCCTGCTCCAAAGACAAACAACTGGGAGAGATGTTGCCTTCGACCAAAGGACTGCTCTGATGCGCGTAACTGTGATCGACTACAAGGCAGGCAATCTGACCTCGGTACTCAAGGCTCTGCGGCACGTAGGGGCGGAAACGGTCGTGACGGACGGCGATCTGTCACTTGTGGAAGCCGCCGAGCGCATCGTCCTTCCCGGCGTAGGACACTTCGCGGCCACTGAGCGGCTCAATGCGACCGGCCTCACGCCCGCAATTCGCGCAGCGATTGCGCGCGGAGTCCCTTTCCTTGGCATTTGTGTCGGAATGCAGTGGCTCTACGCGGGATCAAGTGAAGCGCCGTCGCAGCCGGGGCTCGCGCATTTCGCCGAATCCTGCGCACGTTTCTCTGAAAGCACCGAAAAAGTCCCGCACGTCGGCTGGAATTCGCTCGATGTGCGAAAAGGTTCGCGCCTGCTTGCCGGTGTCGAGCTGGGCGAGTACGTCTACTTCACGCACTCCTACAAAGCTCCAGTCACCGCCGACACCGCAGCAGTCACGCACTACATCGAGCCCTTCGCCGCGGCCGTCGAGCGCGGCAACGTGATGGGCGTTCAATTCCATCCCGAGAAATCCGGCGCAACTGGGCTGAAGATTCTCGGCAACTTTCTCTCGTGGCAAGCGAAAGGGACTGAATGATCACCAAACGCATCATCGCCTGCCTCGACGTACACGGTGGTCGCGTCGTGAAGGGTGTGCAGTTCGTCGATCTGATTGATGCGGGCGACCCGGCTACGCAGGCGGCGCGTCATGCTCGCGAAGGTGCCGACGAAATCGTGTTGCTCGACATTACCGCGACGCACGAGGGCCGGCAGACGCTGCTCGACACTGTGCGCAGAACAGCGCGCGAGTTGTTCGTTCCATTTTGCGTGGGCGGCGGCATTCGCACCGCCGATGACGCGGCGCAGGTCTTCGAGGCGGGCGCGGACAAGGTCAGCGTGAACTCCGCCGCGCTCGCCGACCCAACGCTGATCGACGCCATTGGCCGCAGCTTCGGCGCGCAGGCCGTCGTTGTCGCCATCGATGCGCGCCGCGATCCCGAGGCCGCCGACCCCGTGCGTGACGCGCAAGTGTTTGTGCAGGGAGGTCGCAGGCCGGCCGGCCGCCGCGTGATCGAATGGGCGCGCGAGGCCGAGGCCCGCGGCGCAGGCGAGATTTTACTCACCTCGATGGATTCCGACGGAATGCGCACGGGTTTCGATTGCGAGCTGACCGCCGCGGTCAGCGAGGCGGTCAACATTCCCGTCATCGCCTCGGGCGGAGCCGGAACCGTCGATCATTTTGTCGATGTCTTCGGGCGCGGCAAAGCCGATGCGGCGCTGGCCGCGAGCATCTTTCACTTCGGCGTCTCCAGCGCGCGTTCGCTCAAAGAAGAGCTGGCCAGGGCCGGCGTATCGGTGAGGTTGCCATGCTGATTCCTTCGATTGATTTGCTGGGTGGGCGCATCGTTCAACTTGTGCAAGGCGAAAAACTGCGCCTTGCCTTTGACGATTTTGAATACTGGATTGAAAAGTTCTCCAAATTTCCTTTAGTCCAATTGATCGACCTCGACGCCGCGATGCGCCAGGGCGATAATTCCGCGCTGGTAGCGCAGATTGCGAAGCGGCTGCCAGTCCAGGCGGGCGGCGGCATCCATTCCATCGACCGCGCGCGCCAGGTGCTCAATGCGGGCGCAAAGCGCGTCATCATTGGCTCCGCGCTCTTCTCCGAGAAGGGCGCGGTGAATACCGAGTTTGCCGCCGCGTTAGCCGCCAGCGTGGGCGCCGAGCGCGTGGTGGCCGGCATCGACACTAAGAACGGGCGCATCGCAGTGAAGGGCTGGAAGGCGCAAGTGGACCTCACGCCCGATGAAGCGATTCCGCAACTCGAAGCCCATGCCGCCGCGTTCCTCTACACGCATGTGGATGGCGAAGGCATGATGAAGGGCTTTCCCATCGAGACGGCGGCGCGCTTGCGCAAACTCACGCAAAGGCAGTTCATCGTAGCTGGCGGCATTCGCAGCCAGCAGGAGGTGGATGCGCTGGATGCCCTGGGCGCCGATGCGGTGGTCGGCATGGCGGTCTACACCGAACTGCTTGCGGTTTGATGGCGCTTATTCTTCCGCTTCACCGACGGACCGGCTGGTCTCAACGCGCGAGGCACGCAGCAGCCGGGCTATCTGTTTCAAATGAAGCTGCACGGCATAGGCGCGCAGAATCTCTGCCTGCGAGAATCCGATGCCCGTGGGTCGCACCGTGGTCATGCGTTCTTCGAGCTGGGCAATGTCCTCTTCGAGACTCATCCGTGGTGGCACATGGAAGCGCCATGCGTGAATGCAGCCGGCCACATGGTGGAATCCGGTGCGAATGTCAACGGTCAGTTGTCCAAGGGCCGGCTCCAGTTGCTGCGCGTAGCCAAACTCGTTGGTGTCTTTCACTGAGAACTCCAGCGCCACCAGTGCGTCGAAGAGCGAGCGGCCAAACTGCGAGAGCGTTGTCAGGCCCTCGCGCCATCCTGGACCGCCCGAGGGCTCACTGCGCGCAGCCTCCAGCAGTTGGTTGTTGCCGCGCAGCATGGCCAGCGCATCGTTGCGCAGTGTGGACAGGTTCTCAGCGGGCGCGCCGCGAAAATCTTGTAAAATCGCCTCGAAGAAGGCCCCCAGCACCAGAAACTCCTGCGCCAGGCCGTCGCGCAGACGCAGCCGGGCGCGGTCAGGCAGCACCAGCGTGGTCACGGCGAGAGCCACCACGATGCCCAGCACCACCTCGCCCACGCGGTCCAGCGCCATGCCCCAGCGCGAACCCGTCTTCTGCACCAGCATGATAATTGTGATGGTGACCCCGGCCAGCCGCGAACTGCTGCGCAGCCCCAGCAAACCGCAGACGATGACCGCAGCGAGCACGGCGAGAATGTAGTTCCACGGAAGCGCGCCGAATAGCGAAAACGAAAAGCCAAACAGCGCGCCGATCAGCGTGCCCAGAATGCGATTGCGCGAGGCGGTAACGGTGGCGCCCATGTTGGATTGCAGCACGATGATCGCGCTGATCGCGCCCCAGTAACCGTCATGCAGCCCGAAGCGCAGCGCCAGCCACCAGCACAGAGCCGCGGCCAATGCGGTCTTTGCTGCGTGAATCAGCAGCCGCTGCCGTTCCCAGGAGAAGAGCGCAGCGCGATTCTTTGGTTCCAGGCGCAGCTTGAGGTCAAGCAGTTGCTGGGACCACGTCTTGTTTGCCTTCAGGCGCATGGATGCAATCCGCAGAGTCTCATGATTACAG
>CABDXY010000177.1_pt1 | contig 17531 bp, 12 predicted proteins | sample 3131871 | NCBI WGS metagenome assembly CABDXY01 (sample SAMEA5534336, study PRJEB31848) | metagenome | biome: tundra; feature: field; material: soil | place: USA | collected 2013-05 | depth 0.15 m
GAAATCCGCTAAGACGAACTCAAGCAACTCAGGCCGGCGGCAGTTCATGTCGTCGGCCTGAGCGCGATAACGTTCACGTCGGTGACGAACAACGCGCTCATCAGCGGGATAGAAATTGACTAAGCGCTGAGAAGCCAAGACCCGCGGATGGCAGAGATACACGGATTCGTCCATCTCTGCTTTCCGCGGGTTGCCTCTATAATAAGTATGGAGAGAAGAGGCCGACCATGACATGCTGGTGGTGTGCGCACTGGATATGGAGACAAAGGCGGCTGCTGATCCTGATAGTCTTGACGGTGGCTTTCGCCTGGCAAGTAGCGCGGACGCCTGTCGCGGCGCATGGACGAACGAAGGTGAATCGAATTGACGGCCTGACGTACGTCTGGATTCCTTCGGGCACTTTTCAGATGGGCTGTTCGCCGGGTGATTCCGAATGTTTCGATAACGAAAAACCCGCGCACACTGTGACTCTTACCAGAGGGTTCTGGATCGGGCAGACCCCTGTTACACAGGCGGAGTACCTCAAAGTGATGGGCAGCAACCCGAGCAAATATCACGGAGCGCAGCTGCCAGTCGAAGAGGTAACTTGGGACAACGCCAAGGCCTATTGTGAGCGCATTAAGATGAGGCTCCCAACGGAGGCCGAATGGGAATATGCGGCGCGGGGCGGCGCTGCGGGAGCGCGCTATGCCGCGGTCAAGGACATCGCCTGGTATAACGCCAACGCCGCATCTGCAACCCACGTGGTCGCGCAGAAGCAGCCGAATGCCTTCGGTGCTTACGACATGCTGGGAAACGTACGGGAGTGGGTAGCGGATTGGTATGGTTCATACGATGCTGCGGACGCAATTGATCCACACGGGCCTCAAACCGGGAAGTTCCGAGTGGGCCGCGGGGGCTCCTGGTATGACAGCGCACAGATTGCCCGCGCTTCGAGCCGCGGCAACAATGGCGGCGGCTGTGGTCCCGCCTGTCACGGTTTCCGGTGCGCCGCCAATTGAACTTTTGTGGATGTGCGGTGCAGCTACGTGCAATGTTCCGTTTCGGTGACGACCTGTTGCGACTTATACCTTACATTCCGCAGGTCGAAGAGGTGAAATAGCGTGAATTATCTTGCTAGATTCATAGAACTCACCTGTCATTTTTGAAATCGCACTGGACGGAGCTCACATTAGATATGCCACGATGGCTTCACAGAATGCGCCAGGAGACCAAATGAGACGACAAGCACTGTGGTTGAATTCCAATAGAATGACATGCGCTCTGGCGCTAATCGGGATGCTTCTGGCCCCGGCAAGCCTTCATTCGCAAACCATGGTGACCATCACGGTCGAAGATAGCCGTGGCGCTGCGCTACAAGGGGCTACGGTCACTGACTCCGCAGGCACGCTCCTCGGGCGGAGCGATTATTCTGGCCGAATCAGCGTTGCCTGTTCCATCCCATGCATTCTGCGTGTGAATGCACCAGGCTTTGTTGAGAAATCCCTCGAACTCAGTACTGCAACGGTCGTTCAATTGGAGCCTGCCGCCAAATCCGAACAAGTGACCGTAACCGCATATCGCGCTCCGCTTGGCTTACTTGACAGCCCCATTACGACGCGCCTGCTGACTCAAACCGCACTCGACACGACGGCAGCTGTAACTCTGGATGGAGAGCTGCGGCAACTTCCAGGCGTCGAACTTTTCCGCCGCTCCAGCTCTTTGGTTGCCAACCCTTCTTCACAGGGAATCAGTCTGCGCGCCCTGGGTTCCACTTCGGCCAGCCGAACCTTGGTCATCCAGGACGATGTGCCGCTGAACGATGCCTTTGCGGGAACCATCCATTGGCTGGAGCAACCGGAGCTGGCGATCCGGAGCATTGAGCTGATGCGCGGAGGCGGCAGCGATCTCTATGGATCGAGCGCCATTGGCGGCGTGGTCAATCTGCTGCCGGTGCGGCCCGTCTCCGATCAGGCAGAACTCAGGTCAAGTTATGGCGCAGAGGGTACATACGACGACAGCCTCATGCTCCAATCCAAGCGCGGCTCCTGGGGCCTGTTGACCTCTGGCGGAGTACTGGGCACGGATGGATATATCCAAGAGGCGCCGGCACAACGCGGGCCGGTGGACATCGCCAGCAACGTTCACAGCCAGAACGGCATGGCGATGGCCGAGCGTGTTCGCGGTCCGCTCCGGCTCATGCTGCGCGGCAGTGGCTTCAACGAAGCGCGCGGCAATGGCACTCCCGATCAGACCAACGGAACCCGCCTCTGGCGTTACTCGACTGGCGGCGACTGGCAGGCTCCCCGCGGCGGTTCGCTGATTGCGCGGATCTATGGCTCGACGGAACGCTACCGCCAGACCTTTTCGCAGATCGCGAATCCCACGACCTTGCGCAACAGCGAGGCGCTGACCAAATTCTCGCTTACGCCATACAACGAATTGGGTGCGGTGGCTTATTGGAGCCAGCCCCTCGGCGCCGGACTGTTGCTGGTCGCGGGAGCCGATACTCACGATGTGCGCGTTTGGGACCGGGAGCAGAGCTTTGGCAGTACAGCTACCCTAACTAACCTGCACGACCATCAAAGAGATTCCGCAGCCTATGCTGAAGCAATGTGGGTACACAAGGCATGGACGCTCACCGCCTCCAGCCGGATGGACTGGTTCCAGAACTTTGATGGCAAGCAACTCCTCTGGAACGGAGGGGATTGGACGCCATCCTCTACCCAGCCGTCGCAATTCGACCAGCGGTTCTTCGATCCTCGCATTGGCTTATCGAGAAGAATCTTCACTCATTGGTCGATCTCGGCATCTGGTTTTCGAGCCTTCCGCACGCCTACGCCCAACGAGCTTTACCGCTCGACTCAGGTAGGCAATAAACTGACGACTCCCAACGGGAACCTGCTCAGCGAGCGCGCTACTGGCTGGGAGAGTGGACTGGCAACCGAGCGCCACTGGGGCAGTGTCCGCGCCAGCTACTTTCTCACCCAGGTCAACAGGCCCATCGTCGCGATCACAACCTGTCCGACGTGTTCGCCTATCCTTCTGAAGCGCGAGAATCTGGGACAGATCGAGAGCCGCGGAATCTCCCTGGACTTCGAACTCAGGCCGCTCCACTGGCTTGCTGCCGATGGCGGATACCAATACGCGCACGCAACGGTAACCCAGGGCAGCCAGGACCTAGGCAACTGGATTCCCGAAGTGGCCCGTAACATGGCGACGATGAATCTGCGCGCCCAGCGTCAAGCGCTCGGATCTCTCAATATTCAATCTCGCCTGAGCGGACATCAGTACGACGATGATGCCAATCTTTTCCTGCTGCATGGCTACTTCCGTCTCGACGCCTATGCTTCGCATGACTTCGGCAAGCGCTTCCAGTTCTTTGCCGCAGGTGAAAACCTTCTTAACCGCCAGATCGAGGTTTCCAAGACCCCCACTACCACACTGGCCATGCCCCGAACGGAGCGGTTTGGTCTCACGATCCGGATCGGTGGGCTGGAGAATCGCTGAAATGCATGCCTGTAAATTGCTGCCCGTACTCCGATCCACATGCGAAAGAAGATGAGTTCTGCGTTCCCTTCCGCGTTTCTACAGATTGACCATCAGATTCCCTGGGGTTGACTCGTAATGAAGAGATTCACGGCCTTCTTCCTCTTTTCTGCCGTACCGCTGCTTTGCCAAACTAATCGAGGTGAATTGCGCCTCAACGTGATCGACCCCGCCGGTCTGGGCGTTAAAACCACGGTTCAGATCGTCAGCCGGGCCAATCAATATCGAAATGCTCTGGCGACCAGCGATCTGGGAGATCTGGATGTGCAGCGTCTTCCGTTTGGCACATACGAGCTTGAAATCAAACAACCGGGCTTTGCGGCCAAATCCGAATCGATCGAGATTCGCTCATCGCTGCCGACCGTTGTGAAGATCCAGCTTCAACTGCCTGAGGTGAATGAATCGATCACCGTACGTGCGGCCAACACACTCAGCAATCCGGACGAGGCAGGTTCCGTCAGCCAGGTCGGCGCGGGGTTTATCCAGGACCGGCTCAGTTCAGTTCCAGGCCGCGGCCTTCAGGATTTGGTCAACTCGCAGCCCGGCTGGCTCTATGAAGGCAATGCGGTGCTGCATCCCCGCGGATCGGAGTATCAGACGCAGTTTGTCGTCGATGGCATACCGCTGACCGACAATCGCTCCCCGAGTTTTGGACCGGAGATTGAGGCGGACGACGTCGAATCGATGAGCATCTATACAGCCGGGATTCCCGCCGAGTATGGCCGAAAGATGGGTGGCATCGTTGAAGTGAACACTCTTCAAGATTCTCAGGCTGGCCTCCATGGTCAGGTCTCCCTCTCCGGCGGCAGCTTCGATTCGGCCGGAGCATTCGGGAAGGGGCAGTATGTCTGGGGCAGGAATACGCTTGGGGGCAGCGCAAGCGGGAGCATGACGGAACACTACTTGAATCCTGTTGTTCCCCAGAACTTTTCGAATACCGGCACCGTCGGCGATTTTTCTTTAGATTACGCGCGGGAGCTGACGGCGAGCGATCGTGTTCGGTTGATCGCGCGCCATGAGCTCGCGCGCTATGACATTCCGAATGAAATGGTGCAGCAGGCGGCAGGGCAACGCCAAAATGCCGACAACTTTGAAACCATGGGAGTCGCCTCCTACGAGCACATCTTCTCATCCAAATCTACAGGCGAGATGCGCGGGATGGTTCGCGACAACTCGAATGATTTCTACTCCAACCCGGAATCGACACCGATCGTCGTCTTCCAGCACAACTGGTTTCGCGAGGGCTACTTCAAAGCCAGCGTGACGGTGAATCACGGCCGAAACGAGTGGAAGGCTGGCGTTGAGTCGGACAACACCTTTCTGAATGAGATGTTGAACTACAACATCACTGACCCCACGCAATTCGACCCTGGTTCACCGCTGACTTTTGCATACCAGGCCAATCGCCCGGATCTGGAGCAGTCGGTCTATGTGCAGGATCTGATCCGGCTTCACAACTGGACCATCAATGCCGGCTTGCGCTGGGACCACTATCAATTGCTTCTCAACCGGCAGGCCTTGCAGCCGCGGCTTGCCATTTCCCATTACTTTCAAAAAGCCGATGCGGCCCTGCACTTCTCTTATGACCGAATCTTCCAGACACCGTCGTTCGAAAACATCCTTCTGACAAGTTCGCCCGTGGTCGCGAGTATCGATCCCGCGGGCTTCCTGAATCTTCCCGTTCAGCCATCGCAGGGAGATTATTACGAAGCCGGCTTGAACAAGGCATTCTTCGGGCATCTGAAGCTGGGAAGCAATTACTTCAGAAGAGTTGTCGATAATTATGCCGATGACAGTCAGATCTTCAACACCACGATCAGCTTTCCTATCGCCTTTCGGAAAGCGATTCTTTACGGCGCCGAAGGGAAGATTGAGATTCCCGACTGGCATCGTTTTTCCGGCTTCGGAAGTTACTCCTATATTGTCGGCAACGCGTGGCTTCCGGTGACCGGCGGATTGTTCTTCGGCTCCAATGCCAGTCAGGCTGCGTCTCAGTTGACCGGGCACACTCCGGACACGCAAGACCAGAGGAATACCGTCCGCGGACGCGTCCGCTATCAGGCGACGCCGCGGATCTGGGCCGCATTCGGAGTGCAATACGATACCGGCTTGCCCTTCGACTTTGATGGCGATCCGGCCACTGTGCTCGCTCAGTATGGTCAGCAGGTCCTGAATCGCATTAACTTCGCTCGCGGCCGAATCTATCCAACCTTTCTGGCGAATGCTTCCGCGGGCGCGGACATCTACAAATCCGACCGCGTGAAGATCCGCTTCCAGGCGGATGGCCAGAATCTGAATAACGTTCTGAATGTGATGGATTTCGGCGGCCTGTTTTCCGGCAATGCCATTGGGCCATCAAGAAGCTTTGCCCTGCGCCTCACAAACATCTTCTAACTTATGCTGGTCGGGGCGGAGGGATTCGAACCCCCGGCCCTCTCCTCCCAAAAGCCACGCTAAAATACGCCTTGCGCAATGAAGATATGGCTGCCCGAGTCGTGCTTGTCGCTGATGAGAAAATCTCGCCCATCAGGGAGCAGGCTCAATCCTGCAGAGGCCGACGGCAGCCGATTCAGCTTCGCAATGCCGGTAATTCTTTGCGTGACGGGATCATAAATGGAGATCGACGGCGTCGATTGTCTCTGGTCCAGAAAATAGACGCCGCTTCGGCTCACCGCCCAATAGCCCCAGTAGCACGCCATCGGCTGATCGAGAATGTGGACAGCCTCGCCTCCCGCTGCCGGCATGCGCCACAGACCGTTCTCATCATCGCGTGCAAAGTAGAGCCATTTGCCGTCCGGCGATTCCTGGCCGGCGATCCCGTCGTCGCTGGTCACTGGTTGCGGCGTCCCTCCCGACTCCGGAAGCTTCCATAGTCGCCAGCGCCCGCCGCGGTTGGAGCGAAAGTAGATGGAGCGGCCGTCAGCCGACCAGCGCGGAACGATATCGTTGACATCTCCAAAGGTGATTTGTGTCGCGCTGCCGCCAGTGGCAGAAATCGCAAAGATGTGCGCATGCCCGTAGATTCTCGCATCGAAGAGAATCCGGCCGCCATGGGGAGACCATGACGGACTGCCTGGGCCGGAGATAACGCCGTCAAGCCGCGTCAGTTGCCGCATCGATTGACCGTCGATGGAAGAGACCCAGATTTGCCGAGATCCAGAGCGCCAGGATTGGAACGCAAATTGCGCGCCATCGGGAGAGAGGCTGGGAGCGGAATCCTGCGCGCTGGAAGAGACAATCTGCGTCTCTTTCGTTTCGCGCGAATCGCCCGACACCGTAATGCGCTGGATGCCGAAGATTGCCGAGCCTTGTACAAAGGCGAGGTCGTTTCCATTCGGCGAGATGGCTGGCTGGGTGGCATTCTCGGTTCCCACCGGCAAGCGCTGCGGCGCGCCGTTCTTCAGAGAGACCTTCCAAAGGGCATCCTCGCCAGCCCGATTGGAGGAAAAGATGATGGATCGATTGTCCGAGGACCATGCGATTCCGTGAATCAACTTACCGTCATGCGTGATCTGGTGGACTGCTCCCCCGGCGGTGGAAACCCAGTACAGTTCTGTGTCCCAGCTTTCGGTCGCGCGCAGGAAGACGATCTTCTCTCCGTCCGGCGAGAAGACTGGGTCGATATCTCCTTCCCAGCCGGGGGGGGGAGTGGTCAGGGCGCGAGTACGAAGGGTCTCCACATCGATCAGATAGATCGACGAACTTGCTTGTGCCCCAATGTGATCGACCAGAACCAAACTCTTGCCATCTGGAGACCAGGAGAGCGCGCCATCCTCCCAGCGCTTGGTTTCACCAGGAACATAAACCTTGCGCACGGAATGCGAATCATCCAGGGATGCGACGCAGAGTCCCAGGCCGGCTTCCGACAAGGAGAGAAAGGCGATCTGCTTGCCGTCTGGCGACCAGGCGGGGCTGTATTCGTAGTCGGATAGGCCGGTGAGTTGGAGCAGTGTCTCGCTGCCCAGCTCCTTGATGTAGATTTTCTGGCTGCCGCCATCCTCTTTTGCCCAGACAAAGGCCAGCCGCTTGCCGTCCGGCGACCAGGCCGGACGGCTTTGCTCGCCGGCGTTGGTCGTAAACTGAAAGATCCGGATCGCGGAAGGTGTAGATTTGACCCGCGTCGCATGCACCGCCCAGATCGCGAGTCCAATTGCCAGCGCCAAGGCAAGCGCCGAGGCTGCGATGCGGATTCCGGTCCTTCGCTCTCCGGCCGCCTGACTCTTCGGCAAAGCAGCGGGCGTGGCCTCCCCATCAACGGCAGTTGCAGGTGGGCCTTCCCGCCCCTCCGGCAACCCGGGAGAATCTGGACGTGGAAGATCGGCGGCGGGACACTGCAGGGGGCGCGCTGTCACCAGCAAGCAGTAGCCAGCCTTGGAAACCGTCTTGATGAACCGGGGATTGTGGGGATCGTCCTTCAGGATGTGTCGCAAGACCGAAATGCAGCGCGTCAGGGCATCCTCGCCCACAAAGGTGTCAAGCCAGATGGTGCGGAGAATCTCCTCTTTTGAAACGACGCACTTCGCCTGGCCCGCCAACTGAAGCAGGACGCTCATCACTTTGGGTTCGACCCGGTGGATGGTTTTGCCCCGAGACAGTCGATTGAACTCGGGTTCTACGATCCAGTCTTTCAGCGCGAACGACGATTTGCGGTCAATGTGCATGGCAATGCACCCGATAAACACATGGAATCAATAGCATATTATCCATCAGAAATTCATTGGAATTTCATCGGAGCAACCTCACGACACCTGTGTTCTCCATGGCCTATCTTCACTAAGGATTTCAGAATCCTTGCAAGATAAGCTCGAATACCCGGAGCCAGAGTTGGAATGTCCCACTGGGACGCATCGCAATCAAACCAACCGGCCACAAGCCACCGCCGTTTCCCTTGGCGGTTGGGCCGAGGTTTCTGCCTGGCAATACGCATTGTATTCCCGGGGCCATACCCGGCGCAGCTGCGTATCGCTGAAGGCTCCCTTTTGCCTGGTACTCTTGGCTAGAGTCGCCCCGGGCGGAGCCTGGGTTTGCATATCCGGCGCAAATTGCGCCCAATCACAAACAGTTTCAGAGGAATGATACCGGTCTGACAACAGACATAGAGTAATGGCACCCTGTTCTCAGGGGTATACTGATGCGCAAGCCGTCCTCTTTGAGTCCGTGGTTTACGGTGAAGCAACTTGTCGCCTGGGTCAAGGAGGCTCCCGACAAATGGCATATCAGCGGCGGTTGGCGATCTGGCTGACCCATGCGGGGCCATTTGCCGCGCATCGCGTGGCCGATCTGCTGGCGGTTTCAACGCAGGCGGTTTGGAAGTGGGTAGCCGAGTACAACTCGCTTGGACCCACAGGGCTCGACCGCAAAGGGCGAGGCGGAAGACGCTGGGGGCTGATGACTTTGGATGAGGAACGAGCCTTCCTTGCCGAGCATCTATCAGAGGCCGAAAGCGGCGATCTGCTGACCGCCAAACAGCTTGCTTCCGCACTTGCGAAAAAGCTCGGGCAAGAGGTTTCCATCGACTACATCTACGGTCTTCTGCATCGTCATCAATGGCGCAAACTGACTCCGCGCCCTCATCACGCCAAGCAGGATCCGGCGCTTGCCGAAGCCTTCAAAAAAAACTCCCTCAAACACTCGACACCATAGCCCAGAGCCTTCCTTCTGGCACTCGGATGCGTGTTCTGTTTCAAGACGAGGGCCGTTTCGGACGCATCAGCGACGCGCTAAGTTGTTGGGCGCCGTTGCCCTTGCGACCCGTTGTCGGCAGCCAACTGGTCCGCGAATACGTGTACGCCTATGTGGCCGTCTGCCCCACCGACGGGCAGATGTCTTCGATGATTTTGCCCTGGGTAGATGCCCGCTTGATGAGCATCTTTCTGGCCCAGACTGCAGCGCAATTTCCCAACGACTTCTGCGTTATGTTTTTGGATGGAGCTGGTTGGCACACGGCCCATGAACTGACTGTTCCGGCCAACATGAGATTTCTTGCCCTGCCGCCCTACTCGCCGGAGTTGAACCCGGCCGAACACGTCTGGGAGTACATTCGCGAAAACGATATACGCAATCAAATCTTCAACACCCTGGATGAGGTCATGGATACAGTCGAAACGAGTCTGCGCCATTTGCATGAAGCGCCTGAGTTCGCTATTCCGGCGTGGCCCACTTTGACCATTTGATTTGGCCCACCTGGGAGTGATATTGTGCATCATTTCTCCGGGTTTTGGTTTGACGGGTTTTGAAAGATATTCATGCCCGTCGTAGTCGCGGCGGTGAGAATGTGGGAATCGCCAGTGACTATGCACGCGCGCATCTTGGAATATCCTTCGATCATCCATTATCCGGAGCGTTGCAGGAGTGCGCTCTCCTCTGTTTTGTTGACCCGTTTCTGTGCCCAGACTGCCTAGAGCTCCAGTGGGATGCGATCCACCCCGGCCTTGCGTTCCAGCGTGCCGTTCAGCGGCTTGCATCAGGGAGCCTCTCAATACCGGAGTCGCTTCATGGAGCCTACGAAGTCGCGTACCAGGCCTACGGGTTGGATTCGAACCGACACTGGCATGCGGCATGCCATCGGATTGTGGAACTGACCCAAGAGCCTGCGAAGCAGACCGTTCTCAACCGGAGCGACGCTATCTTGCCCGGTCCGGATTCCGTCGTTCATGAATTCCAGCGCAGCTTTTTTCTCGCGGCGCTGAGACTCAGAAGCGATCATCCTAGCATTTTTTACGAGCCGCAGCTTTACTTTCCACCTCCGTGGAACCGTTTCGTATCTGTGTCCTTGCCGCCGCTCCTAGTCAATCCCGGAGGGGTTGAATTTCTGCGCATTGAGGACAATCGTAGCGCACGAGTCAACCTTCCATTGATTTATCACATTATCTCAGCGAGCGTCCTCGACGATTTCGCCCGGCACGGATCGGTTCAGAACTCCAAACATTTCGTTCGGGCATTGCGTAAGACACTACCCGAAACGTTCACCCCCGACGCGGAGCCGTCGTATTTCCAGCGTATTCTGGGCGACGGCTATGATGCATCCATTGATCACTTCTAAGAGGTCCGGAGACCTGATGTGAACATCCTACTTAACTGTATCAGCCTATCTCCTGAGGAACATGCGGCGGTAGCGGCCGCGATTCGCCAAGTTGAGCCAGAGGCGGTTGTCCACGAAGTCGACGACCAACGGTCACGGCGATTTGACCCGGCCACATTAGGAGCAGTGGCCGGCGTTGTTTCCGCCGTCTGTGCCGCCGTCGCGGCGGTTCTTCAGACGATCCAGGTGCGGCGGGACGGGCGTCGTGCATCGCGGAGCGAAGCGGAGGAAGCCATCGTGCGCGTACAGGTGACGCTCCATGAAAGCATTGAGGTTTCGGTCCGGCAGGATCTCGTGACTGAGCTCCAGAAGCTGCCCGAACCTGTGCGCATCTATCTGCCTGATGGAAGGAGTTTTTACGAAGTGACGGCTGAGCCGAGCCACGAGATCGTTTTGATCAAGGGTGAGCCGGTCTCCATAAAAACAATATGCTGAAATGCAGTAAAACGGGCCAACAAATATACTTTAGAGGTCCGAGCCAAGAGCTGCGAAGCGGGCTTCGTTCAAGTCGGCTTGTGGGAACCAAAACGACGCTTACGGTCTGAAGTATCATTTGGCGGGTTTACTTCCTCGCCAACAGCACGGTTCAACAGATTTCAATAGACTTCAACACCTCTGCTCCCAAAGCAGGTCAAATCGTTTGTTGAATCCTGTTGAAATTGAGTGAACTTAAGTGCTTTTGGTTGAATTGTTTACCGTATTCCTACTTAACCTTGTTGATCCTTGTGGTTCTTGGGTGCTCTGACAGCTACAAAATCGACTACAGTCAGGAAACTGCCTGAGGTTTTTTGCGTGGCGGAACAACGAGAAAAGCGCGTCAGTTGCCGCAGGTTGGCTCTGCAACACTTCTCCGATGTCTTGGCGCTCCCCCCCATGTTGGAGTGAAGGATCACTGATTCCAAGGCTCCTCCAAGCAGAAAACAGTCCCTTTTCCGGCCGAATCGAATATTGGCCAAGCACAACACCGCCTTCCAGCAACGCTTTAAGAGCTTATAATCAGTTCTCCAGGTAAACATCTGCCGGTCGTAAAGCAGTGAGCAACTCCGGAGCGGGTAGCAGAATCATAGCGACGCCAAGGTTCGGCGGCTTGCATCATCGCTACGATCTTGCAGCCTGAGTCAGAGTTTCGCACATCTCGCCGCAGAACTGAAGATGACTTATAGGAGAGGTGTGCCGTCGAACTCCTGCGGACTGAGCCATATCGTCGTAGTGACGATTCGTGGTCACTGAATGCCTCTCCCTTCAGTCGAAAATCTCCTCAGGAATGGACTTCCCGCTTAAAATCGAGTCTCCATTTCGCCCGGATGGAATTTTGGCGAGGCACAGGAACGCTGCGGAGGACTCTCGTAGAGCCCAGCCGGCGATGAGCAGACTGGGCGCGAGGGTGGGTTCGGCGTCTCCGAGCGCGGCGAGCGTGGTGCATCGAACCTGCTGGCCGGGCTGAGCGACGCGCGAGACGACGGCGCAGGGGAAGTCGGAAGGAAGTCCTTCGTCGAGCCATTGCTGAGCTAGCAAGCTCAGGTCACGGCCAGGCATATAGACCACCCGCGTCGCCTCTTCTCGTTGGGGCAGCGGCGCGCACCACGATCGGCTGTCCGGTTGCGACTGCGCGTGGTGGCCGGTGGAGAAGATCACGTTGGACGCGCTGTTGCGGCTGGTGAGCGAGCAGCCAACGGCAGCGGCGGCGGCGAAGGCGGCGGTGATTCCGGGGACGATCTGGAAAGGCACGCCCGCTTCGGCGAGGGCGGCCATCTCTTCGGCGGCGCGGCCGAAGATGAGCGGGTCGCCGCTCTTGAGGCGAACCACGCTGCGATTCAGGCGGGCGTGTTCGATCATCAACCGGTTGATTTTGTCCTGGGTGATGGTCTTGCTGCCGCAGCGCTTGCCTACGTTGAGAACTTCAGCCGAGGGTGAGGCGTGGTCGAGAATCGCCTGCGGAACAAGGTCGTCATGGAGGACGACGTCGGCGGTCTGGATGAGGCGCAAGGCCTTGACGGTGAGCAGGCCGGGGTCTCCGGGGCCGGCTCCCACCAGATAAACCTTCCCGGCGGAGTCTGTGGTCTTCTGGCGGAGCGGCGCGAGGGCCAATTGACGCGAGGGACAGGACGCCGCTTCGCAGACCGGACGCTGCGCCAGTTGATGCAGGAGCAGCCTGCGTGCCTCGCCGCGGGGATGGGTTCCGAGAACTTCGCGGCGGAGTTGGCCCAGATTCTCAAGCCACGGGCCGAGGTCTTCGGGTAGTTGCTCGTCGATCTCGCGGTGGAGGTGCTGGGCGACGGCGGGGCTTTCACCGGCAGTGGAGATGGCGATCTGCAGCTCGCCGCGGCTGACCACCGAGCCGAAGTAGAAATCGCAGTTGGGAGGGTCGTCCACACTGTTGGACAGAATGCCCCGCTCGACGGCTCCTCGGTAAACGGCGGCGTTGACTTGGGCGGAATCGGTGGCGGCGATGACCAGGAAGTTGCCGTCAAGGTCGGAAAGCTCGAAGCGGCGATCGATCCATTCGAGTTTGCCTTCCGCAGCCAGTTGCCGGATTTCAGGGCGCGCATCGGGGGCGATGACGCGGAGGCGGAGGCCTGTCTTGAGCAGGCTGCCGATCTTGTCCAAAGCGATAGTGCCCGCGCCTACCAGGAGGCAGCGGCGGCCATCGAGTTTGAGGAAGATCGGCAGAAGGCTCATGGTATTTTCTCTAATCGCCCACGCCGTGCGGCACGCGGCCGGTGGGAGCGTCGCGCTCGACGGCGGCAAGAACCTCGCCGGCCAGAAAGGCGCGCAGTTCGTCGTTCGAATGGCGGCCGAACCAGGCGCGCAGGTTCTCCTCCGGCTCGCGGCCGGCGAGATAGTGGCGCAGCAGGCGTTCGATCGCTTCCGGCACCAACTGGGCGAGGCAGCGATAACCCACCGGGCGGGCGATTGCGGCGTGCTGGCCCACCGCTCCACCGAGGCAGAAGTAGTAGGCGTCGGTGAGCTTGCCCTCGTGCTTGATCTTCTTCCCCTCGATGCCGATGTCCGCAATCCAATGTTGGCCGCAACTATTTGGGCAGCCAGTCACGTGGAGCTTGAGCTGCTGGTCGAACTCGGGCAGCCGTTCTTCCAGTTCGTCCACCACCCAGCGGGTAAAGCCCTTGGTCTCCGTGATGGCGAGCTTGCAGAACTCCGTGCCGGTGCAGGCGACGGCGCCGCGCCAGAAGAACGAGCCATCGACCTGGAGGCCGATCTGGCCCAGTTCGCGGGCGAGTTCGGCCGTCTTGCTGTTGGGTATATCGATGAACAGCAGGTTCTGCGAGACGGTGGCGCGCAGCGCGCCGCTGCCGAAGCGCTCGGCGAGTTCGGCTGCCGCTTCCAACTGCTCGCCGGTCAGGCGCCCGCGAAGGACGGATGCCCCCACGTAGCTCAAGCCCGGCTGGCGCTGCGGATGGATTCCGGCGTGGTCGCGGAGGATTTCATCGGGTACTTGTTCCGGCACACCGGGCAGCAACTTGAAATCGAGGCGCGACTGAAGTTCAGCCAGGAAGCTGTCAGCTGTCCAACCCTCCTTCATGAACAGATACTTCAGCCGGGCGCGGTCGCGGCTCTCGCGCAGGCCCTGCTGGTCGCGGAAGATCTCGGTGACGGCGCGCGCCACACGGACGGCCTGGTCCGGGAGAATGAAGGCGTCAAGGCGAACGGCGAGATGCGGTTCGTTGGACAAGCCTCCTCCCACCCGGAGCGAGAAGCCGACTTGGCCGTCGTGTTTCACCGCGGTGAGCGCGATATCGTTGATCTCCGGATAGGAGCACCAGGAGGGGCAGCCGGTGGCGGAGATTTTGAATTTGCGGGGCAGGTTGTAGAACTCCGGATTTGCCTTGAGCAGTTGCGAAATCTCGGCGGCGAGCGGAGAGGCGTCGATGAGCTCATCGGCGGCCACGCCGGCCAGAGGGCAGCCGGTCACGTTGCGCACCACATCGCCGCAGGCGCCTTTGGGCGAGAGTCCAATGGCGTCGAGCGCATCCACAATTTCGGGAAGCGATTCGATGGTGAGCCAGTGAAGCTGAATGTTCTGGCGGACGGTGATGTCGGCGAGGTTGCGTCCGTACTTCCGCGCCAGGCCGCCGATGACGCGAAGCTGGCCGGCGGAGAGAATCCCGTTGGGGACGCCGATGCGCATCATGAAGTAATCGGAAGCCAGGCCTTCGCCGCCTTTGCCGCCGGTGACGCCCATGCCGTCACCCTGGGTGTAGACGCCCCACCATTTGAAATAAGTGGCAGCCCACTCGGGGACCACGCTCGCGCGGCCCTGGCGGGCAAAGGCGCGCACCTCGTCGAACGCCTCCCACGGGTTCTTCTCGCGCTTGAGGCGTTCCGCACGTTGGGCCTTGGTCTCTTTTTCCGGAACAATTTGAGCCATTTTCCCTCTTTCAAAAAACAGAAAGCCCGCGACAGCTATGGCTGTATCGCGGGCATTTGGAAACCGTGGATTCGATCTGACTTTTAGACCCAGGTCACCTGTGCGCGCGAAGCGGCGTACAGCGGCGACAACAGGGCTGACCTTGCATAAAGAGATAGTAGGGGCGGGCCGCGCGAAAGTCAAGTCGGCCTCAGCGCAAACCTCCGCCCAGAAAATTCCGGGATCAGTCTGTTGACAAGAATCCGAATGTTGTTTAAGTTGGAAAAACAGAGTTGCTCACGAGATGCAAACCTTCTTCGTCAAAATCGCGTGTTGTTGCTGTCTCCGCTAGCGCCCGCTGGCCTGTCCGCGATTTTGTCTTTCCCAAATTCAAGCGCTTCACGTTGATTTTTCGAGTACTGGAGGCCCCTGTTCACGCCCATCTACACAGGTTTTATTGAGGACTCTGCCCGCTCAATGAGCAGGCCGGGAACAGCGCATTGCTCGTGTTGTTATTGTCTGCCCACCTGTCGATAAAGGTCTGTCGCCCCATGCGGGCCAGGGACCTACGGTCCTAACTCATCCAGCTCCCAAGATTCAAAGGAGAATCCAAAGTGTCAAAAGCTCTTGATGCTTTTATGTCCGCTTCTCTGCGCCTGTTGCCGTTATCGATCTCTGCTATGCTTTTTTTGTTTGCTATAGCGGACGGCCGGCCCTTGGCCGCGCAGGACGACATCACCACGCAACACGGGACGCCCGGGTTCAATGGCGTATTCATGACCGGTCCGGCCTCGAACCCGTTGAGCTTCCTGAACGGCCCGGCCTGGCGTACTACCGCCAACCCGGCGCCCTATGACTTCCACGACTTTGCCCCGGCGACCTATCTTGACGAAAAGCTGCCCCATTGGATCGATCTGCAGGCCGAGGAGCGGTTCCGGTACGAGGCGTACGACAATTCAAACTTCAAAGCGAAGGCCGATGACTCTTACCTGTTGAACCGATTTCGTTTCCAGGTGAATCTGCATACGCCCAGTTGGCTGCGGGTTACGGCGCAGGTGCAGGACGCCCGTGCGGGCTTCCAAAACCCGCCGCTCGGCCCGCCGAACACGGTTCGCTGGGATCTGAAGCTGGCTTACGCCGAGATCGGCGCGCCCGACAAGCACTGGTTCAGCCTGCGCGTGGGCCGGCAGCTCATCAACTACAACAATACGATCATCGCCAACTCCGAGTGGCGCAACCAGGCCCGTTCCTACGATGCGGCGGTGCTGAACCTGAACGCGAAGCGCGAGCACCTGGGCATCTTCGCCGCCTCGGCTGTGGTGCCGCAGGCCTATGGTGTGAGCCCGCATCAGGAAGGCAACAACATCTACGGAGCCTACGGCCGCATCGATGACCTGGTGCCGCACTCGAACCTCGAGCCGTTCTTCCTGTGGCGCGTGCAGCCGGCAGAGGTCGTGGAACCGGCCGCCGCCAAGACCACCGGCAAGGAGAACGAGAAGGCTGTTGGGGTGCGCTTCAAGGCGCAAGCCCACTCGGCGCTCGATTACGGGGGCGAACTGATCTACGAAGGCGGCAAGGTGGGACCGGAAAGCATCGGCGCCTGGGCGGCGCAGGGAGGCGCGGCATACCAGTTCCTCGATGCGGTGGCCAAGCCGCGCGTCTTTGCCCAGTACGACTACGCCTCGGGCAACAGCAATCCAGCGCATAACGGAAGGCACTCCACCTTCGACACGATCTACCCGACAGCCCACGACCGCTTTGGCATCACCGACCTGTTTGGCTGGCAGAACATTGAGGAAGTGCGCGCGGGAGCCACCGTTGAGCCCCACCGGCGGCTCACCTTCACGGTACAGGGGCTGGACTTTTGGGCGCCTTCGGCGCTGGACTCGATCTACAACACTTCGGGCAGTTCGATCGTGTTTAACAAGACCGCCCACGGCCACCATGTGGGCGCGGAAATCGATAGCTACTCCTGGTATGAACTCAATAAGCACTTCAACCTGGGCGGCGGCATCGGCTACTTCGGCGGTGGCCAGTTCCTGACGAATGTGTCAACCAGCCACTCGTACACGACCTACTACTTTGCGCTGAACTTCAAAGACAACGGAAAGAAGTAGCCAACGCCGTACTGGAACTCCGGGACGAGGCTGGTGTGATGGACCATCGCGCTGTTCGCATCCAGCCTTGTCCTCTTTGCATCGATTTTGGGCCGCTATCCCAGCGACTTTGGCCAAATGCCCATCGGCTCCGGCCGTGCGCTCTTGGGAAACGCAACTCCGATTGCGCAGCAGATTGCGGGCGGATGGAACCTGAGCGGCATAGCGACCCTGCAGACCGGCCCGTCCGTGGAGGCGGCGCTTTCACCCACGGCGGGCGTAATGACTGCAACGGCAACCACATCGCGGCAGCTCCAGTTCGCCTTGAAGTTTCTCTTCTAGGGCATTTCTCCCGATGGTGTATAGTAGGGACGGCGACTCTTCGCGCACATGACGATGGCGCGACCCTATTCGGATGATTTGCGGCGGAAACTGTTGGAGGCCTACGACCAGGGCCAGG
>CABDXY010000178.1_pt1 | contig 17316 bp, 13 predicted proteins | sample 3131871 | NCBI WGS metagenome assembly CABDXY01 (sample SAMEA5534336, study PRJEB31848) | metagenome | biome: tundra; feature: field; material: soil | place: USA | collected 2013-05 | depth 0.15 m
TCCATCGAGCGCCACAGCCCGCTGTCGTTGCCCACAAAGATTTCCAGCGGATTGGCCGTGCTCCAGGCCAGCGCATGCTGATATTCGCCCACCTGCGCACTCATGCACGTGGTGGAATTGGTTGTGTTGCGCCATGTACAGCCCATGGCCAGGCTGCACTTCCACAGATCGTTGGCCCCGGCCAGCAATACCGTGTCCTGTTGCGACGGCACGGCGGCCAGCGCCAGGTTGTAGTCGCCGTTCGCAATGGTCGCAGCCCCATCCGTAGTGTTCGTCTCCAGCGCCGCCGTGCTCCATTGCCGGGCAAACGTAATGCTCTGGTTCGTGCACGTACCCCCGCTCACCGCGCACTGGTCCTGCCAAAGTCCCTGGTCCTGGTTGTAAGCATCCACCGTCCAGGCAAACGTGTCCCCGGTCTGCGGATTCACCGCCAGCGTTCCGCGAAAGATCGGGCAATCGATCGAGCCGACAGTGTTGGAATTGGTAGGACAGAATAGCGGGATCAACCCCGAGCCGGGTTGTGCCGCCATCCGCGTCCAGGTCACGCCGTCCGTCGACTGATAGTAGCCGTGGTAGCGCACCGCCGCCACAAACAATTGCCGCACCGGGTTCCACACCACCGATGTTGCCGCATTGCCGTCGGGACCCGCGAAAGGATCGTTCGGCCCCTGGACATCCGCGCCTGCTCCGTCCCTGATGGTCGCCAGATTCCACGTAACGCCGCTGTCCAGGGAGTAATACAGCCCCTCATAGCTCTTGTTTGGCCGGTCCGCATTCACCAGCGTCCCTTCGTAGGCCTGAGAAACCGCCGCCACCACCAGTTGCGGATTCACCGTGCTCCAGGCAAAGCCCGCAAAACCCTCCCCGGCGAAGCTCCATTCCAGGTCCGCGGTTGTCTGCGTCAGGCTCCAGCTATTTCCCCCGTCGTTCGAACGCAGGATTCCGGCCCCATAATAGGAGTCGAGCGCATCGTTCGGGTCGCCGGTGCCGGCTAGAATCACGCCCGTCCCGCCCGGCTGCACCGTCAATGCCCCAATGCTGATCGAAGCGTCTACTGCGCCGCCCAGGGCCGCCACGGTATCTGTCAGCGGAGTAAAGACCACAGAAGACGCGTTGGACACACCCGCATTCTGCGCCGCCCACACTCCGCCACCGGTCGTTCCCAGGTAAATACGATTGCCGGTCGAGTCCGAGGGATCCAGCGCCAGCGCGGAGACCCGGCCTGTCACCAGCCCATAGTTCGGCGTCAGCACCGCCGCCGGACCCAGCGCCTGCCAGGTCAAGGTCGCGGTGGCCGCCGTCGCGCCCTGCGGCGCAACCGCATTTCTGCGCCAGCCCCCTTTTGTCCGCCATCCAGCGTGCCCGGCACCAGACCATGCCTTCCTCCGGCCCGGCGTCCATCCCCGCTCAGCAAGAAACCGCTGCGCCTGGGCCACCCGCGGCGGCTGCCCTGCAAAGCTCCGTGCCCCATCCTTGCGACTTCCTTCTGTCGCAAGGGTGGGAGACCCCAAAACTCGACCGGAACCGAGTTCACCAGGAGTCGGCAGCCCACCGACCTCTGCGCTCTGCGCCCGCACCGGCACCGCGCACGCGGCCACAAAGACCGCAACCGCCATCGTTCCCAGCGCCAGACCCACCCATCCGCCGCGCCGTCCGCCGTTCCAGGCTGTGGAAACACGCAGCTCAACCCCGCCCCTCAGACCAGGCTCACCGGAAATCCGCTTAAAAACACACATGGACACACGTCCGGAATCCGATTCCGGCCTCCCCTCTCTCATCTTCCGAGGGGGTTTAAGCGAAATCCAATGGATTGCACCGTGCGAAACAAACAGTTTCCGGGATTGGAATTGGCTCAGATTATAGTCCAGAAACGGGACAGTTGCATAACCAGCTCCGGCAACTGAGAATAATCGGCGTTCGCAGTGTCACCGCCCGACTGAAGGCCATCGCGGTCTCAGATGGCATTTGTTAGAATGTCCCCATGTTCAATGCCCGACCGCTTCCGATAGCCGTTGCAATGGCTTTCCTGCTGTCCGTTGCGCCAGACATCTCCGCCACATCCGAGAAGAAGCTGGAGATTTCGGAGCAGAATGCAAGTTTGTTGGAGCACATTGGAGACTATCCCGACCTCGAAGTGATTTCGATCAGCTGCCTTGAAGATATTCAATCGCTTCCTGATTCGATCGGCAAACTCACAAAACTGAGAGAGTTGATCATTGACAATGGCAACGGATGCTCGATGAATCCGGTTTTGCCCGAATAGATTGGGAATTTGCGCTCGCTGGAAAAACTGGTTCTCTATGGTGCCCAGGATCCCCGTGATCCCGGCCCCCAGCCTATAGAACGCCACCCGTTCCCTCGCAGCATGTCACAGCTAAAGAACCTCACTTACTTGGACCTGGGACGAAACGGGCTCGATGAGATTCCGATATTCGTGAAGGATCTGCCGAGACTTAGGGAATTTCGATTTGCCTGGGACATGAAGCTGAAAGAAATCCCCGCGTTCATCGCTAATCTGCGAGAACTGACGACACTCGAACTGGATGCCGATGGCTTGCGCGATCTTCCGGATTTTTTGAATGCGATGCCAAAACTCACCCGCATAACCCTCGGGGAAAACTGCAAGATTACTCAAAACGATGCAAAAATGAAGGACTTGATAAGAAGATTTCCGAAAATCACATTTGGTTTTTCAGATGAGTACGACGACTGCCCCGCAAAGTAATGGCCTGGCCTTGGCCAGGGACGCCGGACGCCCGCTCTGTCAAACGGGCTGCCCATCGGGCAGCCCCTCGTGCGAAAGTCTGTGAGCTATCTTGCCGCTGCTTTGATTTCGGCTTCTACCACCTCTTTCATCACGCCGCAGTTGGAGAAGAAGCGGATTAGGTTTCCGGTGAGCGGCTGCATGGTTTCGGAATCGAGAGACCGAGCGCCCGGCGGGTCGGCTTCGTGGTCTCCCACCCTTTCTGCAGAAAGAAGCGGAAAGGATGGGGCACGGGGCTGGGATGGGATGCCCAGTGTTGGCTGCGTGGCGTTGGCCATCTTGAGTTCGCCGGTTCCTTGCGCGTCGAGGATGAGAGCTGTGAGTTTGCGGGCCAGGTCGAGCGGGAAGCTTTCGGCGACGAAGACCAGCTTGCCGCGGGTGGTGATGACCACCGGGCCTTCACTGGTGGAGTAGACCTGTTCTTCGATACCTTCCGGAGTGGTGCGCTGGGCGTCGAGGTCGGGCTTGACGCCGGAGTATTTGCGGCCCAGCTCATCGGCGTAGAGCTGGGCGAAGGCCTGGGCGGAGGCGGCGTTCTTCCAGGCCGACAGATAGAAGAGGGCGATGGAATTTGTGCCGGTCTGCTCGGCGGGCGTCTTGGCGCTGAGCCGCTGGCCGGCCCAATAGAGGCCGCCGTCCCAGGCCGGGGTCAGGTCGCGGGCAGCAGCATCGCCACCGAAGATCTCGGCGAGAATGTGCAGATCGAGTTGGCCGACCTGGCCGATGTCATAAGGCTTGTAGAGTTTGTCGACGAGGGGATGAATGTTGGGCAGAAGGGGCACGGCGGCCACGTGCCGCTTTTCGTACTCGCGCGGGTTGATGATCTCCCAGGATGAGGTGGGCGGGCGGTCCATGGTTCCGGCGAAGGCGGCGGCCTGGCCCTGGTCCATCCATACGTCCTGCTCGAAGCTGAGGCCCTCGCGATAGGGGAAGAGGAGCGACTCAGAGAGCAGGATGGGAGCGCGGGCGAGAATCGGCGAACTGTCCGAGGCGGACATTCGCTGTTTGACGAATTCTATGATCTCGGGGTCCTTGACGAGGCTCTTGCCCATGGGCTTGAGGATGTAGTCCATCATGACGGCGGTGGCTTGGCCCTCGACGACGGCATCGCGGGCGGTATCCATCTCGTCTTTGGTGAGGTGATCGGTGTCGCCGGCGGCGTTGAGGGAGACCTCGTCGGGAGTCTGGTCGCTCCATTTGTCGAGATCGGAGTGCTGGTCCTGGAGGGCGTGGGTGAGCTCGTGGGCGAGGACGGGCTTTTGCTCTTCGATGCTTACCCAGTCGAGCATGTTGACGGTCTTGGTTTTGGAGTCGTAGAAGGCTTCGACCTGTTCTGTGAGGAGCGCGAGGAGAAAGGGCTTGAGGGCGAAGTCGCGGTCGAGGAGGCCAAACTTCTTGAGGACGATTTCGCTGCGCTGGAGGCGCCTGGCGCTTTCGTCTTCGTCGAATTTTCCCTTCATGTAGCTTTCGACGGCGGCGCGGCTGATGATCTGGCGCTTGACGGCGCTCTTGATGGGCAGGCCGGTCTCCTGCGAGGAGAATTTGAGGAGTTCATCGACGAGCGAGAAGAGCTGGCGGGCCTGTTCGGGGGTGATGCGGGTTCCGGCCTTGGCGTTCTCTGTGACCGGGGCCGGGTTGGATTGCGGGGCTGCCGGCGCCGTCTGCTGCGCCGAGGCCACGGTTGCCGCCGCAAGGCAGAATGCTGCTGCCCATGCCGATCCGCGCCTGACATATCTTGCCACTGCGTGCTGCTCGTTCATCGATTCTCCCTCGTGGTCTCCCCGCGGGCCTCCCTATGATTCAAGGCTCCTGTGCCAGACTCTCGCATCTGCTTCCAAGGCTATAATGAAGATGCGGCTTGGCGCGAGGTTTCGACTGGAAATCTCCGCGCTGGACAACGGAAAAGTTTCCCCATGACAGAGACCGATCTTGGACAAACGATACAAGCTACGGCACTGGCTGTAATGCTTGAATCCGCGCATACGCAACATGAGCTTGCCGTCTATCGCGGCGCGCTCACGCCGCGAGAGTTGGACGCGCCAGAAGAGGAAATAGCGGCGCTGGTTTCAGGAGCCGCGATCCACGACCTGGGCTGGTTGAGGCGCGTGGCGGTGCGCGGGGAAGACCGCTTTCGCTGGCTGAGCAGCATGGTGACCAACACGGTAAACGACCTGTTTCCGAACTCCGGGGCATGGAATCTGGTGTTGAACGCACAGGGGCGGATTCAGGGCGACCTGACGGTCTGGCGGGAAGGCGAGGAGCTTTCACCCCAGCGTCGAAAACCTGCCGCTACCAGCCCAAGAAACGGAGATCGCGTCGAAGATCGCCTCCTGGGGACCCCTTTTGCCGGGGAATCCGGGCTGGAACTGGAGATTGCGGCCGACCAGTACGACCGGCTGATGGCGCACCTGAACGGCTTCATCATCATGGACGACGTAGAGCTGGTTCCGCTGAGCGGGGAGCCGGCCGGCGAGGCGGGTTCGGAGACGGCGGTGGGGCTGACGGGTCCGCTGGCCGATGAGGTGCTGGAGCGGCTGGGCCTGCCTGTGTTGGTGCACCCGATGAGGGGAACGTGCGTGGAGTGGAACGGGTGGGACCTGAGGATTTTGCGCGGCTACGGCGTGCTGGCGCCGCACTACGAGTTTTGGTTGCCGTCGGCTGGGTTGGGGAAGCTGTGGTCGTGTCTGCGCACGGCCGGGGCGATACGGGCGGGCAGCGCGTCGGTGGAGGCGTTTCGCATCGCTGAAGGGATTCCGGCGTACGGGATCGACATCGCCGAGCGGGATTTGCCGCAGGAGACATCCCAGATGCGGGCATTGCACTTCAACAAGGGTTGCTACCTGGGGCAGGAGATCGTGGAGCGGATCCATTCGCGCGGGAACGTTCACCGGCACCTGCGGGCGCTGGAGCTCACGGGGCCCGTGCCAGTAAGCAGGACTGAATTAACTTTGGACGGCGGGGCGGCGGCCGGACAGATTACCAGTGCGGCGGAACTCAAGTTGGCGACGGGGAGCCGCGTTTTTGCGTTGGGCATGATTCGCGGCGAAGCCGAGGCGCGCAACCTGCCTCTTGCGTACACTGCCGGAACGGCCACGGGGACGGCGCGGATTCTGGCTGCGCCGCCTGGGCTTTGAATGGCGGGTCAGCAAGTCAGCGAAACGAATTGGAAAGCTGGAACTATGAGCGAAGCACCCAAATTTACCGTGATTGACCGCCGCAAGTTCAAGGCGGAGGAAGAACAAGAGAGCACGCAAAAGCCTGCGACGGAGCCGGAGGCCGCGCCGGTTGAAGCGGTTGATCCGGGCCAGACGAGGGGCGGGCCGCGGCTGGTGGTGAACGAGAGCAAACAGGAGGCTGCGGCGAAAGCTCAAGAGGGCGCATTGGAGGAAGAGAATGCCGGAGGCTTGCCGCCGGCGCCAACCGCCGAGGAGAGTCGCGAGCAGCGGACGGCCTACGAGGCCTCCGCTCAGCGGGTGGAAGACCTGCTCCGGGCGCAGAATCCGGGGATGGGGGCGCCGCCGGCCATCACGTTCGAGCACCTGGTGCAGCAGTTCTACGTCTCCGCCATGATCCAGATGGGGGCGGGGGCGCAGGAGGGCCAGCGGCCGCGAGTGGACATTGTGGGCGCGCGCACCACCATCGACCTGCTGGGCGTGCTGGCCGAGAAGACGCGCGGCAACCTGACGGAAGCCGAGGATCGCACGCTCGAGAGCGTTCTTTTTGAGGTGCGGATGGCCTTCCTGGAGCTGACGAGCATGATCAGCTTGCAGGGCATGCAGCAGCCGCCGCCGCCACCGCCGGGAAAACGATAGATATCGAATGGACGGCCTGCTGACATTTCTGGGGACGGGAACCTCGATGGGGGTTCCCACGGTGGGGTGCGGCTGTGCGGTGTGCGCCTCGACGGACCCGCGGGACCGGCGGCTGCGGCCTTCGGTGCTGGTGCGCTGGCAGGAGACTTTACAGGGCGGCGGGCACGAGCGGGTGGTGGTGATCGATACCGGGCCGGACTTTCGCGAGCAGGCTTTGCGCAACGGGCTGACGCGGGTGGACGCGGTGTTTTATACGCATTCCCACGCCGACCACGTTCTGGGGCTGGACGATCTGCGGCCGCTGAGCTTCACGGCCTTCCGCGAGGGCGGGCCGATTCCGCTATACGCTTCGCAGGAGACGGCCGCGGCGCTGGAGCGGATCTTCGAGTACACCTTTTCGCCGCAGGCTACTTATTCCACTCGCGCGCGTGTCCGGCTGGAGCCGCTGGCTGAGCGAAATCCGGTTCATGGGGTGGAGTTCCAGCGCGTTCCGGTGATGCATGGGCAGATGGAGATCGCGGGTTTCCGGTTCGGCCGCGCGGCTTACCTGACGGACGTGAGCGGCATTCCCGAGCGAAGCTTTGCGCTGCTGGAGGGGCTGGACCACCTGGTGCTCTCTGCGCTGCGCTACAAACCTCACCCCAGCCACGCCACGGTGGAGCAGGCCGTGGGCTGGGCGCGCCGGATTGGGGCGCGGCAGACCTGGTTTACCCACATCGCCCACGAACTGGGTCACGAAGCGACCAACCGCGCGCTGCCGGCGGGGATGGCGCTCGCTTACGACGGGCTCAGTCTGCCTGTGGAATTGGGCTTGTGAATCCATGAGCGATGGCGGCGGCATGACTCCCGTTTACCGGTCCATACAGGAAATACCATTGCGGTTTGGCCCATCGGTGGGCGTGATCGGAAACTTCGACGGCGTGCACCTGGGGCACCGGGAGATTCTGCGCGCGGTGGTGGAGGAGGCGCGCGGGCTTGATGCGCGTGGGTTGGGGATGCGGTCGGTTGCCATTACGTTCGATCCTCACCCGGATCAGTTTCTGCGGCCGGAAGAGGCGCCGCGATTGCTTACGCCGATTGCGGAGCGGATGCGGCTGCTGGCGGCGACGGGCATCGATGCGGTGGTGGTGCTGCCGTTCGACGCGGCGCTGGCGGGTTTGGCGGCGCGGGAGTTTGTGCGCGAGATTCTGGTCGAGGCTCTGGGCGTCGTCGCCGTGCATGAGGGCGGCAATTTCCGGTTTGGGCATCGCGCCGAGGCCGGGGTCAAGGAGTTGAAGGAGCTTGGCGCCGAGTTCGGGTTTGCGGTGCATGTGCATGAGGCGGTGCGGGTGCATGGACTGGAGGTTTCGAGTTCGGCGATCCGGGCGCTGGTGGCGGCGGGAGATGTCCGGCGGGCGCGGTGGATGCTGGGACGGCCGTTTGCGGTGCTGTCGACGCCGGCCAGGGGGCGCGGGATCGGAACGCGTCTGCTGGCGCCGACGGTGAACCTGGCGCCGTATGAGGGATTGCTGCCGGGGTTTGGGGTTTATGTGACGCGGCTGACGGCCGGCGGGCGTTGCTTCAAGGCGGTGACGAACGTGGGCAACCGGCCCACGTTTGGCGAGGCGTCGTTTGCCGTGGAGTCGCACATTCTGGACTTTGAGCCGGTCGACTTGAACGAGCAGACGCCGATCGAGCTGGAGTTTCTGCTGCGGCTGCGAGGCGAGATCGAGTGGCCTTCGCCAGAGGCGCTGAAGGAGCAGATTTTCAAGGATGTAGCGCGGGCGAAGCGGTATTTCCGGCTGGCGAAGTAGGGTTTGCTATTTCGGTGCCGGCTCAATTTCCGGTTTGCGCGCAGCAAGACCGCAGGAGGAATGGCGCCAGCCGAACTTCTCACTCGGAAACTACTTCATGCAAAGGCGATTTCGCTATCAATAGATCTCAGTCTCCGGGTTGGCGACAATCCAACCTCGGAATCACTCACCGTGCAACGGCCGCTGAGCAAAATTGCACAGCGTTCATAGAGTCACAACCGCACTATTCATACAGGCGCCGACACCAAAAGCGGCGGCAGCGATGCTGGATCCTACGGCTACATTCCCTGAAGGAAACGCCCCTTCTACACTGCCGCCGCCCGTTGCGTACGCTTCATGACACGATCCGCCTGAACTGCTCTCAACGTGCAAGATTGTACATCCATTCCAACGCGGCCGGAGTAGAGTCAGGCAATGATGAGCCGCTTTGTTCGCCGCATTCTTGATCTCGGACCGCTTATGCGGGATCTATTTGTGTCCGCTGCCGGGTGCTTCGTGTTTACGCGTGGCTTCCGCCTGGCCGCAATGGGAAAAGAAGGATCGGACACGGTGGCATCCATTCGCGTCGCCGGCACGTCCCGTAAGCCATTGGCGGGTATCGGCGCCGCACTATTCCTTTTGGGCTTCATCGCGAGTGAAGCGCTGGTGACGATTCAGGCGCTTCGCCGCTGATCCCCATTTGCACGATTGCCTCCGAGCCCAGTCGAGTTCGCATGTTTGTTGTCAGGAGCCTGCAATGTCCGCACCGAACATCTCCGTGAATGCGCTACCGAACACCCCGATGCGGCGCGAGCTGCGGCCTCCGGTATTCGGAAAAGAGCCGGCATACTCCTTGCAACCGATACCCAGCCGGCCGCTTCCAGTCCGGGTAGCGGTGGTTGGGAACCACCTTCCCCGACAGTGTGGAATTGCCACCTTCACGACCGATTTGTGCGATGCGATCACTGCCGAGTACGGAGCCGCAGGCTTGTCGGTAGCAGCCGTCAATGACCCCCAATCGTCGTACGCATACCCTTCACGGGTGCGATTCGAGCTCGCCGAAGGCGACATATCCTCCTATCGGGCAACCGCCAATTTTCTCAATTCCAGCAATGTCGATTTAGTGTGTTTACAGCATGAATACGGGATTTTCGGGGGGAATGCAGGCAGCCATGTCCTTCAGTTGCTGCAGCGCCTCACCATGCCGGTGGTAACAACGCTCCATACCGTTCTTCGTGAGCCGGACCTCGACCAGCGAATCGTCATGCAACAGATCGCCGCGCGCTCCGATCGCCTTATTGTCATGAGCGAGTACTCTTCTCGCGTTCTCCAGGATGTATTTGGAGTTCCATGCGAAAAGATCGACCTGATACCTCATGGCATCCCCGACTTGCCCTTTGTGGAGCCGGATGTTTACAAAGATTCACTCTCACTCGGAGGAAAGTCCGTATTGCTCACGTTCGGCTTGTTGTCCCCCAACAAGGGATTCGAGAGCGTGATTCGGGCGCTGCCGCGCATCCTGTCCCGGCACAGCAACGTTGTATACGTAATCGCAGGGGCCACTCACCCGCACGTCAGGGCCCGCGAGGGCGATCGATATCGGGATCAGTTGCAGGCCCTGGCCAAGGAACTGGGAGTTGAGGGAGAGGTGATCTTCCACAACCGGTTCGTCAGCCCTCAGGAAATGGCTTCGCTGGTGGGTTCGGCCGACATTTACATCACGCCATACTGCCACGAGGCACAGGCTGTATCGGGAACCCTGGCGTATGCCTTGGGCGCTGGAAAAGCCATCATCTCAACCCCATACTGGCACGCAGCCGAACTCCTGGACGATGGACGCGGAGCACTGGTCCCCTTTGAGGACCCGGTTGCTATCGCAGCTACGGCAATTGAACTTCTGGACAATGATGCGGCGCGCCAGGCAATGCGCAAGCGCGCTTACCTGCATGGGCGCCAGATGGTGTGGAACCGGGTAGCGCAGTCTTATATGCGTTCCTTCATGCGAGCTCGCGTCAATCGTACGCACCCTGCTTACTTGAGGTTTCCCCTCCAGGCTGTCGAGGGGAACACTACAAACCTACTCTTAAGCGCCTGAGCGCTCTTCCCGCGCGGATGGGGAGGAGAATATCCCCACCGGAAGATTGCGAACGGCATCCACCGGCATGCATCCATATCTGGGTTGAGAAAAATGCGACAGCCTCAACTTGCCGTCCAGCTCCCTTTTTGGCGGTAGCCGAGGCGCGGCGATGGCCGTTTTTTCGTCTCAAACATCAAAAAACGGGCTCAGAGCGCCAGAAAAGGGGCTGAAATCAGAGGGTAAAGTTTACCAATCAGTACATAGGTATAATTTGTAACATATTTGTTATGAGCGACTTACTAAAAACACCCGGTTGAAAAAGCGGCTCCCAGAGGGGGAGGGGGTGGGGGGTACGTCATGCGGAGGCGGATTTTCGCGGTTTGGGCTCGTAATGGAGGGTGCTGAGCGCGACCTGCGCCGCGTAGAGGAGCTGCCCGCTTTTCTTGTCGGGAATGGCGCCGATGAGTATGCCGTGGGCCATGCAAGCGATGAAGTCGCGGATGTTTTCGTATCCGGAAAGAAGGGGCATGGCGTTGCAGTAAGCCGTGCCCGCGTCCTGGGCCGCGTAGATTCTGTCTAAGTCTTCGTTGTGCCCATCGCTATTGTCGATATAGGCTTTGTAGGCGCGGCGCCAAGCGTCGCAGCAACGCTTGAGCGCCCTGGCGCGCGCGGGATCGGGGTCGAGGCTCGGGGCCGGCGCGATTACGGGCACCGGGACGGGGATGGATTCGATCAAGTTGAGTACTGCTTTGGGTAATTCGGCCACAGGTGGATTCTCCCTATGGATAGTGTGCTCCGCCGGCGCTTAATTTTCTGCAACGGGACCGCGGGGCCGGGTTTTGCTGGGTTGGTGTGGTCGTCTCGAAACGGCCGTATCGAGAAACGGCCATTGCGCCTGGAATGCCCGGCCAGCGATTCAGAATCGCCTCGGACCTCTTCCGGGCCGCGGTCCATGAGTGACAAGGGCTGTTCGCGCCAATTGAGATGATTGTTTCTTGTTTTTGAGCCGAGCCGGATGTATCATTACTCTTGATTCCTTGCTGCGATACAACCACATTAGCCCCGCCATGAGTGTCGGGGCGGGTTATGAGGGAGCCAATGGCATACATTCGTCGGGCCGAACCCCATCGTTATTCAGTCAGCCTCGTAACCCAGGGAAACCACCGCTTTTACACGCTTACTTTGCCCAGCGAAGTCTTAGCTAATACCTGTTTCGTTACGACCAGAGACGAGGATCCCAAGATAGGCTTCCAACGGGTGCTGGACGGGAAAAGAGCCCAAGAAATCGCGAACTACATCGATGTTGGGTTTGGAACCATCCCAACCTCCATCGTCTTGTCGGCCCAACCATCTGCGGAGCTAAAAGTGGTGGGGCGTGGGAAGACGCTCCAATTCAACGACCATCCCAAAGCATTCTTGATTCTTGATGGTCAGCACCGCGTCTATGGTTTCTCCCTCGCGAAGACGAGCCTGCGCGTGCCCGTTGTCATTTACAACAACCTTGGTCCTCGCGATGAATCAAGGTTATTCATCGATATCAACACGAAACAGCGACCAGTCCCAAATGAGCTGCTTTTGGACATTAAGAAGCTTGCGGAATACGAGAATAAAACGGAGAACCTGTTGGGCGAGGTGTTCGATCTGTTCCATTCCGAGACATCGAGCCCGCTGCTTGGTTTATTAAGCCCACATGAGCGGGTTTCCAACCGAATATCGCGTGTGACGTTCAACGCCGGACTAAAGCAGCTATTAAGTGTCTTTGCGGATGCAGAGCCAGAGGATATTTACGCTGCTCTCAGTTCGTACTTGTCTGCCTTCATAGGAGGGGCAAAGGCGATCAAGGCTCCCGATATTATTGCGAAGCCGACTGTCTTTAGAGCCGTGATGATGCTCTTTCCAGAAGCCGCCCAGCGCGTTCAGGACAAGTACGGAAAGGCATACACTCGCGAGAATTTCGACGAGATTCTGGCACCTATGTTCGGAAAAATCAGGCCGAGCATATTGAAACAACCAAGCAACAGTCAGCGCGATTTGCATAAGGCGCTATCGGATGGTCTGAAGACCAGCTTCGTTCTGTGAGCGCTCGGAATGTCGACCATTGAAGACATTTCGAGATCTTTTTGGCTACTGGGACTGAATCAGATTTCCGGTCCCAAATTGAAGGGCATTGGCGGTTGGATTTGCGACGAAAACTATCAGATTTACACGCCCGCCACGCCAACCTCATTCGAATTGTCGTTCACAGACAGTGGAAGGCTGTTAGATGCATTTGCCGGTGACATTAACCGGATCGGCTCTGCGTCATTCGAAACTGTTGTCGGGATCATGAAATCCAATGTTCTTCCTAAGTCCACTGCTTGGCTCATTATCAAAACCTACTATTCAGCATTTTTCTCTGCCCATGCATTTCTTCGTATGCTCGGCGAAAGCTGCACTTCGATTGAACGTGAACAGGCGAATTCGATCGGAAAGATTGCGAAGTTGTTCGGAACCTTGCCCGCATCGCCAATGGTCGGCGGTCTTTATCATCTCTGCTGCGATATGAGGACGAACAAGATCGTGGGCACGGGTTTGTCAGGGGGTCCTCACGAAGCTTTTTGGAGGATGTTTCATGACCGTATTCTGCAGTTGAGCAACGATGTCCTCAGTTTATCGACAGAATCCCTAGCCGATCGTCAGTTGGCATCCGCCAAGTTTTCCGAACTTGCGGCAAATTTGAGTTTCGGTTCGGCTGGAAGGGGACGATGGCTGTCGACCGTAAGGAATGCGGTCAACTACAGCCAAAAGCACGCGACATGGTACCCGTATTCGGGCGAACAGAAGTACTACAAGCAGCTATTTGAAAAGACCGCCGAATGGACCGGAGACCCAATGGCAATAGATTTGACATCCCATCAGGACAAAGACTTGAGACGGTTCCAAGCGACATGCAATTTCATAATCGCCGCCTTCCGGAGTTCTGCTTGTGAAATGGCACGAAGATGCTCGGCCGGGAGATCGTTCCACGAGTACGGAGCATTGGCCTGCCTCAATTTGGCGAATCGAGCTTCATAGCGATGGCGCAGAAGATTTTGAGCTCGCAGCTCATCCCTCTGCATCCTGGATCCTCGATTGTTGCGAAATCGCCATTTCGCTCAGGGAGGGGTGGATGGTGGGCGGTGCTTCGGATTGGGTGGCAGGGAGCGCTTCGGCATCCTAACCGAAAAGCCCGTGGCTAAAGCCACCTTGATTGCAGGCTTGCGTCCAGGGGCCTTGAAGGCCCCTGCTCCCTCCGCGCTCTATCCCACGAGCCTGAAGGCCCGTGCTCCCTCCGGCACTTTCCAGGAGGCCTGAAGGCCCTTGCTCCTCCGCAATCGGCGATCTGCAACTTTGGTATAAAGCCCGCGTTGATTTGATTGCGTTTATTTACGGGATTCTGTCGGGGTTAAACAGGCTGCGGAAAAAGGGGAAATGGACGGCGAATTTACCAGGAAACATCCCTCAGGGGCTAAAGCCCACGCCTAACTTTCTTGGTAAAGTACGGGCTGAAGCCCGTACCCTTCACCGGAACACCGGGTTGACCTGGGGTTTGGCTGGGGTGGCAGGGAGCGGCGGAAGGATTGGGCGCGGGGCAAGAACGTGCAGTCGGCGGATCAACGGTAGTGGTCTCCCACCCTTGCGACAGAAAAAAGTCGCAAGGATGGGGCACGGGGCAAGAACGTGCAGGCGACGGATCAACGGTAGTGGTCTCCCACCCTTGCTACAGAATGGCAAGAAGCAGGTTCTTCGACTCCGCTGCGCGTTGCTCAGAATGACAGCAAGGATGGGGCACGGGGCATTTGTTGGGGGAGCGGCGGAAGGACACCAGGCTACTGTGGAGGCGATGTTGAGCGCACCGGCGACCTTGCGGGCGGTTTGGCGGCGGCTTTGAGGGTTTGGCTGGCTTGGGCGTCGCCGAGGAACTGCTCGTCATCCTTGCCGGCGATGGCTACGCGCATCACGTTCATCCAGATGGGGAGGGCTGCGCGGGCGCCGGTCTCTTTTTCGCCCAGGGACTCGCGGCTGTCGTAGCCCACCCAGACGCCGCAGGTGACGGAGGGGGAAAAGCCGAGGAACCAGGCGTCGGTGTATTCGCTGGTGGTGCCGGTCTTGCCGCCGAGAGGGTGGTTGAGCTGGGCGGCGGCGGCGCCGGTGCCGTGCTGGGTGACTGCGCGGAGAAGGATCATCATGGTGCGCGCGGTCTGCTGACTGATGACCTCGTTGACGGAGATCGGGTCTTCCCAGAGGGTGACGCCGTCGGAGTTGGAGACCTTGCGGACGAGGCGCGGCGCCACGCGGATGCCATCGTTGGGGAAGACGGCGTAGGAGGCGACCTGCTCCTCGAGGGTGATTTCGACCGCGCCGATAGCAACGGGGAGATAGGCGGGAATGTTGGAGGTGACGCCGAAGCGGTGGGCCACGCCGATGACCTTGTGAATGCCTAAGCGGGCGGCCAGCTTGAGGGCGGGAATGTTGCGCGACTCGGCGAAGGCGCTGGTGAGGGTCATCCGGCCCTTGTAGTCGTTCTCGTAGTTGTGCGGGGTGTAGCCGCCGAAGCTGACCGGGCCGTCAACGATGATGTCGGTGGGCTTGGCGCCGTCCTCGATGGCCGCGGTGTAGACGTAGGGCTTGAAGCTGGAGCCGGTCTGGCGCTCGGCCTGGGTGGCGCGGTTGAACTGCGAGAGCGCGTAGTCGCGTCCGCCGACCATGGCGAGGACGTCGCCGTTGGTGTTGTCCATGGCCAGGATGGCCCCCTGCGCGCCGGAGTCCTGCTCCAGGGTTGCGCTGCGGACAGTGCTCTCCAGGGTCTCGGAGAGGTGAACGTAGATTACGTCGCCGGGTTTGACGAGGGCGTCGCCGTAGCGCTGGCCGGTCCATTTCCAATCATCGGGCAGCAGGACGATCTCGTCGGGGCCGACGCGGGCGTGAATCTCGAGGGGCAGGGCGCGGGTGACCAGGGCGTGGACGTAGTCGCCGGGGCGGGTCTTCACGGCCCAGTCGGGGTGCTTGTAGTCTTCGATGGGGGCGCCGGCGAGGACGTTTTCCAGCTTGCCCGGCCGGTCTTGACCGGCCCAGCCATGGCGGCGCTCGTAGGCAGCGAGGCCGTCGGCCACGGCGCGGTTGGCGGTCTGCTGCAGGTCAAGGTCGAGGGTGGTCTCAACTTTCAGGCCGGCTTCGTGGACCTGCTCGGTACCGAAGCGTTTTTCGAGCTCGCGGCGGACTTCTTCCTGGAACCAGGGCGCGACCGAGCCCTCCGGCTGGGCGATGTGCAGGCCGAGCGGGGCATTGCGGGCCTGCTCGGCCTGCACGTGGGTGATGACTCCGTCGGACTCCATTTCACTGAGGACGAGGTTGCGGCGGCGCAGGGCTTTGTCAGGATTGAGCAGCGGCGAAAAGGCTACGGGCGCCTTGGGCAGGCCGGCCAGGAGAGCCGCTTCAGTCAAGTTGAGGTCTTTGGCGTGTTTGGAGAAGAGAAACTCCGAGGCGGCCTCGAAACCGTACATGCCGTGGCCGAGGTAGATCTGGTTGCCGTAAAGGGTGAATATCTGCTGCTTGGTGAAGGCGCGCTCGATCTGGATGGCGAGATAGGCTTCCTGCACTTTGCGGGCGGCGGTGCGCTCGGAGGAGAGGAAGAGGTTGCGGGCCAACTGCATGGTGAGCGTGGAGGCGCCCTGGGCGCGTCCGTGGGCGCGGATGTCATGCCAGACCGCGCCGATGACGCGGAAGGTATTGATGCCCCAGTGGGACTCGAAGCTCTTGTCTTCAATGGAGATGACGGCCTGGCGGAGGATGGGGGCAAAGCCGTCGTAGCCGACGACCTCGCGGCGCTCGAGGGCAAAGGAGCCGATGATGCGGCCCTTGCGGTCATAGAGATCGGTGGTGGTGGAGGGGCGGTAGCGCTCGAGGTCGCTGATCTGGGGCAGATCGACGGAATAGACCAGCGTGAGGCCGGCCAGCGAACCGGTGGTGACGGCCAGAATGAGCAAGGTGACGAAGGCGAAGCGGCCGGCCAGCTTGCGATGGCGGTGCGTGGGAACCGGCTGCACCTGCGGCCGGTGGTGACGGCGTGGCCGGACAAGGGATCGCGGTTCGAGAGGCTGTGAAGGGGTGGCAGCCAAGCGATTCAGGCCTCGTGAGCAATTCTCCCAAAGGCGCAGGGGAGAAAGATGCTACAGCCTAAGACTAGCATCTTCGTGTTGCCAGGGGATGCGCAGGGCAACTGATGTGTACCACGCGGTGCAAGGGCGGGACGGGCTAATGCAGTTCGCCGATTTTCCACCCCAGCAACCGGAGTCAGGCGGTTTTCGCCTTCAACAGTTGGAGGGCCTTGTCGAGCGTTTCGTCTCCCTTGGCGGGGGGGACTTCTTCGTCTACTTCCTCGATCGACGGGCCTACCAGCACATTGGGGGTGACGGCTTCGTCCTGAATCTTTTTGCCGGTGGGGCGCTCGTACTTGGCTACGGTGAGCAGGAGCGCGGCGCCGTCGGGCAGCTCGATGGTTTTCTGGACCGAGCCCTCGCCGAAGGTGCGTTCGCCGACCACGTCGCCGCGCTTGGCGTCTTCAATGGCGGCAGCGGTGAGTTCAGCAGCGCCATAGGTGCCGCGATTGACGAGCACGGCAAGCGGAGCGTCTGTCAGGAATTTTGTGGGATCGGCGGTGAAGGCCTGGAGGGGAAACTTCTGGCCTTCGAGGGTGGCCAGGGTTCCCTGCTTGAGGAAGAAGTTGGCCAGGCGGAGACCCTGCTGGGGATCGTCGCCGGAGGAGTCGCGCAGGTCGAGAGGCACTTTGCGGCCCTTGCCGGCGGCCTTGAGTTTGGAAGCGATTTCGTCCACGCGGGCCTGGGTAAGCTGGCCGGGCTTGAGATATAGGAT
>CABDXY010000185.1_pt1 | contig 16981 bp, 15 predicted proteins | sample 3131871 | NCBI WGS metagenome assembly CABDXY01 (sample SAMEA5534336, study PRJEB31848) | metagenome | biome: tundra; feature: field; material: soil | place: USA | collected 2013-05 | depth 0.15 m
GTACTGGCGCTTGAGGTCCAGCATGGGCACCGGCTGGGAGGTTGCGGCGGAACTCCGCGGAGGGGTGAGAGCGTCTTGCACCCGTTCATTTTACCAGCCGCTGAGGGCGCCGCGTCCCACGGCGAGGCGGCGCAAACCGGCTCCAGGGTCGTGGTTGCGCACCAAAGTTTATCTGAAAAATGCTACAGAGTTGAAAAGGCCCGTGAATCCCTATAATCTTGTCACATTGCGGGATCAGGCGGCTCCGGGACTTCCGGCGCCGTGCCCGGCGATTTGTTTTTTCACGCACGCGCAGTTCGGCTGCATCCAACCCCTCTAAGGAAAGCAGGAGATCGGCACATGGAAAACAAGCCGGCACAAAACATTCAGGATACCTTTCTGAACACGGTCCGCAAGGACAAGACCCCCATCACGATTTATCTGGTCAGCGGCGTCAAGCTCACCGGAAAGATCCGGTCCTTCGACAAGTATTCGGTGCTGCTGGAAAACAACAGCCAGGAGCAGTTGATCTTCAAGCACGCCATTTCGACGGTGGTGAGCAACCGGGGAGTGATGTATAGCGAGCATCGTCCGGTGGCCGCGCAGACGGGGATTGCCCCATCGCCGATGGGCGCCGTGCCGTCCGCGCCGTCAGCCGTTGAGGAGCAGCGATAGTAGGCGGGGAGCGGTCTCAGTTGGCCGTTGAGGAGAGCAGGACTGGCGGCTCCGGCATCCGGCCCGGGTCCCCGGCCCACCGCGGCGGGGGCATTCGTCGCGGGGATGGAGGGCCGGAGCGGGCGGTCCTGGTAGGGGTGGATATCGGGGTCCGCTCCCGCGGCAACCGCGCAGCCCAGGCAGGCGCGCGGCTGGCGGCTGCGCGCGCGGACGGCGGCGCCCGCGACGAGGATGCGCCGGAGTCCGCCGATTTCCTTCGTTCAGGCGTTTCCCCGGCGGGGCCGGCTTCGGCGCGTTCGTCAACGGAACTGGACGCGGAAGAGTCTCTCGCCGAGTTTCGCGAACTGGTTTCGAGCGCGGGCGGGGTGGTGGCTGCGGAGCTGATGCAACGGCGATCGCGGCCCGATCCGGCCACGCTCGTCGGCGCCGGCAAAGTGGAAGAGATTGCCGGAGTGGCCGCTTCCACCGAGGCGGACCTGGTGCTCTTCGACCACGACCTCACGCCTACGCAACTGCGCAATCTTGAGGCCGCGCTGCCTTGCCGGGTGCTGGACCGCACGCAGTTGATCCTGGACATTTTTGCGCGTCACGCGCGGACCCGCGAGGGGCAGTTGCAGGTGGAGCTGGCGCAGCTTGAGTACATGCTGCCGCGGCTCACCGGCAAAGGCAAGGCGATGTCGCAGTTGGGCGGCGGCATCGGCACCCGAGGTCCAGGCGAAACCAAACTAGAGACGGATCGCCGACGGATTCAGAGCCGCATCGACCATTTGAAGCTGGAACTGGAGGCCGTGCGTCGCGTTCGCAAGCAGCAGCGGCAGCGGCGCGAGTCGGTTCCGGTGCCCACGGTGGCGCTGGTGGGCTACACCAACGCCGGCAAGAGCACTCTCTTCAACCGGCTGACCGGCGCTCAGGTGCTGCAGTCGCCGCGCATGTTCGCGACGCTCGACCCGAAGCTGCGCGCCATCGAGCTGCCCAGCCGCCGCAAGGTGCTCTTGTCGGACACGGTCGGCTTCATCCGCAACCTCCCGCACACGCTGGTCACCAGCTTCCGCGCCACGCTGGAAGAGGTGGCACAGGCCGAGGTGCTGCTGCACATCCGCGACGCCGCTTCAACTTATGGTGAGGAGCAGAAAACTCAAGTCGAAAAGGTTCTGGGCGAGTTGGAGTCCCTCGGCAAGCCACGCATCGAGGTGCTGAACAAGGTCGACCTGCTGGACGAGCACGAGCGCCAAGGGCTGCTGGATCGGCTTCAGGCCGGGGGCGAGGTGGCCGTCTCGGCGCGCACCGGGGAGGGAATGGACGCGCTGCTCAGGGCCATCGACCGGGCTTTGCACTCCGATCCGGTGATCGACGCCGAGTTGCGTGTCCCGCAGCAGGAAGGTGCGGTGCTGGCGGCCATCGAAGCGGGCATGATCGTGCATAGCAGAGAGTACGAAGGCAACCTGGTCCGGCTCACTGTGAGCGGTCCGGCGTCGCTCGTTGGGCGGCTGCGTCCGTACCGGCTGCGGGACGATTAAGCGTCTTTTCATCGATGCGCGCTGCCGGGCGGCCTATAGTGAAGTGTTCCGGCTGCCAGGGTTTCACGTCCACACGTTGCAGCACATCATGCCACCGAGCGCGGCAGTAGCCGGCAGAACCGGAATCCCGTCGCCCGGGTGGAGGCTGTGGTGCGCTATCCCCGCTCCTCCATGGGAATCCAGTGGGCGGGGTAGACGGGGCCGATGTACTCGGCGCGGGGGCGGATGAGGCGGTTGTCGTCCAACTGCTCGATGATGTGGGCGGTCCAGCCGGCGATGCGGCTGATGGCGAAGATGGGCGTGTAGAGGTCGATGTCGATGCCCAGTGTGGCGTAGGTGGAGGCGGAGTAGAAATCCACGTTGGCGTTCAGCTTCTTGTCGGCATTGATGTAGAGCTCGATGGCGCGGGAATAATCGAACCATTTGGGCATGCCGGCGTCCTTGCCGAGCTGCTCGCTCATCTTGCGCAGGTGGGTGGCGCGGGGGTCCTCGGTTTTATAAACGCGGTGGCCAAAGCCGGAGATTTTCTGCTTGGCGGCCAGCATGCTCTTGACGTATTCGACCGGATCGGCGCCGGCTTTATCGATGGCGTAGAGCAGGCGCATCACGCCCTCGTTGGCGCCGCCGTGGAGCGGCCCTTTGAGCGCGCCGATGGCGCCGGTGACGGCCGAGTGGATGTCTGCCAGGGTGGCGGCGATGACGCGGGCGGCAAAGGTGGAGGCGTTCAGTTCATGCTCGGCATGCAGGACCAGCGCCATGTCCATGGTCCTGACGGCGGTTTCCGAAGGCATCACGCCGTTCAGCATCCACAGGAAGTTGGCGGCGTGGTTCAGCGAGCGGTCAGGCGGCACAATCTCACGGCCCTTGCGCAGCCGGTCGAAGATGGCCACCAGCATGGCGATCTGCGCGGTGAGGTTATAGCTCTTGCGCACGTTGGCGTCGTGAGAGTTGTCTTTCTCGTCGGCGTCGTAAAAGCTGAGCGCGGAGACGGCGGTGCGCAGCACTTCCATGGGCGTGGCCGAGGTGGGAAATGCGCGCAGCATGTCGACCATGCGCTGGTCGAGCGACCGGGCGAGCGCCAGTTGCGACTGGAACTCGCGCAGCTCCAGCTGGTTGGGCAGGATGCCGTTCCACAGCAGGTAGGTGGTCTCCTCGAAGGTCGAGTTCACGGCCAGTTCGTGAATGTCGATGCCGCGATAGGCCAGCACTCCCGCGTCTCCGTCGATCCAACAGATCCCGGAGTTGGCCGCAACAATTCCTTCCAGACCCTTCCCTGCGCCAGCAGTCGACATACCTTCGGATCTCCCCCTTGCGATGTTTTTTTGGCGGTTGCGGCGGATGTCCTGGCCTTTGAAAAGAGCCCGGCGCCTGAAAATGCAGTAAAGATGTTTATATCGTAGCGATTCCATACTTGTCACGGAGCGCGGGAAAACAGGGGCCTCAGGGCCGCTGGACCATCGTGGCCGGCGAGCGTCCGGCGGCTGGGCGCAATTTCCCCGCGCGTCCTGTATCCTTATCTATATTCTGTCGATTCTCCCGGAGGCGCGCCGAGCGGAAATTCTGGCGCTCGACAGGGAGGGCTGGATTTCCGCGAAGACACGGGAGATTCCAGGGCAAGAATCCTCGAAACGGCGTCTAAAGGAACAGAATGTCGCCATCACCAGGGCCTGAGGCCGCATGCACAGGCCCGAAAAAGCGGTTCGCTGAACGGGCCGCGAGAGAGACGAAAGGCAAAACACATGAGTGAAGTTGACGATACCCAAAGAACCTACTCCGGCGCATTGCTTGCGGTGCTCGCCGTGGCCCTTTTGGCCGCGCTGGGCGGCCTGATCTGGAGCTACACGCTCAGCGGCCGGCTAACAAGCCAGGAAGCCGCGCTGACCGAAGCCAAGGAGCAGAACAAGAATCTGTCTGCGGAACTGCGCGAGACCGACGCCCGCCTCAAGGTGGCCACCGAAGAACTGGGCCAATCCCTGGGGTTGACGCAGAAGCAGATGGACGCCCGCGCCCAGGAGATCATTCACCGCGAGCAGGCCGACGAGGCCAATGCCAAACGGCTGGAGGCCGCACAGAAGGAGACCGCGCAGCAGATCACGGCCGTCTCCGGGGCGGTCACCGACGTGAAGACCGACGTGGGCGGGGTGAAGACCGATTTGGGCAAGACGCAGAGCGACCTGGCCAACGCGGTGACCCAGTTGACGTCGATGAAGGGGGATTTGAACGGCCACAGCAGCTTGATTGCCCGCAACCACGACGAGTTGGATCTGCTCAGGCACAAGGGCGACCGCACCTACTATGAGTTCACCCTGACCAAGGGCCAGAAGAAGCCCGTGGGCACGGTGAGCCTGGAGCTGAAAAAGGCCGACGGCAAGAAGAACACCTTCAACCTGGAGGTGACTTCAGACGACAAGACCGTCCCCAAGAACAACAGGGGAGTGTTCGAGCCGCTGCAGTTTTACAGCGGCAAGGACCCGCTGCTCTTTGAGATCGTGGTGAACGCGGTCAATTCAAACAAGCAGGTTACCGGGTACCTGTCGGTGCCCAAGAGCGCGCCGGCTCCTCCTACTGTTCAATAACCGCGCCGGGAGGGGGTGCGAGCACCAGGCTTTGCTGGTAGCGGAAGGCAAAGGTGAAGTTCAGATTTTTGCGCGCATCCCACTCCTGCTTGTTCAGACGAAAGGCCGAAACGATGGATCCCTCCACGGTCTGGCCGGGGTCGATGGTCGTCTCCATGGACAGCGCCTTGCCGTGCGGCGCCGGCATCTCAGGATAGGCGAGAAACACCCGGTCATAATCGGCCGCCGTTGCCGCGTAGCTGGAGTGGATGCCGTCGTTGAGCGCGGCATTGGCCGTGATGTTGTGCAGAAAGAGCGGATGCTTGCTCTGGTTATGCAGCTTGACCAGGGCGAAGACATACACCTGGTCGAAGCTCTCCTGGGGCATGGGTGCGCCGTTGGCGTCGAACTCAGGGGTCACGGTGAGTTGCGGGTGGACCCACACCTGCTCAATTTCTCCACTGGCGATGGGCGGCTTTTGCCCGGCGATCACGTAGATCGCGATGGCGAGGGTGACCAGCACGGCGGCGACCACGGTGGCCCAGACCACGTGGCTGGAACCCTTTGTATAGTCCTCACCTGGGGCGGCATCGTCCAATTCTTCCGGGGAATCCTGCTGGAGAAGGCTCATCGCGCCCTTATCTTATCTCCGCCAGTGCAAAGCAGGCTATGAATTCGTATGCACCGTTGCGGGAAAGTGCATACTTCTGCACTGAAAGCGGTGCCTTTTTGCTCCGGCTTACGGCCTCGGCCTGAGCGCGGCCAGAAAAGCCTCCGCTCCCAGCGTGTTCAACACGTCTTCCGGACCCAGCCAGGCGCGGCGCAGTTGGCGGATGCCGTACTCCATCTTGCCCAGGTTGCGGACGTCATGGGAGTCCGAGTTGATGACAATGCGGCAACCCAGCTCTTTGGCCAGGCGGAGGTCGCGGTCGCAAAGATCGAGCCGTTCGGGGGCAGCGTTGTGCTCGACGGCAACACCCAGTTCGGCCGCACGGCGCAGCACTACTCCCAGGTCCAGGGCAAAGGGCTCGCGGCGCAGCAGCAGGCGGCCGGTGGGATGGCCCAGAATGCGCACATAGGGGTTCTCGATGGCCCGCAACACCCGCGCCGTCATCTCCTCGCGGCTTTGCTCGAAACGCGTGTGCACGCTGGCGATGACGATCTCCATTTGCGCCAGCACCTCGTCGTCCAGGTCGAGCGCGCCCTCGGCCAGAATGTCCACCTCGATACCTGTAAAGACGCGGATGCGGCCCTCCATCTGGCGGTCCACTTCGCGGATGCGCTGGATCTGTTCAAGCGCCCGCTGCTCGTCCAGGCCGTTGGTCATGGCCAGGTTTTTGGAGTGGTCGGTGATGGCGATGTACCGGTATCCGCAAGCCAGAGCGGCCTCGGCCATCTCGCGGATGGTGTCGTGGCCGTCGGTGGCGTTGGTGTGCATATGCAGGTCGCCGCGCAGGTCGGCTCTCTCGGTGAGCCGGGGCAGCGAGTGGCGGGCGGCGGCCTCAATCTCGCCCAGGTTCTCGCGCAGTTCGGGCGGAATCCAGTCCATGCCGAGGGCGGCGTAGATCTCTTCCTCGGTGGCAGCGGCCACGGTCGAGCTGTCGTCGAGGCGGGCCAGCGCCCACTCGCTCAGTGTGTAGCCCATCTTGAGGGCTCGCTGGCGGAGGGCCACATTGTGCGCCTTGGAGCCGGTGAAGTACTGCAGCGCGGCGCCATAGGAGGCCGAAGGAAGCAGGCGCACGTCCACTTGCATGCCGCTGGCGAGATGGAAGCTCACCTTGTTCTCTCCCCTGGCGATCATGTTGTGGATGCCGGGGTAGGCGGCCACGTATTCGACCGCGGCGGCGGTATGCTCGGGGGCGCAGGCGGAGCCGGAGGCCAGCAAGTCCAGGTCGCCAGCGGTTTCGCGGCCGCGTCGCAGGGAGCCGGCGGGGGTTATCTTCTCAATGCCGGGGAAGGCCAGCAGATACGACGCAGTGCGCTGGGCTGCCTCCTCGGCCACGTCGATGCGGAAGCGGCCGGCGCTGCGGCGATAGTCGTCGATGCCCTTGCGAAGCTTCTCGATCTGTTTTTCGCCCATGCGGGGCAGTTCGGTCAGGCGGCCCGCTTCAATGGCCTCAGCGAGCTGGTCGATGCCGGCGATTTGCGCCGCGGACCACAGCAGCGCGACGGTCTTGGGGCCCATGCCGGGCAGTTTCAGGAGCTCCAGAAGGCCCACGCCGTACTTGGCCAGCAGTTCCTCGCGCAGCGGCAGTGTGCCGGTGGCGGCGATGGCCCGCAGATTGGCGGCCATCCCCTTGCCGATGCCAGGGATCTCCATCAGGCGGGCGGTCGAGGCCGCGTCGGCCGTCAGGGCGTTTAGATCATGGGTGGTTTGCTCGGCGGCCTCGGCGGCGCGGCGATAGCTGCGGATACGGAAACCGTCGCCGCCGTCGATCTCCAGCAGATCGGCGGTCTCGGAAAGCAGACGGGCCATGGTGGGGTTGTCCATCGGATCAGTCTCCGTGAACCTCCCTCAGGGGCTAAAGCCCCATCTACTCATACCCGTCAATGTACGAGCTGAAGCCCGCACCCTTCGCTCAAGCAAAGTTTTTTGACAGGTTCTTAGAGGTCGGCGGCCAGCGTACTGCTGATGGTGGAGAACGAATTGTTGATGCCCTTGGCTAGCTCGCTCATGCCGGTGACAGCACCGAAGGCGATCAGAGCAACGACCAGAGCATACTCGACCAGATCCTGGCCTTCTTCGCCGTTCTTCAGGTCCTGGAACTTCACATACAGCTTAAGAAGCATGTCGTTCATTTGGATTCACTCCCTGGGCGGAATTTCCCAGCGACAGGCTGGGAGACCCTTTGTATAGCACTTGGTGCGCCATACTTGAAGCCTGGCATTCATCATCAAAATCAACAACTTACTGAAATTGCGGCAATAGAGCAGCGCACCGCAGTGTAAACGCCAGTATACAGGTAATCGAACAAGGTTACTGAGAGCTGGAGGTAATCGAGCCCTTGGTCGATGCAATCCTCGACTCTTCGCTCAGGTTCAAGTCCGAAGGGATTTCGTTTGTCTTCGCTGCGGCCAAGCTGCCCTCACTCATAGTCCACCCCGCCTGTGGAATTCCAAACTTGCCCCCTACCCAACTTTTGGGCAGACTCGGCGGTTGTCCAGAAATGGATAGGGATTTTGGGGGTTATTGGGCAAAGCCGGAACAAGGAATCACGATCGGAGATCAGGGATCAGGAGGGGATACCGGCCAGGAGATGGCCCCATCCGGATTCGCGCCCATCGGATGGTAACGCACGCTCGGCAGGAAACCTTCAGAGCTGAACACCGCGTTGTGACGGACGTCAGGGGTTCGGGCACACTTCACGTGTGCCACCTTGCGGCAGTCTTGCTGTTACGCCCGGTCTTACGCGCCGCTAGGCTGCGGTGTGGGCGGTGTCCTTGAAGCGGACCACTGCATCCGCCTGGGGACCTTTCTGACCTTGGACGATGTCGAACTCCACGTCATCGCCCTCTTTCAGCGTTTTGTATCCGTCCAACTGAATCGATGAGTAGTGGACGAATACATCCGGCCCGTCTTCGCGTCCGATGAATCCGTAGCCCTTGGCGTTGTTAAACCACTTGACCTTCCCTTTGTACTGAGCCACAGGCTCCTGCTTTCTTTGGGTGTTGCGAGTATCCGGAGAGCGAGGGGATCGCGCACCGATACCTATAAGACGTGAAAAATCGAAGAAAGGTTGATTCTTTTATAAAGATCGGTTTCAAGGAATGCGACGGGCCGATGCAGACCACCGGCCCTGGCTGGAAGTTATTGAATCGGCAGAGCAAACGGGCCGCGGCAACTACTTCTTGCGCTTGCCGGCCAGCTTTCGCGCATACAGGAGTACGCCGGTGAGCGTTTTGCCGTCCAGAATGGCGCCCTTTTCGATCATTTTCAGCGCCTCGGAGAGCTTGACCAGGCGCAATTCGATCTGTTCGTCCTCATCCCAGTTGGTGTCGCCCGCCACCAGGCCCTCGGCTACGAAAACCTTCATGGATTCGCCCAGAAAACCGGGGCTGGCGTAGTACTCGGCCAGCGGCTTCCACTTCTTTGCGCTGTAGCCGGTCTCTTCGGCCAGTTCGCGCTGGGCGCCGGCGAGGGCGTCTTCGCCGGGATCGAGCTTGCCGGCAGGCAGTTCCCATAAAAATTGGTTGGCGGCATGACGGTACTGGCGCTCGACCACGATCCAGGGATTTTTCTTGTTTTTCGAGCTGTCGATGGCCAGGATGACCACGCTGCCGTTGTGGCGGATGACGTCGCGTTCGCTCTTGCGGCCGCCGGGCTCGATCAGCTTGTCGTGGAGCACGCGGAAGAGCGGTCCCTGATAGACGACCACGGAACTGAGCAATTGCGCCGTCTCCGCGGCTGCCGCGGCTTTGGGGGCCTTCAGCTTCTTCCGCTTCCGGGCCTTGGCCGGCTTTGACTTGGCGGCTGCTGCTTTTTGGGGTTGGGCGGGCGTCACTTTCTTAAGCCCCTTCTTTGGTTTGGCGGCTTTTGCCGCCTTCTCTTTGCTGGGCATTTCTTGTCTCTCTCCTCAAAACGCAGTCTTTTGTCTCTTTCCCCTCAAAACGCAGTCAGGGAAAGTATACGCACTGCGTTCGCGGTGCGGCTCAACCCAGGCGGCACTTGTGCATCGAATCCGCCCGGCGTGGCATCCTTAACAGAGCCGAATACCCAAGGGAACGAATTGCCGACCGCAGACTGTTATCCCATTACCGTTGTGCCGGGGCTGAGCCGGCTGTTTCTGGACTACTGCGCCGGGAATGCATCTGTACGCCCGTTCTACGCCTCGCTGCCGCCCGAAAGCGGCTGGTCCGCCGCGGCGGACGGCCGCCCGGTTCCCGCGCATTGGCCGGAGCTGGTCCAGCTGCTGGCGGAACAGAATCCGCCCTCCACTGCACGGGGGGGCGCTGCCGAGGCGGCTCTCGCTGCGTTGAGCCAGGGCGCGGGAGCGGTGGTTACCGGGCAGCAGGTGGGGTTGTTCGGCGGGCCTCTGTTTACTCCTTTCAAGGCGGCCACCGCCGTGGCCCGCGCGCACCAGGCGACGGCGGCAGGCCATCCCCACGCCGCTGTCTTCTGGCTGGCCACGGAAGACCACGACTTTGCCGAGATTAACCACGTCACGTTTCCCGATGGGGATGTCTCGCGCAAGCTGATCTACTCCGCCGCACCCGATGTTCCACGGCCAGTCGGCGGCATTGTGCTTGGCGACGAGATCGTCTCACTGGTCGAGCAGGCAGGCCAACTCGTCTACGAAGACTCGCTGGAGGCGCTGACTGCGGCCTGGCGGCCCGGACGCACTTTTGCGCAGGCCTTCGCCGATTTCTACTCGAAGGTATTTGCCTCCCAGGGGCTGCTGGTGCTGGACGCAAGCGGGCGCGCATTCCACCGCATGGGCGCATCGGTGCTGCGAGCGGCCATCGAGCGCGCCGACGAGCTTCATGCGGCTCTGGTCGAGAGGAACGGTGAACTCGAGGCCGCCGGTTATCACGCCCAGGTGGCCGTCGTCCCACATTCAAGCCTGCTTTTCCTCATTGACGAGCGCGACGGCGCGCGCCTCGCGCTCAAGTGCCATGCACCCTCGGTACGGGAACCGAACGGTCTTTGGCAGGCCGGCCGGCAGAGCTACGCGACCGCAGATCTGCTGGGGATTCTCGACACCGAGCCGGAGCGCATATCGCCCTCTGCGCTGCTGCGGCCAGTCTTTCAGGATTTTCTTCTTTCCACGTCGCTCATGGTCGGTGGTCCGGCGGAAGTTGCCTACTTTGCGCAATCCGCGGTGCTTTACGAGCGCATTCTCGGTCGCCAGACGCCGATCCGGCCTCGCTTCTCCGCCACGCTCATCGCGCCTGCAACCGGCTCATACCTTCGCAAATACGAACTGACGCTCGACCGCGTCTTCGGGCAGAGCGCAGACTCGCTGGCGCATTCGCTGGCCGCGCGCGCAATGCCGGTGGAAGGCAAACAGAGACTGGCCGCGGCGGGCAACGCACTCGATGTCGAACTCAGCGCGCTACTCAAATGGATGCATGAGCTCGACGCGGGCCTCGGCCGATCGAGCGAGACGGCGGCAAGCAAGATGCGCTACCAAATGAATCGAATGCGGCGGCTCGCCGCCAACTTCCAGTTGCAGCGCGAGACCAAGCTCGGCCGCCACGCCGAGGAGATCGTAAACGCGCTCTATCCAGGCGGCGTATTGCAGGAGCGGGTGTACGGCGCGGCGTACTACTTCATGGTCTATGGCTCCGGCCTGGCCGAAGAACTGACCGCGCAAGCTGCAAACCGCTGCCCAGGGCACACCGCACTCTGGTTATAGGGGGATCAGAGACCGGTGACCGCCGGACGCGATTGGATCGGAAAACACCCGATGAAAACCGCCCATAAACTAAGAGGCGGGCCGCCGGTTTCGGGAGTGGAAGAACTTCCCGAAGCCGGTTGCCCGCTGGACCCTGAAGCGGGTCTGGGTGATATTGTTAGCTTAGGCTAATTCCCAGCGAAAGCAAGTTCTTTTTTTGCACAAAATTCCCGATTCGTGACCGCAGTCACAGGACCCCGCCGATTCAGCCCCAACTGCGTTGACTTGAGGGTCCGCCCCTGATACAAAAAAGTGTTCTATCCGCGTAAAAACCAAGTTTGACCGCCGGAGCGAACCGGTGCCACAATGCCAGAAATCATTCAACAAGTCGGGACGCTTCTGCTTGGCGCCGTGCCCACGATTCTGCTGTTCATCGTGCTGGTTTTGGCCTACCAGTTCCTGGTGCAGGGGCCGTTGACCGCAACGTTGAAGCAGCGCCGCGCCCGGACCGAGGGGGCCATCGAAGACGCGCATAAAGCCATTGCCCAGGCCGAGGCCAGGGCGGCCGAGTATGCGGCCAAGCTGCGCCAGGCGCGCGCAGAGGTCTACAAAGTCCGCGAACAGCGGGTGAAGCAGTGGAACGCCGAGCGGGATGCCGCTCTGGACGCCGCGCGCAAGGCGGCAGGGCTCAAGGTGAGGCAGGCCAAGGCCGAACTCGATGCCGAGGCCGCCCAAGCCAGGCAGGCCATTCAGGCCTCCGCCGGGGAGTTGGCTCGTCAGGTGGTTCGCGCGGTACTGCCGCTGGCCGCCGGGGGTTCCCGTTGAGAGATTCGAGTCCGGCATATTCGACTTTGCAAGCACGCGTTTCCAACCGGGTATTGTCGTTTGCGTTCCTCGTGGCGCTGGCTGCCGGGGTGGCGGCTGCGCCACTCCAGCTTGCCGCTCAGGAGGCTGCACCCGCGGCCAAGTCTGAGACTGTTTCTTCGGCTCAAGACACGGCCAAGCCCGAGGCCAGGCAATCCCAGGAAGAGCAGAACAACGCCTTCCGGCTCGAAGGCCCGCTGGTGAAGGCTTCGGCCAGGGTGCTCCATCTGACGGTCGAGACCACGGCCAGCATCTTCGAGTTCATCAACTTCGCCATCATCGCGCTGGCCATCGGCATTCCGCTGTTCCGCTTCCTGCCCAAATTCCTGCGCCAGCGCGGCGAGAAGGTGCGCACCGACATCGAATCTGCCCGCAAGGTGACCGAGGATGCCAACTCCCGGCTGAGCGCGGTCGAGGCCAAACTTTCCAGCATCGGCGAGGAGATTCAAAAGTTTCGTGCCGAGGTGGAGAAAGAGATCGGGCAAGACGAGGCGCGCATTAAATCCGCTCTCGAAGAGGAGAGCGCACGCGTTGTGGCCGCGGCCGAGCAGGAGATTGGCGCGGCTGCGGCTCAGGCCCGGCGTGCGCTGCGCCACTTCGCCGCCGATCTGGCCATCGGCCAGGCCGCCAAGCAACTGGTTCTGACTCCGGAAACCGACCGCGCCCTGATTGCCGAGTTTGTGGGCGACGTGACTAAAAACAGCGCGGCTAAGGGAGGGCAGAACTAGATGGCAGCCTTCGTTGCACGGTACGCCCGCGCCTTTGCCGACGTGGTGACCCAGGAGAAGCTGGATACAGCCGCGCTGGACCGGCAAATGGACGATTTTCTCTTGACCTGGGACGGGAGCGCCGAGTTGCGCGAACTGTTTGTCAACCCGGCCGTTGCCGCCTTGCAGAAGGTGGCGATCCTGGACAAGTTGAACGTGAAGCTCGGGCTCCAGAAGGAGTTGCGCAACCTGCTGGCGGTGCTCATCAATAACGACCGCATCGGCGAGGTGCACGAAGTGGCCGCGGCCTATCGAACGGAGTTGCAGGAGCGGCAGGGCATTCGCGCGGTGGAGATTGTGACCGCCCGCGAGCTCAGCGAACAGGACCGCGCGGGGCTAGTGGCTGGAGTCGGCAAACTGGCCGGCGCGCAGATTCAGGCCAGCTTCACGCTGGACGCATCCATCCTCGGCGGAACGGTGGTGCGCATCGGCTCCACGGTTTATGACGGGTCGGTCCGCGGACGGCTGGACAGGTTGAAGGAAGCATTGATTGCCGGATAACTTTCCGGCACAGCAGCAACGAAGCACAGGATTCAAAGGACAGGAAGAGCAACAAATGGCTCAGATCAAGGCAGACGAGATTACGCAACTACTTCGCGAGCAGATCGCGAACTACGACGCGAAGGTCCAGGTGGACGAAGTCGGGACCATCACATCGCTCGGCGACGGCATTGCCCGTCTTCATGGACTCGACAAGGTGATGGCCGGCGAACTGCTCAGCTTTCCGCACGGCATAGCCGGACTGGCCCTGAGCCTCGAGGAAGATTCGGTGGGCGCGGTGATTCTGGGCGACTACACCGAGCTCAGCGAAGGCAACGAGGTGAAGCGCACCGGCACCATCTTGAGCGTGCCGGTGGGCGACGGCATGATTGGCCGCGTGGTGGACGCGCTGGGCCAGCCCATCGACGACAAAGGCCCCATCGCCTCCACGGCCACGCTGCCGATCGAGCGCCTGGCGCCCGGCATCATCGACCGCCAGCCGGTCCGTGAGCCCATGGCCACCGGCCTCAAGGCCATCGACTCCATGATTCCCATCGGGCGGGGCCAGCGCGAGCTGATTATTGGAGATAGGCAAACCGGCAAGACCGCCGTGCTGCTGGACACCATCATCAACAACGAAAAGAACGATCTGATTTGCATTTACTGCGCCATCGGCCAGAAGCGTTCCTCGATCGCTCAAGTCGTCCAGACGCTCACCGAAGCCGGCGCCATGGGGCACACGGTCATCGTGGCCGCCTCGGCATCGGAGCCCGCCCCGATGCTGTACATCGCCCCCTATGCGGCTTGCGCCATCGGCGAGTTCTTCCGCGACAACGGCAAGCACGCCCTGGTGATGTACGACGATCTCTCCAAGCACGCCATGGCCTACCGCGAGATTTCGCTGCTGCTTCGCCGCCCGCCGGGCCGCGAAGCCTATCCAGGCGACGTCTTCTATCTCCACTCGCGGCTGCTGGAACGCGCGTCCAAGCTCAGCGACAAGAAGGGCGGCGGCTCGCTGACCGCGCTGCCGGTCATCGAGACCCAGGCCAGCGACGTCTCGGCCTACATTCCGACCAACGTCATCTCCATCACCGACGGGCAGATCTTTTTGGAAACGGATCTGTTCAACTCCGGCGTGCGTCCGGCGGTCAACGTGGGCCTTTCGGTTTCGCGCGTGGGATTCTCGGCGGCCATCAAGGCGGTCAAGCAGGTGGGCGCCACGCTCAAGCTCGATCTCGCGCAGTACCGCGAACTGGCCGCCTTTGCGCAGTTCGGCTCGGACCTCGATCCGCTGACCCAGAAGCAACTCAACCGTGGCAGCCGCTTGACGGAACTGCTCAAGCAGCCGCAGTTCCAGCCGCTCACCTGGCAGCAGCAGGTGGTGGCGCTCTTTGCCGGCACGCAGGGCTACCTGGACGACCTGCAGGTCTCCGACATTCGCTCCTTCGAGGTCGGCCTGTACAAGTACTTCGACTCCGCGCAGACGGCGCTGCTCGAAGACCTGACCAAGAAGAAGTCGCTCGACGACGACCTGCGCAGCAAGCTGCACGCGGCGCTGAAAGAATACTCAGCCAACTTCAAGGCGGAGCGTGCTGCGGCGGAACCGGCTGCGGCGCCAACCGATCAAGGGGCAAGCGTTAAGGAAACCCCTCAAGGGACAGGCGCTAAAGAAACTGCTCAAGCGGCAAGCGTCAAGGAATAGGGAAGACCATGGCCAACGTACTCGATCTACGGCGGCGCATTCGCAGCGTGAAGAACACGCGGCAGATCACCAAGGCCATGAAGATGGTCGCGGCGGCCAAGCTGCGGCGCGCGCAGGAGCGGGCGCTGGCGGCCCGGCCCTACGCCAGGATGATCACCAGCGTGCTGGAATCGCTGACCCGCCGCATCGAGATATTCGATCCGGCAACCGGCGAGTTGCGCCATCCGCTCTTTGCCACGCGCGAAGAGAAGCGGGTGCTGCTGATCGTCATCAGCGGCGACAAGGGCTTTGCCGGTGCCTTCAACGCCAACATCCTCAAGACGGCCTTCCAGTTCATCTCCGGCAATTCCGTCAGGGAGATCGACATCGAGGCCGTGGGCCGCAAGGGCCGCGATCAGATGCGCCGCCATTATCCCACGGCGATCTACACCGATCAGACCGACGAGAACGGCCACGTCCTCAAGGTGCGCGACCGCAAGGCCAAGGTCGAGGTCACCGGCGACCATCCGGGGATGCTTTTGAAGCTCGAAAACAGCCGCGTCTTCGAGCTGGCCCAGAGCATCATCTCCCGCTACGTGCGCGAGGAGATCGACGCCGCCTACATCGTCTACAACGAGTTCAAGTCGGTGATCTCGCAGCGGCTGGTGGTCGAGCGGCTGTTGCCCATCATGAAGATCGGCATTCCGCAGATTACCGGCGCCACCGAACCCACCACCGAGGAGCGCGAGCGCGCCGCCGAGGCCGCTCTCTCGGCGGGCATCTCGCTGGAGCCGGTCGATACCGCCGAGGCCGACGAGGAATCGCACAAATTCGGCACCTCGCAGGTGGATTACATCTACGAGCAGCCGGCCGAGGAGCTGTTCAACGGCCTGCTCCCGCAATACGTTTCCTCCATGCTGTATCACGCCATGACGGAGTCGGTCGCCGCCGAAAACGCGGCCCGCATGACGGCGATGGATTCGGCAACCAACAACGCCTCGGACATGATCGACTCGCTCACGCTGCTGATGAATCGCGTGCGCCAGGCGGCCATCACCAAGGAAATCATTGAAATTGTCAGCGGCGCCGCCGCTGCTTAGCGTTTCGGAAGGCAGAAATGGCAGAGAACATCGGCAAGGTTATTCAGGTATCCGGTCCCGCGGTGGACGTGCAGTTTGAAGAAGCGACGATGCCGCCCATCTATCAGGCGTTGCGCGTCACCAGCGATGGCTTTACCGTGCCCACGCCCATCAGCGTGATCCTCGAGGTGCAGCAGCACCTGGGCGAGGGCCGCGTGCGCACCGTGGCCATGGAAGCCACCGACGGCATGGTCCGCGGCATGAAGGCCATCGATCTCGGCGGTCCCATCCGCGTGCCGGTGGGCAAGGAGACGCTGGGCCGCATCATCAACGTCATCGGCGAGCCGGTGGACGAACTGGGCCCCATCGGCGAAAAGCAGCGCATGCCCATCCATCGCCCCGCGCCCCTGTTCGACGAGCAGTCCACCCACGAGGAGATGTTCGAGACCGGCATCAAGGTCATCGACCTGATCCAGCCCTTCCTGAAGGGCGGCAAGGTCGGCCTCTTCGGCGGCGCCGGCGTGGGCAAGACCGTCGTCATCATGGAACTGATCAACAACGTGGCCAAGAACCACGGCGGCTACTCGGTCTTTGGCGGCGTAGGCGAGCGCACCCGCGAGGGCAACGACCTGTGGCTGGAGATGACCGAGTCCGGGGTCATCAAGCCGGGCGACTGGGCCAACTCCAAGTGCGCGCTGGTCTACGGCCAGATGACCGAGCCGCCCGGAGCGCGCCTGCGCGTGGCCCTCAGCGCGCTCACCGTCGCCGAGTACTTCCGCGACGTCGAAGGCTCCGACACGCTGCTGTTCATCGACAATATCTTCCGCTTTACGCAGGCCGGCTCGGAGGTTTCCACGCTGCTGGGCCGCATGCCCTCGGCCGTGGGCTACCAGCCCAACCTGGCCACCGAGATGGGCGAGCTGCAGGAGAGGATCACCTCCACCAGCAAGGGGTCTGTAACATCTGTTCAGGCCGTCTACGTGCCGGCTGACGATTTAACGGATCCGGCCCCGGCCACCACCTTTGCCCACCTGGACGCGACCACCGTG
>CABDXY010000189.1_pt1 | contig 16675 bp, 14 predicted proteins | sample 3131871 | NCBI WGS metagenome assembly CABDXY01 (sample SAMEA5534336, study PRJEB31848) | metagenome | biome: tundra; feature: field; material: soil | place: USA | collected 2013-05 | depth 0.15 m
TTGCTGAACCGCTTGATGCTGTTGCTGTTGCTGTTGCTGCTGCTGGACCGCCTGGTGCTGTTGCTGTGGTGCTGCTTGGTGCTGTTGCTGAACCGCTTGATGCTGTTGCTGCTGCTGAACCGCCTGATGCTGTTGCTGTTGCTGTTGCTGAACCGCCTGATGCTGTTGCTGCTGCTGCGCGGCGGCCTGATTGCGCGCCTGCAACGCCGCCGGCGCGTGGACGTTGCGATCGGCCGCAAGCGGCTGGTTGACGGCCAGACTGGCCGGGCGGCCATGGTTGACGCTGGCGAACTGAGCCCGGTTGGCGCCGGCAACGTGCTCATTCTGCAACTGCGCCCTCATGGGCGGAGCATGCTGTTCATGGCGCGCAGCCAGTTCAGCCGGTCTGGCTCGCACCTGCAACCCACCCGATCCGCCGTTGAAACTCACACGGGCGCCGCCCCGGTTTTCGCTCACCGAGTGGTTGTAGACGTTGTGTACCACGGAGACGTTCAAGTTGTTGACCGAGCGGTTGTAGTTGAAATGGCCGCCACCCCAGTAGCCGCCCTGATAGCCGACACCGACATAGCCAAAGCCGTAGTCGACGCCGCCATAGTAGCCGATATGCGGACCCCAGTAGCCACGGTAAAAGCCATAGCGGTTGTGGTAGTAGCCCCAGTAGCCGGGGGTCCAGAGAGCGCCCTCGTAGGGAGCCTCAACCCATCCGCCGGGCACCCAGTAGTAGCCCGTTGGAGCATAGCCCCAGTATCCGGGCGTCCACAAATAGTCGTCACCGGGAGCCGGAGGCTGGTCGTAGTCGGGCAGGGGCGGCGGCGGCTGAGGAGCGTAGGCCACTGGCTGAGTACCGTAGCCTGGATCGTCCGAGCCCTGGTCATAGGTTTGGTCGGGGGCTTGGTTGTAAGAGCCCCCCGAGCTGGGTGGCGGAGCGCTCTGCTGGGTGGCATAAGTCGTTGGCGCCGGGCCGGAGTTGGCTGCACTGTACGACGCAGGCGCCGCAGCGTTTGAATCGGCTGGGGCCAGGTTGGCCGATGCGGGGTCCGAGGCCTGGTCCTGCGCACTTGCCGGGTTCAAAGTGGCGGCGGTCTGGTCCTGATTTTTGTGGCATCCGGCGGCACAGAGCGCTACCGTCAGAGCAAGCATCGGCAGTCGTCCAAATCTGATCAAACGAATCATTTCACTCTCCAGTTCACCTGGATGCTATCGGAATCGAACGGAGCCAGACAGCCCTCTATTGACCACCTCGGTGTGTACTAGCGCCGCGCCCCCGGCGGCGACGACTGTCCGTGATTGTTGGCCGGCGGGGTGGTCACGGGGTTGCGCTCGACGCGAGGCTTCACAAGCTGCTGGCAGAGCGGCGAATCCTGGCCGCGCGCCAGCCCTCGAACAACATTCTGCGCGCCACAGAGCCGCTGCTTCATGGCCTCGGCGTCCTTGCCTCTCAGCGATTGGGTCCGCTCCAGGCGGCTGAAGGGGTCCAGATCGTAGCGGTAGATAAAGTCCTCGGGCGGCTTCTGCTTGCCATAGTCGAAGTGGCTCCATGTGCCCACGAGTTCCCGCCCGTTCGGCTCATTCAGGACCGCGTAGACCTGGGTCAGGGCAACGCCGGCGGGGGGGTTGGCGGTCCACACCGGCACCGTCTGGCTGCCGCGCATCCAGCGAGCCGTCCACATATGGTACGGCCGGTCGTAGTAAAAGGCGGTGATAAAGGTGGCCGGCTCACACTCGCTGCAGTCATCGTAGAGAGCGCCCAGTTCCCGCGGTGTGCCATCGGCAAGGAGCATCCAGTCGAGCAGGCACAGGTTGACGCCCTTGAGCAGAGGCGCAATGGCGTGGCTGGTGAGCGATACGCTCCACACGGTAAAGGTGTCCGCGTTGGCCGGCGACTGCGGAGTGGCGCGCAGCGTGGTGACCACCAGCGCCGCGTCGTACTCCACGCCGATCTCGCGGATCGCGGTCCACTTTTCCGGCAGCAGCGAGCGCGTGACCCAGACCACCACGTCCTGGTCCTTGGCGGAGTGGAAGTCGACCCAGCGGAAGTTGTCGGGCGCCTGCTGGGCGGACAAGGAAGTCGCAAGCGCCAGCACGGCTGCGATCAAAACAATCAGGTGCCTGGGGAGGACGACCCGCATGATTCTAGGGTATCGTAAAGTGGCGCGACGGCTTGGCGCATGTTTCCCAGGTCCGAAGATCCGGAGCTGGGGCACCCGGCGGGGTCAAAGCACGCGATTTGCATCCACATCTACGCCAGCAGCCTTGATCTCTTTTACAAGTCGCAGTCGCCACTCTGCTTCATCGAGCGGAATGTAGATAACGCCATCAATGTCTGAGGGCGTAACAACGTCCCGCCCGACAAGCGCGAATGTGTTGCCCCGACCTAGCTTCCCCACAAAGAATCCAAGCTCAAAGATTACGTTTTGCCGAGCCCGCAGTTCATTTTCATCTGGGCTTTCCCTTGAGTTGGCCACATCGTCAGCAGTCAAGATCACAACCGCACATTTCACATCCGATGCGTGTGCCTCGAACTTCTCAATGATGGTCCTGCCCCTGTCCGGTTGTTCGTGCAGGATGATAGGCTCTAGATCCAAGATTGCTAGGAATCTTGCCACCGTCTCCTTAGAGCCTTGATCATGGCCGTGGACCACGAATATCTTGCGGCTGTCCGATTTTGGAATCAGCGAAGCTATCTCGTGGCCTCTGTCCTTCTCGACTGCTCGCTCGCGTAGGTCATTAATTCTGGACTCCAAGAATCCACTCGCCTGATCGAGCCCTGAATTGAATGACTTTACGCACTCAGACTCGGGCAGTTCGTAAACGGCGTAGCCGGGAGAAAACGAAATTCCTAAGAACTGCCTGAATGGGAGTGAGCTTTCGCCATAAAGCTCAGCGAGGGCGATCTTCACGTTACCCCTCCAAATCGGATAGTCAGCTGAACTGCGACCACCTGACCGAACATCCTGAATCTGGTCGAGGAGCTTCTGTAGCGTTCTCAACGCATTCTCAGTCGAGATCGTCGGAACGTGAGGGATCGGAGTCGAAACGCCGCGAGTCGTCTTTGCCATTTAGTCTTACGTCCTTCTGCCGCTCTTTGGAGCATCTATGAGTTACGTAAAATACTAAACCTGACCATAAACGAAGGCAAACAGCTTCTCAATTGCACCGCCTTTCAAATCCTTTCAACAAATCCAGCTTAAGTCTCGAACATATCGGCTGCCTCCCATATCTGAGCTTTTGATCCTCTTAAAACCGCTGCTCCATCCTTTTCACAGTCCCAGCTTGGCCCACAGTGCATCGATTTTGGCTTTGGTGGCGCGGTCCATCTCGATCATGGCGGGCCAGGGGCGCTCGAAGCCTTCGGCCTTCCATTTGCGCGTGGCGTCGATGCCCATCTTGGAGCCGTAGTTGGGCAGGCGGCTGGCGTGGTCGAGCGAGTCCACCGGGCCGAGGGTGAATTGGATGTCGCGCTCCGGGTCGATGTTGTTGGCGACGCGCAGAGTGACCTCGGCGAGGTTCTGCACGTCGCAGTCCTCGTCCACGACAACGATGATCTTCGTGAACATGGCCTGGCCGAGGGACCAGATGGCGTTCATCACCTTGCGCGCCTGGCCGGGGTAGCTCTTGCGGATGGAAACCAGCATCAGGTTGTGAAAAACGCCCTCGACGGGCAGATGAATGTCCACTAACTCCGGAATCTGCATCTTCATCGCGGGCAGGAAGATGCGCTCGACGGCCTTGCCCATCCAGGCATCCTCCATGGGCGGCTTGCCGACGATGGTGGCGGCGTAGATGGGGTTCTTGCGATGCGTGATGCAAGTCAGATGGAAGACCGGGTACTCGTCGGTCAGCGTGTAGAAGCCGGTGTGGTCGCCGAAGGGGCCCTCGGTGCGCAGTTCGCCCAGCTCCACGTAGCCTTCAAGGATGATTTCGGCGTGGGCCGGGACTTCCAGATCGACGGTCTCGCACTTCACGATCTCCACCGGCTTGCCGCGCAGGAAGCCGGCGATGAGGAACTCTTCAACCTCCGGCGGGGCGGGGACGATGGCGGCGAAGGTGGTGGCCGGATCGGTGCCGATGGCTACGGCTACCTCGAGGCGGGAGCCCTTCAGATTACCCATCGCCACCTGCGGCATCCCGCCGATGGGGCCTTCGGGAATGGCGACCGCGCCGCCCGCCGACTCGGCCATGGCGGCCACGCGGGCGGTGCTGGGATCGGCATCGGCTGCCGAAGACGCTGCCGCCCGAAGCGCTTCGCGATAGTGCTCCGCGGCTACCTTCTGCCGCTGCCAGTGCATGCCGGCGGTCTGGCCGTCGTAGACCTGCATCCGGTACATGCCGATGTTGCGCTTGCCGGTGCGCGGGTCGCGGGTGTGCACGCAGGGCAGGGTGATGAACCGGCCCCCATCGTGCGGCCAGCACTTGAGAATCGGAAACGCGTTGAGGTCGAAGTTGTCGCGGAGAACAACTTCCTTGCACTTAGCGTCTTTGGCGCTCACGGTCTTGGGGAAAGCGCTGGCGAGGGCGCCCAGTTGCGGCAGCATCTTGAGCTTGTCGAGAAAACCCTCCGGAGCCTTCACGTTCATCAGACCCGTGATGCGCTCGGCGATCTCGTCCAGCCGCTCCACGCCGAGGGCCAGGGCCATGCGCCGCTCGCTGCCGAACTGGTTGATGAAGACCTTGTGGCCGGGATGGCCCTTGATGTTCTCGAACAGCAGCGCAGGACCACCGGGAGCGTAGTTCCCTGCACTGCCTTTCGCGCTGGTGCCTGCGGCGGCGTGAACCTTTGCGCCGATTTTAGAAACGCGATCAGTAATCTCAGTGATTTCCAACTCCGGCGAGACTTCTTCGCGGATGCGCCTGAGTTCGCCGGCTTTTTCCAGTGCTTTGATCCAGTCGCGCAAGTCGTCGTAGGCCATGGGGATGCTCCTGGGAGGCTAATTCTTCCCCATTCATAGTACGGCTTCTGACCGCCAAAAGACTGCGCTGGATCTATGCGCTATGTGTCCGTGGTGACTTGGGAGTAGATGGGCTCAAGGCCGAGCAGCCAATTGAATGCCTGGTGCCGCTCCTGGACAATGCTGAGGGTCTCTCGATACTTGCTGTAATCGAGCTCGTCGATCCGCACTCCGTCAATGGCAATATCGTTATCTACCAACTCAAGTTGGTCGAGTCGAAGAGACCCCCAGGTATACGCAGAGACGCAAGAGACAAAATCCTTTGGACCGGGGTCCGATTCGAGCAGTCTCAAGCGCCAGTGCAGCGTTAGATATGTATCTGCCCACTTCTCAATTTCTGCCGGATCGCGCAAACGCGGGCTGTGCATCGGAGTGTTTTCGCGATCATCCAGGAAGCCCATAGAATTGGCTGTATCGGCCATCTCACACTGAACGTAAACAGGTGGGAGATCCGAACACTGTAGAGCCCACGCCAGCACAGCCACTCCCTCGGATTGCCACGATGCATTCATCCCTGTTTTGGCGGCCAGCTTGCCTAGCGGCGTGGAAATCAGAGTGTTTTCAGCGGGCTCAATCTCGCCGGCAGCGCCTATACGCTCAAGCCAGGGTAAGACCCTTTTACGCAACTTTTCCGCGCCGGACTTGCCGGCATCTTTCTCAATCGCCGCACGACACGAAACTGCGGAAAGTACCATAGCTCGTGCCGCTACGCGTTCCGCAGTTGGAGGCGATGGCTCGACGTCGTCTTCCAAGGTCTCAGCCATAAGAATCTCTCTTGCTTACGAATTTTACTCGACAGGCTTGATTTCGTAGCGTATCAGGCCGCGCGGACTGGTTCGATAGCGAGGCGCAAGCCCATGGCTTTGAGAATGGCGGAGAGGCTGCGAAGCTCCGGGTTTCCCTGTTCGGATAATGTGCGGTAGATCTGGGTTGGGTTCAGGTTTGCCTTTTCCGCCACGTTTTGAACGCCGCCGAAGGCTTTGGTCATCTGGCGCAAGGCGATCAGCAGTTCGCCCTGTTCGCCATCTTCGAGAATGCTGTTCAGCAACTCCAGCGCGTAGGCGGGATCTTCCTTGAACAATTCCGCCATGGCTTCGTCGTGTGGCCTGTCTCTCATCGCTTAAACCTCCCCTGCCAGTCCAGCCAATATGCGCAGGCACGGTCGATATCCGCATCCTGCGTTCGCTTGCCGCCTCCACAGAGCAACAAAACTACCTGTGTGCCGGCGACTGCGTAATAGACTCTGTATCCCTGCCCGACATCAATTCGCAGCTCCCACACCCCATCGCGGCAAAACTTGTGATCGCCGAAGTTGCCCAACTCGATCCGGAAGATTCTTCGGTCGACAGCCACCCGTGCCTTTGTGTCGCGGAGCTGCCAGCGCCATTCCATAAAGACGTCTTTCTCGTCCCGCGTCAGGTAGTGGCGAATCTCGTACACGGATACATTATCGTCTATAAACGAATATTCGTCAACCAAAAACTACTTCCATACGTAGCTGAAACAGAATTTTGGCCATCAACGCAAGAAAAGGCCGTCCGAAGGCAGCCTTTACGTTTGGTTTCGTGAAGCTCGGGAAGAACGCCGTGCTACGGCTGAGCCTGCTGTGCGGAAGCTGGCGAAACGGAAGCCGTCTCCTGCAGGCCCTTGGCGGCGAAGTAGTTGCGGTCCCAAAGATTCTTGTAGAACTCGCCGGTCATCTCGGCGGCGCGGGGGCCGAAGGTGGGACGGCCGCCTTCAAGGAAGAAGACCGTGACCAGGCTTCCCTGGGGCGAATCTGCGTAGGAAGCGAACCAGCCGAAGCGGGTACCCTTGTCCGAGCAGGTCCCGGTCTTGCCGAAGACCGGCAGTTCGCGGAAGTTGACGCGCAGGCTGCGGGCGGTGCCGTACTCGACCGCGCCGGCCATGCCGTCCTGCAGGTCGGGAACGTATTGGGCGATATTGAGAGTCCTCTTTACCATTGGTTCCAGGGCAGCGGCTTCTTCCGGCGTCGTAGGGTGTTGCAGATAGTAGAGGGTTCCGCCGTTGGCGATGGCGGCGACAAACGCGCCCAGTTGCAGGGGGGTGAGCGAAACGCCCTGGCCGAAGCTGCACATGCGGGCCACGCCGCCCTCGGAGGCGGGCAGTTCCTGGTCCGGATAGACGCCCAACTGTTCGCCGTCGATGTTGTAGCCGGCCAGCTCGCCCAGGCCGAACTGGTTGGCGTAGTGGCGCACGCGCTCGAAGCCCAGCTCCCGGCCCAGCTCCTCGAAGTAGAGGTTGTTGCTCTTGGCCAGCGCCTGAGTCATGTTCATGCGGAAACCGGCCAGCTTGACCGGCGTGTCGCGGGTGACCAGGCCCTCGGAGAGCGCGGCCATGGCGACAGTGAGTTTGATGGTGGAGCAAGGCTCGGCTCCCGGCGAGAGGGCCAGCTTCTGGTTGACCATGGCCAGGATGCGCCCATTGGAGGGATCGATGACCACGGCGGTGCCGTTCATGTCGCCCAGCGCGTCGATGGCCGCCTGGCGAACCACGGGGTCCTCGCCGGCCGTCAGGTCGCCATCGCCTATGTTGCCGCGGGCAAAGGAACTGGCGGTGAAGCGCTCGTAGTAATGGTGACGGCGGGAATGGAGTGCAACACGGCGCGCACCGGCTCTCGCCTGGCCTCTCGCGGTCAGCCGGGCTGGCGCAGCATGGGTTGGCGCGGACCTGGCTGCCAGCCTGGCAATATGCGCCGGGGCGCGATGACCGGCGGCGCGATGGGGCTCTGTCAGATGGGATTCCGATGCCTTGCCATGGTGCAGCGTGCGCGGGGCGTTCAACGCCGCGGCGCCCACGGCGACCAAACCGGGAGCTAACATCGCCAATCCAAATGCCCAAACGCGTGACCGCTTCATCCAGCCAACATCCTCTCAACCATGGACTTCGTGCCGTACGACTGCCCTTGGGCTGCGCACTTCTTGCCTATCGGCCATTCCGCGGGATGCTTTCAGTCTCCGCCGCGGATAGGGCTCACTTTATTCCTGACGCACTGGCCACCGTATGTGATCCTTATCACAGTCCGATCCGGCCGTTGACTACGTTCACAATACCCAAAAAGACAACAAATCCGCGTAGCCGTTACAACCTGGTTACTGTTTTTTAGAGCTATATTGCACTATACAGGCTTGGCGCCCGAATGCAAATGCCACCAAAGCGGCAGGAAACCTAGAACTTCAACCGGCGCAAAAACGCCGGCGTGTCCAGGTCCCGCTGCGCCTCTTCGTCAGCCTCGGAGAAAAGCGCGGCGGCCGGCTGGGCCTGGGGCTCGCCCATCGCAACCGGACCGCGCATGCCGTTGTCGAAGTCGGAAGCGTAGTCCCTGGGCAGCAGGGTGTAAGCCGGCTCTTCAGGCATCTTGGCGAAACGCGGACGGGCAGGCGCAGCCACCAGCTCCAGTTCCGCATGGACGTATGTTGGGTCATCCTCCAAGGCAGTTTGCACGGGCTGGGCCTCAACGCCGATGCCGGCCGTCTCTTCTTCTGGTTCTTCGTCCTGGCTCAGGAAGCGCGCGGGTGCCGGATCGGGCGCGGCGGCGGGCTCCTGCATCCAGTTGCCGGGCGCGACCAAAGGCACAGAGGTCACGGGCACGGAGACGACTGGCGCTTCTTCCACGCTCAACATGCGTGCGCGCCGTTCCGGCATCTGGTCGCGGAAACCGGTGGCGATGACGGTGATTTTGACCTCGTCGCCCATCTTCTCGTCCTGCACGGCGCCGAAGATGATGTTGGCGTCCTCATGCGCGGCGGACTGGATCAGCGACGACGCCGCGTTGACCTCAGACAGCTTGAGTGAAGCGGAGCCGGTGATGTTGATGAGGATGCCGCGCGCGCCGTCGATGGCGCCGGCCTCAAGCAGCGGCGAAGCCATGGCGGCCTGGGCCGCTTCAATGGCGCGATTCTCGCCCGACCGCACGGCCGTGCCCATCACCGCGTGGCCCATGCCGGCCATGGTGGTCTTCACGTCGGCAAAGTCGCGGTTGATGATGCCGGGGATGGCGATGATGTCGGAGATGCCCTGCACGCCCTGGCGGAGCACGTCGTCGGCGATGCGGAAACTCTCAAAGAAGCCGGCGTCCTTGGCCACCGCAAGCAGCTTCTCGTTGGGGATCACGATCATGGTGTCCACGCTCTCCAGCAGCTCCTTCAGCCCGCGCTCGGCCTGCTGCAGCCGGCGCTTGCCCTCAAAGCCGAAGGGACAGGTGACCACCGCAACGGTCAGAATGCCCATCTCGCTGGCCAGCGAAGCAATCACCGGCGCGGCGCCGGTGCCCGTGCCGCCGCCCAGGCCGGCGGTGACAAAGACCATGTCCGCCCCTTCAAGAGCCTCGATGATCTTCTCCGAGTCTTCCAGCGCGGCGCGGCGGCCGATGTCGGGGTTGGCGCCTGCGCCCAGGCCCAGGGTGAGCCGGACCCCAAGCTGGAGCTTTACCGGGGCCTGCGAAAGCTTGAGCGCCTGCACATCGGTATTGGCGGCGATAAACTCCACGCCCTCCATGCGGGCCTGGATCATGCGGTTCACGGCGTTGCCGCCGCCGCCGCCCACGCCGATCACCTTGATGCGGGCTCCGTGCAAGGGCTCTTCGTGATATTGAATGCGCATCTCTCCGGCTTCGTTGTTCTGCTCTTCCATAGCGGCTCCCGCCTCCCGATTCACAGTTTGATTCCCTGACCTGGTTCCCGATTAAAAGCTAAAAACTGGCTGCAAAAATGGCGTGCAGCCTGGTGCGCAAACTGTTGTTTTCGGCAGCCTGGGTCACCCTGGTGCGGTGGACATACAAGAGCATGCCGATGGCGGTGGAAAATCCGGGATGGACCAGTTCGCCGGGCATGTGCGACAGGCGCACCGGCATTCCGGTCCGCGCCGGAACCCGCAACTGGCTCTCTGTTATGTCCAGCATGCCGGGCAGCATGGCCCCGCCGCCGGTGAGCACGCAACCGGCGCCCAGCGCCTCCACCACCCCGCCCTGGCGCAGGCTTTCCTTCACAAAGTAGAGCAGTTCGCGAGCCCGAGGCTCCAGGATCTCCGCAATCCTGCGCAACGGCAAGGTCGCCGCGGCGCCCGGCTGGGGGTTGGCGATCTCGATCTCCGCCTGCTGGGGCACGGCCGTCACCACGGCGTTACCGTACTGGCGCTTCAGTTCCTCGGCCTGGGCCACCGGCATCTGCAGGCCCACCGCCAGGTCGTTGGTAAAGTGCTGCCCGCCGATGGGGACCGACGCCGTGTAGGCCACGGCGCCCTCGAAAAAGACCGCCAGGTCGCTGGAGTGGGCGCCGATGTTCAACAGGCAGACGCCCAGTTCGCGCTCATCGGCAGAGAGCGTGGCCTCGGCGGCGGCGATCGACTCCAGCACCGCCTCGGAGACTTCAAGTCCGGCCCGGTTGGCGCAGGTGACCGTACTTTGCAGCGCGCTGCCGGAGCAGGTGGCGATGTGCAGGTCCACCTCCAGCCGCACGCCTACCAGACCCACGGGATCGAAGATGCCCGGCTGCTCGTCGAGGATGAACTGGCGGGGCAACAGGTGCAGAATCTCGCGGTCCGGAGGCCGCTCGACGGCCCGCGCCCGCTCCACGGCGTTGCGCACGTCCTCCTTGTCGATCTCGCGCATGCGATTGCCCAGTCCGATGCCGCCGTTGGTGTTGAGCCCGCGAATGTGCGGCCCGCCCACGCCCACCACGCAGTGGTCGATGTTAACGCGCGCCGCCCGCTCGGCCTTCTCGTTGGCGGCTTTGACCGCCTTGACCGCGGGACCCAGCTCGGAGATAAGCCCCTTGCGCATCCCCGCCGACTCGACCATCCCGTAGCCGCGAAAGCGCAGCGCGCCTTCGTTCAGATCGGCCGCCAGCACACGGGTGTACGCGCTGCCAATGTCCAGCACCACGATCAGGTTGTCCTGCTTCTGGCTCATGGCGCTCACTGGCCCTCGGCCGCAACCGCGGCCGGGTGGGTTGGGGCAGGCTTCCGCTTGCTCGCGTTGAGCGCGGCTCGTTTGGCCTCCGCGCGCTTCTTTTTGTCCCTTGCCGCCTTGGCAGCCTTGTCTTTGGCTGTGAGGGCCCGCGCCTCGGCGCTCATCCCTCCGGCAGACTGGGGCTTGGAAGAACTGCTTCCGGCCGGTTCTGCCTTCGACTTCGCGCTCTTGGCAGGTACTGCCGGTTTGGCCTGTGCCGCGTCGGCTGACGGACCCGGTTTCGGTTTGGCCTGGGCGTTCTCCGCCGGCTGCGCATCCGCTGGCTTGCCCTCGTCCGTTGCCGGCGCGGCGGGATCGCCCACCACAGCCGCGACGGCGCTCGTGCCGGGAGTCATCTCCAGCACCACCTGCTGGTCGTAGCGCAAATCCACCGCCGCCAGCTTGGGATACTGCTGCCGCCACTCGGCAATGTGCGCCTTGTAACGCTGGTAGCGCTCCATAAAGCGGTCTTCGCCGAAGTGAAGCAGGGTGGTATCGTCCTGCATGGTCACGCGGGCGTCCTCGGGATCGGTCAGATCGATCTCCGAGATCTGCTCGGAAAGGTGCTGGTTGTTCACGTCCAGCTCGGCCAGCAGGCGCTCATACACCGCCATGCGCGCCTTGCGGGCGGGCAATAGGTCGTGGGCATCGATGCCGGTGAGCGTCGGAAACGAGTAATGGCGCTGGGCCATCATGGCCGCCGGCATGGCGAGCAGAACGCCGTTGGCGTCCACCAGTCCGAATTGCTGTCCCTGCCGTGCAAAGGCCACCGCCTGCCGCTCCACCACCGAGACGCGAATCTGATCCGGCAGCAGCCGCATCACCGTGGCCCGCTCCACCCAGGGCATCTCTTCCAGTTGCTTGCGCCGTTCGCCGAGCGGGACAAAGAAGATGTTGCGCCCGATGTCTTCGCCGAAGACCGGGAGCATCTCCGCGCGGCTCATCTCGGTCAGCCCGGTGGCCTGGATGTTGCCGGCCCCGGCAATGCGGAAGCGCTCGTCGCCCACAATATAAGTTTTGAGAAAAAAGACGCCCGTGGCCAGCCCGCCCAGAACGATCAGAGCGCCCAGCCACAGAAACACGCGGCCCCACGCGCTCGCCGGACGCCGCCAGGACCCACTCGGCCAGTTTTGGCGTGGCCCGCCGGGGCGCCCACCACCGGAGCGCGGGGCATCGTCGTCGTCCGGGTCCACCATCTCCAGCGGCATGCCGGGTCCGCCGCGGCGGACGCTCCCATTCGGGAGCACACCCTGCTGCACGCGCCGGAAGCGAGGCTCCGCGGGCGCTTCATCTTCCCATACAAAGGGACGGTTTGTGTTGCTGCTCTGTCTCGTCACGCCTGAGCTAGGTCGTGAGAATCACCAGATTTCACTATAGCCCGCGGCCTGGCGGCTTTTTCCCCGCAACGGTGCGGGGGGAATCCGTACCGTTACGGGTGTAGCGTTTTGAGACAGTCCCCGGAGGGAACAGGGATCAGTCGAGCGGCAGGATACGGGAAATTTCCCAACTTAACGCTTTACATATCACGCCATGCGTCATATCTTGATTGCAGATGATCCAGAGCTTCAAGGACGCCGATACGAAGGAACTCTTTGAGGCGGGTTCCAGCCGGCGCTGGGCCACCACAAGAGCGGTTGCTCTGCGCAAGCTGGACCAGATCGAAGCGGCCATCAACCTGAGCAACCTGCGCGTCCCTCCGGGCAATCGGCTGGAACCGCTGAAGGGGGACCGTATCGGCCAGCACTGCATCAGAATCAACGATCAATACCGCATATGCTTCGTTTGGAAAGTTGACGGGGCGTACGAAGTCGAGATCACGGATTACCACTAGAAGTACCGCCAATGGAGTGGCCAACATGACTATCAATAGACCAGCTTCCGGATGGAACCTTCAGAGGGTCAGCACGCATCCCGGCGAGATGTTGTTGGAAGAGTTCCTGATCCCTTTCGGCATTACACAGAATGCTTTGGCGCTGAAGATCCGGGTGCCCGCAACGCGCATCGGCGAAATCATTCACGGCAAGCGTTCGATCACGCCGGACACCGCGCTTCGTTTAGCTCGCTTCTTCTCGAACAGCCCGGAGTTCTGGCTGAACCTTCAGCAGATGCATGACCTGTCCAAAGCCAAACTCGAATTGAACAAGACGATCGAACGCGATGTTGAGGCTTACGCCGGGGCTTGAGCCACGCATACAGAAGATGGATTCCCAGGTCTCTCCGCCGCGGCGGACGAAACCTGGGGCACCCGGCAGCGATTACGACCACTGCAACGTGTGCACGGAATCGGCTGGCAGTTCGACATCCAGAGCCTGCGATCCCAGCACCAACTGAATCCGCTTCTCCGGACCGCGATTGGTGAGCACCACCACAAAGCTCCCATCCGGATTGCGGAATCCCACGTGTGAGACAGCGCTCTTCGAGGTTTGCGCCGCGTTGTCGGCCACTCCATCGGTCTCAAAGACCTTCGCGCCCCGGCGCACGTGTTTTGAGTAATGCGCCAGCCCCCAGAACCGCGCGGTGCGCGTTACTTTGTGCGTGCCATTCTCCACCACTACAACGCCGGTCGATGGTCCATAATTGGGCTCATTCAGATCCCGGTGACCGATATAAGGAGTCCCATTTTCGTCCAGCGCCAGATTCCACATGGTGATCGACCGCGCCCAGTTTCTGAAAACACTGTTGGCCCACTCCGCCCAATAGGCCCAGCCCGTCAGTGGGTTGTAGCCCGAAGCGCCGCCCAACTCCGGATCCCGCCGCGGTCCACCCTCGGTAAAGTACGCGCTCTTTTGTGGAAACGCATTATGCGCCTGCGTCATTCCCGTGACCTCGCCCGCATAGCCGTGCCAGGCTACGCCGTCGATGAACTCATTGGCCGCCTGATCACCCAGTTCGGCGATTGCGCGGCCCCACAGGTCGAAGTTGTGGTCCAGAATCCAGATTTTGGTGGGGCAGTTCGCCTTGCGCAACAGCGGACCCAAAAACTTTCTCACATACAAAATCTCATCCTCCTGCGCCCACTGGCAGGCGGGATAGCGGCCATCCACGGTGGTATCGACCTCGTTCTGGATCGTGATTGCGTTGATCGCGACGCCTTCGGCCTTGTACGCGTCCAGGAACTTCAGCGTATAGCGCGAATACGGCTCCAGGGCGCTCTTGCGGATCGTCCCGCCCAGCATGGAACGGTTGAATTTCATCCATCCCGGCGGACTCCACGGCGAGGAGAAAAGGAATAACTCCGGATTCAGCTTGCGCGCATCCCGGAGCACGGGAAGAATGTAGGCTTTGTCGTGGTCGATGGAGAACTTCTTGAGCTCCGGATCGTCCTGCTCGCTGTCGTCGAAGCTGTAGACCGACCGCGAATAGTCGCTCGACCCGATGCACGTCCGGCAGACATTCATCGCCATCTCGCCGGGGTCGAAAAACTCGTGCATCAAGGCCGCCCGCTCATCGTCGTGAAGCTGGCTCAGCAGATAGCAAGACGCATCCGTCAGCGCCGCGCCAAAGCCCAGCATCTCCTGCCGGGTCGCTCCCGGATTGAGCGTGATCGCATCGGAGGCCACCTCCGTCACGGGCTTCCAAGCCAGCGGCTCAGCCGCCGCGTGCCGCCGGTCCCGGAAGGTGCTCCAGACCTTCACCGGCCCAGACGCCTCCGCGCCGGCGGCCCAGGCCGGAATCCGACGCGATACTGCCAATACGGTCGCCGTGACCGACGCCGCCTTCAAAAATCCTCTCCGTGTACTGCTCACCATTTTCCTGCTCCCTCTTTCAAGCCCTACAGATAGCCAACCGAATCTCAGCACCAAACTCTAGTCCCGTTGGCCCAGGCCGTCAACCGGCGTTCTCCATCCTTCGGGCACACGGATAAAGCTCGAATCAAGTGTCAAGGCGAAAGCCCGCTACCTACCTTCCAGCGCCGCCAATATCTGCGGGGCCAGTTGGCTCACGCTGCCCGCGCCGAGGGTGAGGATCAGGTCGCCTTCGCGGACTTCGGCGGCAACCAACTGGACCGCGACGTCAAACTCCGGGGCAAAGTGAACGGTTGGCCCCTGAATGCGGCTGGCCAGCCGCTCCGCCGTCACGCCGGGAATGGGTTCCTCGCTGGCGGCATAGATGGGCAGCACGATCACCGTGTCCGCGTCGGCGAACGCGCCACTGAACTCCTCCAAAAGATCAAGCGTGCGTGAGTACCGGTGGGGCTGGAAGACGACGTAGACGCGCTTGTGGCCGCACTCGCGGGCGGCGGCCAGCGTGGCGCGAATCTCCGTGGGATGGTGGCCGTAGTCGTCCACCACGGTGACGCCGCGCGCCTGGCCGCGCTGCTGGAAGCGGCGATCCACGCCGCGAAAGTGGTTGAGCCCCTCGGCAATCTTCTCCGCGGGAACCTCAAGCTGGCGGGCGATGGCCACCGCGGCCGTGGCGTTGAGCACGTTGTGGCGTCCGGGCACATGCAGCTCGAATGGCCCCAGCGGTCCCTCCGCCGTGTTCACCAGGAACCGCGCAAAGCGCCCCTGGCCAGCCTCAAGAAACTCCAGCCGGAAATCGGCCTCCGCGGCAACTCCATAGGTAAAGACGCGGCGGCGGGCGCGGGGCAGAATCCCGGCCAGTTGCGGATTGTCCAGGCAGGCGGTCACCGCTCCGTAAAACGGCACCTTGTCCATGAAGTCCAGAAAGGCCCGCTCCACGTCGGCCATGTCCTTATAGCAGTCCATGTGCTCGCGGTCCAGGTTGGTGACCACGGCCAGGATGGGCGAGAGCTTGAGGAAGGAGCGGTCGCTCTCGTCGGCCTCGGCCACCAGATATTGCGTGGTCCCCAGCCGGGCGTTCGACCCCAGCGCGTCCACACGACCGCCCACAACCACCGTGGGGTCAAGGCCCCCGGCCGTGAGCACAGAGGCCACCATCGACGTGGTGGTGGTTTTGCCATGCATGCCGGCGATGGCGATGCCGTACTTGAGGCGCATCAACTCGGCCAGCATCTCCGCGCGCTGGATGACGGGAATCTTGCGGGCGTGGGCCTCTATCACCTCGGGATTGGCAGTGCCCACCGCCGAGCTGGTGACCACCACCGTGGCCCCGGCTACGTTCCCGGCGTCATGGCCTTTATAAATGGTGGCGCCCAGTTGGGCAAGCCGGTCCGTCACCGGCCCGCGGCGCAGATCGGAGCCCGAGACCTTCATGTCCAGGCTGAGCAGAATCTCCGCAATCCCGCTCATGCCGATGCCGCCGATTCCGATGAAGTGCGCGTGCTGGGAGGTGGTGAACATGGGGTGCGAAACTCCACTTTACCATTCGCGCGGGCAGGGCCTCGGAGGCGCGCACACAAAAAACCTTGCCCTTTTGCCTGAGCTGAACGATTCTTTGAGAAGGACCGCAACTTAATCGCGGGAATGTTGTTCTAATAGTCAGAAGCCGGTTGGGAAGACCACCCAGGAGCCGGCAGGTGCTGAGGACGGAGGTTGACTCCGGGTCCCAGGTCCGGATCGGCAGGACGGGGCAGCACAAGGAGAATGTCATGCGGAAAATGCGCCTGGTACTGTTCGCAATGCTTCTGGCTCTGCCGTTCGCGGCAACGGCAACGGCCCAAGTGGATGAGGGTGTTGGAGTTGGCCCAGCGGTCGTTGACTCTCCCATGGATTACGGTCCGCCGACATGCGATTGGGGCTATTACTCTTACTACCCCTATGCCTGCGCGCCTTACGGCTATTACGGTGCGGATTGGTTCATGGACGGCATGTTCAGGGGCGTCGGGCCGTGGTATGGC
>CABDXY010000190.1_pt1 | contig 16656 bp, 7 predicted proteins | sample 3131871 | NCBI WGS metagenome assembly CABDXY01 (sample SAMEA5534336, study PRJEB31848) | metagenome | biome: tundra; feature: field; material: soil | place: USA | collected 2013-05 | depth 0.15 m
CAAAAGCCCCGTGCCCCATCCTTTCCGCTTCTTTGTGCGGAAAGGGTGGGAAACCATGAACCCCACCGGCAGCCTTTCCCCACCCGCAATCCCTCCATAAACACCTTGGCCCTCCCCAAAGGGAGGGCCAACGCGCCGCGCTCGTTCAACCGCTTTAATTCACGATGAGGGTCACAGCGGTAGTTTGCGTGATGGCCGATGCTCCAGTTCCCGAAGTACCGGTCACGGTCACAGTGTAAGTTCCAGCTGTAGTGCCGGAATTACCACCACCACCGCCACCACTGCCTCCGCCGCAACCCATCCCGGCAACGGTAACAAAGAACACCAGCAGCCCGAGCATCGCCAGCCAGTTACGCCGCCGTTTCGGAATGCCGAAGAACAGCACCAGCGCCAGCGCAACCCCGCCCGCCGATGGCCAGAATAGCTTCTTGGTTTGGTTGAGAGAAGTGGTAGCCGCCGTGGTGTTCACCGTCAGCGTAGCCGTTACCGCCGCCGAGCCGGTGATCGCCGGAGGCGCCGATACGCTGCAAGTCGCCGGATCGCTGGCGGCAGTAGGGGCAATGGCGCAGCTCAGGCTGACCGTGCCGGTAAACGCATACGACGGCGTTATGGTAATCATCGAGGTGTTGCCGGTCGTCGCGCCGGGGCTCACAGTGATGCTGCCGCCGTTAGTTAGTGCAAAGCTCGGAGTGCCTACGTTGACCGTCAAGACTGTGGTCTGCGTAATGACGCCCGAAGTGCCGGTGACCGTCACCGTGTAGGCTGTGGAATAGGTCGTTGAGGTTGTAGTCACGGTCAGCACGTCCGTCCCCGACCCGGAAGCCACCGACGGCGAAGCCAGGCTGCAGGTGGGAGCGGTATAGCCCGAGGGGATGGGGGGGCCGGTGACCGCGCAGGTGAGTCCAACCGTTCCGGTAAACGCGCCCAAAGGCGTCACGGTAATGGTCGAGGTATTGCCGGTTGTGGCGCCGGGAGCCAGGGTTAGGTTCCCGCTATTGCTCAGGACAAAGCTCGTGGAACCCGCCGGTGAGCCGCTGACCACCGCCTCGATCCCCAGGGTGTGTACGTACTTGCCCGTTGCGTCCGTGCCGGTGATCAGCACGTCATAGCCTTGATTGGCCGTATATTCCCCGGCGTTGATGGTCAGCGTTGCCGCGGCGCTGCCGCCGCCGCTCAGCCCCTCCGTGGGCGAAATCGTGCAGGTGATGCCCACAGCCGGCGTGCAGGTGAGCGCGACATTGCCGCTGAAGCCATTCACCGACGCCAGGTTGATCGTATCCGTCCCATTGCTGCCTGCGGTTACGGGAACAATCGTGGTCTGCGGAATCAGCGTGAAGTCTGAAAGCGGATTGGCGATCGGGTTGCTCAGTTGGAAGGCGGAGGGATAGTAGGTTTTGTCGCCGGTGTACTGGAGGGTGATGAAGTTGGCTCCCTGAAACAAGTACTGACTGTTCAGAGTGAAGGAGAAGCTTGAGACAACTCCGGAAGCCGGTGTAGAAAGCCCGACCTCAATGTCACCGTATCCGGACGAGAAAATGAAAACGTCCCCGGTAGGCGCCGCCTTTCCACTCTGGCCGGTCACCGTTCCGTTGATGGTAATGCTGGTGGTTGGCGAGATGCTTCCGGACATGGTCGCGGTAGTAGTGGATACGAGGAGCCCGGACTCCTGTATGACTTGTACAGTGGCTGTGGCCGAAGTGGCGAGGTAATTCGGATCCGTACCTGGGTTGTAACTGACCGTGACGTTATAGGTTCCACTACTTGTACTTGCCGGAATGGTGAAGGTGGCCACGCCTTCCGGGGCCCCCGTCGCCGGGTCCACGGCAGCGCTCAGGGCCGCGCTTGTAGGTACGCCGGACGGGAAACCGCTCACCGTGATCGTGCCTGTCGGCGCGGCTACCGGAACAGGGTAAAAGGAATTGTAGATGGCATTGTTTTCCACCTGGACGTTCACCACCGTCGGCTGGTTCTGGCCGCCGATGTATCCAGTTGAAGAAATCTGGTTGGACGCGCTAACGAAGATCTGCGGCTTATCCTGCACGACGGTAAACGCGATTGGCGCGGCTGTTGTCGTCGGCTTGTTGTAGCTGTTGTCCCCGCTATAACTGGCAGTCACCGAATGCTTGCCGACGGAGAACGGCGCATTGTATTCCGCGTCGCCCTCGGCATTGATCACCGCTGTGTTGGGCAGGCCAGAGCCCGCAGTTGTATCCGTGAAGGTCACCGTTCCCGTTGGAATCGTGTACCCCGACCCCCCCACGGCGGGAGCGGGCTGGGCGCTGAGCAAAAATTGCGTCCCGTAATCGACACGGCTTCCGGGGGGCGCCGAAGCCGTATAGGTCACCCCAGACGAGTAGATGTAAAAGGCGATAGCGCTGTTCTCCGGGGTCACGGTGATTGAAACCGGCGGCGTCGAGGTACTCATGCCATTCGTGCCATCGCCACTGTACTGGCCCCAGATGTCGTAGGTGCCGCCGGGCAGAGAACTGATGCTCCCCGAATAAGACCCCCCGCTCAACGTGAAGAACGTCTGCCCCTGCTGGACCGGCTCCGTGCTGTCGGTCATCAGCGCCACATCGCCGCTCGGCGTGCCGCTGCCGGTGGTGACTCTGACGTTGCCGCTGATTGTGATCGCGGTCCCGTGGGGGATGCTGCTAAGGGAGACGCCGCTGGGTGGAGTGGCCGTCAGCGTAGTCGTTGTAGGAATGAAGGTGATCTTGTTCCAGTCGGTCACCAGAACATTGGCGTCGATCGTCCCCAGCCCGGTGGCCAGATTGTATCCCGCCTTAGCGTTGTAATCAGGGGTCGTGCCCGTGCCGATCTGGCCTTCCGTCGCCGTGCCGTAAGTGGGATCGGTGATGGTGGGGGCGCTGGAGACGGCGATGCAGTCGGGCGAGTCCAGGCTCGCCGTTGGCGAATAGGCGCAGGGCACGGTGTTGGTGCCAACCGTGACGTCATGGAAGGCGGCCGGGAACTGCGTCTTCAACGGATAGAGCACATAATCCGCCTGGCCCTGGCGTCCATACTTTTGATTGACCAGCGCCATGATGCCCGCGAACGACGGCGCCGAAGCGGAGGTCCCGCCGACGCCGAAGATCTGAATGGGATTGCTCCCCGTCTGGCAGTCGCCATCGTCGGCGCATATGGGATAAAAGCTGTAGTTGGATCCGTTGGCCGCAAAGAGAGAAACGTCGGGTAAGTCGCGCACCCCGTCGCCGAATCCGGTCTGCCAGGAAGGCTTTGTGGTATAGATGGCGCTGGGGCCGCCGCTGCCTGCCACAATGGTGGACTCCGTGTCGCCGGAAGCGGTCAACAAGTTAAAGAGGTTCAGGCCATACTGGCTGTCGTTCCAGGGCTGTTCGGTTATGGGGGCTTTCAGCGATACCGCGGGCATCTGGGCGGAAGACGTGTTCCAGTAGGGGGCGAAGTCCGAAAGGGGGGCATTCTGGGTCTGGTAAAAGCTGTAATAGAAGTCCGTTCCGCCCACGGAGACGTTGTAGGGCGTCGAGGAAAAGCCATTCACGGCCTGTCCGCCGACTGCATATTCCTGCGTATCGAAGTTGTCGCATCCGGCGGAGCCGTTGTCGTCTGAGGAAATCATCACCGTGATTCCCTGCGCGGCGGCCTGCTCCCAGAGCGCGTTGATGAAGCTGTTTGAGCTGCCCAGATCCGCTTCGCATTCGCCAACGCTCACGCTTATGATGGGCGCAACGTTGCCGTAGACGGCGTGCTCGGCGGCGAGGATGATGCCGCTTTCAAGCGCCGTGTCGGCGGCGGTGACCAGATCGATGGTGGCGCCTGGCGCGACCGCTCCCGCCCACTCGACATCCAGGTAGGCTTCGACGGCCCAGCCGTTTTGGCCATAGGGATTGTTGATTCCATTAACCCCCGGATCGCTGCCGTCGATGATCACCTGCGGCGGGTTCACCGGAAGACCGAAGAGGCTGCGGAACTGGTTCACCAGGCCGATGTTGATGTTGGAAGGGTTGACGATGGCGATGGCCTGGCCGCTGCCGTTGATTCCAGCGGTATAGAGAGGAACGATGTCGTACTGGACGGCATAGTCGCCCGGCGAAAGCACAAAATTGACGCCGGCGCTCGTGCCCCAGGTCCACTCGGGCGTGGCCTTGTCGGTCTTCGGATCGTACGTGGCCTTGCCCAGCACACTGATAGGGTGCTTCAGCTGGAAGTTATTGAGCGAGACGAATCCGCCCACCACCGGCGCCAGCGCCGCCGGAATCTGCGGATCGCCGGCGTTCGCGTAATGCGTCTGGCCGTTCACCTCATATTTATGAATCTGGGCATGGAAGGCGCTGCGGAACTGCGCCACGTTGCCGGTAAACTCGATGGTCTGCTTCCCTGAGTTCACCTTGGTCACGCTGAACCCGTGCCCGGTCAGCCAGGTCTCAACGGCCGCGATGTCCTGATCGGAGGGTCCGAACTGCTTGCCGAACTCGTCCGGCGTCAGCCATTTGTGGTAGCTGGCGTTGCCCGGCGTGTGCAACTGGCCGATGAGTTGCCGCAGGGCCGTTTCCTGGCTGGCGCCGCGCGTCAGAACCAGATGCATGCGGTCGAGCTGCATGTCGCCGGGCGCGGCTCCGCGGTCGTTTTTGGCGTTGGCCAACGGATGCATGGCGCCCTTGAGCGTTGTCAGTTGGGTCTCGTCGATCGGATCGACGATCCGTGCGGCGGGCGCGGAGTTCTGGGCCATCGCCGCTGTACCGCATAGCAATGCACTGGCCAATACACACAAGAAAAGCGAACGCAGAGAACGCATAGTGGTATTCCTGAACCCTTTCTTCGGAGAAAAACCCCCGAAAACACGTAAAGTTGCGGTTCCAATCGAGAATGTCTGCGCATGTTTCCCACGCGCCGGCACTCAACATTCTGCCTGGATGCCAAAGGCATCATATACGAAACTCGGGGGCCCCAGCGACAGGTCTTCGTCGCTGGGGTGAAGGAACTCGGGGTCCCCAGCCCGCCGCGGCGGGGTCTTCGTCGCTGGGGTGGTCTCAAGCCTCTACTTGACCGGCGCCACGATCGCCTGCGCCAGCTTGACCTTGCCCTCCAGTTGCGGATCGGCCGAAGACCGGCTGACGTGGACCGTGAAGCTGCCCGCGTCGGCATGCCACGCGGCTGCCTTCTCGTCATACCAACTAAAGCTCCGCGCATCCAGCGGCACCGTCACCCGCCGCGTCTGGCCCGGATCGAGCGCCACTCGCGCAAATCCCTTCAGCTCCTGAGGCGGCCTCGGAACCTCGGGCTGATCTTCGCTCACGTACACCTGGGCCACGTCTGCCCCGGCCCGCGTTCCGGTGTTGGTCACATCGAAGCTGACCTCGTAAGCCCCCGCCCCGGCAGCCGGGTGAATCTTCAGCCCGGAATATTTGAAGCTCGTATACGACAGCCCGAACCCGAACGGGAACAGCGGCTTCACCCCGTTATGTTCGTAGCCCCGGTAGCCCACAAACACATCGTCCTTGTATGGAACCGTCAGCGTCCCCGGCGTCGGGTAATAGTAAGCGTGCGACGGATTGTCCTTCAGGCTCCGTTCCCAACTGATCGGCAGCCGTCCCGAGGGGTTCACGTCGCCGAACAGCACCTCGGCCAGCGCCGTTCCGCCTTCCTGGCCCGGATACCAGTTCTGCAGCAGCGCAGCCACGCGGTCGATCCACTGCGTAGCGTCCACGCTCCCGCCCGCCGTCACGGTCACAATGATGTTCGGATTCGCCGCCGCAATCTTCTCGATCAGCTCATCCTGGCCCGGAGGCAATTGGAACTCGCGATCCGCGCCCTCGGTCTCGATGTCCGCGTTGTAGCCGACGGCCACGATCACCGCATCCGCCTTCTTCGCCAGGTCGATGGCCGACTGGTTCACCAGCGTGCCCTCCTGCGCGATGCCGATCTTGATGGCTTCACCGGTGAATAGCTCGCCGCCCAGAACATCGAGCACAACCTTGTGCGGTCCGGGAGTCAGCGGCACAACCCTCTGCGCCAGCGCAGACTTCGGAATCTCCGCGTGGTCGATCGCAGCCTGGCCGTCGATCGTCAGCCTGTATTTGCCCTGGTTCTCGACGAAAACCACATAATTGCCGGGAGCACGGGCAAAGTAGTAGCCCGTCCAGCGGTTGTAGCGCGGCGGGCCGCCCATATTCATGAAGCTCATCATCTGGTCGGCGGTGACCGTACTGATCAACTCTGCCAGGTCCGGGTTATCCAGCATGTTCTGCCCGCTGTTCGCCGTCATCTCCGTCCTGGTGGCCACCGGCTTGCCGGTAAACCCTGGATTGTCGAAGGTCTCTACCGTCAATCCGGGAGCAAACTTCTCCGCGGACAAACTGAACCCCGAGCGCATGGCCAGCACCGACAGCTTGGCCACGCCCCGGTCGTAGAGAACGTTGGCGTTCACGCCCAGCCGGTCGCTGATGCCCTTCAAGGCGCTGACATCGGAGTAGACAGGAACCTGTCCGCTGCCCCCCGCCGTCGGAATCGCCGGAAAAGCGTCCGGCCCGATCACCGCGATGGTCTTCACCTTGTTCGGATCCAGCGGCAGCAGATTGCCCTGGTTCTTCAGCAGAACAATCTCTTCGCGCGCGCCCTCAAGCGCCGCCAACCGTCCCTGCTGGTTATAGCGCGGGATGCTCTCGTCCAGCGGGTCGTGGCCGATCCAGCCAAAGCGGTAGCCCACGCGCAGCAGCCGCCGGATCTTGTCGTCGATCGCCGATTCCTTCACCGTGCCGTCCTTCACCGCCGGCAGCAGGGTTCTTTCGTTCATGTAAATCCCGAAGGGCATCTCCAGGTCCAGCCCGCTGTTGGCCGCCGCCACGCCGTCGTGAGTCGCCATCCAGTCCGACATCATCACCCCGTCGAACCCCCACTGCTGCTTCGCAATCTCCACATTCAGGTGGTAGTTCGCCGTGGCGTGCTCGCCGTTCAACAGATTATAGGAATCCATGATTGCGCCCACGTGCGCCTTTTTCACCGCGGCCTCGAACGCCGGAAGATAAATCTCCCTGAGCGCCCGCTCGCTCACCACCGAGTCCTCGGTAAACCGGAAGTACTCCGAATTGTTGGCCGCATAGTGCTTGATCGTGGCGCTCACGCCCTGCGACTGCACGCCGTCGATGTAGCCCACCGCCGTCTCACCAGCCAGAAACGGGTCTTCGCCGAAATACTCGAAGTTGCGCCCGTTCAGCGGCGCGCGATAAATGTTCACCCCCGGCCCAAGCAGGAAGCTGGCGCCGCGCGACCTCGCGTCCCGCCCGATCTGCGTCCCGATCCGCACCGCCAGCTCTCGGTCCCAGCTCGCAGCCAGGCCGATCCCGGCCGCATACGCCGTCGACGGCGGCGGAACGTGCGCGCCCATCGGTCCGTCGCTCATCCGGAACGCCGGAATCCCCAGCCGTGCAATCCCCGTCGAAGCCTGAATGCTCGAACCGGAGAGCAGATGAATCTTCTCCTCCAGCGTGAGCTTCGAAATCGTGTCGTTGATCTTCTTTTCGTCGTCCGCGCTCTGCGCGCGGCCAACCGCCCCGGCAAACAGGACGGCGCCCATCAAGACAGTAAAGGACAAAAACAGGGCCGGAAAGACGCGCCGCGTCCTTCCCTTTTCGCTAGTATGCTGCATGTTGCCTCCTGAAAATGGAACCCACCAATTCTAGAACACAGGCCGCGGCTCTGGCCGGGTGTGTGCCGGATTTGTGCTCAGCTCTCGCCCGGCAATCGCCATCGCGGCGCCCAGCGGCAGAAACGATTTGCTTCTATTCCCTTAGGACGGCCCTCCGCTCCGGGAAGCCGCAATTCCCTTAAGCAAATTTCGCCTGCATGGCCACGGAACCGGACCATCATGGGGGTACCGTCCTCAAAATCCGAATTGCAATAGCCAATCGGCACTCAGCCTTTTAACAGCTGCGCTTGAAATGCGTTATCCTTGAGCGCGTGCAGTTTCGCTATTGAAATTGCGCGCCGGGAGATGACCGCTTGCCCAGGACAAAGATCAAACGGCTCTACCTGATTCCCATTCTCTCCAAGGCCCTCGACGTACTCGAGCTGCTGGAGAATAGCCAGGCTCCCGTCGCCCTCGAAGACGTCTACCAGAAGACGAAGATCTCCAGGACCAGCGTCTACCGCATCCTCAAGACCCTGGTGCACCGCGGCTATGTCGCCCAGGCGCAGAACGGCCTCTATAGGCTGGTTTCCCGCCCCCGCCGCCTACGCTTCGGCTTTGCCACCCAGAGCGCTGAGATGCCCTTCTCCGTAGCCGTCGCCCAGAGCATCACCGCGGCCGCCGCCGCATCCGGCGTCGAATTGCTTATCCTCGATAACCGCTCCGATCCCGGCGTCGCAATCCGGAACGCCGAAGAGTTTGTGGCCAGGCGCGTGGACCTGGTGCTCGAGTTCCAGGTCGAGGAGCGCGTCGCCCCGCGTGTGGCCCACATCTTCAAGAAGGCCGACATTCCCCTGGTCGCCATCGACGTGCCCCACCCCAACGCCACCTACTTCGGCGTCGACAACTTCGAGGTCGGCTATGAAGCCGGTTCCCTGCTCGCCCAGCACGCCCTCCGCAAGTGGAAGGGCAAAGTCGACTGGGTCCTCGGCGTCGGATTCCCTGAAGCCGGCTCCTTTATTCAGAGCCGCATCACCGGTGCCTTCGACGGCATTCGCGGCCGCCTCGCCGATATCCCCGCCGACCGCTTCGTTCAACTCGACGGCCGCGGCATACGCCAGCCCAGCCAACTCGCGATCTCAGATTTTCTCCGCGGCCAGCGCAAGGGCCAGCGCATCCTGGTCGCCGCCGCCACCGATTTGAGCGCCCTCGGCATCCTCGACGCCGCCCGCCAGGCCGCCCGCGAGCAGGACTTCGCCATCGCCGGCCAGGACTGCATCCCCGAGGCCATCGACGAGATGCGCACCGGCAAGAGCGCCCTCATCGGCTCCATCTCCCACGAAGCCGAAACCTACGGCCCCCGCCTCATCCAACTCGGCATCGCCCTCCTGCGCGGCTACACCGTCCCCCCCTACAACTACGTCCGCCACAAAGCTGTAACACCTGAAACCCTCGGCGCCGAACCCTGAGCCCGGGCCCGCGCACAGGTCGAAGCCTGAGACAAAGAAGATCGGACGCTCCAAACTGGCTGCGGATATAAAATGAGGTCACTACCGCCGCCAGGCGAACCGGCTCCTTTTCCCGTCGCCACACGGGTCCGATTCTTCTTGTTTTGGAATGTAAACTGACTCAAGAGGGTCGCAAAAAGCAACTGACGTGTGACTCAGAACTGACAAAAGAAGGAACCGAAAAGATCAGGTAAGGGGAGTATATTGGCGCCAGAAAACAGAGATAACCCATCGGCAACCCCGCTGTCGATGCGCGAATTTTATAAGGGCGATCCCCTTTCCGGGCCGGAGCGGAGACCCCAGACAATTTCGGAACTTGATGTGCGTCAGGCGATTCTCGAGGATCTCGCGCTGAAGATTCTCTATATGTGCGGCGCGCTCTCCATCCTTGAACTGGCCAATAAGACCCGGCTCAGCTTTGAAGTGGCGAATGAACTGTTCAGCCACATGCGAGCGGAACGGTTTTGCCAGGTCACTGGAATGGCCGGCAATATTCCTCATATTTCGATCACATCGGAGGGCCGGACGCGAGCGGTGGAACTGCTATCCCAGAGTCAGTATTCCGGTCCCGCGCCGGTGTCTCTGATCAGTTATGTTCAGCAGGCCCGCAAGCAGGGCGTCCAGGACGTGGAGGTGCACCCCGCCGACGTCGAGCGCGCCTTCGCCCATCTTGTGGTCGACGGCAAGATGTTGCGGCAGCTCGGAACGGCGCTCAACTCCGGCGCCGCGGTCTTCCTCTATGGCCCGCCGGGAACGGGCAAGACCACATTTGCCGAGACATTATCGCGCGTGCTTGCCGAAGACGACGTATGGATACCGTACGCGGTGGAAGTCGATGGCCAGATCATCACCGTCTACGATCCAGTCGTTCATAAGCGTTCACCGGAGGGACAACCCGAGAGCCGGGACGAGCGCTGGGTGCTTTGCCGTCGCCCCACCGTGCTCGTCGGCGGAGAGCTGACGATCAACATGCTGGACCTGCAGTTCAATCCGAACTCGAAGTTCTATGTCGGCCCCATGCAGATGAAGGCCAACAACGGGGTCCTGATCATCGACGACTTCGGACGTCAGCGCGTTACCCCGGCCGAATTGCTCAATCGCTGGGTCGTTCCCCTCGATCGCAAAATCGATTTTCTCACTCTGGCGGGAGGAAAGAAGATCGAGATCCCCTTCGAAATGCTGGTCGTCTTCGCTTCCAACATCGATCCGGCCGAGTTGGTGGACGCAGCATTTTTGCGCAGGATTCAAACCAAGATCAAGGTCGGCGCGTGCACCGACGAACAGTTCTGCGAAATCTTCCGCCGGGTTGCAAAAGAGCATGAAATCGAAGGGGACGCCGGCATATGCAACGACCTGATCGATTTCATCCACGGCGTCCTGGGGCAGGAGTTGCGCTCCTGCTACCCCAGGGATATCGTGAACCAGGTCCGTTGGGCCGCTCGATACGAAGGCAAAAAGCCGTATCTCGATCGCCAGGCATTGATGCGGGCAGTTGAGGCTTATTTTCTGCCCAAGGCCTGAGGGATTGCGGCGGCAGCCAAGGCTGGGAATCCAACCGTATCCGAGTGGATTCGTTCCGCGTTGCGTGCCGCGATTGGAGCGTGAGCCCGCCGATTTTAAATTAGGACATTACCGGCGCCAGGCGAACCGGTTACCTTTTCCGTCGCCACATGGGTCCGCTTCTTCATACTATTGACGGTTGGGATGGTGACAGGCACAAAGGGGTGACGAAAGGGTGATATAAGGGCCACTCAAGTCTGATTTCAGCGGTGACGAAAGGGTTATATAAGGGCCACTCAAGTCTGATCAGCGGTAACGAAAGAGTGATATAAAGGCCACTCAAGTCTGATTTTTTCAGCGGTGACAACGAGTATATTGGCAAGTGTAAATAAACCGTAAACAGGATCACACACAATGGCAAGCATGCTGTCGATGTTCGATTTTGTCAAAACCGAGCCCCTTGCCGGGCCGGTGCTCAAACCCCAGTCAATTGCGGAAATTGATGTGCCTCAGGCAATTCTCGAGGATCTCGCGCTAAAGATTCTCTATCTGTCCGGCTCTCTCTCCGTTCTTGAGCTTGCCGATAAGACTCGGCTCAGCTTCGAACTGGTAGACGAACTGTTTAGCCACCTGCGAGCGGAGCGGTTCTGCCAGGTCACCGGAATGGCCGGTAATATTCCTCATATTTCCATCACCTCCCAGGGCCGAACGCGAGCGGTGGAACTGCTGTCCCAGTGTCAGTATGCGGGCCCCGCGCCGGTGTCTCTGGATAGCTACGTACAGCAGGCTCGAAAACAAGGCGCCCAGGACGTGGCGGTGCACCCCGCTGACGTTGAGCGCGCCTTTGCCCATCTTGTGGTCGACGGCAAGATGTTGCGGCAGCTCGGAACGGCGCTCAACTCCGGCGCCGCGGTCTTCCTCTATGGCCCGCCGGGAACGGGCAAGACCACATTCGCCGAGACGTTGTCGCGCGTGCTTGCCGAAGACGACGTATGGATACCATACGCGATAGAAGTCGATGGCCAGATCATTACGGTCTACGATCCAGTCGTTCATAAGCGTTCACCGGAGTCGGAACTCGAAAATCATGACGCGCGCTGGGTGCTTTGCAATCGCCCCACAGTGCTGGTCGGCGGAGAACTGACCGTCGAGATGCTGGACCTGCAATTCAACCCCAATTCGAACTTCTATGTAGGCCCCATGCAGATGAAAGCCAACAATGGGGTCCTGATCATCGATGACTTCGGACGCCAGCGCGTTACTCCGGCCGAGTTGCTCAACCGCTGGGTCGTTCCCCTCGATCGCAAGATCGATTTTCTGACTCTGGCGGGAGGAAAGAAGATTGAGATTCCCTTCGAAATGCTGGTCGTCTTTGCATCCAACATGGATCCGGCCGAGTTGGTGGATGCCGCGTTCCTGCGCAGGATTCAAACCAAGATCAAGATCGGCGCGTGTTCAGACGAACAGTTCTGCGAAATCTTCCGCCGGATTGCAAATGAGCATGAAATCGAAGGGGACGCCGGCATATGCAACGACCTGATCGATTTCATCCACGGCGTTCTGGGGCAGGAGTTGCGATCCTGCTATCCCCGGGATATCGTGAACCAGGTCCGTTGGGCCGCTCGATACGAAGGCACAACGCCGTATCTTGATCGCGAGGCTTTGATGCGGGCAGTTGAGGCTTATTTTCTGCCCAAGGCCTGAGCGCTCCACCGCAGGCCCAGTCCAATGGAAACTCCGCGCGGCTCAGCGCGATAGCGGTTCCACAATTGCTGTACCCCGAAACCGCCGCTCTCCAGTGGCTCGCCGCGGCGAGCCACCTTGCACGATGCTGGAAAAGGCACGTAGATTGTGGAACCGCTCTTATCCCAGCGCCTGCACCGTTCCCTTGCCCACCAGTTCTTCCACCCGCTCCACCCAGCCGCGATCCGCCGCCACGCTCATCCCCTCCGGCTCAAGGATCACCGCGTACTCGCCCTTCTTTTCCAGATGCAGCATCACCTTCCCCGGCCCCGGCGCTTGATCCGCGGCGCTCTTCAGCCCCGCAAACATCTCTTCCGTCGCCCAGTCCAGATTGATGCGAATCCGCACCCCCGACGGCAGCTTTACCTGCACCTCTTCGAGCGCCTGGATCGAACTCACCGCAATCTTCGGCGCCGCATCCTCATCGCCCATCAGCACGCCGCGCACCAGCACCGGCGCTTCCATCTTCAACTGCCCCGAAAGCCGCTCGTAGTCCCGCGAAAAACAGATCAGTTCAATCTTGCCCGTCGCGTCCTCCAGCGACGCCTGCGCGTACAGCTTCTGGTCCCGCCTGCTCTTCTGCACCCGCAGCCCCAGAATCATCCCCGCCACCTGAATTTCGTCCATCGGGTCCGCCTGCGTCCCCCAGCGCTTCTCCGGCGGTTTGCGCTCCAGCGCCTCCGCCACCGAAATAACTCCCGTCAAATTCCGCAGCTTTTCCGCGTACTTATCCAGCGGATGTCCTGAGACAAAGAACCCCAGCACCTCTTTTTCATTGGCCAGCCGCTCGCCTTCCTCCCAGTCAGCCACGCGCGGCAAATCATCCACGTCGCGGCCCGGCGCCGGCGCCTCGTTGAACAGCCCAAACAACCCCGTCTGTCCCTGCGCCGCGTCCCTCTGCGTCTTCTGCGCACGCTCCATCGCTTTGTCCACCGCCTTCATCAGCGACGCCCGCGAACCCAGCGAGTCCAGCGCCCCGGCCTTGATCAGCGATTGGATCACCCGCGCGTTCATCACCCGCAGGTCCACCTTCTCGCAAAACTCCCACAAGCTCTTGAACCGCCCGCCCGCCTCCGCGCGCGCCTTCATGATCGACTCGATCGCATTTCCGCCCACGTTCTTCACCGCCGCCAGCCCAAACCGGATCGCCTCGCCCTGAGGAGTAACAAGGGGCGTGAACTGCGCCCCTGATGTCTGCACATCCGGCGGCTCCACGCGGATGCCCATCTCCTTGCACTCGCCGATGTACTTCACCACGTTCTCCGGCTTGGATGTCTCCGACGTCAGCAGCGCCGCCATGAACTCCACCGGATAATGCGTCTTCAAATAAGCCGTCTGGTAAGCCAGCAGCGCATACGCCGCCGAGTGCGACTTATTGAATCCGTACCCGGCAAACTTCTCCATGTGATCGAAAATCTCGCCCGCCGTGTATTTCGGATGCCCCAGCGCCGCGGCCCCGCTCATGAACCGATCCCGCTGCTTGGCCATCTCCTTCGGATCCTTCTTGCCCATCGCCCGCCGCAGCAGATCCGCCTCGCCCAGCGAGTAGCTCGCCACCACGTTGGCAATCTGCATCACCTGCTCCTGGTAGACGATCACCCCCAGCGTCTCTTTCAGAATCTCCTCGATCTCCGGCAGCATGTACTCCACCTTGCGCCGTCCCCACTTGCGATCGATGAAGTCGTCGATCATGCTCATCGGTCCCGGCCGGTACAGCGCATTCAGCGCCGTCAAATCCTCCACCCGGTCCGGCTTGTACCGCCGCAGCACGTCCCGCATCCCGCTCGACTCGAACTGAAACACCCCCGACGTCAGCGCAGCGTGAAACACGCGCTTATAAGTCTCTTCGTCGTTCAGCGGAATCGTCTCTGTGTCCAGCTTCTCCCCGCGGCCCGCCTCGATCAGCTTCAGGCAATCGTCGATCACCGTCAGCGTCGTCAGCCCTAGAAAGTCCATCTTCAGCAGGCCCATCTTCTCCACAGCCTTCATGTCGTAGGCCGTCACAATTTCGTCGTTCTTGGTCTTGGCCAGCGGCACCAGCTCGGTCAGCGGACGCGGCGCAATCACCACCGCCGACGCATGAACCCCAGCCCCGCGCACCAGCCCCTCCAGCTTCTTCGCCGTGTCGATCAGCTCGCGAATCGCCTGGTCGTTCTCGTACACCTTGCGCAAATCCGGCACTTCTTCCAGAGCCTTGTCCAGCGTCATCCCGATCGTTGCCGGTACCAGCTTCGCAATCCGGTCCACGTCCCCATACGGCATGTCCAGCGCCCGCCCGCAATCCTTGATCGCCGCCTTCGCCGCCATGGTGTTGAATGTGATAATCTGCGCCACCTGCTCGCGCCCATACTTCCGCGTCACGTAGTCGATCACCTCGCCCCGGCGGTTCATGCAGAAGTCCACGTCGATATCCGGCATCTGCTTCCGCTCCGGGTTCAGAAACCGCTCGAACAGCAGCACGTTCTGCAGCGGGTCGATATTCGTAATCTCCATCGCATACGCCACCAGCGACCCCGCCGCCGACCCGCGCCCCGGTCCTACCGGAATCCCAAGGTCCCGCGCGTACTTGATAAAGTCCCACACAATCAGGAAGTACCCCGCATAATTCATCTGCTTGATAATCCCAATCTCATGTTCCAGCCGGGCATCATACTCATGGATCGGCGAACGCAACTCCCCACGCGCCTCCAGATGCCGCACCGCCGTCTCCAGCCGCTTCCTGTACCCCGTGCGGCACACCTCCTCAAAGTAGCTGTCGACTGTGTGCCCTGGGGGAACCGCAAACACCGGAAACGGATTCTTGACCGGCTTGAGCTTCAACTGGCACCGCTCCGCAATCTCCATCGTCCTTTGCAACACCGCCGGCGAATCGGGAAACAGCCGCTCCATCTCGTCCGCGCTCTTCACAAAAAACTGGTCGCTGTCGAACCGGAACCGCTCCTTGTCGTGTACTTTCGACCCCGTCTGCACGCACAGCATCACGTCATGCGCGTGCGAATCCTCGCCGCACAAATAGTGAGAATCGTTCGTCGCCACCAGCGGAATCCCCAACTCCCGCTCCAGCCGGAACAGCGCCTCATGAATCTTCTTCTCCTGCTCCAGCCCCTGATCCTGAATCTCCAGGAAAAAATTCCCCTTCCCAAAGATGTCCTCGTACTGTTGCGCTACCCCGCGCGCCTTCTCATAGTTCCCCGCCATCAGCTCCTCGCACAGCTCCCCGCTCAGGCACCCCGACAGCCCCACCAGCCCCTTGGCATGTTCCGCCAGGTACCGCTTGCTCACCCGGGGCTTCCGATAAAACCCGTGCAGCGAAGCCTCCGAAGTAATCCGGATCAGGTTCCTGTATCCCTCTTCGTTCTCCGCCAGCACCAGCAGGTGATTGTTCTCGTCCCCCTCGCCGGGCGCGCGGTGATCCTCGTTTTTGCAGATATAAAGCTCGCACCCCAGAATCGGCTTGATCCCCTTCTCCTTCGCCGCCTCGAAGAAGTGCACCGCCCCATAAATATTCCCGTGGTCCGTCATCGCCACGGACGTCTGCCCCAGCGCCGCCACCCGGTCCACGAGTTTATAAACGTCGCAAGCCCCATCCAGCAGCGAGTACTCCGTATGCAGATGCAAATGCGTAAATTCAGCCATGGCTACCCCAGATTCCAGTCCGGTTTCCAGCCTTGATTCTAGCCTTCACCCGTTCCCGCCGCCCGCCCCGCAAGCCGGTTGAAATCCCGCCCATCTGAGGAAAAATGGGGTAGACTGCCTACGAGGTCAACGAACGGAGGAACGTGTCATGCTTGAGATCGGTCAAAAGGTAATAGTCATTACAGACAAAGGGATCGCCTACGACGCCACCATTCTCGCCCGAGCCAAAGGCGACGATGGCCCAGGAGCGTACAACGTTTCCATGCAGGGACTCGACCCCGAACAACCCGGGCAGTGGCATAAGGCGAGCGACGTGTTCCTTCCAGAACAAACGGAGCAGGAAAAGAAGGACTCCTGGAAAGACTTCCTCAAGGAATAGCCGCGGCCACGCCCCAGAAACGGCCTGATTCCCTTTTACTTGGCAGCCACGAAGAAGCGCACCGCCCCATAGATATTCCCGTGGTCCGTCATCGCGACAGACCTCTGCCCCACAGCCGCCACCCGCCGGGTGCCCCATCCTTGATGCGGTCGCCGCGGCGACCGGCAAGGGTGGGAAACCACAGCAGCCAGCCACCGGCTCCCGGGCTCTTTTGTTCTCCCGGCAGGGAGAACGCGAGAATAGCCCATGGGTGAAGTCCGCCATGGTCCGCCGCGGCGGAAAAC
>CABDXY010000198.1_pt1 | contig 15954 bp, 8 predicted proteins | sample 3131871 | NCBI WGS metagenome assembly CABDXY01 (sample SAMEA5534336, study PRJEB31848) | metagenome | biome: tundra; feature: field; material: soil | place: USA | collected 2013-05 | depth 0.15 m
GCGTGGGGCCGTTCCAAATTCTGGGCGCGATTGGTCCGATGGCGCGCACGATGGCCGATGTGGCGCTGCTGTTCCGTACGCTGAGTGGGCAGGACTCGCTTGATCCGGTGAGTCCGCCGGTGGCACTGCGCGAGCCAAGCCTGGATGAGTTGCGGACGAACAGGATTGGATTCTTTGAGGATGACGGGCTGGTTCCGGTGACGCCGGAGACGCGCGCAGCGGTGAACGCGGCGGCGGCGGCTCTGCGCGATGCGGGCTTCCGCGTGGAGCCGTTCAGGCCGCGGACGCTGGAGCAGTTGCGGCGGTTGTGGTGGAAGTTTTTTGTGCAGTGCGGGGCGATGTTTTATGCGCCGGCAATCCGGGGCAGAGAGCATCAACTGAGCCCCATCTTCAACGAGTTCCTCGGGTTTGCCGAAGCCGCGCAGCCGCTGACGGCTGCCGAGTTGCTGGACGCGTGGGCGGAGCTGGACCTGCTGCGCTCGAAGACGCTCCAGGAGATGAGCAAGTATCCGGTGCTGTTGTGCCCGGTGGCCAGCATCCCCGCCTTCCGCCACAACGAGCGGACGTGGATTGTCGAGGGCCGGGAGGTGGAGTATCTCGATGCCGTGCGGCACACGCAGTGGTTCAATGCGCTGGCCGCGCCGGCGGCGGTGGTTCCCGTGAGGCATTCGCCTGAGGGGTTGCCGATCGGCGTGCAGATTGTTGCGCGGCCGTTCCAGGACGAGACCGCGCTGGGCATTGCGGCCATTGTGGATGCGGCGTTTGGATACCGTCCGCCGGCGATGGCGTTGGGGTGAATCACAGTTGCCCATACTTTCCAAGAAACTGTAGATAGGTGGGGCACCCGCTTCTATGGATGAATGATGCCTATTTTCCCGCTGTAACTGCCGGAGAATCAGACAGTTATTGTCTCCACCTTTCGGTGGAGGCGTGGCGCGGAGGATCGCGGTAGTCTGACGCTTCCGCTTCCCCAGAAACGGAGCGCACAGGGTGCGTCAAAGCTGGAATGAACAATTTGCTGAAACCCCCGATGTTCTGAAGAGCGCGCGGCGCGAACAGACCGTGGCGCCAGTGCTGGATTTTGAGATCGGCGGGGACGAGTTCATTACCATGGCTGGGCCCTGCTCGGTTGAAACCGAGTTCCAGTTGATGGCCACCGCCAACCGTGTGCGCCGCGCCGGGGCGCGCATTCTGCGTGGCGGCGCTTTCAAGCCGCGCAGTTCTCCTTACGCATTTCAAGGGCTCGGCCTGGAAGGGCTGAAACTGCTGGCTCGCGCGCGGGAAGAGAGCGGCTTGGCGATCGTGACCGAGGTGATGTCAGAGAGCGACGTTCCCATGGTCGCCGAGTATGCCGACATTCTGCAGATCGGCTCGCGCAGCATGGAGAACTACTCGCTGCTTGAAGAGGCTGCGCGGTCGGGTCGGCCGATACTGCTGAAGCGCGGCATGATGGCCACGGTGGCCGATCTGCTGCGCTCGGCGCAGTTGATTCTGGACAACGGCAACCCAAACGTAATCCTCTGCGAGCGCGGCATCCGCACCTTTGAAACGGCGATGCGGAACACGTTCGACGTGGCCGCGATTGCGCTGCTCAAGCAGATTTCGCATCTGCCGGTGATCGCCGACCCGAGCCACGCGGCAGGGCATCGCGATCTGGTTCCGGCGCTGGCGCGGATCGCGGTTGCCGCCGGCGCGGATGGCCTGCTGGTGGAGGTGCATCCCAATCCGGACAAGGCATGGAGCGACGGCGAACAGTCGCTGGACTTCGACGGGTTCGACGACATGATGGCCTCGCTCGATCCTTATCTGGCGCTGCGCGAGGCGGCTCGCTTACGGCCCATGGAGGCCGTGGGATGAGATTTTCCGCCAAATTGCCGGCAATTGCCGGGGCGGTTGCGTTGCTGATTCCGATTTGCGGGTTCGCGCCCGACATGGCGCAGAGCACGGCCGCGGATATCATCGTCACGGCTGCGCCTGTTTATGAGCCGCTGGCGGCGCTGCGTGGGCAGGAGAGGTTTCCCAAAGGCGCGCAATTGATGTTGGTGCATGCGGGCAACGCGGAGCCGCTGGTGATAGGATTTGCCGCGACCGCGGACGCCAATGTCGGGTTCGATGGGAAGACGGTGCTGTTTGCGGGCAAGCAGGCTTCGGGCGATCCGTGGCAGATATGGGAATTGACGCTTGCAGATCACTCCCTGCGCAAGTTGATCGCGGGCGAGGGCGATGCGATACGCCCGTTGTATCTGCCCGCCGGCCGCATTGTTTATGCGCGCCGCACGCCGCAGGGATTTCAACTCGAAGCCGCGGGAAAAGATGGCTTGATGTTGAATGCGCCGGTGGATGCGGCGGCTGGTTCGGTGGTGGTTCCGCTTACGTACATGCCGGCCAGCGCGATTCCCGCGGATGTGCTGGCGGATGGGCGCATTCTTTTTGAAGCAGGGTTTCCGCTAGGCTCGGGATCGACGCCGGAGCTTTTTCTGGTTTATTCCGACGGGAGCGGCGTTGAGTCGTACAGGTGCGATCACGGCAGTACACGGTGGGGCGGAAGGCAGTTGGCGTCGGGCGATGTGGTGTTTACGCACGGGAGTTCGCTGGCGCGGTTTACTTCGTCACTGGCACACGAGGCGCACATTGTTGCGCCGCGCGCGGAGTATGCGGGCGCGATTGCCGAGACGGCCTCGGGCGACTGGCTGGTGAGCGCGCGGGCTGGAGCCGGCACGCATTATGCGCTCAAGCTGTGGAAGCCCGGCGCCGCGGCGCTGCAAACGCCGCTTGCGGAGAGCGGCCAGGATCTTGTCGAGCCGGTATTGGTTGCGCCGCGCAGAAGGCCCAATCGCCATCCCTCCGGGCTGCACAACTGGAGCTACGCCAACATGATGGCGCTGGATGCGCGCCAGTCGCGCGAGGGGGATCTCAAGGTTGCGCCTGCCTCGGTGCGGCTTGAGATGCTGGACGCTCAAGGCCACACAGTCATTACGGGTACGGCGCCGGTTGAGGCGGATGGTTCTTTTTTTGTGAAGACTCCCGCAGACAAGCCGATTCGCTTTGCGCTGCTGGATGGAAAGGGCGGAGTTTTGCGCCAGGAGCACGGATGGTTCTGGATTCGGCGGGGCGAGCAACGCTACTGCGTGGGCTGCCACGCGGGACCGGAGCGCGCGTCGGAGAATCACATGCCGGCCGTTCTGCTGCGCACGACCACGCCCGTCGATCTATCCGGCGTGAATGTACCGGTCGAGACGCAGCAGAAATCGCCGGGAGGCAACTGAAATGATGATTCGCTTTCTTCTTTTATTCGGCGCGGTTTCAATGGCAGCGGCGCAAAGTGCTCCACCGGTACAAACTGTCCCGGCTGCTCAGGCTGTTCCACAGGTTACGTCCGCGCCTGCCGCGCCAGCCACACCGCCTGAGGCCGCACCGGCATCTGGGAAAGCGCCCGCGGTTGCGCACGATCCGGTGATTCGCTTTGAAGACGCCAGCGATAAAGCGGGGATCAACTTTACAGACAGCTTCGGGTCGCGGCAGTTGGGTTCGCTGCTCGAAGGCACCGGCGCGGGCTGCATCTGGTTCGACTACAACAACTCCGGCCTGGAGTCTCTCTACGTGGTGAACGGACGGCCGCTGGACGACTCGATGCATCCTTATCCGCTCAAGGAGAAGCCGGCCACGCCGCCGCACAACCATCTCTATCGCAACGACGGGAACGGCCACTTTACCGACGTGACGGAGAAGTCCGGGCTCAATCCGGATATGTACGGAATGGCCGTGACTGCGGCCGATTATGACAACGACGGATTTGTCGATTTGCTGGTGACGGGCTACGGCAAGACGATTCTCTATCACAACGACGGCAACGGGCACTTTACCGATGTGACCGCGAAGGCCGGCATCAAGGTGGACGGCTGGGCGATCAGTTCGACGTGGCTGGACTACGACAAGGACGGTTGCGTGGATCTGTTTGTGGGCCGCTATGTCAAGTTCGATCCCAAGTACCGCGCTTACTACGCGGCGGACAACTATCCGGGGCCGCTGGACTACGAGGGCGAGACCAACAAGCTCTATCACAACAACTGCGACGGGACGTTTACCGATGTGAGCGAGAAGTCGGGGATCGGCGCTTACGTGGGCCGCACCATGGGCGTGACGGCGGCGGATTTCGACAACGACGGATGGGATGACATCTACGTTGCCAACGACCGCACGGAGAATTTCCTCTTCCACAACAAGCATGACGGAACCTTCGAAGAGATTGGGAACGAAACGGGCACGGCCTTCGGGCAGAACGGCGAGTCGACTTCGTCGATGGGGCCGGTGTTTGCCGATCTCGAAGGCAGAGGAGTGCTGGATCTGTGGGTGACCGATGGGCACTACAACCGGCTGCTGCACAACACCGGCAAGATGAGCTTTGAAGACATCGGCGCGGAGACCGGCGTCTCGCAGGTGAATGGGCAGTATGTGAGCTGGGGCACGGGCATCTACGACTTCGACAACGACGGCCTGCTCGACATTCTCATCTTCCACGGCGGGCTCATTCACTTGATTCCGCAGGAACACACGCTGTTTCGCGGCATTGGCAACGGGAAGTTCGCCGACGTTTCGCGCGAGGCCGGGCCGGTGATGAGCGTCCGCACCACGGCGCGCGGCGCGTGCTTTGCGGACTACGACAACGACGGCAAGGTGGATGCGTTTCAAGTGAACCTGGGCGCGAAGGGAACGCTGCTGCACAACGTTTCGACCGATACCGGCCACTGGATCACCATCAAGCTCAAGGGAACAAAGAGCAATCGCGACGGGATCGGGGCACGCGTTGAAGTCTTCGCCGCGGGCAAACGGCATACGGCGGAGCGCGTGGCCGGTTCCGGTTATCTTTCGCAGGACGACGGCCGGCTGCACTTCGGGCTGGGCGCCGCGACGACCGTGGATAAGCTGACGGTTCACTGGCCGAGCGGGCGCGAGCAGACGCTGGAGAAGCTGGGCGTGGACCGCGTGCTGACGGTGGAGGAGCCCAAGTGAGGCGACGGCTGCAAACCGGAGTGGGGGCCGGATTGGGCATCGGGCTGGCGGCGCTGGCCGGCGCGTTGTTCGCGGTTGCGTTCTGGACCGATCGTCCGGTTCATGCGAACGCGGGCGATGCCGTGGACTACGCTTCACCGCTTGAGGTACAGCTCTCGCCGGATGGAGCGCGGCTCTACGTGCTGTGCCAGCAGAGCGAAGAGGTGCGGGTGCTGGATGCGGCGAGCTATGCGGTGATCAGGAACATCGCTGTGGGGCGCGTGCCGCGCGGGTTTTCGTTTTCGCCTGACGGCGCGCGGCTGTTTGTGACCAACTCGTGGGACGACACGCTCTCGGTGATCGATACGAGCACGCTGGCGGTGGTTGCGACGTGGCCGGTGGGCGCGGAGCCGTCGAGCGTGGTGGAGGATCGGGCGGGCAAGCGGCTGTTTGTGGCCAATCGGATCAGCAACGACGTGGCCGTGCTGGACGCGCAGACCGGCGTGGAAGAGAAGCGGCTGCTGGCCGGGCGCGGATCGAGCTATCTCGCGCTTTCTCCCGATGGTAGCCGGATTTACGCCACGCATGTTTACCCGAATCCGCCTCGGGTGCAGACCGATCTGGACAACCGCAGGGAGCCGGAGTCAGAGATTACGGTGATCGACGCGGCGCGCGCGGTGGTGGTGGATCGCATGCCGCTGCACGCGATCGCCGGCGTCTTTCATCTGGCGTTCTCAACCGATGGAAGGCTCGGCGTGGCAGCCGAATACCACCCCAAGAATCTTGTGCCTCTGGCTCACCTGGAACACGGCGGCGCTTTCGCCTATACACTGACGCTGTTTGGCGCGGATGTGGGCAATGCTTCCGTAGAGGTTCCGCTGGATGAACTGGAGTGCTACGCTTCGCAGCCGTTCGGCGTGGCGATTGCGCCGGACAAGTCGCGCATCTACGTCACCAGCGGCGGCTCGGAGATTGTGACGGTAATCGATGTGCCGCGGCTGCTGCGCTTCATTCATTCGCACAACGGCCCTTTCGTGCAGGATCTTTCGGCCAGCACAAACTACGTGGTGGCGCGCATCGCGGTGGGACGCAATCCGCGCGGTTTGACGCTGACGCGCGACGGGCGCAGGCTGTTTGTGGCCAATCGGCTGGATGATACGGTGAGCGTGATCGACACGCGCGCCAACCGCGTGGCCTCGACCATTACGCTGGCTGGGCCGAAGACCATCTCTTCGCTGCGCCACGGGGAGCAGACCTTCTATACCGCGCGCTATTCGTTCCAGGGGCAGATCGGCTGTTCCAGTTGCCACATCGATTCCACCTTCGACGGCATCACGTGGAACCTGGAACCGGACGGCTTTGGCCGCAGCACTGTGGCCAACAAGTTGCTCGAGGGCGTCAAGGACACCGAGCCCTACAAGTGGACCGGCACGAACCCCGACATTCCCACCGAGTGCGGGCCGAGGACGGAAAAGTACTTCTGGCGCTCGGAGACCTTCGACAACCTGACGCTGGCCGACCTGGCCACGTACATTCGGAGCCTGCCGCCTCGGCCGAACCGGTGGCGGCTGGCGAACGGCGAACAGACGCCGGCGCAGGAGCGCGGACAGGCGCTGTTCGAGCGCGCGCAAGACAAGTTCGGCAAGCCGATTGCGGAGAGCAACCGCTGCTCCTATTGCCACAGCGGCGAGAAGGGCACCAACCAGAAAATCTCCGACGTGGGGACGCGCAAGCCCACCGACAATACAGGCCTTCTGAAGGCGGTGCCGTTGACTGAAATTGCGCTCACGGCGCCCTACCTGCACGACGGCTCGGCGCGGACGCTGGAAGAGATCTGGACGGTCTACAACCCGGACGACAAGCACGGGCGCACGAACGACCTGACCAAGGATGAACTCAACGACCTGATCGAATACCTGAGGGCGCGATGAAAAAGTCATGCATGTTCGCAATACTGCTGGCCGCAGGGATGACGTTGTTTGGCGTCCCCGCGTTTGGCGCGCCGCCCGAGATGCCGCGCTACCGCTTTGAAAACTTCACCACCGCCAACGGCCTGCCCGACAATCATGTGTACTCCGTTCTGGCGGATGGAGACCGCATCTGGGCGGGCACGGATAACGGCGTGGCCGTTTACGAAAATCATGCGTGGAAGACCTACACCACACAGGACGGCCTGGCGCACCGCGCCGTGCTCACGCTGGCGCTGGACAAGGAAAGCGGAGACGTTTGGGCGGGCACCATGGGCGGACTGAGCCGCATCTCCAGCGGGCGCATCGACAGCTTCACGCAGTTGAACTCGGGGCTAAGCAACGACGTTGTGTACGGCGTATCGGTGGAAGGCGAGAACGTGTGGGTGGCCACGGCCGCCGGCGGCTGCCGGCTGAATACCCGCACCGGCCAGTGGACGCTCTACAACGAGCGCAACACGCCGATGAACGAAATCTGGGTCTACGGGGTTTCCGCTACGCCGACAAAGGTCTACTACGCGGTGTGGGGCAGCGGCGTTCTTGAATACGACCAGAAGACCGGACGCTGGGACAAGTACGACGACCCGGACGGCGAAACTGAGATGGTTCTGTTCAAGGATCAGGGGCTGATCCACGAGATTGTCACTTCAGTCAGTTATGTGGACAACATTCTTTGGGCGGCCACCTACTTCGGCGGCAGCCGGTACGACGGGCGCTACTGGCACAACTTTCTGACGAAAGACAGCGGACTTCCCTCGAACTTCATCAACTTTCTCAAGGGCGTGGACGGCAAGCGCGCCTGGTTCTGCACCGACAAGGGGCTGGCCTACTACGACGGCGTGAACTGGGCCGTCTATCGCCCCTCGCTCACGGACGGCAAGCCGGAGATGATGGTGCGCGACGCCGCAGGCAAGGTAACGCCGGTGGCCGTGACCACCGCTCCGGCGCACAACTACGTTCTCGGCATCGACTTTCAGGGCAGCGACATATGGGTCGCCACGGCCAAGGGGTTGAGCCACGGAATTCGACAAAAACAATAAGATCACCAGGAGACAAACAATCATGAATGCATTTGCGGATATTCTGGAAGCCATCGCACACGCGCCCATCAAAAAGCGCGCCATGACCAATCACGGCGTACTCAACGAGGCTTACGCCTATGACAAGCCGAGTTCGTTCTCGCGCGGCATGAGGATCGACATCGGCGGGGTCTGCATCCTGCTGATCTCGGGCACCGCCTCGATCGACGAGTACGGCAAAACCGTCCACATTGGCGACTTTCCCGCTCAACTGCGGCGGACGTTCGACAACATTACCGGCCTGCTGGTGAGCGAAGGGTGCACCTGGCACGACATTGTGCGCACCAGTTGCTACCTGCGGGACATCGATCGCGACTACGACGTCTTCAATGCGGGGCGCACGGCGTTCTTCAGGGAGCAGGGGCTCGATCCGCTACCAGCGTCGACCGGCATCGAGGCGCATCTGTGCCGGCCGGAGCTGCTGATCGAGATCGAGGCCATCGCCATGTTCCGCACCGATCAGGTTGAAGACAGCGAGGAGTAGTTCTCATGCGCAAGAGATGGTTATTGGCTGCGGCCGGCATATGGGCCGCGGCCGCCGCGGCGAATCTTGCCGCGCAGTATTCGAGTTCGTACTCGAAGCAGGAAACGGCGCTGGCCGCGGACCAGAACGCAAGTCCGGTTACGGTCACGGGCAAGGGATCGTGCGAGTGCGGCGCGCATCCTCCGGGACCGCCGCGGGACCGCGTGGTTGAGCCGTACGCGGGTGAGCCTGCCGACTTGAGTCCATACGCGAAGTTTGCGGCGCCCTACGACCTCAACTACACCCATCCCAACATCTACTCCGGCGCGGCGCGGGATATCCCCGAGCCGAAGAACCTGACCGAGATCCGCATCGGTTTCTTCGGGCCCGTCGAGCCCAATCCGGAATCGGTGTTTGGATTGCGGATGCTGCACGGCGCGCAACTGGCCGTGGAAGAGGCCAACGCCCACGGCGGCTATGGCGGCAAGCCTTTCAAGCTGATGCCGCACAACGACTACGACAACTGGCAGGCGAAGACGGTGTATGGAGACGACCGTCCTACCGACCCGACGATCTGGGGCTCGGCTTCGAATGAAGTGGTGAAGATGGTCTACGACGACCGGGACTGGGCGATCTTCGGCTCCATCAGCTCCGAGTCCACGCACATCGCGCTGCGCGTGGCCCTGCGCGCCGAGATTCCGATCGTCAACTCGGCTTCCACCGATCCCACCATTCCGGAAACCTACATCCCGTGGTACTTCACCGACCTGCAGGACGACCGGGTGCAGAGCCTGACACTGGCGCGGCGGATCTTTACCGAACTCGGCCTCAAGCGCGTGGCAATTCTCAGGGTAAACAATCGCTACGGACGGTTTGGCGTTCCCAAGTTCCGAGATGCCTCGCGCCGGCTGGGGCACCCGGTGGTGGTCGAGCAGAAGTATCTGCCCGGCGATACGGATTTTTCGAAGCAGTTGCAGGTGATTCGTTCCTCGCGGGCCGACGCCATCGTACTGTGGACCGACGAGGCGCAGGCAGCCCTGATCCTGAAGCAGTTGCGGGCCGCGGGGATGAAGCAGCGCGTCTTCGGCGCGTATCGCACGCTGGGGCCAACGCTGCTGGCAGAGGCAGGAGACGCCGCCGAGGGCTTTGAGGCGGTCTTCCCCTACGATCCGTCCCGCAAGGATCCAAAATGGCTTGATTTCAACCGCAGGTTCGAAGATCGCTTTCACGAGAAGCCGGAGCAGTTTGCCTCGCTGGCCTATGACGCGATGAATGCGCTGCTTGATTCCATCTGCAAGGCCGGCCTCAATCGCGCCCGCATTCACGACGCGCTGGCCAATATCGTCGACTACGAGGGCGTGACCGGGCACATGGTCTTCGATCCCAACCAGAAGAACGTGGCTCCGATGTACCTGGGCACGGTGCATAACGGCGCGATCACCTACCGGGTTGCAACGATGGAAAAGGCGCCTGCGGTGGGGCAGTCACCGCTTGCACGGCAAGAGCCTGTTGTACAGCACGTACCGTACGCGCGGGTGGGCGAGGATGGCGTTGACTTTGCGGGGCCGCACAGGGCCGACGTGCCGGCGGGGCCGGTAAACATCGTGCTGTTCGGGCCGAAGGCGGCCGAGATTGCGCAGTCGGAAGAGGTGCAGGCGGAGCTTGCGTCGAGCGCGATAAAAGGGCGGACGATCAAGCTGCTGCCGGTGGAGAGCGGCCAGAATTGGGGAGCCGCATCCACGGCGCTGGTTCATGCGCTGATGGACGAGCACGCGCTGGCAATTGTGGCGCTGGATCGAAACTCGAGCCACCTGGCCGAGCAACTGGCGCTCAAAAGCTTTGTGCCGGTGGTGGCGCTGGCCGCCGACAAGACGCTGACCTCGACGAACATTCCATGGATATTCCGGCTGCAGCCGGAGACGACTCCGGCCACTGCGCTGCGGATGCTCGTGGCAGCCGCATGCCGCAGCGGAGCGAATCCAGAGCGGCTGAGGGATGTACTGGCTTCGGGGGAACTGGTCTCCGGCATCGCGTTTCTGCCCACCGGCGAGCCGAAAAGGCCCTGATTCGCAGACCTGCTGAGTCTACCTCCGGCAAAATACGATCTCGCGTACGTGGCATTGGACTTTCGCCGCGAAGAAAACAGAAGGGCAGCCCAGACCGCGGGCTGCCCTTTTGTTTTGGCCGAACCCGGAGATTCGCGGGTTACGGGAGGTAGTAGCGGAAGCTGGTCCAGACCATGTTGTCGATGCCCTTGGCGCCGATGCCGGGGGTGCCCGCGCCCGACCAGCCCTCGCGAACCGCATAGCCGTACTGGATGCCCTGGCGGAGGCGGCCGCGGTCGCCCTTGTAGATGTCATACCAGTAGCCGCCGGTGATTTCCTGCACGTCGCGGGTTTGCGCGCCGCAGGAGCCGCCGGGAGCGTAGCCGGTAGAAGCGCCGCCGTTATAGCCGGGGGCAGCGGTGGTGTTGCAGCTTGAGTTCGACAGCAGCCGCGAGCCGTAACCAACAGCGGCGTTGCTGGGAGCACCCCAGTGGCCGCCCCAGGCGCCGCCGGCGGCGATGTTAGCAGCCGTGGGGGCGGCGGTGCAGGCGAAGGCGCCGGCTGTGGTTGGGCAGAAGTCCGCACTGGGCGCGCCCAGTGCGGTGGTAGCGCCGGCAACGCCGAAATCCTCGCGGCCGGCGTAGTCGCCGCCGTAGTTCAGGTAGACGATAAAGCGTGGAGTGGGCGTGGCTTCCAAGGTCAGCAGGCCGGAGAGGTTGTGGATGGGCTCAAGCGCGCCGGAGGCATTGGCGGTAACATCGGCCAGGGTGGAGTCGCCGTAGCGGCCCACGCCGGGTCCGAAGAGGCCCTTGGCGCCGATGGTCAGCTTGTCTTTGATCACGGGGACGCGCGCACTGGCGCCGAGGCCACCGACCTTGATGCTGTTGGAGTAGTATCCGGCCGTGGTGAGAGCGGGCGCTACAACCGCGCCGGTTGTGGTTTCCTTGTATCCGCCATAGAGGTAGCTGTTGGTGGTTTCGCCGGGGTAGATGGTTTCGTGCGCAAAGCCGGCGATGCCGAAGATTTCGTAGTGGCCGAAGCCGGGATCGAAGGCGGCCTTGACCAGGACATCGGGCGCTTGGTTGAAGGAGATGGTGGTGATAGCGGCGCATCCGTTCACCGTCTTGTAGACCGGGACCGCAACGTCGATGGTGTTGCCGGCCGAGTCGGTCTCCACCTGGTTGGTGTAGTTGACGATGGAGGTGGAGGGCGAGCAGGCGCTAATGGCGGCGTTATAGTTGCCGCCGTTGAGGCCGGCGCTGCCGAGGACGGCATAGGGGGTGTTGCCGGCCAGCGAGGCGGTGTAGAGGAGCTGCGGATTCTCAACCGAGATACCGAAGGCCGCCTTATCGATGGTCTTGACCACGCGGAACCCGTACTGGCGAGTCCACACGAAGCCCGTAACGTAGTTCGGGTCTATGGTCAGGGGAGTGAGGATGTCGCTGGGAGCGCTGGGAATGCCCTTTTTGCCTTCGGTGGCCAGCGACCACAATTGTCCGCCGGCAACCGTCCAGCCGGTGTTGGTCTGGGCCTGAGCGTACAGAATGCGCTGGCGCAGGACGTAGCTGTTGGACTGGTTGTTGTTGGAGGTGATGCCGGTGCCCAACCAGTCAGCCTCGTAGTAGCCGCGCAGGGTGCCCCACTTGGTCTTGCCCTCGGCCAGCAGGGTGATGCGCGACTGGCGGGCGCTGCCATAGAACTCGCTGAGCGAATAGGCATCCGCATGCTCGTATGGAATGGAGCTGAAGGCGGTGGGAATGTCGCCGCCGGTGGCCTTGGTGCGGTAGACAGTTTCACCCGCCAGGAAGCCGCCGGGCGTGATGCCGATGCCCTTGTAGTGGAGGACGTCGGGACTGGCGATCGCCTTCTTGATATTGGCGGTCTCGTCGGAGACCGTGGTGGCCAGCGATACGTTGGCGGCCTTCATGTCGGTTACGGTGGTTTGCAGCGTGGTGACGGCGGCCGCATTGTCGTTGACCGCCTGATTTTGGGCCGAGGCCGCGGCTTCCGCCTTGGCTGCGGCTGCCTGGGCATCGGCGGTCGCCTGCTGCGCCTTCTTCAACTGCGCATCTTTGCCGGCCAGGTCGTTCCTGAGGCTGTCGATCTGGGTTTCCAGTTCCTGGCGCAGTGCCTGAATCTGCTCTTCCACCGTCGGCGGCGGTGGAGTCTTGGCCTTCCTGGTTGCGGTGTGCTTACTGGCCGGCGGTGTTGCATCCTGGGCGTAAGCGCATGAGACAACGAGACTGGCTGCCAGTACGGCAACGGCAGCAGTTTTGAGTTTGAATTTCATTGGGCCTCTCTTTTTCCTTTCGAATCGGATTGAATACTGGCTGCGCCCACTTACACAGCGAACGCTCTCTAGCTCCCGCATCCGGAGAAACCTTGAAGATGAAACCTGGCTGTTTCCCTATCGTCATGCGGGAGGAAGATCGATAGCCAAGGAAAAATCCGCACGAGCGAAGCTTTCCGTGACCGCCTCCGTAACCAAGCCTCGCAGATGTTGATGAATATTTGACTAATTCACATATTTTTAACAGAGTTATCGACCGAGTTATCGCCCGATGAATATGGGATGAATTTACATATTGTTAACAATGGCGCTCCTCTTGCGTTGAGGGCTTCCGGGCCGCGCCAATGCTCATGGACGCGGTACTTGAACATGGCCCGTGTCACCGGCTGCGCCCGTGCCAGCGCTAAGCAGATTCGCCAATAACCGGTAAGCTCCCGGGACCAGCTCGGGGAGCTGCCGGTAGAGGGCGAATGCGACATAGATATAGGTTCCCTTGCCGGGATGCGCAACCAGCAGACCGCCCCGTTGCGGGTCCTGGCCGGCGTCGGCGGTCTCGGTGAGGGCGGTGTAGCCGGGGCCCCAGGTATCGAGGAAGGAGTGGCCGCGCTCCTCGACCCAGCCGTCAAAGTCGGCGGTGGCGATGGTGTTGGGCCAGGCGAGCAGAGAATTGGCGGGGTCCAGCAGCTTGACGGGCGCCTGCTCGTCGACCACGCGCTCCGGCATACGGCCCATGGAGAGCGGCAGCGGGGCAGGGAAGTTGGCGCTCTGGTACTGGACGATGAGAGTACCGCCGCGGCGGACAAACTCCTGGAGCCGTGGCTGGACTGCGGCAAGCTCAGGGCGAACGGAGTAGGCGCGGATGCCGATCACGATCACATCCCAGGCAGAAAGGCCGTTTGAGGCCAGTTCCGCCGCCGTGAGCAGATGTGGGGTGGCGCCCAAGGCCTCGATGGCCTGCGGAACCAAGTCGCCAGTGCCCATCACGTAGCCGATGCGCAGGCCGGGAGCGAGCTTGACGTCAACTTTGCGAGTCTGTAACTGGGCGGGTTTGTAGAGGTTATAGGGGCGCAGGCCGGCGTATCCCACGCTCTGCCAGCCGGTCTGGTAGGCGTGGCCGGCGGAGTGGGCAACCGCCTGGATGGTGTAAGCGCCGGCTTGAGTCGCGGCTGGGGTTACCGAGAACAGGATCGGCTCGGTGTCCCCGGCGCTGTCGAGATGGAACTGCGCTTCGGTGGGCTCGGAGCGCCATCCGGCGGGGAGTTTCAGCTCGACGGCGCCGTCGGCTGCGGCTTGTGAATGGACCTTGACTCGCATAGGAAGAGCCGAGCCGTCCAGCGGCAAGATGCGGGCCTCCGGGTCGATGCGCACGCCGATGGCTGGCGTGACGACTAATGGTTCGTAAATGCCGCCGGGGCCGGGGACGCGCTGCATGGTTTGGACCACCTGGCCGACGTGGATGGGAAGGCCGTCGAAGGCGAACTCCGCCCAGGCTTGCAGCGGCCAGGGGGCGAAGGAACGCTCGCGGTATTCCGGCTTGGTGAGGTCGTAGTACGGCTGCTCAATGGAGGGCCGGTTGAAGTAGGGCTGGGTGGGCTCGGCGTTTTCCGCCGCATGGACGCGGAATATCCGGTCGTTCGCTGGGGCCGCGGGGTCGATTGCGCCGGCCGCATTTTCGCTTTTCCATGGGTCGCCGCTGAGGCTCTCCAGCCAGATTTTTTCGAGACGGGATTCGGCTGTCGCCTGTGCGGTGTGGACCCGCACGCGGAACTCCTCTCCCGGCGTCACGCTGCGCGGCGTCTCGTCGGCCGATGCGCCACGAAACGGGCCGCCGCTTTGGACGCTGTCGGCTTTGGTGGTGAAGGCGATCAGGTCCAGGCCCAGCAATTCCTTGAGCGCGGATTGGAACTGGCCGATCTTTGCGTCCAGTTCGAGAAGCAGGCCGGCTTTGGCTTGGGCGTCCAGGTCGCTTGCGGCGACTTTTGTGTGTAGGTCGAGAGTATCGCGGTAAACAGCGGCGAGCTTGTGTGCAGCTACAAGGTTTGTCAGCAAAGGTTGCAGTTGTTCAAAACGGCCGAGTTGAACACGTATATGCAGAAGGCCTTCGTCGAGCCACGTCTGCTTATTGGATTTCTCCAGTCGAGTCAGGCCTTCGAGGCTTGTGTCGATGTCGAACTTGCTGTTGTGGAAGAGGTCGTTGTTGGTTGTAATCGTGCCCGGCTTGGCTGCTGCTTCCGGCGCCACCGCCCACAGGTGATAGTTTGTGTTGGCCGGGCCGCTGAGGGTGGGATTTGCGCCGCTGTTCTGGGATTTCTGCTGGCCCCATCCCTCGCGCGCGATCTGTAAATAGCTGCGCCCCAGCGCCGGGTCCAGGACGCCCACCGGGATGGTCACGTCGGTCGAGGGGACGCCGGTGGACGATTCGCCGGTGACGTAGTTGAGGAATTTGGCGGGCGCCCATTTGCCGGTGGCGTAGTCGAACATGCCTTTGTCGGTGACCGGGGCAAAGGGAACCATGGAGTAGACGGCTAAAGGCTGCCAGGGCTGTAAACCGTCCTTCAACTGTTCGGGAAAGACGCTCGGGTCGCCGGCGGCTTTGAAGGCTTCCTGTGCGATCTCGCCGGAGACCTGATGGTGGCCGTGGCCGTCGGTAATGCCGCCGACAAAGGTGGAGACGATGACCTGAGGCCGCTCGCGGCGGATCGCGAGGACGGCGTCGTAGAGCACGCGGTCGTGGCCCCAGCGGGCGAAGGATTCCTCCTGGGTTTTTGAAAAGCCGAAGTCCACCTCGGTGCCCCAGAGCTGCTTTACGCCGTAGAATTCGCCGGCCTTGAGGAGCTCGTTGGTGCGGATGAGGCCGAGGGCGTCGTCGCTGTCGGCGGAGATGGCGTTCTGCCCGCCTTCGCCGCGGGTGAGGGTCAGGAGAGTAGTGCGCACGCCGAGGCCGCGGGAGAGCCAGGTCAGCAGCGCGCCATCCTCATCGTCCGGGTGAGCGACGATCATCATCAGGCTGGCGGTGGTGGAGAGGCGCTTTAGCGATTGCTCGAGGGCGGCCTGGCCGCGGTCTTCGGCGATGGGGAGGGCGATGGGGCTGGGCTCGGGAAGGGGAATGGCCGCAAACTCG
>CABDXY010000199.1_pt1 | contig 15919 bp, 12 predicted proteins | sample 3131871 | NCBI WGS metagenome assembly CABDXY01 (sample SAMEA5534336, study PRJEB31848) | metagenome | biome: tundra; feature: field; material: soil | place: USA | collected 2013-05 | depth 0.15 m
AAGTCGGTTACATACAGGAAGGCGTCGCGCTCCAGGCCCACGTCCACAAAGGCGGACTGCATGCCGGGCAGCACGCGGGTGACGCGCCCGTTGTAAACCGACCCCGCCAGGGTGTACTCGTTTTCGCGTTCGTAGTAGATTTCCGCGAGTTGATCGTCTTCAAGAATTGCAAGCCGCGTCTCATGCGGCGTGCTGGAGATGCAAATCTCTTTTGCCATCGTACCTTTCCGTCCAGCGGCAATTGCCTGCTGGGAACCGCGGCAAGGTTGGATGGAGACGCGCGAACCCGGGAGGGAAGGGGATGTGCAGGAGGGATGACCTTTGAGTCGCTGGTGTGCCGGTTGCCGCGCGGCTGCCTGCCCCAAGGGGCGGCGAGCTGCGCGAACCGTGGCGGATGTCCTTCCGGACAAGCTGAACAAACCGAACGAGCTGTATGGTGCGGTGATCCAATTGCAGAGAGTTTGTGGCCAACCATGCCGGCGTTGCCGGCGGGGCCGTTCCACCGTTGGCGTATGCACGGCCGTGCCGCGGGGCCGGAGCGAGGCTAGCCTGCCCCGATGCTCCCGCGCTTTGCACCCCATCCGGCATAAATCGCCGGCTGGGGACCCCGCTTTGCACCCCATCCGGCACAAATCGCCGGCTGGGGACCCCGCGTTCCGTGCAACTTATACGCTGCCAATGGTTCCGGGGTCCCCGGCGATAGGTCTTCGTCGCTGGGGTGGAATGGTTTTCCCGTCTCTGCGTGCTCATGAACCCTTGTCCTGCCGGGCTCGAGATCCATCCGGACCTGGCCGGCTAATTACTTGAAAAATCCTTCTCTTGCGGGCCGGACAGTTCCGGCGGACACAAGAGGGTAAACTTGTGAAACCTGGTCCGGGCCAATTGGGCCACCCCTGCGACGAAGACCTGTCGCCGGGGGCCCCGGTTCGCCCCGCGACCGTCAGTTCACGAACCGGCGCATGCGGACATTCATCGCCACGCCCAGCGCCAGGAACGCAAACAACACCGAAGATCCGCCGTAACTCATTAACGGTAAAGGAATTCCGGTGACTGGCATAAAGCCGATTACCATACCCACGTTGACCGCAATCTGAAAGGTCAACACAGCCACTATCCCCATAATAATCAGGGATCCGGACAGATCCGCGGCTGTTTGTGCGTTCTGAATCAAACGCATCAATATAAGAAAGTATAGCAGCAGCACCAAAAGCGCGCCGACGAAGCCGTGCTCCTCGCCGAATGCGGCAAAGATGAAGTCGGCGTGGGGGATGGGCAGAAAGTCGCCCTGGGTCTGTGTGCCTTTGGCCGCGCCTTTGCCCCACACCCCGCCGGATCCGACCGCGATCTTGGATTGCAGGAGCTGATAGCCTGTGCCCCTGGGGTCGTTATCGGGGTTGATGAAGCTGGTCAGCCGGGCCTTTTGGTATGGCTTGAGCAACTTGCCGCTGCTCCAGACGCCGGCCACCAGCACGATGCAGGCGGTGAGCAGAATCAGCGCCTGGCGAAGGTTGATGCCGCCCAGAAAGAGGCCGGCGACCAGGATCGGCGTATAGGTGAGCGAGGTTCCCAGATCGGGCTGCTTGAGCACCAGCAGTAAAGGCACGCCCACCAGCACGAAAGCCTTCAAGATGTCCTTCCAGGTAAGGCTGCGCCCACTCAGATTGGCAAAGTACCGGGCCACGGCCAGAATCAGCACCAGCTTGACCCACTCCGAGGGCTGAAAGTGCATGGGGCCGAGTTTGATCCAGCGGCGCGCGCCGAGAACCTTTTGGCCAAAAAACATCACTGCAACCAGCGCAACCAGGCAGACTCCATAGGCCCAGGGAACGAAGTCGATGAGCTTGTGGTAGTCGATCTTGGCGAAGATGAACATGGCCACCAGACCGCCGGAGATCCAGAACATCTGCTTGGTATGAAAGCCGGCGTACTTGGTGTGCAGCGTGGCCGAGTAGACCTCAAGGACCGAAACGGTACACAGCACGAGTACCATGCCCAGCAGCGTCCAGTCGAAGTCGCGAAAGCTCAGGAAGCGGCGCATGGGGGCTATTGTCCCTTCCCGGAGCTTGCGGGCAGGGCCGAGCCCAGTTCGGACGGGGTTGCGGCGGGGCGTGCCCCAGATGCGGATGCAGTTCCGGATTTGCGTTCGGGCCGGGCTCCAGAACGCATCTCCGGGATGGCGCGGGCAACGATCTGGCCGTTCTGCACAAGAAAGTGACCGGCTTGCATCCGGGCCGGATTGCCGTCTTGATTGGCGGGATTGGCGCCGGAACCGGAAGCAGGGCCGGGAACGGTCCAGACGGCGCCCATCTCGACCGGAGCCGCTGCTTTGACGGGTTGCAGGTTGTTTGCCAGGCGGCGCTGCTTCTCCACATAGGCCGACACGACCTTGGCGCCGATGCGGGCGGGGTAATAGCTGAATTCGCCATTCTGCCAGAGCACGGCGACCACCAGTTCGGGGTTGCGGCGGGGGGTGAGGCCGACAAACCACACATTGGGATTCGTGGACTTGCCCTTCGTTGTTTTGCCCAGGGCCTCGTGGCTCATCAACTGGGCGGTTCCGGTCTTGCCGCCGAAGTCGATGCCCTCGAGGTGGGCCGAGCCGGCGGTGTGGAAGTAGCCGGGTTGTGTGACCTCCGCCATGCCGTCGGTGACGGTGACCCAATTCTCGGGATCGATAGGGATGTCGACATCGCCCGCGCCGGGAAAGCTATCGAGCATGGCTTTGCGGAAGTCTGGAGAAAGCTGATCGGGAAACACGACGTGAGGCCGGACCAGGTGTCCGCCCGAGGCGATGCCGCCGATGATCCGGGCCAGTTGGAGCGGCGTCGCCTCGACCGCGCCCTGGCCGATGGCGACATCGAGGGTTTCGTCGGGATACCAGCGGTTATGGTAGTTCTTCAGCTTCCACTGCGCGGACGGCATGAGGCCGGCCTGTTCTCCGGGCAGATCGATGCCGGTCTTCTGGCCATAGCCGAACGCGGCGGCATACTTGGCGATTCTATCGATGCCCAGCTTATCGCCCAGCATGTAAAAGAAGGTGTCGCAGGAGAAGGGAATCGCATTGTGAATATCGACCGCGCCGTGGTGTTCGTCGCAGTGGTGGAAGAAGCCGTAGGGCCCCCATCCGCCAGCGCAGTTGATTTTGAGGTTCTGCGCGATGCCCTCCTGGAGGCCGGCCACCGACATGAGGATTTTGAAGGTTGAGCCGGGAGCCAGTTGGGCCTGGATGGACTTGTTCATCAACGGGTGGTTGGGGTCGGTGATGAGCTGGTTCCAGTCGGCGCGGTTGATGCGAACGGCGAAGGCGTTGGGGTCGAAGCTGGGACGGGAGACCATGGCCAGAATCTCGCCGTTGCGGGGGTCCATGGCTACGATGGCGCCGTTGCGGTTGCCCAGGGCTAGCTCAGCCGCGCGCTGCAGGTCGTTGTCGATGGTGAGGCGCAGGTCCTGGCCGGGAATGGCGTGCTGGGTCCGCAGGTAGCCCACCTCGCGGCCATGGCTGTCCACAATTACATCCCGCGACCCGTCCTGGCCGCGCAGCAGCTCGTCGTAGGTCTCTTCGACGCCCGCCTTGCCCACCACGTCGCCGGGCTCGTAGGCGGCATAGCGCGTCTGGTTGAGGTCCTCCTCGCTCACCTCGCCCACATAGCCGATCAGGTGGGCGGCAAAGCCATCGCGGGGATAAAGCCGCCGCTCCTCGTCGATCGTCTCCAGTTCGGGCAATTCGTTGCGATGCGCCTCGATGAAGGCCTCTTCGTCGGGGGTGACTTCCAGCTTGATGGGGATGGGCTGATAGCCCGGTGTGGCGCGATACCGCCGCAGGGTGGCGCGCAGTTGCTCCAGGTCGAGGTCCAGGCCTCGCGCAATCAGCGGCAGGTCGTCGTCGACGTTCCGGCCTTGCTCGCGAACCAGAAAGCAGGAGACCGACGGGTAATTGTCCACCACCAGCCGGTTCTCGCGGTCGAAGAGTTTGCCGCGGGCGGCCAGCACGGGAACCTTGCGGACGCGATTCTGCTCGGCCAGCAGGCGGAAGTTGTCCGCGCCCAGCACCTGCAGCCGCCACAACCCCGCTGCCAGGGCCAGCATCATGAACAGAATGCCGTATTGCACCACCGTCAGCTTGAGGGTGGAGAGTTTTTCGTCGCGGTTGCCTCTGCTCAAATACATCTGGATACGCCTTAGAATAAAGCTACTTTCGTTGAGTTAATGATTTTCATTGCCATGAGCGGAGCCGGATGGGACCTGCACTTGCGCCTCGTCCCACCTGCAAAAGACGTTGTCCCCAGCGTACTCGTTCAAAACAGCCAAACCAGCGACCCGCAAATCGAATCCTGTCCCTTCAATCCCTTATCTGCAGACGGTCCAGCACGGGAAACAGCGCCACGGCTATGAGCGAGTTGCCAATCGCCTTGAAGAGCTCGGTGAGCCAGCTCCACTCCGGATTCAGCCCCAGCAGGATGCGGTAGATGAAGACATAAATGGCGCTCGACAGCAGCGAGAGCAGAAAGTTGAGCATCAGGCGGATGGCGTGGTTCTCCACGTCGATGCGAATGCCCACCGACGCCGCCAGGAAGCCGACCACCGTTTTGGTTATGCCGTTGACGCCGATGGCGTGGTGGGTGAGCGCATCCTCGAAGAGGCCCATTGCCGCGCCCATCAGCGTACCCTGAATCGGGCTGCGCCTGCCCAGAGCGAAGTAGACCGTGACCACCAGCGGCAGGTCGAACCAGGCATAGCCCCTGAGCACGCGCGGCAGCCAGGCCTGCAGCACCAGCGCCGCCAGCGGCACCAGCACGTAGACCAGCAGCGGATAGCGGCGAATCTCAAGATCGCGGCGGGAGTTTGCGCCCAGGACGGACATCGCTATGGATTCCTTTCCGGCTTGGTTTGCTGGCCTGGCTTGGCTTGAGCCTTGGGTGCGGGCTTTCTTTCCCCGCCGTCCGGCGCGGAGGTTTCCTTGTCCTGCGGGGCCTTCGGCTTTGCTTCTGGCTTCGCGAGGGCACTTGCGCCCGGCGCCGTTTCTGGCGCCATTCCGGGCGTGAAGCGGTCAGGATGCAGCGCCTGGGGCGGGTGCGCAACGGGATTTGGGTTAGAGCTGTCCCGGAGCGGCTGCTGGTCCGGCGGAAGGTTGGGGTCGGTCAGCCCAGGCAACCGCTCGGCCATGATCTCCGACGCCTTCTTCTGTTCCTTGATGGCCTCTGCCTCCGGGCCCTTCAGCGCCTCGCTGGCAGCCAGGTCCTGCTGCTCTTCCGGCGAGAAGCGCGGCTGGGTCGATGTGATAACCAGGACCTCATCCAGCCGGTCAAGATGCGCCGCGGGCTGCACAATCACGTCGATGAACGAGTCGCGCTCCGGGTCCGGCGCCACTTTTTCCACCACGCCCACCGGCAGCCCCCGCGGGAAGATCAGGTCGCCCCCGGCGGTAAGCACTTTTTCGCCTTTTTGGATGCGCTGGTCGGCCAGGATGCCCACGATCTGCGGCTGGCCGGCTGCGTTGCCGCGCAGGATGCCGCGAATCCGCGTGGTCTCCAGGATCACTCCAGCGCCACTGGTCGGGTCGTTGATGGGCAGCACCTGCGCAGAGTGCGGAAAAACATCGCGCACCTTGCCGACGATCCCGTCCGCCGTTATCACCGCCATGTCCCGGTCCAGCCCGTCCGCGGAACCCTTGTCCAGATAGAAGACCCGCGACTGATCGCTGCCGCTGGAGCCGATGGCCTGCGCGGCCAGGGTCTTGTAGATGTACTTCTGCTGGAAGTCCATGAGCGCCTGCAGGCGTTGGCCCTGGCGGGCATCCTCAAGCAGCGCGGCCTGCTCCAGCCGCAGCCGGTCGATGGTCTGCTGCAACTCCTGGTTTTGTTCGCGGACGTGGCGGAGGTCGATATAGTTTTGCCACAGAGACGCCATGCCCAGTTTGGAGGAATGGATCAGCCGCTCAGGAGGCGTCACCACAGCATCGGCCCACAGGCGGATCAACCGCACGCTGGGCACGTCTTGCGGGTCCAGGGTGTTGTGCCCGGAACTGGTCCGCCGCACTTGCACGGCCAGGCCCACGATCTGCGCCACCAGAATGGCCAGCAGCACCAGAAGATTCCGATAGCGGATGAAAAACGATTCCATGGCCAAAGCTCGGGTTGGGGGAAAGGACTCGATGAACAGCAGAAGCAAAATCAGCCGGGCGCCCCAGAGCCTGCCCTGAGCTTGCCGAAAGCCTGCCCTGAGCGAAGCCGAAGGGGGTCTCGCTTCTTCAGGCCTGGGAAACCGCAAACATCTCGCCAGCCCAACCGCTGACAACTGAAAACTGAAAAACTGACAACTGCTCAGCCGATCTTGATCTTGCGCAGCAGCCGGAAGTCGGAGAGCATCTTGCCGGTGCCCAGCACCACCGAGGCCAGCGGATCGTCGGCCACCGAGACGGGCAATCCGGTTTCTTCGCGGATGCGCTTGTCCAGGTTCTTGAGCAGAGCGCCGCCGCCGGTCAGAACGACGCCGCGGTCGCTGATGTCGGCCGAGAGCTCCGGCGGCGTCCGCTCCAGGGCCACGCGGATGGCGTTCATGATGACCGCAATGCACTCGCCCAGCGCCTCGCGAATCTCGCTGTCGTCGATGGTGATGGTCTTGGGCACGCCTTCGATCAGGTTGCGCCCCTTGATCTCCATGGTCAGCGGCTTGTCCAGCGGGAAGGCCGAGCCGATCTCGATCTTGACGTTCTCGGCGGTGCGCTCGCCGATCAGCAGGTTGTACTTCCGCTTCAGATAGTTGGTAATGGCCTCGTCCATCTGGTTGCCGGCCATGCGCACCGAGCGCGAGTAGACGATGCCGGAGAGCGAGATGACCGCGATGTCCGTGGTCCCGCCGCCGATGTCCACCACCATGTTGCCGCCCGGCTCGGTGATCGGCAGGCCGGCGCCGATGGCCGCCACCATGGCCTGCTCGACGAGATAAACTTCGCTGGCCTTGGCTCGGTAGGCCGAGTCCTCCACCGCCCGTTTTTCAACCTGCGTAATCTCTGAAGGCACGCCGATGACGATCCGCGGATGCACCAGCATCTTGCGGTTGTGCGCCTTCTGGATGAAGTAGTTCAACATCTTCTCGGTGACTTTGAAGTCGGCGATCACACCATCCTTCATGGGCTTGATGGCCACGATGTTGCCGGGCGTGCGGCCCAGCATCTCCTTGGCCTCCTTGCCCACGGCTTCCACCTCGCCGGTGTTCTTGTTGATGGCCACAATGGAGGGCTCGTTGACGACGATGCCCTTGCCGGCCGCAAAGACCAGAGTATTGGCGGTGCCTAGATCGATGGCCAGGTCGCTCGAAAACATGCTGAAGAGCGAACGCAGGCCGTGCGAGCGCGAGGAGCGCGATGGATAGCCGTTCAATGACATGGGGGGACTGATTCTACCTCAACGCTTATTGTACGGCCAGCGGGCCCGGGCCGTACCGGAACCGCCAACTCCGGCGTAAATGGCTGTCCCGATGCGGTAAAATCAGGCGTTCACAGCGGCGCGGAGGTTCGACTGCCCTTCGGCGGCATCAAATACACCGGCAACGGCCATCGCGAAGGCCTGGGCGCCATCGACTTCTTCACCACGTGGAAGGCGGTGTATGTCGACTACTCCGACAAGCTGCAAAGGGCGCAGACAATAACTTCGACGGAGAAATATGTGGGCTGCTCCGCAGCGACCTATTTTGCCCCCTTGCGGGCAGCAGGGGTTTTAGAAGATGGGCTTGTGGCGTTTGCCCGGCGTTTCAGGAGTGCATCCTGCTCGTCAACGGCAGGAAAATTTGGCGTAAAGCTCCAGTAGGCAACGCTCCCATAGGCTATCGCCGGGCATGGGATCTCCCCTTGAGAGCGTATGGATTCAATTTGTCCATTCGGCCCGGTTTGATTCCGGAAGATGTCCTTGCCTCGCTCCCTCTCAGCCTCCTGAGCTTCCAATTGATCGAGATCGGCCGCTTGGTTGTCCCGATCGCTGGAGATATTGCTTCCATGGCTCTTCCCGGCAAGGTTTTTCGCGCGGGCCGCGGCAAGAGCCGCCGCTTTCCCGGCATCGTATTTCAACACGATGTTTTGGCGGCACAACACAAAGCCGGCGAAATTCTTCAGTTCGACGACGATGGAAAGCGGGCGTGGCGGATCGCTTACCGCAAGCGCAAACCCCGCAAGGTGCGCAGGATCGTTGGGTTCGATCACGAGACTGTATTCCAGCTTGTCATCCCATTTTGTAATGAGATGGCCCTGCAAGCCAACCGTGTTGGAAGCGACCGTTCCCAGATCCTTCGTCTCGTGCGGCAGGCTTGGTTCCCGCGCCACGTTCGGCTCAGGCGGAGGAGTTGTCTTGGCCTCATGCCAGGTGATGGCTGCGATGGCGATTCCAAGCAGAATTCCGACTCCCGTGCCTATCGCTGCAATGAGGAGGATTGGGCCCACTTTGGGCTTTGGAGGTTCAACCGTGGGACGAGGTTCAACGGCGGGGGAAGGCTCAACGACGGGATTCTGCTTTTCAGCATCCGGCTTCTCGCCGAGAGGCTCTTGCCGGTCCGCATCCGTGATTTCGCCGCCGAGACGTTGCTCGTTCCCGTCCGCTATCGCGCCGAAGGAATATTGCCGGTCCGCATCCGTGATCTCGTCGCCGAGATGTTGCTGGTCCGCATCCGCTATCTTGTCCTTGGTATCTTCCTTGTCCGCGCCCGGCTTCTTGTCGAGAGGCTCTTGCCGGTCCGCATCCGTGATCTCGTCGCCGAGATGTTGCTGGTCCGCATCCGGCTTCTCGCCGAGAGGCTCTTGCCGGTCCGCATCCGCTATCTTGTCCTTGGGATCTTCCTTGTCCGCGTCCGGCTTCTTGTCGAGAGGCTCTCGCAGGTCCGCATCCGCCATCGCACCGATTGGATCTCGCCACTTCGCATCCAGTTTCGCGAGGAAATCTTGCTGCTCCGCATCCAACTGCACGCTGGCGGGCTCATGCTGGTCCGCATCCGGCTTCGCGCCGAAGGGATATTGCCGGTCCGCATCCGCGATCTCGCCGTTGGGCTCTTGCCGGTCCGCATCCGTGATCTCGTCGCCAAGATGTTGCTCGTTCCCGGCCGTTATCGCGCCGAAGGGCTCTTGCCGGTCCGCATCCGCCATCGCGCCGATTGGATCTCGCCACTTCGCATCCAGTTTCGCGAGGAAATCTTGCTGCTCCGCATCCAACTGCACGCTGGCGGGCTCATCCCGGTCCGCATCCGGCTTCGCGCCGAGGGGCTCTTGCCGGTCCGCATCCGTCTTCTCGCCGCCGAGATGTTGCTGGTTCCCATCCGCTATCGCGTCCTTGGGATATTGCCGGTCTGCATCTGTCATCAGGCAGCTTCCTTTCCCGGTTGTCCGAAATCCCGTTTTGGAGTCATTAGAATTAGACCACGCATTGCCTTCCCTGCATATCTTACTCTTTCGCCACGGACATTTCCGTCCCCGGCAGGAGCAGGAGGCTGCTCCCTTGTCGCTGCGGTGACCGGCTCCTGGGAGAAAGGAAAAGCAGGTCCGCGTGCCCAGTTGGTCAGGTGACGCGAAAATGCCTTCGTTATCAAGGGAGCGCTCCGATTCATTTCTTCAACTTCGCGTGCAGCACGCCCCCGCCGGCGCGCGTGATGGTGCAGGTTGCAGACTGGTCGCACCTGTAGTGGACATCTATGGGAAAGTCAAGTCCTTTGAGCGCATTGGCGGCTGCGCCTGCCTTGTCGACGAGAAAACGCCTCGCCGTGAAGGTTTCTATAATTCCCGCGGATGCGTCATATCCGGCGATTGAATCGTCTCCTTCGATGTAGAAAGGGGAGGGCTTTGGCGCGGCTTTCGCTGCCATTCTCCTGCGCGCGACAAGTTTTTCAGAAGCTGCGGACGCTTCGTTCGCCCGGATATCCGCCTGCCGCTTCAGCAATTCACCCTGCTCGGCAAGGGATGGAAAGCCGGGCGAAAAACTCCAATAAGAAGTGCTTTCATAGGCCTTCCCTGAGCATGCGATATCCCCTTGGGCGCTTATGGAGTCAATTTGTCCATCCCGCCCGATTTGATTCAGGAAAATGTCCTTGCCCAGTTCCCGCTCAGGTTCCTGAGCTTCCAATCGCGCAACATTGATCCCTTGCGCCAACTGGTCGCTGGAGACATTGCCCGTATCCGTATTCCCGGCCTCGGCTTCGGGATCGGGCGCCGCAAGAGCTGCCGCTTTCCGGGCATCGTATTGCAAGAGGATGTCCTTGGCGCACAATACAAACCCCTGGGCATCCTTCAGTTGAATGTTGATGGAAAGAGGGCGCGGCGAATTGGCGACCGCAAGCGAAAACCCCGCAAGCTGCTTCGGATCGCTGGGTTCTAACGTCAGGCGGTATTGAAGCTTCTTCTCCCATTTGAGAAACAGATGGCCCTTCAACCCCGCCTCGCTGGAAGTGACCGATCTCAGATCATATGGCCCATTTGGGTTGTTGATGTGCCAGGAAATGGCTGCGATTGTGATTCCAAACAGAATCCCGAGTCCCACGCCTGCCGCGGCATAGACCCTTGTTGGGCTCTCCGCGAATTTCCGAATCCGCTGACTCAACACTTCAAGCAATGGTGGAAAGGCAGTTGTCGTCTCACCGTTGGGGTTTTGCCGGTCCACGCCGAGGGGATATTGCCGGTCCGCCTCCGCGGGCTTGTCGTCGGAACTCTCCGGGGCCGATCCAATGATCGTGTAGCAGCTGAGAGGCAGCTGTTCCTCTTCTGCTTTCTCGCCGTTGGGATCTGGCAGGTTCGCGTCCGTGAGCTTGCCGCCGAAAAGTGGCTGCTCCCAATCGCGTTTCTTGCGGTTGGGAAATCTCAGGTCGTCGTCTATCATCAGCCATCTCCTCTTCCCGGCTGTCCGCAATCCCGGTCTTTTGGAATCAAAGACATTGGACCACGCATCGCCTTTCCATGAAAACTTTAATCTATCGCAACGGGCGTCTTCTGTCACGGGCTGAAGCAGGAAGCAGCCAGCCGCCGGTAACCTCCTCGAAGCAGCCAGCCGCCTCTAGCTTTTCCCCTCCAGCACATCCCTGAGCGCAAAGCTGGTTTCCAGGCGCGTCACTCCCGGCAGGCGGGATAGCTCGTTCTGGTGCAGGCGGCCGTAGTCGTCGATATCCGCCACGCGGACCACCAGCATGTAGTCGTACTGGCCGGCCATCAGGTGGCAGCTTGCGATGCCTTTGCAGCGGCGAACGGCGGTCTCGAAGGCGCTCAGCACCGGCGCCGATTGGCGCTCCAGGGTCACGCGGATGAAGACGGTCATGCGCTTGCCCAGCAGGCTGTCGTCGATCTGGGCGCGGTAGCCGCGGATGGCGCCGGCCGTCTCCAGCGCCTGGATGCGCCGCGATGCCGCCGAAGCCGACAATCCCACTGCTTCGCCCACCTCGTAGTTGGTGGCTCGCCCGTGGCGCTCCAGGTGGCGCAGAATGGCCGCATCCAGATCGTCGAGGCCGCCAGCCAGCCCATCTGCCGCCGCGCCTTCAACCCAGTATGCGCCTGATTCTTGCGCCAGTTGGCCATTTTTGTCACGTTTCGTTCCCATGGGTCACTTCTACCACAAACTTTGCACACATTGAAAGCGGTTTGCGCCGTAGGATTCTAGCCAGTTGGAAGCGGACGCACGCTCGGCGCCGGGTCAAGCCCTCCCCAACTCCGAATTCGGCGCTCCCGCTTCCGCGGACCCAGCCCTCCCCGGCCGGCATCCAACCCGATCAGGAGCAAACCATGATCATCGGCGTTCCCAGAGAGATCAAGGATCACGAGGCCCGGGTGGGCGTGACCCCGGCGGGCGTCAAAGCCCTCGCCGAGGCCGGCCACACCGTGCTGGTGGAGACCCAGGCCGGCGCGCAGTCCGGCTTTCCCGACGACGAGTACCAGAACGCCGGCGCGGAGATTGTGGGCGAGGCCGGCTGCGTCTGGGGTAAGTCCGAGATGGTGGTCAAGGTCAAGGAGCCCATTGAGGAGGAGTACGTTTTTTTTCGCGAGAGGCTGGTGCTGTTTACCTATCTGCACCTGGCGCCGGTGCGGGATCTGACTGACAAGCTGCTCGAGTCCGGGGTCATCGGCATTGCGTATGAAACCGTCCGCGACCGCCAGGGCACGCTGCCGCTGCTCACGCCCATGAGCGAAGTGGCGGGGCGGATGAGCGTGCAGGTGGGAGCCACGTATCTCGAAAAGGAGCGCGGCGGACGGGGGATTCTGCTGGGCGGCGTGCCGGGCGTGCCGCCGGCGCACGTCTGCATCCTAGGCGGAGGCGTGGTGGGCACAAATGCGGCCAAGATCGCGCTCGGCTTTGGCGCCAAGGTGACCCTTGTAGACGTGAACCTGAACCGCCTCCGCGAGCTGGACGACATTTTCGGCGGCCGCCTCTACACCTTGGCCTCGAACAGCTACAACGTGGCCCAGGCCACCAGGGAGGCCGATCTGGTGATCGGCGCCGTGCTGATTCCCGGTGCCACGGCTCCCAGGATCGTGACCCGCGCCATGGTGGCGCAGATGAAAAAAGGCGCGGTGATTGTGGACGTGGCCATCGATCAGGGCGGCTGCGTGGAGACGGCGCGGCCCACCTCGCACTCCAACCCAAGTTATGTGGTGGACGGCGTGGTGCATTACTGCGTGACCAACATGCCCGGCGCGGTGCCGCACACCTCCACGCTTGCCTTGACCAACTCGACCTTCCCCTACCTGCTGCGCCTGGCCAACCTGGGCGCTCGTGAGGCGCTCAAGCAGGACGCGGGGCTGGCCGATGGACTGAATACCTGGATGGGCACGCTCACCCATCGCGGCGTGGCCGAGAGCCAGCACCGGCCCTGGACGGCGGCTGCCAGCGTGATTGCCTGATCGAATATCGACGCCGCATCCGTAACTGCCCGAGCGGATGCGGCCTCCGCGCCTTGCATTCTCTTCCTCTTCCGTTTCGCTCACCGCGACATGCCGAAAACGAATCAAGATGGCCGGAAAAAGCGGGCCGGAAAATATCTGTTGACAGTATATCTCTAATAGAGATATATCTATTAGGCATATGGCAAAGCGTTCAAGTTCGAGCATGGAAGTGCTGTTGGGCCTACTGACGGTCGAACCCATGTCGGGCTACGACCTGGGGCAGAACATTCGCTCATCGGTCGGCCACTTTTGGAACGAGAGCTATGGGCAGATCTATCCCAACCTGAAAAGGCTGGCGGCCGATGGCTTTGTGAGCTGCAAGACGGAGCGGCAAAAAGGCAAGCCGGACCGGCGCATCTACTCCATCGCGAAAAAGGGCCGGGAGCGTCTGGCGAATTGGCTGGCAGTCGAGCCGCAGCCGGAGATTCCGCGCAACGAATTGCTGCTGAAGCTGTTCTTTGGCGCGCAGGTTTCCCCGGAGATTTCGATTCAACACGTGGAGCGCATGGTGGAAAGCGAGAGCGCGCTTCTTGAGCAGCTCAGGCGGATAGAGCAGGAGGTGATCGCTCAAAATCATCAGTATCCTGACGCTCCTTATTGGAAGATGGCGATGCGATTCGGACAGTTGGAGCTCAAGGCGCATCTGGAGTGGGCGGAAGAGACATTGGCGGAATTGAACAAGATCGCCAGGAAGCAGCAGCGTCATTCAGAAAGTCGAAAGGAAAAGATTCATGCAGGGAAATGAGATTATTCCGGTAGAAAATTCAGGCGCAAGCCAAAGACCGCGGCAGATCGCTTCGTGGAGACATTTTATAGGCTTCCTGCTGATTGGGGCCGGCGTGGCTGCGTTGGGCTTTCTTGCTCAACATGCTCCCACGGGAGGCGGCTCAGCGGCAGTCGGCCAGCTTGGGAGCCACAGCCAGGCCATTCCCGTCTACCTGGTCGCCATCTTCATGGACTGGGCCCTCCTTTATTACTGCTGGGTCGGCGTGCATCGCCGCGGCGGCAATCTTGAAACGCTATCGGGCGGGCGCTGGACCTCGTGGAAGAGCGTCGCGGTGGACGTGGGGATTGCGCTGCCGTTCTGGGTGCTGTGGGAGGGCTCAGCGTATGCGGTTCACCGGTTGCTGGGGCCGAGCAGCGCGAAATCCGTCGCCAGCCTGTTGCCGCAGAGCCTGCTTGAAATCCTGATCTGGATTGCGACCGCGATCACCGCGGGCGTTTGCGAGGAGATGGCATTTCGCGGCTATCTGCAGCGCCAGCTCCATGCATTGAGCGGAAGCGTTATGGTGGCCGTGCTGGGACAGGGACTGGTGTTTGGCCTGGGACACAGCTACCAGGGCTGGAAGAGCACGATCGTGATCAGCGTGCTTGGAGTTCTGTTTGGGGCGCTGGCCGCGTGGCGCGGGAATCTGCGCGCAAACATCATCGTCCATGCATGGGCCGACGTTTGGGAAGGCTGGCTGAAGTTTGTGGTCTGGAGGTAGAAAATGGCAGGGCCAGGTTAGGTTTTCTGCTCCTTGTTCCCTGGCCCCTCCCCACTCTTCGCCAACCGCTTTATAATCGCCGCATGTCGTTTCTCGGCGATCCTCGGCGCCGGTTGGTTGCCCTGCTTGCAGGCGGAGTGCTGTTGTTTCTCGCCTTGCTGGGCGCGCTCCAGGCATTCAACACCTCCAATGTCCGGTTTCTCAATCCTGAGACCTCCGGGGAGACGCTGGTCTTTACCGGCCTCACCGTGCTGGTGTTCCTGCTGCTGATGGTGCTGCTGATGCTGCTGCTCAGGAACATCCTCAAGCTCTATGCCGACCAGAGCAGCAGCGCCCTGGGCGCGCGGCTGCGCACGCGAATGGTGCTGGGCGCGGCCTTGATCGCGCTCACCCCCGCGGTCTTCATGTTCCTGTTCAGCTTTCAACTGATGAACCGTTCCATCGACCGCTGGTTTTCGCAGCCCACATCGGAGTTGCGCGAGGACTCGACCCGCGTGGTGCTGGAGCTGGCGCAATACGTCACCAGCAATGCGCGGGGCGAGGCGGAGTCGATAGCGGCCACCGGCGCTCCGGACCGAGATCCGGCGACGCTCCAGGATGTGCTGTCCTCCCACCGCATCACGCTGGACGGCGGCTTTGCCATCGTCTACGGGAAGGACTTGCGGGTTCTGGCCAGCTTTCAGGCGCCGCCGGAGTCCAGCGTGGCGAGCCTGGTTCCCTGGCTGGACGAAGGCGAGCGGGGAGCTGCGATTCCGCTTCGCGGGCCGCTTTCGGCAAGCCTGCTGACCTCGGCGCAGCGGCACGATGAGCCGGTGATCAATGTGGCAGGCCAGGAGTTCGCGCTGGGTGTGTCGCCAACCGCTTCCGGCAAGGTGGTGGTGACGGCGCTGCCCATGCCGCGGGGGCTCAGTCAGACCACGGCGCGCATCCGCTCCGGGGCAGACGCTTATTGGAAGCTGTTCCGTTCGCGCAACCAGCTCCGCACCATATTCTTCCTGCTGCTGTTGCTGATCACGGTGTTCGTTTTCTTTTCCAGCGTGTGGCTGGCCCTGTTTCTGTCCAAGCAGATCACCCGCCCGGTGGAGGCCCTGGCAGACGCGATGGACGAGATCGCTACCGGCAAGTACGACCATCGCGTGGCGCTGATCGCCACCGGAGAGATGGGCGACCTGGTCCGCGCCTTCAACCGCATGGCGGCGGATCTGGACGCCAGCCGGCAGTTGGCGGAAACCTCTTCGGCACAGCTGACCGCCGCCAACCTGGCCATCGAGGAGCGCCGCCGCGAGTTGGAGACGATCGTCGAGACGATTCCCTCGGGCGTGGTCACCCTGGATGGCGCAGGCGTGGTGCTCCAGTCCAATCGCGCCTTTGCCGCGTTGATGGGACGGCGCGAGGATCTTGGCCTGGGCGGAGAGCGAATCGAGTCGCTGCTGCCTGCCGACTGTGCGGACGATCTGGCCGGAGTGATCCGGCGCGGCCATCGCATGGGCGCGGCTTCTACCGAAGTTGAGTTTCATGCCCGCGGCCGCACCAT
>CABDXY010000200.1_pt1 | contig 15821 bp, 18 predicted proteins | sample 3131871 | NCBI WGS metagenome assembly CABDXY01 (sample SAMEA5534336, study PRJEB31848) | metagenome | biome: tundra; feature: field; material: soil | place: USA | collected 2013-05 | depth 0.15 m
ATCTCAAACCAGACCAGATAGTTGGCATAATAGACAATGCCCATCTGATCGGTTTCGGCGTAGCGCACCCTCACTTCGGTGGTCACGGGCATCCAGCAGGCTCTCCGTAAGTTGTCAGTTGTCAGTTGTCTGTAGCCAAGCCGATCACTGACAACTGATCACTGATTACTGACAACTGTTTCACGGCTTCAAGTGCGTGAAGAACGGCAGCTTGGTCACGTCGTTGAAGATGATGAAGACAAAAAACGCCACCAGCACCACAAACGCTCCTTGGTAGATGCGTTCTTTCACTTTGATGTTGATGTCGCGGCGGAACACGCTCTCGATCAACAGGAAGAGAATCATCCCGCCGTCCAAAATCGGGAAGGGCAGCAGGTTGAGGATGCCCAGGTTGAGGCTGATGGCCGCCGCCAGCCCAAACTTCGGGGACCATTCCTTCATCTCTGCCGCCTGGCCGGCTATTTGGGCGATACCTACCGGACCGGAGAGCTGCGAAACCGAGACCTTATGGGTCAGAATCCGACCGAGCATATCGACAATGAGCGTGGAGTTTTCCACGCAGAAATCTTTCGATTCGGCCACGGCGTGGGAGAGCAACATCGGCTCCTGGTGCGTGGGAATGTTCGTAGGTAGTTCATAGTTGAAGCCCAGACGCCACACCGAATCCTGCATCGATGGGTGGACCACCATAGGCGCAATCGCCTGGCCTTCGCGGCTAATGCTCAGCGTGACCGGCTTGCCGTGCCCCGTTTGCAGGTAGGCCACCAAGGGATCCAGGGTGTGAAAGGCGTGGCCGTCCACGGCGAGGATGACGTCGTTGCCGCGCAGACCGGCCAGCGCGGCGGGTGCGTTGGGGACTACTGAAACCACCTTGATGGGGGTTTGCACCAGTTCAAGAAAGAGGCCGGTCTTGCTCAGGTCCAACCGCTTGCCGTTGCGTTCAGAGGTCAGGCGCAGGGCGAGGGGAATGCGCTTTCCGCCCCGCTCCACGGTGACAGGCACGGTCTGGTTGGCGTGGTGGATGGCGTCTTCTTCAATCTGTGCCCAACTGGGATTGTCCACCGATGCGAAGTTGCGAATGATGTCGCCTGTCTCAATGCCGGCCTGGGCCGCCGCCGAGCCATCAGTAACCCACTCGACGACGATGGGATGGATGGAAGGAACCTCGTTGATCCAGCCGAAGTAGATGACCATCAGTACAAAGGCCAGGACGAAGTTGGCGGACGGTCCAGCCAGGCCGATGAGCATTTGCTGCCAGCGGGGATGCGCGGTGAGGGCGCCAGGGTCGTCTGCTGGCACTACGGTGGCCGTACCGGCTGCCGCGTCGCTGACTTCGCTGAAATTCTCGCCGGTCATCTTGACGAAGCCGCCCAGCGGGAGCAGGCAGACCTTGTAATCGGTGTCGCCGTACTTAACGCCGAAGAGGCGCGGCCCGAAGCCTAAGGAAAAGGCCTCGATGCGGACCTTGCAGAGCTTGGCGACGGCAAAGTGGCCGAACTCGTGGACCACCACCATGACGCCGAGCAGCACGATGAAGGCGGCGGTAGATATTAGAAATTCATGCATAGATGTACGGTTTTTCCCTCGATAAAACGCGCTACGCCCGACCTGCGGCCTTACGCCAGCAGCGCACGAGCCGTTTCGCGCGCCTCACGGTCGGCTGCAAGCACCTCCGCAATGGTGGCGGGGTGCGCCTCCGGCGTGGATGCGAGCACTCTTTCAATTGTACGCGGGATTCCGGTGAAGGGGATGCGGCGGTCCAGGAAGGCCTCGACGGCTACCTCGTCCGCGGCATTCAGGGCGATGCAATGCGCTCCGCCCTTTTCCGCCGCATCAAAGGCCAGCCTTAGGCAGGGGAAGCGCTCGAAATCGGGCGGCTCGAAGTCCAGGTGGCGCAGCGCGGCCAGATCGAACGTGAGCGTGGAAGCCGGCCGCTCCGGGTAGGCCAGGGCGTAGAGGATGGGCAGCCGCATATCCGTGACCGAAATCTGCGCCAGGATCGACCCGTCCACATATTCCACCAGCGAGTGAACCGTGGACTGCGGATGCACTGTGACCCGCACCTGGGCTGCCGTCACGTCGAACAGGCGGCAGGCCTCGATGATTTCCAGGCCCTTGTTGAGCATGGTGGCGGAGTCGATGGTGATGCGGCGGCCCATCACCCAGGTGGGGTGCTTGAGCGCCTGTTCCGGGGTAATGGCAGTGAACTGGTCGAGCGGAAGCTGGCGGAACGGCCCGCCGGAGGCCGTCAGCCAGATCGTCTTCACTTCAGAATGAGCGCCGACCCGCAGGCATTGGTGGACGGCGTTGTGTTCGCTGTCGATGGGCAGGATGGGCACGTTGCGCTGGCGCGCGGCGCGGGTGAGGATCTCGCCCGCGGCCACCATGCACTCCTTGTTGGCCAGGCCCACGGGTTTGCCGGCCAGGATCGCCGCGTGCGTGGCCTCCAGCCCAGCGACGCCGACGATGGCCGAAACAACAAAATCGGCCTCGGGCAGGGTGGAGCAAGCGACGGTGCCCTGGGTTCCGTAGACCACCTCGATGCCGGTGACGCCGGCCTGTTTGAGCTTCGCGGAAAGCTCTCCGGCCAGCTCTTCGGTGGCCAGCGAGATCAGCTTCGGCCGCCAGCGAACGGCCTGGGCAAAAGCCTCGTCGAGGTTGCGCCCCGCGGCCAGCGAGACCACCTGGTAGCGCTCGGGGAACTGCTCGACGATGGAGAGGGTGCTCTGCCCAATGGAGCCAGTGGAACCGAGAATGGCGAGTCGCTTCATGGTATTTTTTGAAATTCCGCGGTTCCGTGTGGAACCCATCTGAAGTACCCATTCCAATCAAGCCGTTCCGAAAAAAAGGCACGAAAAATCCTCAGAACCACTGGTGAATAACCAGAGCGTACCACAGCACCGGAGCGGCCAGCAGCAGAGCGTCGATGCGGTCCAGGACCCCGCCGTGGCCGGGCAGCAGGTTCCCCGAGTCCTTGACGCCCGCCGAGCGCTTGAGCGCGGATTCGGCCAAATCTCCCACCTGCGCGGCCACGTTCACCACCACGGCCAGGCCCAGCCAGTACCAGAGGTCCTCGGGATAGGAGAGCTTGGCCGAGTTCCACATCTCGAACAGCTTGGCCAGGCCGAGCAGGCCGCCGGTCACCAGCAGGCTGCCGGCCACCGAGCCCAGCGCGCCCTCCCAGGTCTTGTTGGGGCTGAGCGTGGACGCCAGCTTGTGCCGGCCCCAGGCGCGGCCCACGTAGAAAGCGGCAATGTCTCCGGCCCAAACCACGCACATCAAAAAGACGAGCAGCGACGGCCCGTTGGTCTCCTCGCGCAGGGTGGGCAGGGCAATCAGGGTGAATCCGACGTAGAGCAGGCAGAAGATGGAGACCGCCGCGTCCGCCATCACCTGCTCGACGGACGAGCGGAAGGTGCAGTAAACCAACAGGCCCAGGCTCAGACCGCCGAAGATGGGCGCGGTTTGGTCGGGGTATTCAAAGTTGCCGGCAAACAGCGCCAGAACGGCCACCAGCACCGCAACGCGCGGCGGCTTGGCGCCGCCTCGCTCCGCCAGGCCCAGATATTCCCAGCCGGCCAGCGCCGCAACCGCGGCGACGGCCAGCGTGAACAGCCACTTCGGCCCCAGGAACACCAGGACCAGAACCAGCGGAATCAGGACGAGAGCGGTAAGGAAGCGTTTCATTCAGCGTTGAGGATACACTGCCGGGGCGGGGTAGGAGCCGGTGGGTCTGTCTTGAAGTGGCTGATCCAAGCGTCAATTCAACAATATTCAGTCCGAATATCACCGGGTCAGGCGGATTCTTCGTCTTCCGATCGCACCCAGCGCAGAAAAGCCTCGCCGCCTCCGTATTTCGCGAGTTCTTCCTTCAGCAGGCAGAGCCAAAAAAACTTCATCCCGCCGCGATCTTGATCCGTTCCGCTTCTTCGTCCACTTCGCCTGCGCCTTCGGCAAGGCCGCCGTAGCGGCGCTCCCGGCGCTGGAAGTCGGCAATGGCTTCCAGCAGGTGGATGCCGCGGAAGTCGGGCCATAGGCGTTCGGTGACGAAGATCTCGGTGTAGGCGATCTGCCATAACAAATAATTGGAAAGGCGCATCTCGCCCGAGGTGCGGATCAGCAGGTCGGGGTCGGGCATGTGCGCCGTGTAGAGATGGCGGTGAATGTCTTCCTCGGTGATGCGGTCGGGGCCGATGTGCTTGAGCTTCATCTCGGCCGCGAGTGAGCGGAAGGCGTCCACCAGCTCCGAGCGTCCGCCGTAGTTCAGGGCCAGGGTGAGGGTGGTGCCGGTGTTGCGGGCCGTGGCCTCTTCGGCCCAGCGCATCTTGTCCTGGACCTCGGCGGGCAGTTCGTGGGTGCGGCCGATGTAGCGGATGCGCACATTGTTGTCCATCATGCGCTGCACGTTGCTCTCCAGGTAGCTCTTGAGCAGGCGCATGAGGAAGTTGACCTCGGCGCGGGGACGGCGCAGGCTGTTCTCCAAAGAAAAGGCGTAGAGCGTGAGCCAGGGCAAACCGATGCGCGAGGCGGTTTCAGTGACCAGTTGAACGCTCCTGGCGCCCTGCTGGTGGCCCTGGAACCGCTTGAGCGAGCGATGGCCGGCCCAGCGGCCATTGCCATCCATGATGATGGCCACATGCTCCGGCAGGCACTCGGGCTTCAGCGACGCATAAACAGCGCGCTCCTCCGAGGTCAGCTCATGGATGCGCAGCGTGCCGGATGGAACCAAAGGATTCGCCTCTACAATGAACCCCGGCACACGATCTCCCCGGCGCCGGGAGCCGAGGTGTTGCACCATCGACCGTAGCACAAGCGCCCAAGGGCCGCAATTGCCCGGCAACCTGCCCACAGGCGCTCGTGAGGCAACAACGCCGCGCCGGAAGAGAAATCGCCGCCAACCCGCTCCAAAAGACCGGGAGCGAGACGTTCCCGGTCTTATGCGGTGCGGCGGCGGCCCATGGCCGCATCCCGCACTGCGCCATAGACCAGCGTCCGGCGCAGCGAGTCCAGATGGGGCAGCAAAGCGGCAATCTCGGCCAGGAAGGGGTCGGCAAAGATGGCGCATACCTCCTCGTCGCGGCGGCTGCGGGCGTCCCGGACCAGTTGGCGCACGTCTACATCGAGGGCCGCCGCCAGCCGCTCCAGCGAACCCAGAGTGGGAATCGCCTTGCTGTTTTCAATTTTGGAAATATAGGTGCGAGGCACCATCATGCGCCCCGCCAGTTGACGCTGGCTCAGGTGGCGCGCCTTGCGAATCTCGCGCACCTGCCCGGCGACCTGCAACCCGGCCTCGGCCGAAGCCGGAACGGGCGGGCTGGCCACCAGTTGCGGGACCAGCGGCACAGGCTCCTCCACATCGAGGGGCCTATGGCATTTTCTGCAAAGGGAGTTGATGGTCCTGAACTGAATCAGGCTGCAGTAATCGCAGCGGACTACTTCGCGTGCTTCCACGCTCACCAGGGTGGTAGCCATGGGCTGTGTGCGGAGTGCCAGAGCGGGAACTCCGGGGTGCTTTTCTGCACCGCGATATGTGCTACTTTCGGGGAAGTGAACCATAATTGTCAAGTACAAACTTAGGGTCGAACCTAAGATTCACCCATCATACTCTGAAAGACCGGAAGAAACACGAACCAAATTGATCAACTGTGGAGAAAAAATCATGAGCACAGACGGCAGTTCACAATCCGCGCACGAAGGCTACGGACGCGCCCAGGCCTGGCAACTGCTCACCGAATGGACCCTGAGCGAGAACCTGCGCAAGCACGCGTTGGCCGTGGAGGCCTGCGTGGCGGCCTGTGGCGAGGCGGAAGCCGGCCGGCTGGGACTGGCTGGCCCCGAGCACGTGGCGATGGTGGAGCTCTACTCGACGACGGCCCTGCTCCACGACTTCGACTACGAGCGTCACCCCACGGCCGAGGAGCATCCCTTCGTTGGAGTCCGTGAGCTGGAGCGGCTGGGCTGGCCCATCGAGCTGCGCACCGCCATCCTGGGTCACGCGCAGTACTCCGGCGTGCCGCGCGTCACGCATCTGGATAAGTCGCTGTTTGCCTGCGACGAACTGGCCGGCTTTCTGACCGCCTGCGCGCTGGTCAAGCCCACCAAAGCCATCGCCGATGTGGAGGTGGCCGGCGTGCGCAAGAAGATGAAGGACAAGGCCTTTGCGCGGGGCGTGAACCGCGAGGATGTGATCCGGGGCGCGGCGGAACTGGGCGTCGAACTCGATGCGCACATCGCGTTTTGTATTGAAGCGATGAAGAAGAGGGCTGCCGAGTTGGGGCTGTAACTCAGCGCAGCACGAGTCAGGACTGGAGGGACAAAGGTTCGAGCCTTGGATGCGATCTTCCGCGCCACCCGCGTCCTCGATGCGGTTCAGGCTCTTGACGGCCCAACCTCCGATGCGTAAGAGTGCAGTCCGTACCGCGTGGTGATGGCAACGATTTCCTGATTGCATATGTGAACCTAATCACAAGTCTTTCGAGGGAATTTTGCGCTACGATAGGCTGATCCGCGCCTGGGCACGGTTCGCGTTCAATCGCTGAAGGAGATCCCCATAGCCCGCTTCAACTACATCGTGACCCAATCCGCCAACGGGGTAAAGACCATCACCTTGAACCGCCCGGAGAAGCGCAACGCGCTCTCGCCGCTGCTGATCGAGGAGCTGACCGCGGCCCTGTATGAGGCCGAGACCTGCGACTGCGGCGTGGTGATACTGACCGGCGCCGGTTCGGCTTTCTGCGCCGGCCTGGACATGGAGCACCTGGAAACCATGAACTCCCGCACGCCGGTGGAGCATCGCCGCGACGCAGAGAACATGGCCCACGTGCTGCGCACCCTCTACGATTTTCCCAAGCCGGTCATTGCGGCCGTCAACGGGCCGGCCATCGCCAGCGGCATGGCCCTGGCCACCATTCCCGACTTCACGGTCGCCATCCCCACGGCCAAGTTTGGCTACACCGAGGTGCGCTTGGGCTTTGTACCGGCCATTGTGGCATCGTTCCTGATACGCCGGGTAGGCGAACTGCGCACCCGCGAACTGTTGCTGTCTGGAAAGATCCTCAAGGCGCAGGAGGCGCTGGAACTGGGGCTGGTGACGCAGATCGTTGAGCAGGACGATCTGATGCCGACGGCCCAGGCCCTCGCCCAGACGCTGCTGCTGAACAGCCCACAGGCCATGCAGGCGGTCAAGCGGCTGCTTGCCAAACACGCCAAGCGCAGGCTGGACGAGGAGCTGGAGGACGCCATTGAGGCCAACGCGCAGCAGCGCTCCACCGAGGACTTCAAGGAAGGCGTGCTGGCCTTCAAACAACACCGCCGCGCCGACTGGCCCAGCCTGAAGGGCAGGGGGTAACAACCATCCAGGCAGGCTTCTACAAGCTCAACTCGCTATGGGAGCCCAGCCTGACCAACTCCAGCGTTTCCGGATCCGGCTCCCGATAGATGAGCACCAGATCGGGCTTGATGTGGCAGTCGCGATGGTCAATCCACTCCCCGGTCAGCGGGTGATCGCGGAACCTTTCTGGCAGGGGGCTATCTGCGGCAAGTTGGGAAACAACCCCCAGCAGATCAACATCCAACGTCGCCCGGTGTGGACCTCTCGCCTCGCGCTTGTAGTCCTTCTTGAAACGGCTGGTACGCTTAATCGTCCGCATGGAGGTCAGCCAAAAGGTTGTCGATGCTGCCCACCGTGACCAGTTCGCCGCGCCGAGCAGCCTTCATGGCTTCCACGGTCTCAGCGTTGGGCATCAGAGGTTCGAAGGGAAGCGCTCGTTCGGCCACCGTCCGCATCAGCATCATGCGGAAGGCATCGGAAAGCGTGAGACCAGCGGCGGCATAGATGGCCGTAGCTTCTTCCTTCACACGAGCGTCGATTCTTGCGCGGACAACGGCATTGGCGGACATGGGAGACTCCTGAGCTACATTGTAGCCCAAATCGCGCTTCCTGCAATCACTTTTCAACGACGATATTCTTTGCCGACTCGATACAGGCGGCCTGCATCTTTACTGTGCTTTCAGATTCCAAAGGGCAGACTTCAAAGTCGGCGAATATTCGATGATCGAAAGATTTCAATTGCTGGTGAACATTTGGCGGCAATTCTGGATTCTCATTGTCCCCGAACAGGTCACCTGATTTCGGGTTATATGTCGATGGACCGCTGTAAATGTCGAGGAGCCAATGAGTGCCGATCTTCCACAGACGAAGAGCCGGAGTGCCATTGGTAAATCCCAGACGGCCGTGAGTCCAATAGCATGAGGTTGCATTTGCAGGAGTTTTGCAGGGGATTCTGCGCGTTGAGGTACCTGTTGCTGTTCTGGCCGTGGCTGAGAAAAGCAAAACATACAAGAGAAGCAAGGCTATGCGTCGCATGGCCGCATGAATAGCGTGAGTCCACGGAAATAGCAACAACTCAGCTTCAGTGCGACTCGTTCGTCAACAGCCGCCTCACCCCAGCGGGTTTTTCGCCCGCAATTCCGCCACAATCTCCGCCGCGGCTGCGCGGGCGCTGTCCGCCTGGTCAGGCGGGAAGCTGATGGCGCCCACGCGGGCATGGCCGCCGCCGCCGTAGCGCTCGCACACTTGCGCCAGGTTCACCATCTTTTCCGGGGCGGCCTTGGTCCAGGGGTTCGAGCCTACCGAGACCTTGGTGCGGAAGCTGGACTTGGAGAGGCCTATGGAGTAAGTGGCCTGAGGATGCAGATAGTAGGGGATGAACTTGTTGTATCCCTCTTGCGGCTGGTCGGTGATGTCGAAGAAGATAGTTCCGTCGCGCTCTTCGGCGCGGTCGCGGATCAGTTGAATAGCCTGCCGATGGCGCTCCAGCAGCGGCGGCAGCAAATCCGCCACAAAGGGCTGGCTCAGCACCTCGGCCAGCGGGAGCTCGGCCAGGAGCGGAATGAGCCGCGGAATAAACGCCGGGTCCTGGGTGGACTCGATGATCAGCGTCAGCTTCATGGCCGGAGCGGCCATCTCGACGGCTGCCTCGGGGCTCTCATACCGCGCGCCGTCCACAATATCGGCCCAATGAATCAGCTCCGCGACAGGCGCCGTGTCGAAGCCGAAACGCGTCGAGGCGATGTGGGCCAGAAACCCGGTGCAGGAGGTGTAAGCGGGGTCGAAGAATTTGCGCGAGCCGCAGGCTGGGTCCCGCTTGCAGTCGAGGAAGTGCTGCTGGTCCTCAGGGGTGAGAAACGCCGACAAATGGTGGTCGAACCACCACGTGATCCTGGGCGAGGCGGAGTATTTGAAGTCCACGATGGCGTTTTCGTCGCCGGTAAACTCGCTCTCGTCAAAGAGCGCGCCGGCGCGGTGCATCAGGCCGCGATACTCATAGCTGGCTCCGGAGGCGATGCGCTCGCGGTGGAAGCGCGTGAAGAGCGAGGCTGAACAGGCTCCGTCGAAGCATTTGTCGTGATAGAAGACGCGAACCCGCAAAACTTGCCACCCCTCTGCGCCACAAAATTGAAGAACCGGAACTGTTAAGCATCAAGGGCTTGGCTCGTTGTGTCAAGGCGGAGAGCAAGGAACGGAACAAGGCCAAGCCGTTTACGGAACTCCCCAAGTGGTACTTTCGTAGAGTATCTTTAGTAGAATTCTGCATACACAAATCTGTATCTATCTGAAGGAGGCTCGATGGAGCCGGAGATTCAGCCCCCACTGCCGGAAGCGCCGCCCGCCGAGGCTGCCACGGACGCAGCCCTCACACCCGAACCCCTCGCCCCCGCACCGAACGCTCCGAAGTTTCGCCGCCTGCGCTGGATATTCAGCGGCAGCCAGGGCCTGCGCGCCGGATGGTTGGCGCTGGTGAACCTGCTTCTGATTCTCCTTGCCGAAGCAATTCTCATTCCCACTGCCGCAGCCATTCATCCCTTCAAAATCGGCGACACTGCGCCCCTTGCCGTGCTCCTTCAGGTGCTGACCCTTTACCTCGCCGTCCTCGGTGTAGGCTGCCTGAATAGTCTGGTGAGAAAGCGCGGCCTGCGCTGGGTCTTCCTCGGCAGCCATGGCCTGCGCGCCGGCTGGTCGGTGCTGACCTTTGCGGCGCTGGCCTTCCTCTTCATCGTCCTCCTTGGCACGATCGCTTCAACCATCGGCAAGGCCCTGCACGCGCCGCAAAATCAGGGCATCACCGTCCTCGCGATGATCATCGGCGAGTCGATTGCCGTGCTGGCAATCGTGGGGGCAGCCGCGCTGGTTGCCCGCCTCGAGCGACGCCGCAGCATTCTGGCCTTCAACCTCACCGGCCCCCGGCGCCTGCTCCACTTTTTCTCCGGCCTGGCGGCAGGGTTTGCAGCGCTCTCAGCGCTGGTGGGAACCATGGCCTGGGGTGGATGGCTCCACTTTGGTCCGCCGGCGCTCTCCGGCCCGCAGATCTTCTCCTTTGCCGCTCTGTGGGGTATCGCTTTCCTCCTGGTGGGCTGCTTCGAGGAGGGAACCTTCCGCGGCTACCTCCAGTTCACCCTCACCCGCGGCATCAACTTCTGGTGGGCGCTCGCGCTCGTCGGCTCAATGTGCCTGGGCGGTCTTTTGGCCACCAAGGGCCAGGGCATCTGGGGCGTCTATATCATCGCCCTGCTGGGACTGGTTCCTTGCCTTCTGCTGCATTTGAAAAAGGCTGAAGGCGCAGGCTTCTGGCAGGCGGCCTGGGTCACCTCGACGCTCTTCGGCTTCATCCACACCGGCAACAACGGCGAAAACTGGATCGGCATCTTTGCCGCCGCGGCCATCGGCTTCGTCTTCTGCGTCAGCATCCGGGTCACAGGGTCGGCCTGGTGGGCCATCGGCTGCCACGCCGCCTGGGATTGGGCGGAGACCTACTTCTACGGCACCGCCGACAGCGGCATGGTTGCCAAGGGCCACTACCTGACCACCAGCCCGGCCGGCAACGCGCTGTGGAGCGGCGGCGCGGACGGCCCCGAAGGCAGCGTGTTGGTATTGGGGATCATTCTGCTCCTGCTCGTGGCGCTGATTGCAATTCATGGCCGCAGAAAGCCCGCGGCACTCGTCGCACCGGCCGCAGAAGAGGCCGTTGGATAACGGAATGCGCCAGCGCTGTCCCAGAGTTATCCTGTGGATGCCCGATGTCCAACACCTTACTTCCGCGACCAATGGAACGACTGGTACGGCGGAGCGACCTTTGCGCTTCCGTTCAGCCCGGCAGCAATAGCCGCACAGACACGGCACATACTTCGGCTGATGCCATGAAGCCATTTTCCGAAGGCCGCTGGAGGCGCTATATCGGCCCAGCCGTCATCCTGCTGGCCGCGGCCGTGGCCATCGCGCCGCAACTGCTGCGCGGCAACTCCTGCGGCCACGACTTCGACTTCCATCTGCTTTCCTGGCTCGACGCTCAGAACAGTTGGCGGCAGGGTATCCAGTACCCGCACTGGACGCCCAGCCCGAACTTCGGCGCCGGCGAAGCGCGCTTCATTTTTTATCCGCCGCTGACCTGGATGCTGGGCGCCGGACTGGGGCTGGTTCTGCCTTGGCAGCTCGTGCCGGTTGCCCTGACCTTCCTGCTGCTGGCAGCCACGGGGCTGGCCACCCGCGCGCTCGCCCGCCAGGCACTCTCCGACGGCCCCGCAACGCTGGCCGGCTGTACGGCGATCTTTTCCGGCTATGCCTTGTTTACCGCCTACGAACGAAGCGCCTTTGGGGAGCTCACGGGCGGCTTCTGGATTCCGCTGGCGCTACTGCTCCTCCTCCGGGACCGCAATCCAGGCTCCGCTGTGTGGAGGCGCGCACTCGACGGTTCCACCGTGCCGCTGGCCTTGGTGGTGGCCGGCGCCTGGCTCTCGAACGCCCCGCTCGGTGTGATGGCCAGCTATCTGCTGGCCGCCGTCGCGCTGGCCGCCGTCCTGCTGTCGAAATCCTGGGCGCCCCTGGTGCGCGCCGCCGTCGCCGCCGCTCTGGGAATGGGACTGGCCTCGGTCTTCCTCGTTCCCGCTGCCTGGGAACAGCCCTGGGCCGATCTCAAGCAGGCAGCCTCCGATCCCGGCGAGATGATTGAAAACAGTTGGCTTTTCGCGCGCCATGCCGACCCATTGCTGGATTTTCACGACATGGTGCTCCGCAAGGCCTCCTTTCTCGCCGTCGCCATGATCGCCGTGGCCCTGGGCGGCCTGCTGGTTAGCTGGCAGCGAGGCAGCCTGCCGGAACAACGCCGCTGGTGGATTCCCTTGGCGCTCATTCCGTTCGCGATTCTGTTTCTCCAGCTCCCCATCTCGCTGCCGGTATGGAATCTGCTGCCCAAGCTCCGCTTTTTGCAGTTTCCCTGGCGATGGCTGGTGGTGCTGGAGGCGCCGATGGCCATCTTCTTCGCCTCTGCGGTGTGGCCCCAAGACTCTGCCCGGCGCTGGCGGCGCGTGGCCGTTGTGGCCGCTGGCGCCACGGTCTTTCTGGCGGTTACGGCCACTGCGGGACAGGTCTTCTTCCAGCCCTGCGACGAAGAAGACGCCGTGACCGCCATGTTGGCGAGGTACCGCTCCGGCGTGGGTGTCGGCGGGACCGACGAGTACGCGCCTCCCGGCGCAGACAACTCCCTGGTCGCCTTCGGCCTGCCCGGCGCCTGTCTGGTCACCGACCCCTCCACCATATTAGGCAAAAGCACCGGCGAAGCCGATGCCGTCCCGGTCTGGCAGGCAGGGCAGCACAGTTGCGAGGAAGCTTTTGCCGCATCGCCGGTTCGGGTGAAGAATCATGCCGAGCATTTTGAGATCAGGGCCGACACCGGCCACGCCGGCTACCTTATTCTCCGGCTGCGCAGCTACCCAGCCTGGCGGGTCGCGGTGAATGGTCGGCCCCTCGACGACCTGCCCAAACGCAACGATGGCCTGATGGCCGTGCCTGTGCCGCAGGGGCCCGTGGACCTGACTGTGGACTGGACTACCACCGCCGACGTGCTTGCCGGACGCTGGCTGAGCGCCCTGGCCCTCCTGTTGCTCACAGCCCTGTGTTTACTGGAGCGAAAGCTCAGTCAACCTCGTTTATCATGAGAGCAATGCCTGTCGATGTGAAATCGCTGATTCAGGAGGGCGCGGAACTGACCGACCGGGCGCTGGAGGAGTTGCTCCCCAGCCTGGAGACGGTGCCTGCCTCGATTCATGGCGCCATGCGCCACTCCACCTTTGCCGGGGGCAAGCGCCTGCGGCCGGTGCTGGCCTACCAGGCCGCCGTCACCATCGCCGGCGCGCTTCCCGCAGGCATCGAGCGGCTGGGCGCTGCCCTCGAGATGCTGCACACCTATTCGCTCATCCACGACGACCTGCCCGCTTTGGACAACGACGACCTGCGCCGCGGCAAGCCCACCTGCCACGTGGCCTTCGGCGAGGCCATCGCCATCCTGGCGGGCGACGCTCTTCAGACTCGCGCCTTCGAGGTGCTGGCCGGGCTCGACTCGCCGCCCGCGGCCACCGTGCAGATTATCGCCCTCATCGCCAACGCCGTCGGCACCGTCGAGGGCATGATCGGCGGCCAGGTGCTGGACCTCGAAAGCGAACACCTGAAGCCCACGCCGGAACTCGTCAACTCCATTCACCGCGCCAAGACGGGCGCACTGATCCGGGTGAGCGTGGTGGCAGGCGGCGTCTATGCCGGGGCCACTGCGGACGACGCAGCCCGCCTGGACCTCTTCGGCCGCAAAGCCGGCCTGGCTTTCCAAATTATGGACGATGTTTTGGACCTGACCGAGGATTCGGCCCACCTGGGCAAGACCGCGGGCAAGGACCAGGCCACCGAAAAAGCCACCTGGCCGGCCGTTTACGGCATCGAGCAGAGCCAGCGCGACGCCGCACGGCTGATTGAGGAGGCCTTTGCCGCTTTGGGGCCCTATGGCAGCCGGGCTGATGGATTGAAAGCCGTCGCTCGCTACCTGGTCGAGCGGAAGAACTAGAAAATGCTCTCCGAAGCGGACATTCTGACCGCGCTGCGCGATTGCTTCGACCCTGAAGTGAAACTGAATCTTGTGGATTTGGGGCTGATCTACGGCGTGGCGACCGGCCCCGACCCGGACTCCACGCCCGCGTGGCCGCGCCAGTGGGTCAAGGTGACCATGACCCTGACCACCCCGCAGTGCCCCGCCAGCGGGCTCATCTTCGAGCAGGTAAACAACCGCCTGGCCGGCATCCCCGACATCGCCAAAGTCGAGGTCGACCTGGTTTGGGAACCCAAATGGACGCCCCACCGCATCAGCGCGGCAGGCCGCCGTCAGCTAGGGATTTAAGGGCCGGGCTTGGACCTGGTAGTGGGGGGCTTGGTCCGTCTGCGCCTATTTCGTCAGAATCTGCCGCAGCGTCTCGCGCTTGGTGGCAATATCCTCCACCGTGCCCTGCACCTGGCCGAGCACCCGTTGGACGTCGTCGATAAATCCGGGGAGCAGACTCCACCACGACTGCAGCGTCTCCTGCTGGTCTAGCAGCGCCAGCGCCGTGCCCGAAGCCGCCGCGACCAATCCGGCGCGGCGCTGGCCCGCGAACAGCAACACGCCGCCTGCAAGAAGGGTTCCAGCAGCGGCAATCCGGACGAAATCCCTGGTTTCGGACTCAGAGGCCCTCAGCGCGGTGTTAGAACTGATCGTTGGTTGGGAAAGCGGTACGACTCCCATGTTCTCTCCTTCCGTCCCGGACCGTAACGACCGGATCGAGGGAACGGTGTATCAAGTATCGCTCTAATTTGCGGGCCGTGTGGAATATCCGCGGGAATGGCCGAAAAGCCCATGGCGCATTCAAGGGCGCGGCATTCAGTCCAGGTCGAACTCGCGCAGGGGCTTGCCCTCGGGAGCGTCCTTGGCCTTGCGCAGAGCCTCGGCAAACTTCTTCTCGAAAAGGTCTTCCTTGTTCTTCTCCGCGTCCACCGACTGGCGGAAGATCGACTCCTTGCGCTCGTCCTGCGCGCGCATCGCCTGAGCCGCCGTTTCCAGGTCCTCAAACATCCGCTTGCGCGGCGCCGAGGTATGGCTCACCAACAGGCCGGTAGCCGCATCTACCTTCAGCATCGCCCCGCAATCCGGGCACGCAATCTCGAAAATTCGTTCCTTCGCCTTGGCCATTTCTTCCCTTGCAGAATTGTAAGCTCAGCCGGGGCAGGTTGCACAGAGGGTTGTAGTAGGGCTAAGCGTACATACTGTACGTTTGTCGCTGTACGTTATGGTACACTGTTTTCATGGAAGTTCCGATCACCCAATTTCGCCGCGATATTTTCTCGCTTGCCAATCAGGCTCTCGACGGCAGCGAGGTCTGGTTCACGCACAAGGGACGCCGCCTCAAAATCGTCCCTGAAGGCCAGCCCGTCAGCCGCCTCAGCAGGATCACGCCCATGGAGGTTATGGTCGACCCGAATTTCGATATGAACGATCCTGCCTTCAAGGCTGAGTGGCTGGCCGAGATGGAAAAGGAGTGGGAGAAAGACTGGGCCGGCCTTTGATTGCCTATCTTGACACTCACATCGTCCTTTGGCTTGCGGCGGGCAAAGTCAATCGCCTGAGTTCCAAAGCACGAGGCCTTCTTGACAGGTCGGAGTTGCTGATCTCCGCCATGGCATTTCTCGAACTCGAATACCTCCGAGAGCTCGGAAAAACGAAGTTTCTCGCCCGGGATCTGCTGGAGAAGGTCGGCCACGAAACCAACCTCCGCCTCTGCGATCTTCCCTTTGCGGCCATCGCCAGCGCCGCTCTCGACGAGAAGTGGACCCGCGATCCCTTCGACCGCCTCATCGTCGCCAACGCCAAAGCCAACGGCTTCGCCTGGCTTATCTCCGCCGACGAACTCATGCGCAAGCACTATCCACGAACGGTCTGGTAATGGCCGGGAGGGTTCCTTCCCAAAAAAGG
>CABDXY010000201.1_pt1 | contig 15792 bp, 10 predicted proteins | sample 3131871 | NCBI WGS metagenome assembly CABDXY01 (sample SAMEA5534336, study PRJEB31848) | metagenome | biome: tundra; feature: field; material: soil | place: USA | collected 2013-05 | depth 0.15 m
CGGCAGCCCGCAGCACGTCCGCATCGTGCTCCACCACCAGGATCGTGTTGCCCAGGTCGCGCAGCTCCTCAAGAATGGCTATCAGCCGCGCCGTGTCCCGCGAATGCAGTCCGATCGAAGGCTCATCCAGCACATACAGCGCCCCCACCAGCTGCGATCCTAGCGAGGTAGCCAGTTGAATCCGCTGCGCCTCCCCGCCCGACAGCGACGACGCCAGCCGGTCAAGCGTCAGGTATTCCAGGCCCACCGCATCCAGAAAACTCAGCCGCTGCCGCACCTCGTGCAGAATCGGCCCGGCAATCTCCTCCTGCATCGGCGAAAGCTTCAGCGCCCCAAAGAACTCCTTCGCCTGCGCAATCGTCAGCGCCGTCGCCTGGCAGATATTCTGGCCATCGATCCGCACTGAGCGAGCTTCGGCCCGCAGCCGCTGTCCGCGGCAATCCGGGCACTCCGCATAGCCCCGATACTTGCTGAGCATCACCCGCACGTGCAGCTTGTACCTCTTGCGCTCCATCTGTGCAAAGAAGCCGTAGACGCCCACAAAGCTGCCCTTGCCGCGCAGCACCGTCTCCCGCGCTTGCTCGGGCAGGTCGCGCCACGGCACATCCAGCCGGACACCCAACTCCGGCGCCTGCTTGCGAAACTCCGTGAACCACGGCCGGTACTTGGGCCGGTTCCATGGGTCGATGGCGCCATCGTTCAGGCTCAGCCCCTTGTCCGGAATCACCAGGTTCAGGTCGAAGTCCACCGTATTGCCGAACCCCTGGCAGCGCGGACAGGCGCCGAAGGGGTTGTTGAAGCTGAACAGCCGCGGCTCCGGCTCTTTGCCCGGCCGGTGGCAGCTCTTGCACTCATACGCGCCGGAAAAGCGATGCCGCTTGCGTTCCGCCGTCTCCTCCCGCGGCTTCAGGGTCCCCACGCCGGGGTCCCCAAGAAGCGGTCCTTGCTTCTTGGGGTGGACGGACAGGTCTTCGTCCGTGGGGCGGGGAACTTCTTCAAAGATCACCTCGCCGCCCTCGCGGTAGGCAATCTCCGCCGCGTCCACGATGCGCGAGCGATTCTCCGCACTCACCACAATCCTGTCCAAAAGCACAAACACGGGAAGCGTAAAGTCCAGGTCCAGCAGCGACTCCGGCGTCGAAAACTCGAAGATCCTGCCCTGTTGGTAGAGCCGGTTGAACCCATTCCCGCGCAGTTCCGTCAGCCGCGCCTTCAGCGTCTCCGTGTGCGGCGAATCGCCTCCCGTCACCACCGGCTTGGCCTTCCCGGCCGGCTTTACCGCACGCCCCGCGGTCTTCACCGCCTTCGCCGCCGGCTTCGCTCCCGCCTCCGCCACCGGTGTCGCGTTCACCACCGGAAACAGCGCATTCAGCCGCGTTCCCTCGCCCAGCCCCAGCGTCGCCTCGGCAATCTCGTCCATCGAGTCGCGCTTCACCAGCCCGTCGCAGAAGACGCAGTGCACCGTCCCGCAGCGCGCATACAAGAGGCGCATGTAGTCGTAGATCTCGGTCGCCGTGGCCACCGTCGAGCGCGGATTGCGCGTGGTGTTCTTCTGCTTGATGGCGATGGCCGGCGCCAGCCCGTCGATCAGGTCCACGTCCGGCTTTTCGATCCGCTCCAGAAACTGCCGCGCATACGCCGAAAGCGACTCCACATACCGCCGCTGCCCCTCCGCATAGATCGTGTCGAAGGCCAGCGAACTCTTCCCCGACCCCGAAACCCCGCTGATCACCGTCAGCTTCCCATGGGGAATATCGCAGGAGATGTTCTTCAGGTTGTGTGTCCGCGCGCCGCGGATGATGATGGCGTCATTCAAAGGGAAGCACCAGGCGAGAAGTCGGCCGGCCGCGCCCCTGTCCCCTCAGCGAGCCTCAGGACGCAACCAGCCATTCTTCATTATAGGGCGTGCGGACCCCGTGCCCCGCTCCCCCGGAACCCGTGTTCTTCAATCTGAGAAGTACCGGGCTTAAAAGGACGCGCGGGCTGAGCGGCGCCATGGCGGCCTATCGAATGAGCATTCTCTCTTACAGGAATCCGCGCTGAAAGGCCTTCGTGGCGGGGAACACGTGCAGATCTGCCGCCACGCTCTTCAAGCGCGCCTGCAGCAACACTGAACATGCTGAGGCCTTCAGATTCGACTTACTCCGCGGCCTCGCCGACCCGTAGTTGCTTCAGCAGAGCTTAAGCCGCAAGAGCGCCAAGTTGGAAATAACTCGACTGCAGATCGTCCTCTGGTTCGCGGTCAAGCACTCCAGCCAGGCCCATTAGGACCGCCGAAGCGCATGCCGGGCACTGCTTCGCGCAGTTGCCAACGCAGTTGCAATCCTGGCAAAGGTACGCATTGGCCAAGGGGATATGTTGCAACGTGGCGTGTTTCATGGGTTCACTCCTACTTGTGGCGTTAGGCAAGAGCGTTCGCGGTGCCGATCCCCAATCGCTCTTCCTTACTTAGGGATAACGTAAGTTGGCGCGAAGTTGCTTTTTCTTTCACTTCGCTCGTCGACTGAATTCCCTGCCGATCCACCCTGCGATCTTAGTAAAGGCCTTGACTTGCATAAACTTCCGGCAAATCGAAGAACTCAAGAGCCCTCACGCCGCCAGCGCCGGGAACAGGAGCAACTCCGCCCCCTCGGCCTCTTCTTCGCGGGCAAACACACCCGCCAGCCCCATCAGAACCTCCGACGCGCACGCCGGGCACTGTATCGAGCTGTTGCCGACTGCGTCGCAGTCCTGGCAGAGGTAAGCCGAGTTAAGCGGTATATGCTGTAGCGTCGCACTGGTCAAAGTCCCTCCCTATTCTTCCGGCATGCGCCAGTTTCTTCTATGTCCCTCTATCTGGATTGAAAGTCCCTGGGATGCCGGTTACTTTGAAAAGAGATTACTGTTGTCCTTGTCGAATTTCTGTTCCGTCTTTGCAGCCTTCGTTGCGGCCTCTTCGGCCACGCGGTTGATTGTCTTCGCCGCTGTTGCGTCTGACATCGTCTCGTCGTCCAGCTTAGTCACTTCCGGGTTTTCAAATTGCTCGGGCATGATTGTTCTCCTCTTCTCACTATGAACCTTCTAGCCGTGGAGTTATGGTCTGTTCTGCTCTCCCCTCGTCTGAACTCCCTTGTCAGCCCGCACCACCGGCCGTAGCGTTTGAAACCCGCAGGGCAGTCTGCCGTCCTGTCCTCATCCGCGGCAATCCCTCCGATTCCCTCCCCCGCCCAGGCGCGTCGAACCCTCAGCAGTCCCAATCCGTCCCGGTCAGTTCCGCCCCGGTAAACTGATAAGTGAGGTATTCCGTGCTTCGTCTCGCCATCTTCGTCCTGCTCTTCGCCTCGGTCGCCGGGTTCTCCCAAACCCCTTCTCCTAATCCGGAAAAGCAGGTCCCCGCCGCCGTCGCCGCACCCCAGCCCGTTTCCGCCCAGGTCGCAGACGCCGAGGCCGCCATCGTCAAATCCGATTGGAAGACCGCCGAAGCCAAACTGGACCCTTGGCTCGCCGCCCATCCCGCCGATCCCCGCGCCCTCTTCGACGCCGGCTACGTAGCCGACGCCCAGAACCGCCTGGACTCGGCCGCCCGCCTCTACCGCCGCGCCGTCGATGCCGATCCCCAGTCGTTTGAGGCCCATCTCTCCCTCGGGCTGCTCCTGGCGCGTCAGGGCAATCTGGCCAAAGCCCGCCAGGAGCTGGCCACTGCCACCACCCTCGACCCCGGCGACGCCGGACCCGCCGTCAAAGCCCGCGCCTGGCGCGCCCTGGCCCAGATCGACCGCAATACGGACACCACTGAAGCCTCCAACGACCTGCTCGAAGCCCTCACGCTCACCCCCGAAACCCCCGCCGACACGCTCCTGGCCGCCAGCCTTGCCGATCAGGCCGGCCAGTACGACGCCGCTGAAGCCGCCTACCGCCGCATCCTCGCCAAGGACCCCAAATCCGCCCCCGCCAACGCCGGCCTGGCCCACCTCCTCATCGCCCGCAAGCAGTATCCCGAGGCCGAAACCTTCCTCCGCGCGGCCCTCGAGCAATCCCCAGGCGACCCCGCCCTCACCGCCCAACTGGCCACCGTCCTCGCAGCCCAGGACAAGGCTGAGGCCCTGCCGCTCCTCCAAAAGCTCCACGACGCCCACCCCAGCGACGCCGCCATCACCCGCATGTTGGCTGAAGTCCTGGCCGACGCCGGCGACCCCGCCGGCTCCGACCACCTCTATATTGGACTGCTCGCCGCCAGCCCCAGGGATCCCGCCCTCCTCATCGGCCACGGCCAGAACCTCATCCGCCAGCTCCGGTACCCTGAAGCCTTTACGGCCTTCGACAAGGCCACCCAGCTCGACCCCGCCAACGCCGACGGCTGGAGCGGCCTGGCCTTTGCCGCCTCGCGAACCAATCAGCCTTCCATCACAATCCACGCGCTTACCATGCGATCAAAATACCTTCCAGAAGTTCCCTCAACCTACTTCCTTTGGGCCACTGCATACGATACCCTTCACCAAAAGGCGGCGGCTGCAACCTACTACCATCACTTTTTGAAATCATCCGCCGGAAAATTCCCCGATCAGGAGTGGCAGGCCCGCCAACGTCTCCTCGTGCTCGAAAAAAACAGTGAGACCGGCGAAGATACGAACTTGAATTGCGGTAACCTCTGTACAAAGCCGCGACGGTCGAAGTGACGAAGGCCAGTCGTCAGCCGTCAGTTGTCGGTTTTCTTATTGCCAGTTGTCGGCAACGCTGACCCGCCCACACGCCCAGGCACTGAGGACTGACCCCTGATCTCTGAGAACTGACCACTGACAACTGAAAACTGACCGCTGCCGTTGTGCTACCCTCCATTGGGTGTCCCCCGATTTTGTCCCAATCTTTCAGGAAGAGTACCGGGCCTTGCGTCCCAGGGCGCCCATGCCCCCCATCGCGGTCCGTTTTCGCCGCTTTACCTCGCTGAACACCACCATCCGCCTCCGCGAAGGGCAGATTCGCGTCAGCCTGTCGGACCTGCTCGAGGGCGCGCCGGAGCCTGTCGCCCGCGCCATCGCCCACATTCTGCTGGCCAAGCTCTACAAAAAGCCCATCGACGCCGCCCACAACCTGCGTTACAAGCGCTTCGCCTCCTCGGCCGCCGTCACCCGCCAGACCGAGCTGATCCGCGGCGCCCGCGGCAACAAGCGCTTCTCCGGCCCCGAGGGCCGCTTCTATCACCTCGAAGAAGTCTTCGACTCGCTCAACCTCCGCTTCTTCGCCGGCCTTCTCGGCCGTCCCGAGCTCACTTGGAGCGAGCACATGGCCAAGCGGGCTCTCGGCCACTACGACGCCGCCCACAACACCATCGTCGTCAGCCGCGTCTTCGACCGCCCCTCCAGCCCGCGCTACGCCCTCGAATATCTCCTCTTCCACGAGATGCTTCATCTCAAGCACCCCGTTAAAATGCGAGGCCTGCGCCGCTGCGTCCACTCCCGCGAGTTCAAGGCCGAAGAGGCCCGCTTCCCGCAACTGAAAGAGGCTCTGGCCTTTATCAAGCGGCTATAGCGAAACGAGACACTACCGTCTGCTGGCATCGGCTGGCATTCAAGAAAGCCAGCTCGTGCCAGCCTAGTACCGAGACCGCGTGATTGTGTAATGCCAGGAATGTAGCGCCGGTCTCCAGACCGGCTGTCGTGCGGGCGTCCACGCCCGCACTTGTCCAGGAGCAATTACCAAATTACACAGCCAAAGCACTAGCGGCTGGTGAGACGCGGCGTCAGCCGCGCCGGGCGGCGGGGGCTGTGGCCGCCCGGCTGCAAGCCCAGCCCTCCAGGCACAAGAGCGAGCATAGGCGCCAGCGGTGGGGCTGGGGACCCACGAAAAGGAAAAATCCGCTCGATCACGATATAGCAAATAGGAAGGCGCGCGATTTTGGCAAGATCGCCAATCATGCATCTTCTCAATCAGCGCAAAACGAGTCCGCAATTTTGAGGTGGATTTTTCCCCAGAAAACTCTGCGCGCCCTCACTGAGACTCTCAAGGAAAACAGGAAAATGCCAAAGAGTTTTTAAGAGGAGTGTTGTATGCCGAATCGCAATGTCTACCTACCCCCCGATTTGGACGATTTCGTTTTGACCAGCGTCGAGGGCGGACGCCATTCGAATGTCAGCGAACTGGTGCAAGCCGCCTTGCGCGCATTGGATCGTGAGGAACGGACTCATGAGGCAAAGCGCGCGGCTTTGCGAGCCGCCATGCATAGGGCCGATGCCAGCAGCATTCAGGAAGGCGACGTCTTTCGGAAGCTGTGGCTCGCAAAGCTTAAGCAGTTTTCACAGCATGGTGAGCGGGATTGGCATGAGCGGGATCGGCGTGAGCGGGATCGGCGTCTTCTAACCCGACGGAACACCGACCCGGCAGGTGGGCATAGTTCCGGACAAGAATGTGCGGCCGGCGATTGGCGTGAGCGGGATCGGCGTGAGTGGGATCGGCGTGTTCTAACCCGGCGGGACACCGACCCAGCAGGTGGGCATAGTTCCGCACAAGAATGTGCGGCTGGCGATTGAAGGGATACGGGACGGACGGGACGAAGTTCTGGAAGAGGCGGTTCGGCAGATCCTGGGTCCAGACACACCGCTCGACAGGATCGAGGGGTAGAGGGTCAGTTTCCTGTTTGCCCGTCACTCTCTCGTCACCGCGCACAATAAGGAATGCGAGAGGCAGCAAGTGAAGTAACAGGCTCCAAGAGAGGTGGTATACTCGCGCATTATGGCGGATGAACAAGAAATTACGTTTGATGAGAGCGCGGTGGCGGAGCCGGAGATTGAACCGGCCGAAAGCTCGGGGGCAGAACCTGAGAAAGAGCCTGACGAAAGCGCCGCGGCGGAAGGCGACAGCGGAGAATCGGGCTGCCCGATGAGGATGGGCTACATCGGAGACTTATCCGCCCCGAGATGTAGGCGTAAGCACCACATTGCGCCAGATGGGGTAGACGAGCAACCCGTATGCCTGATGCATTCGAAGGATCCGAACAAACAATCAGGACCGCTCTTCGATGCTTTCTGGCGGGAGTTTGAGGGGATTTTGAATAGAGCAGGAGAGGGTGAGGCTCACTTCGAGTTCTTTGTCTTTCCTGAACTCTTTTTCAGAAGAAGAGAATTCCTAGCAACCTGCCGGTTTGAGTGTGCGACCTTCACGCAAGATGCTACCTTCATCGATGTAACCTTCGAGAAGGATGCAGACTTCCGCTATGCGACCTTCACGGAGGTTGCAAACTTCTTAGATGCGACCTTCAGGCAAAACGCACACTTCAGCAGTGCTACCTTCACGCAAGGCGCAGTTATCAATGCTACCTTCTGGCAGGACGCAGACTTCAGCAGAGCTACCTTCACGAAAAACGCAATCTTTGTAGGTGCGACCTTCACGCAAGACGCAGACTTCAGCGGAGCGACCTTCACGCAAGACGCAAACTTCTTAAGTGCTACATTCACGCAGAACGCAGGTTTCAGCCTAGCGACCTTCAAGCAGGGCGCAAACTTCAGCCTAGCGACCTTCACGCAGAGCGCAGACTTCAGCAGTGCTACCTTCACGCAGAACGCAGATTTCGACCTAGCGACCTTTACGCAGAGCGCAGACTTCCGTAGAGCGACCTTCACGCGGAATGCAGGTTTTGTGCGTACGAATTTTCACGGAATGACCAATTGGCGCGGCTGCAGGTTCCTCGATCAAGCGGAATTTCGGCTTACGGTCTTCGAGTCTAAGAATCCAGGAACATCAAGCGCCGTCTTTTCCCTGGCTAAATTCGCCAAACCCGGCGAGGTTATGTTCGATAATGTCGATCTGAGCCGCGCTCTCTTTCACAATTGTGACGTAAGTCAGGTCTGGTTTACACCATCCGTACAGTGGGCAAAACGGGATGACAATCGCGGTCTCGCTGTATTCGAAGAGACAATACCTCTGGAACAAGAGGACGCGTCCGTTTTGCAGAGAGATGGGCAGCGCGACTACAGGGCAGTTGCGCAGATCTATCAGCAGTTGAAGAAGAACTACGATTCCCGCCTGGATTACTGGACGGCCAATGAGTTTCATTTTGGCGAGATGGAGATGAAGCGGTTGGCTGGGCCGACAGACGGGCCGCTTCTGGGATTGCGGCGGCGGTGGCATCCCAGGATGAGCCTGGTGGCTCTGTACCGCTGGGCCAGTGAATACGGGAATAGTTATGGGAAGCCGATGCTCTGGCTGCTTGCAACCCTGGTCTTGTTTGCTGCTGTGTTGCCTCTTCCCGGAGCTGGATTGAAGCGGCAAGGGGCCAAACAAGCTGAGACTTATGCCTCGGTGTGGAATGTTCAAAAAAGCTATGGAGAGAATCTGTGGACGGAGGCGCGTCTTGTGGGCAAGGGCGCGATCACTTCCGTGGATGCGGCTACATTTCAGAAAAGCGCGGAGTATGCTCCGGCCTACCCGTGGGGGCGAGTTCTGGCGATTTTCGAGACTTTGCTGACTTCATCGTTGTTTGCGCTGTTTCTGCTTGCGCTCCGGCGCCAGTTCAGGCGGTAGGGCTCCGGATGAATTGTCGACAACCCGGAATCCGGCCAGCCAAGCGATGACATTTGAAGATTGATTCCGCTCAGCCCAGCAGCCCTTATGCCGCCTTCGCCGCAGCCTTTTCCGACGCGGTCACCGGTCGCGTAGCCGCCAGCCAGATCAGCACAATCCCCCCAATCACCGAAGCTACGCTGGCCAGTTGCGCGTTCGATAATCCCCACAGAATCTTCGGGTTGCGCCGGATGAATTCAACGAAAAAGCGAGCCGTTCCGCTCAGCAGCAGATACTCGCCTATGATCGCGCCCCTGCCCCGCTGCTTTCCACCGCGCCACCACAGCCACGCGCCGATCGACACCTCCGCGGCCATCTCATAAAGCGGTGTCGGATGCACCCGCACAAACGGCGGCGTCGGGTCGATGCCGTGCGGAAAGCTCATGCCCCAGGGCAGTTTGGTCGCGATGCCGTAGCATCCGTCGCCGGAAAGAAAGCAGCCGAAGCGCCCGATCCCGTGGCCGACCGCCGCCGCCGGAGCAGCCAGGTCCAGCGTCCGCAGCCCGCCGATCTTTGCCCGCCACCCCTGAAACACCAGTGCGATGATGCCAAAGAGCGCTGCGCCGTACCAGGCAAAACCGGCCGAATCCCACAGCACCCGCCAGCCCATCTCGCGAAACTCCAGCGGCGTGTCGATGACATGCCACAGTTTGGCGCCCACAATGGCCGCCACCACGGCAACGGCCACCATGCCCACCGCGTCCGCATTGATGTGCGCGCGCCGGAAGTTCCGGTCCATGATAAAAGCGCCCACCACGGCAGCCACCCATATCGTCAACCCGTAAGTTGCCAGGTTCAGGTGCCAGAAGTACAAATTGAGGTGCAAATAAGGCAACATATGTCTGTAAGTATAGACGACCCCGCCGCCGGAAAGTCGCGCCCCAGCCCCCGCTCCGCAATTTGCCCAGTCCACAATCTGTCCGCAGCGCGATTTGCACAGGAGCCCTTGCCTGCCGAGCCCGCATTTGCGCAATACTGTCTGCATGGCTACCGTCCCCTCCCAGGGCCTTGAGGTTCTCTATACCCGTCAGCAGATCGCCGAACGCGTCGCCGAGATGGGCGCCCAGATCACCCGTGACCTGAACGGCGAAAAGCTGGTCATGGTCGGCGTGCTCAAGGGCGCGGCGCCCTTTCTCGCCGACCTGGCGCGCTCCGTGCAGGCCGACGCCACCTTCGACTTTGTCGCCACCTCCAGTTACGGCAAGGCGCAGCGCACCTCCGGCGCGGTCAAGCTCATCAAAGACCTCGACGAGACCATCGAGGGCAAGAACGTCCTGATCGTCGAGGACATCCTCGACACCGGCCTCACCCTCGCCTACCTGCGCAAGCTTTTCTTGCAGCAGCATCCCAAAACCCTCCGCATCGCCACTCTGCTCGACAAACCCTCCCGCCGCCTGGAAAAAATCGCGGCCGACTACGTGGGCTTCTCCATTCCCAACCTCTTCGTCATCGGCTACGGCATGGACTACGCCGAACGCTACCGCAACCTCCCCGACATCTGCCTGATGACCCCCGACCATCCCGAGTAGCGCCGGAGCCATATCCCATGGCCGGCCATCGAAAACTAGCTTTTCGCAATGGCCTCATCGAGCGCATGAAAATCGAGTAAAGCGGCTGCGGAGAAACGCATTCCGGGCTGCAAGAAGTGTCAGGGCACGACTTCACCGGGGTCCCCATCGACAGGCCTTCGTCGATGGGGTGGGGCTTCAGTCGTGCCGTAAACACAATGAAATCAACGCGGGCTTTAGCCCCTGAGGGACGCTTTTCGGGTTTATTGCTTGAAGACCGGCCCTTTTCCGCAGCCTGTAGCGCGGCAGACGGACGAAAGCGATGGGCTCACTGCGAACGCGTCGCGTTGGTCCCTCATTTGGCCCGGCCCTCCGGCAAGCTCTATACTCATCTCCCGTAGACTGCCCGGCGAGCCGGCCATTGAGAGCGGCGTTCTTCCGGCAAGGAGCATTGCGCATGGCTGCAATCACGCCCATTCCCGAAGCGGACCTCGAATTCGACAACGGCAGCTTCGATTCCGCCGCCTTCGCCGCGCATGTGCTGTCGAGCTGGCAAACGCTGGCCGCCGTCATTGACCACACCCTGCTCAAGCCCGGCGCCACCCGCGACCAGGTCGAAAGCCTCTGCCACGAGGCCATCCGCTACCGCTTTGCCTGTGCCATGGTCAACCCGGTCTGGGTTCCCGCCGCGGTCGCTGTCCTCTCCGGAACCGGCATCCCCGTGGGCGCCGTCATCGGCTTTCCCCTCGGCGCCTCGCTGGTCTCCACGCTCCGCCAGGAAGCCGCCGCCGTCACCCGCCTGGGCGCGTGCGAGTTGGACATGGTCATCCCCATCGGCCAGCTCAAAAGCGGCAACCATCACGCCGTACACCACGCTGTCCACGCCGTCGCCGCCGTCGCCCATCACAACGGCGCCCTGCTCAAGGTGATTCTTGAAACCGCCCTGCTCACAGTCGCTGAAAAACTCCGCGCCGCCGAGATCGCCATCCAGGCCGGCGCCGACTTCCTCAAGACCTCCACCGGCTTCGCCTCCGCCGGCGCAACCCCGGCCGACGTTGCCCTGCTCCGCGGCGTAGCCGGCGCCCGTTCCGGCGTCAAAGCCTCCGGCGGCATCCGCACCCTCGACCAGGTCCGCGCCCTCCTCGAAGCCGGCGCCAACCGCATCGGCGCCTCCGCCTCCGTCGCCATCGTCCGCGAACTGGGAGCTGAGTAACAACAAGGGAGCAGGTCGCCACGCGCTCCAGTTCGACTCCGAATCCTCCACCCACTCCATCATCCTGCAGGTCGTCGCCCAGGATGTACCGGGCCTGCTCCGCCAGATCGCCCTCACCCTCAGCACCCACCAGTGCAACGTCAAGGTAGCCCTCATCGACACTGAAGGAGAAACCGCCATCAACGTCTTCTACCTAACCAGGCAGGGCGCCAAACTCAGCGAAGAAGCCCAGCAATCCCTCGCCGCCGACCTAGAGTGGTTCCACAATTCACGTGCCCTCGCCGGCATCGAGCAAGGTGGCTTTTACTTCCACCCCAGCGACGAAGACCCCGCCGCGGCGGGCTGAGGACCTCGGTCAGGAAAAAGCCACTCAGCGGCAGTGGCTTTGGGGTACAGCAATTGTGGAGCCGCTATAGCTTTATTTGGCGCCGGGGGTCAACCTTCCTGGCTGGTTTTCGTCTAAAAGTTTGTACGCTCCCGGTGTTTCTATCGGCAGACGTTCGATTCTGAAATAACATCCTTTTGATACGGCTTCAGGGTTCTTTTTTGCAGTGGCTACGAGAGCGCAGGCAGGAGCAGGGACCGGGATATTCCCCCATGCGGAGCTTCTCCGCCAGTTCATGGCGGAGGGGATTGCCGGCCGAACTCGAAACGTTGCCGGCCGATCTCGAAACGGCATAGCCGATTATGATACCTTTGGCATCCAGGCAGAATGTTGAGGGCCGGTGCGCGCGTAGCATGCGCGGACATTCTTGATTGGAACCGCAACTTTTCCTCCGTTCGGGGGTTTTCTCCGAAGAAAGGGTTCAGGAATACCACTATGCGTCCTCTGCGTTCGCTTCCCTTGTGTGTATTGGCTAGTGCATTGCTGTGCGGTACAGCGGCGATGGCCCAGAATTCCACGACAGCCGCACGGATTACCACGGATGTGGATGAGTCCTCGCTCACCACGTTGAAAGGCAATGTGCCGCTGCTGGCGCGGGCGCAATACGACCAGGGCGAGGCTTCGCCCTCGACGCAGTTGACCCACGTGCGCCTGGTGCTGTCGCGCTCGAGTGAGCAGCAGGCGGCGCTCGACAAGTACCTGGCCGAGTTGCAGGACAAGTCCTCGCCGAACTACCACAAGTGGCTCACCCCAGAGCAGTTCGGCAAGCTGTACGGGCCGGCGGACTCGGATGTGGCGGCCCTTGTGGCCTGGCTTGAGTCGCATGGCCTCAAACTGGAGACGGTCTCAACCGGGCGCACGAATATTGCTTTCTCTGGGAGCGTGAGCCAGGTGGAAGAGACGTTTCACACCTCGATCCACTCTTTCGCGGCCAACGGGAGCCAGTTTTATTCGAATACGACGGACCCGAAGATTCCCACGGCGCTGGCCCCGGTGGTGAAGGGCGTTGCGCACCTGAACACGATTCGACCCAAGCCGCATTTTCAGCGCGGAAGCGCGGGCAAGTTCAACCCCCAGACCAAGCGGATGGAGCCGGCCAACGGACCAGGGCCCAGCCTGACCGGCGGATCGGGGACAACCGCAGCCCCCTACTTCCTCTATATCGTCCCTGGGGATGCGGCGACGATCTATGACACGCCGAACTCTTTCAACGCCAACTACTCCTCGGGGACAAGTTATACGGGCGAGGGTGTGATCATCGGCGTTGGCGGCGATGCGACGATCAGCACCTCCATCGTGGCAAATGGCTATCGCAGCATGTTTCTCGGCAATACAACCACTCCCTCGCTCTACTATTGCACCAGCTCCAGCCCCAGTTCATGCTCCTCCACACCGGGTACCGGATACAACGCGGGCGATGCGGACGAAGCTTATATCGACACCGAGCTCTCCGGAGGCATTGCTCCGGGTGCGACGATTTACTACTATGCCTCTACGGACCTCAACTCAGGCATCGAGGCGGCGCTCACTGCCAATGTAGTGGACATCTTCAGCCTGAGCTTTGGCGAGTGCGAGCAAGACATGAGTACCAGCGACAATGCACTGATCAACGGCTGGTGGGAGGAGGCGGCGGGGCAGGGCATCGCGGTGACGGTTTCAACCGGCGACAGTGGCTCGGCAGGATGCGACTACCCTACTAATAGCAAAGGCAAGAATGTTACCGATGCCGTCGGCGGATTGGCGGTAAGCGGTTTTGCCTCGACGCCGTATAACATCGCGGTAGGCGGAACGGATTTCTATCCCCTGAACTCTTCTTTTTCTTCGTTTTCGACCTATGTGAGCACCTCGTCAGGCAGCTCTTCAACCTATTACCGGACCGCCCTGGGCTCCATCCCGGAGTCGGCCTGGAATGACTCGACAACTACCCTAGTCACCGGGCTCAGTGCTAACGTTCCCTGGACGGGCAGCAGCGCCAATATCGTGGCTGGTAGCGGCGGTGCGAGCAGTTGCGCGACGGGCTCCGGTGCAACGTGCGCCGGCTACCCCAAGCCCTCGTGGCAGACGGGTACAGGTGTGCCCTCGGACGGGAAGCGCGATCTGCCAGATGTGTCGTTGATGGCAGGCAACGGGAATGACGACGCAACCTGGGTGGTATGCGACGATGAGACAACCACTTACAATAGCCAGACTGTAACACTGGATTGCGAAGTGCAATCGGACGGCTATTGGTTCACCGACGGTTATGGCGGCACGTCCACCGCTGCGCCGGCCTTCGCGGGCATTCTGGCCCTGGTCCAGCAGAAGACCGGCAGCCGGCTGGGGCAGGCGGCCAAGGAGCTGTATACCCTATTCAACAACTTCAATTACCCGATCTTTCACTATGTGCAGGTGGGCAATAACTCGGTGCCATGCACCAGCGGCACTCCCAACTGCGCCCTGAACTCGGCAGGATACTACTTCGAGAGCGGCTACAACACGGCCACCAACTACAGCCTGGCAACCGGGATGGGCAGCGTGGATGCCACGCAACTGGTGAACCACTGGAGTACGACAACCAGCCTGGCGACGCCGACCGTGGCCATAACTGCCCCCACGCCCAATCCGGTGACAACCGCCCAGAGTCTTTCTGTGCCTGTTTCGGTGACCGGCTCCAGCGGAACGCCGACCGGAACGGTGACGCTCACAGGCGGCGGTTACACGTCGGCAGCGGAGACGCTTTCCAGCGGCAGTTACACCTTCACCGTTCCGGCCGGATCGCTGGCAATCGGGTCGGACACGCTGACGGCCAGCTACACACCGGATGCGGCAAGTTCCTCGACCTATAACAGCGCGACGGGATCGAATTCGGTGACGGTGACCGCCGCGCCGGCTGCCACCACAGGCGCGGCCACCGCCATAACCGCCAGCTCCGCAACCCTGGCCGGAACGGTGAACCCCAACGGGGCCGACACCCACGCATGGTTCCTCTACGGCACTAGCAGCACCCTCGCCGGAGCCAGCCAGACCACTTCCCAGGACCTCGGCTCCGGAACAACAGCATCCCCGGTCAGCGCCAACCTCTCTGGACTGACCGCCAGTACGACCTACTCCTTCAGGGTCGTGGCCCAGAACACCACCGGCACCACCGACGGAGCTATCGATTCCTTCACTACAGCCGCCCCCCCGCAAGCCCCGGCGGCCACCACAGGTTCGGCCTCGGCGATCACCGCCAGCTCCGCCACCCTGGCCGGCACGGTCAACCCCAACGGAGCTGACACCCACGCCTGGTTCCTCTACGGCACCAGCAGCACCCTGAGCGGAGCCAGCCAGACCACTTCCCAGGACCTCGGCTCCGGAACAACAGCATCCCCGGTCACCGCCAACCTCTCTGGACTGACCGCCAGTACGACCTACTACTTCAGGGTCGTGGCCCAGAACACCACCGGCACGACCAACGGAGCCATCGACTCCTTCACTACAACCGCCATCCCCTTCACCCTTGCCGGCACAGCGGTCTCTGTCGCGCCCGGCGCAACCACCGGAAACACATCGACGATTACCGTGACGCCGGGTACGGGTGGGTTTACTGGCATGGTCAGCCTGAGCTGCGCCATTTCCCCCCCGGCCGCCAGCGATCCGGCGACGTGCAGCATCCCGGCTTCAGTTACGCTCAGCGGCGCGACGGCGCAAACGGCCACGTTGACCGTGTACACCACGGCGCCCACCAGCGCGGCGCTGGTCTATCCCAAGCGCCCCGGAGTTCCCTGGTACGCGGCCGGAGGCGCAACTCTGGCATGCATCCTGCTCTTCGGCATCCCGGCGCGGCGGCGTAAGTGGCGGACCATGCTCGGAATGGTGGTGCTTCTGGCAGCCATCTCAGCCTGTGCCCTCGGATGTGGAGGCGGTGGTGGAGGTGGTGGCGGCGGCGGCAATCTCGGCACTACAGCGGGCAACTACACCATCACCGTAACTGGCACTTCGGGCACAACCACGGAAACGAGTCCGGCCATCGCCCTCACCGTGCAGTAGACCCCACCTGCATCAAGCGGCCGCACCCCTCTTCCAAGAGATGCGGCCGCAAGCTGCCTATGCATGTCTCGCCTTTGAGTCCTGGTAATCGCCAGCCACTGCCGGTGTTACTTCCAACCCGGCAACAATCCCATACCCTCTGACGG